>SDBU01000800.1_pt1 | contig 45208 bp, 84 predicted proteins | sample 2277071 | NCBI WGS metagenome assembly SDBU01 (sample SAMN10397929, study PRJNA504765) | marine sediment metagenome | isolation source: marine sediment core GS08_GC12, 126 cmbsf | place: Arctic Ocean: Gakkel Ridge, Loki's castle | collected 2008
AACCAATGGCGTATGGTCACTCATCTCTTTTGCCACATGCAAAGGACTCCCAGGCGTCGCCGTTCCAATCCCAACCTTATCTTCATAACTTGTGGCATTGACAACAAGAGTAGGGCTGTCAACAACCAGAGTTCCAAAAGTGCTTCCTGTAAAGGTGGGGGAATCGCCCGTATCCAACCCCAACACTGCACGTTCGGCAGCAGCAGTAGTCGCGGCTACGAAAGTCCTTGCCGCTGCCTTGAAATCACATACATCAGCCGTACCCGAACCAGTAAAATAAGCGAGTTTATCGGCGGCTGATGTTACGGAAGCCAAAGCGTTAAGCTCCGCATCGTCATCGCAATCCTGCGAAGCTTGGTCTATCGAAACGCACCACCAACGCTGAATAATAGAGCCAGCAGAAGAATAAGGAAGGTTAGCAACAAATATATCCTTTTTGTCGGCCAGTCTTGGCACCGCTGCGTTCAAATTAACATCACCCATCACGGAAAAATGAACATTTATCCCCGACTCCTCCCCACTTGTAATCTCAACACCATCGGAACCGTACAAATTAGCTGTGATATATGTTGCCGCCGGTGCCGCCTGGGTTGTTATTGCCCGCCGAACTTTTGGTGCCCTTAATGCTTTGCTACCGATTATCGATGTACCTAACGGGCCGGTTACTACATCGATACCGCCCGAACCCCTGATATGCGCAAGAGCATTCACTTTATCAATCAAAACATCGAGGTTTCTGCCTCTTACTTGTTTAAGACGTGGGATTTTATCTATACGCATTATGCCCTTGGTGCTCCCATCGTATCGGTTGCGCGCATACCGTTTAGTAAAGTATTAAAATTAAAAGTTGCATATATGTTTGCATTTATACCATACGGGGTATTCCAGGTCTCATCGTATTCTATTCGGGGACATAAAAGAAAAGTGAATCTGTATTCCCAGCAATCGTAACGTGTCCGGCGTAGCGGACAAGACATAAATAGCCAACATTCCTCATCATCGTAATTTGCCGGTATATCACTTTCTATCCCGCTGTCCTGGTCGAATTTGAAATAATCCTCCATGAATTTATTGCTGTTCACTTTTCCGATATTAGATTGTATGCGATAGAGATATAATTTACTCGAATAAGCCTTAATCGTATAACTCATCTCCGGTTTGTATATCAATAAATCCGGTGCGGCCTTATCACTATCATTGCCATCGACCCAAAGCGATGTCCAGTTTTTCATAACCCAACTACCCGCCGATTCCTTCCAGTACGTATCTTCGCTTGTTACTTGCGAGCCAATATCGAAAGACTCCTCCCAGCTTGTTTTCTGGTCGGGTTGTTTTTTCATATACGCCCGGCTCTCGCGGGTGGAATATAAAAGTTGAACCCTTGCTTTGGTCGCTGATAAAAAATTGGCGGTTATATTAGTAATGTAAAGCCCGTAAGGATTGGATGTCCATACGCCGTCAGAGGTCAGGGGGTAACCCGGCTGATAATTAAAAGTGCCATCGTCTATTTCTGTCCATGGCACTGTGAACATCCTGATAAAAGTTATGCCCTCGGCATTCCAGTTATACTCTCTCGAATCAAAATTCTCTGTTTCTGTTCCGTATGCCATTAGTATTGCTCCATCATTCGTTGCCTGCTTGCTGCGCTTAATTCATTTAATATGCTTTGTTCGACCGCAAGCATCCTGTCCATAGTATTGCCAGCTCTATATGCTGCAATACCCCCTGCCACAATCGCCGTACCTGGCATCATAGGGGCAATTCGTGCCGCAAATCCGGCCCCCTCTTTGCCTGTTACGGCTTGTCCCCAAGCCTTGCCCCCTGCCTTAGCGGTGCCTTTAATCCCTTCCCAAAAACCTTTTGCAATCCATTTTCCTGCATCAATCGCATAGGGTTTGATATACTCCCAAGCAATCGTCATCGCTTCTTTTATATCCATGCCTAATTGAGCAAGTGCAGCGTGCCAACCCTCATTGTTGACTATATCGTAAAGCCATTCGAAATAATTGACAACCCAAGACAAACGTTCTTTTACGAACACCGCCCATTCTCCTATTAAAGCAGAATTGGCCTCTAACCAGTCCCGCATATTAGTAAAAGCCTTAGTCGTATCATCAATAAACACCTCACCGATTATTATGCCAACCTTTTTCACCTGCGCCCAAAACGAACGCAAGACATTGGTAAGTTGATGTCCCGTGCGGGCCAAATCGCCCTGCGCCTTGATTGTTTGTTTCATTAAGATATTATATCGTGCAGTTAATTTTTCAAGGCTTGTAAGTTCTCGTTTCTCTTCTATCATCCCGCTCGCCAACGCCTCCCGCTGTACCGCGTTTTCCCCCATCATAATACCTAACGTCCTTAACGGACGAATCATACCGCTGATACCGGATTGTACTTTTAAGAACATCTCATCGAATTCGTAATTATAAAATGATGCCATATCGTAAGTTAGTTCGGTTATCCCTTTTGCCATTTTTGCCGATTCCTCTTCGGTCTTTCCCATCGCTGTAAACATCAAATGAAATGTGCCGACCATTTTGCGCAGATTAACAGCGTTAAGCCCTAACGCCTCGGCTAAATCATCAGACCATTCCTTCACCGCCTCTGCCATATTTCCCATCGAAACAACAAATAGATTTTCTGACTCTTGCGTATCCATTGCCCATTTGACCGAGGCTACGCCAATAGCTAAAAGTGCAACGGTAGCATATTTGACTACCCGGCGAATAGTATTGGTGATTGTATGCATTACGGAGCTAATCATACTGGTTACACCCCGCATCGCAGTCCGGGCAATGCTTATCAGCCCCGTCCTGAGCATACCGCGCGCCCTTCTCAGTCCTGACCGTAACGGGCCAAGGTTCGCTCGTATTGCTATTCTCGCTTCACCTAACGTCATTTTATCCTCACAGCAGGGTCAAGCATAGCGGCAGCATGAACCGCTTTGCCGGTTACGCCTTTTTCTTTTTCAGGATTTTCCAATTCCATAATCACATTCATCTCGTGAACCCAATCACCAAATTGCTCAGGCATCATCGCCCGCACATCATCCGGACTGAATGCGCCTTGATAGAATCTCAGCATCAGCGCAATCGTTGTCGATACCGCTAAGGTTTTACCTTTGCCTTGTTTTTTTTTGCGGCGGTCGGCATCATTGCCTTCGTAAGAGCAGGTAAATCGTCAAGTCCTATCATTGCGGATGTTTCTTCCTGGGTCATATCAGGGTGATATTTTTTTAATGCACACCATAAAAGAAAACCTATACCGGAAACACTGCCTTGCTGCGCCTCTAACTCTGCATCTGTCGGTGGTGCCAACGCCTTGTCAAAAACAGTTTGCGGGATATTATCGCCGTACAATCTTTTGGCCGTTGCGATAATCTTATCCTCTCGCTGCGCGCGTACATGCTCCTCGAAATCGGCGAAATCACCGATAGTCAACTTGCCTATCTTGTACTTTTTGCCGTCCAATTCCACTTCGGTAAAAGATTTAGCTACGATTCGCATACCAGCCATATTAAGTTCCTTTCGTTACGGTGCAAGTTACCGTATCATCCCATTGAAAAGTGTACGTAGCCTCGGCTACATCAGTATGACCATGACTTATCGAGGCACCCGTAACTGTGGCCGTGCCTTTATATCCTAAATCTGTATTCGTTCCGGTTCTTAATAATTCAAGGGTTCCCGTTGCACCTTTGAGCGGCCATAAATCGCCGGATACTTTGCCCGTAGCTGTGGCTGTCCCGCCACTATAACCGGCCTCTCGCGTTCGGCCCGTATTAGAGGCGTGGCGGGAGGTGCTGTCGGCTGTTGAACAGGTCAAGGAAACAGACCAGCCGGTGATATTAGAGATTGCCGAGGTAGCCCAAAAGACATTGCTCGTCTTACCGTGATACGGTACTGCCATAATCAATCACTCCCTTCCGTTACGGTGCAGGTTACCGTACCATCCCATTGAAAGGTATAAGTGGTCTCGGCGACATCTGAATGGCCATGACTTGCCGAAGCACCCGTACAGGTAGCCGTACCCTCATAGCCTTTACTTGCATCAGTTGTATCTCTTAGCAATTCAAGAACCGCAGAGGCCCCTGCTAAGGGAAGGAAATCACTGCCCGTCTTGCATGTAACAGTCGCCGTGCCACCCTTATATCCTATCTCACGTGTTCGGCCCGTTTCAGTAGCATGTCGGGATGTACTATCGGCAGTTGTACAATGCAGGGCAACAGACCAGCCAGTAACACCCGGAATTGCCGTGGTATCCCAAAAAGCATTACTTGTTTTGCCGTGATATGGTGCTGCCATAATTTATCTCCTATGTATAGCTCAAACCATCAGCATCGTTACCTTCAAATGACATAGTAAACTTGCCGACATCATCTATTGTTACCGACTCACCGTATCCGGTACAAATCGCCGTACCCGTGAAGTAATGGCCCGCACTGCATTTCAAAACAAGCGCGCCACCAACACCCAGATACGTACCAATCGTATCAACCGTAGTGTTTGCGATACCTTCCGCCGTTGCTGTGAAATCAGTCAGCCCCCCTTCATGTGTCTCGAAATCATCACTCATTGCGGTAGTATCCGCTGTGTCCGAGGAGGTACCGAGAGTCCATGATTGAAGGTCGGCAATAGAACCGGCGAAGGTCGCGCTTCCGCCTTTACCGTGAAAAACCGTCATTTTATAACTCCTTAATAATGAACCAAAATGTCATACGTTAAAACTATTTGCCAAACATCATCTACATATTGCATATTCCGGGTCGATTCCCGCTCCATCGAGATATGGTCATAGCCTGGTATTGTTAAGTTGCACCAGTCGAAAGTATCAGTAAGCTCTTGTATTGATGCCCCTACATCATCGACTGCAATCATATAGACATTGAATTGAATCGTAACCGATTCCAATGTCCCGCCCATCAAATGTCTTTCGGTAGAATCAATCCAATGAAATACCGCATAATCCAGACCGGCATCTTGCGGGGCCTGCTCGAAATACAGGCTGTTTATATAAGTAAAATCGGCGGCATCGAATTTAGTCTTGATTGCCTCGCAGACCTTTTTGTGGAGATATTCTGCGGGAATTGCTGGTGATAAATCCAACCAGTTTGCATAGTGCAAACTATTTATAATACCATGATTATCGCTGATTAAGTCCGTTACGGAAAGACCCGAACCGTTATTTATATTAGATGCCCATGTTAAGCCAGTTTCGGTTCCCGTAAAATATCCGGCAATATATCTCGCCATGACCTCATCGGCGCTAAGGGCAGTCGCTGTATAATAACCGAACATTTTAATATCGCCGATTAAGAAATTTTCAAATACCGATGTATCATCATTCCAATTTGCCCCTATGAATTTTGATGTCTCAGTTATTGCTAAAGAACCAGGCCATATAAGTCTCCCCCCCGATATTTCGTTTCTTATTGCTCCGTCAATATACCAATTCAATTTATTACTATTGTCCAATACTAAGCAATAATAATACCATGTATCAGCCGTAAATGAGCCGGTTGGCAAAATAGGCGTAGGGTGAAGTCGGACACTTCTTAATACATAAACCGATGGTTTACCTGTATTATCCAGCACAATCTTTATCCCAATACCTCGTATGCCGATGGAAGGGTCATAGGAATCAAAAACAGTACCGCCAGATGAAGTGCGGGCAATAAATTCAATCGTAAAACCAGTACTACCAAAATCAGGTGCATTTGCAATACTCACTCTACCCGTATCTGTAAATTGTAAAGCATAATCAGCCATTAGCCACTCTTGCGAAAATATAACCAAATCAAGATTATCAACACGACCATCTCGATTAAGGTCTGCACGATAAAACCCTAAACTTAACAATAATATCAAAAACCATTTCATCATCCGTCAAACCAGACTGTATAATTAACAGTAGCGCTCCATATATCGTCTATAAATTCAACCGCCGCCGTCCCCGTTCTCTCAAAGGCCACGTGCGTATATCCTATAATTGACAATTTGCACCAATCAAATAAATTCTGTAATAGATAAACTGCATTGGCTAATATCGTCCCACCATCTATATCCCTACTGAATAAATCAAATCTTATCTCGGCCTTCTCTATTTTCGAGGTCGTGTCCGACCCCATATACTCATCAGTTGTCGAGCCGAGCCATGAAAAAGTAATATACGGTGCGGACACATCCTGTTTGGCTTGCGTAAACCACAAACCTCCGGTCGTTACCGCCCGAAGCGCATCTCCATTACCGCCTTCGTATCTTATCTTAATCGCTGTCGCTATACCGTCTATCAAGAGTTCGCCTTATCAAAAATCTTTTCAATTTTTGCTTCGTTCTTTCTCAGTGCCGGCCTCAGCCATGGCCTTGGCCGCATATTGATAGTTCCTAATTCCAAATACAGACCATAATTTACATCGGAACCTATCTCAAAATTCTTATGTGCCCTCATCTTGTCAATATCAGTCCCGACCTCGCCGAGAATCTTATCGCTGCTCGCTGTTATTGCATGACCTACAGAGGCACGGAGTACACCAAAATCAACTGCCGGTGGCTGGCCCGGCAAAGAAGCACGATGATATTTTCCTTTTTTTGTTCTTTTGTACCTGCGACCCAATCCTGGCTTAGATAGACTTTTTTTGATATATCCCTCAAGCATAAGCGCAGATTTTTTCATAGCGAAGATATTGACCTTTGTCGCCGCCACCATAACCTCTTTGCCGTACCATCTTATATGAACATCACTCAATCTATCTCCTCTAACTCAATTTGAAGCAAAACATCCTTGCCTGCCGGATTGTAGGGGGTCTTGACCTCCATGACCCGACTATCCCAAATCACCCGGTCAGTCTCTACAATCTGCGCCGCAACGGTTGTATATTCGCAATACAAAACAAATACGTTCCTTACCGTAACCTTGCCAAACTCGCCGACCTCATTAACATTTTTATTTCGTATCATGCAAGGCAAGCTGCTTATGCGGGTAGCAAAACTCTTGCTCATGCCGCCCATATCGTTTTGGGTTGTAGTCAACTTCTGTACGGTTACAGATTCAGTTAGCATACTCGCTACACTCACAACGTCCTCTTTTTCCAAACAATAAGTCTGTCTCGTATCTCGGCGGGTATCCCGCCAACACCTTTCGCCTCGCCAATCTTATACGAGTAATCGCCTATCTTCTCGCTCACCACGCCCTTGTCTCTTTTGCGCCCGTAATAATAGGTCAGAACCAATTCGATACATATCTGCTCTAAATCCGCAGGTGTAGTTGCATAACCTGCCGTGTATCGGAGTGTGATATTTTGGACACCCCTTGAAAACTTCCCACCTGATAAAGTTATCAATCCCGCATCAGCGGCGAATACGAAAGATGACCTAATATCACCAGGTACTTTAAGGTAAGCATAATCCGCCCTTGCCACACTCGTATTAGTCAGGCACGAAATACCCGATACCGGCAGCAATTCAATCGGGTCATACAAAGCATATACAGTCGTTACCGTCCCGCTCCAGCCCTTGCCGACCGTCCCTGCTATATATGTATTCAAGGCAGTTAGTGTGGCGTAGTCATCGAGCGTCAGCTCGGTCGTGCTCACGTTTGTCCCACCTTGGACTACTAAGACCAACTGGGTCTCGTTCACGCTCACATAAGCGTTGTAGGCGTCTGAGGAGCTATTGGTGAGCGTGTAGGCATCATCCCTGCCAATCGCTAACATCTGAATTGATATGATTGGGTAATTATCCGTGATAATATCCTCAATATCACATCCATCGTAATAATCCCGATAGGTCGTTTCTGTGAATGTCCTATCGCAATACCCCTCAATCGCACCTGTCGCTCGATTGATTAAAGCAGTTAATAAGGTCTCGTCCGTTCCTTCTGCTATACCGGAAAACTCCTGCACATGTGCCAGGGTAGTCAGCGCCCCCGTGGTAGCGGTAAAGGTGTCGGAGCCGCCCAAGCACAAAAAAGAGTCTATTGCTGTAATACTTACCGTGCTAACTGCTGCTGAATAACGAACACTGTATGATTTATATCTCTCATAACCGTTGCCCGAAGTTACTGCTAACTGCTCGGAATAAAAACCTGTTGTCCCCGCGTCATCCAGCTTTGCCATTGTGCCGGTTTTTATCGCTGTACCCGTTTCGTCCTCATACACCGAATAAGTGGGCAGGGCATCAGAATCAACCGGCGTACCATCGGACGCCCTGACATTAAGATACAAAGTAAGATTTTGACCTAATACTGCTACATCTGCACAAGACATAATTTTATCCCATTCCTGGAGCCCCCGCTGCGCCACCAATAGCGGCTTTAATTGCAACTAAAGAATGTGTGGCCGAGTCATAACCGGCACCCTGTATTAAAGTCTGATTTGCCAAGGTAGCATCTCCGCCCTCTATCCCCACTCCTGCATAGCCCGATTGTATAATCTGGACAGTATCCCCTACACCCAAACCGGAGGGAAAATTAGCCGGCGCGGCAAGAGTGAACTGTTTTGAGGCACCAGTATAATCGGCCACCCGTGTAACAAATTTTCTATCTGTATTATCTTTATCAGTCATAATCACTATACAGTTATCATAAAAATCATCCTCGCTACTGGCACCACTGAATGTGTTTATTGTAAATACTGTATTACTCGTAACCGAGGCCGCTGAGGTCTCGCCAATAAAAGTAATCGAGCCCGTCCATGCACTATCGCCCCGATTCCTTAACGCTTCTAAACTATCGGTGCCCGTAACAAATGTAGCGCCTTGTATTGCAGTTACATTCGTAGCAAGGGTCGCGGCAAGCGCTGCATCATCAGTGCCTCTCATATTTGCCGCCGATGTAGTTACATCAACCAAAGTAACCTGTGCTACAGTATCAGAGGTTGGGTCGAAATAACTACCGGCCACTAAAGTTCTCGCTTCCATCTCCTCGTTAGTCGGCCCATTGTAATAATTAACAGCCGAGGTTGCCTGGTCATATATCTTAACAATATCGGCGGCATCGAGAGAACCGTCCGATTGAGCCGTACCGGTTATATATGTGGCTGAAGGCAATTTGTTATCAATCGCCGCTACTCTTTCGTTCACGGAGTTTGCAGTTGGTGCGCCCGGTATAGCTGTATTAAGAGCATTATCGACCTCATCATTTACATTGCTTGCCGTTAATTGTGCATCGTGTATTGCCTGGAGCGAATCGGTTGTATTGACAAAATCATCCCAGTCCGCCGTGGCATCTTTCGATACCAATTTTGCGATAATTGAATTATCGGTTATATCCGTGCCTGTTACGGTTTCTTTGATTATATGGTCTAAGCCCTCGTCAACCAAAGCATCATTACATTCTTTTTGTATATCCGCAAGAGCATTGGCTTGGAATCCACCATCCGATTCAAGTAGATGGTCAACATATACAGCAACTAAAGCAGAGGTGGCTTGTGCGTAAATATCAACTTGCCCCGCCGCTCCAAAACCACCGTCCGATTCGCAAAGATGGTCGAGGTAAACACCAACCAAAGCATCATTTGCCTCCGATTCGACCTCCGCCTTCATACTCGTTGACATGCCACCCAAATCATTCAAGCCTGCGCCCGCAGTGCCTATTTCCCCTGTATCGGTTTCAATATCTGTCAGTTTATTCCGAATGGCCTCCTGTGGGTCGGTGCTATCGCTAAATGTCGATATGTCCCCGTCAACCGCCAGCATCTTTGCTATAATAGAATCGTCAGCTACGTGGACGGTAATATCATCACTCTCACAATTTACTGATGCAAAATGGTCGATTTCGTATGTTCGCAAAGCTGCCTCGGCTTGAGCTTTCATGTCCGCCGTACCAGCCAGAGCACCGTCATTCGCACTGACTGCATCCACTTGCGGGTCTAATCCCGTTGCAGAATAACCGGTTGCGCAGGTCGGGTCGTAAATAACCAACTCCCCCAAATCAACTTCATTATCAGCCGCATTGTCCGATTCCACGGTCAGAAACATATAAACATCATCTTCAAGAACAAAATCCCCGAATATAAAAACGATTACCGGATTTATTGTCTCCGCTGTATCGCAAACATAGGTTATAAAATTTGCAAAAGTGTTGTTATTATTAAAAGCTAATTGCTCGCCATTAGTCCATTCGTTTGACGCTGGGTCAATATATAATCTGAACTTGTACGTTGCCGTATCAGTCAGTTGCTTAGCTGCCTTGGCACCAGTTAATGCTAATTGAATAACAGGTTTGATTGTTCTGCCGGTAGTATTTCGGAAATAATCAAGATGTATTCGGATACTGCCATCCGCGACTGCATTTGTAACATCGCCCGTTACGGTGATAGTAAAATCAGGGTCGCTCCAAGCCACACTACTAATCTTCCAATAACCGTCATTGCCGGTGGAACCGTAAACCTCGATTTTATTACCAGTAAGGAAATAAGCCGTCAAATCCCCATCATCACTGATAGTAAATGTTTCGGTGCCGGTATTTACACCATCTATGGTATAATTTGCCGAAGCATTATGGTCGAGTTTTAATGCAACCTCCGCCCCCGATGCTATATTGTATTCGGAGTCCGATGGGGTCGTGTTAATTTGTATCATTTTAATCTTCTCCAGGCATAATTACATATTATGGCCAAGCACTCGAACGGCCTGTCTTTTCTCGGCAATTTGCAGCCATCCGACCCCAAATGTTCACAGCCATTACAACATTCGGCATATCTGTCTGGTGAACAATCCATTCCACAAATACAGTTATCTATCAAAAACCGTTGTAGCTGTTCCGAGCGCTTCAGAAACTTCGGGTTCCTTGCCCAACCTAATTTATGCAGTTGCGATAAGAAATTTGTCATAGCTTTTCAACGAACTCAGATTATAACCGTATCCTGTTACTTCAATCCTTGCCTTCGAACCGTAGGGTGTCCATACTTCCTGCGGTTTGATTTTTATTAAAGCATAAGCATTTGAGCCTGCCGTCTCTATTTGGCTTTCAGGCATTGACAAACTACCTTGAAAATCCAGGAACCATACACCGTTGCGGAGCATATATTGCCCGCCTCGATGCAAATGGGCACCAATCACCATTTGCAAGGTATCTGCATTGTCGTATATCGTTTGCAGAGACGCCCATGATGTATCTGAAATCCTCATTCCACCGCCGGTAGGATTTGAACAATCATCGTTCTGCCACATGGGACAATGACTGAAAATAACACAAGGCGTACCGGCGGCAGAAGCAGCCTGCAAACGGGTATTTAACTCAGCTAAATAATCGTATGTCTCATCCTGCTCGAAATGGTCACCCCACGGACAGCAGGTACATATATAAAGTAATCCCTGCGCATCAGTATAGGTATAAGAATACGCATCACTGTCAGGACCGAACAGATTACCTCGTGCCCCCTGACTTGTCGAGGCATCGAGAGCATCGAAATAATCAGTTATATCAGGCCTATCGCCTACACCCGTCCATGATACATTGGCGTGGCTGAGTAACTTATAAATATGATTTCCCAGCGTATGCAGGATTTCGCCTGTAAGTCCCGCATCCAGAACATCGAGAAAATTTGTGGTGAGATAACTTAATTTGTCGGCATCCGTACAGTCGCCATCTACGTTATCGCCCAAATTCAATGTGATATCCGGCTCTACGGCGACTTCGGTAGTTATTATCTCAGCAAGGCGTCTGAAAAACGAACCACTGACCGACCTGTACCAACCCCTGCGGTCTCCAGGGCCAGTACCCTTGGCGTTGTCGCCACCATGCCAGTCTGCAAAGGTTAATATCGTAGATTCTTCAGCCATTTTTAACCAATTCCATAATCAAAAATACAATCGCCGAGGCCATAGTAGTAATAAGGATTGAGACGAACCAGGAGGGACGTTTCAATAACTTGTCTTTGATTTCCTTCACATCGGATTTGATTTCGCCGATGATAGTTTCTAATGCGTTTATGCGCTCTTCATTCCTCACGCCTAACGCACATTGCTTTGTTTCCGGCATGATGTTCTCCTAAGCTGTAAATCCCTCAATATAAGCAAATGCACTACACGCAACACCTTGGTCTATGACTACATCATAGCCCGCAGTGACTTTTATCGGCTCCTTAAAATCGAACACATGACAATCCGGCCTAACGTCTTGATAATAAAGGGGACCGAGAAGAGTGGTCAAAGTACCTGTTGCCGAGCCGGTCAATCTCTCGCCAAGCCATCCGGTTGTATCGCTATGCATTTGCATGTGAACTTGCTGGAGATAAAGATTCTTGCCGCTCACAGCAGCTTTAATAACTTCACCTGCTGTAACATCGCCGCTATAAGCATTCACCGCCCATGGTGTACCACTCATGCTCGTTACAAATACATCCCGACCTAATGTTTCTGCTTTTAGTGTTATCGCCATATCTTACCTTTCAAAATAAAAGGGCGAGGCGGGTAGGCCCCGCCCTTCGGAGGAAAAGATGAAAAATTTTAAGCTATTTCGTTCTGATGATGAGAACCATCGGTAGAGAAACGAGGGTCGCTCAAAATACAAATCACACATCCCGTAATACCGGTTGAGCCGGATTCGGAAATTACGAGCCGGACATACTCATGGTTCACACCGGCAGTCGCGCTTAAAGCCGCAGCATCGACCTCGATGATGTGGCACAGGTTGACTGCACTTGCCGGGTTCGTCTGATAGCCCGCCGAGGTCTTTAAGGAATAATCCGACCAGTCATTGCGATTCGTCGCTGTCTCGCCATCGGTCGAAGCATAACTAAAACCTATCGCAGTATTGTTACTGCCGCTGGTATCAGAACAGCTTTCAACCACAAACTTCGGCTCATCTGCTGAGCCGTTCGCCCCGGTAAAAACCATAAACGAAGCATGGTCATACCGAGCCATGCAGACTTCATCGGTCGTCTTGCCTGCGGCGAATACATCGGCTACCGGGACTAACAAGCTAAGAATGTGATTGTTCGATAAAAATCTTTCGCATTGTGCCATAACAACTCCTTTCTATGCGTTCTCGTTAAGGTGATGACTGCCATCGGTGCTAAATCGCGGCTCACTCAGAATTGCAATAACACAACCGGTAATAGCGTCTGCTCCGGATTCAGCCATTACTAAGCGAACGTATTCATGCTGAACACCTGCCGTTGCCGACAAATCTTCTGCATCAACATCAATAATAAACGTCCGATTAGCCGCACTGTTAGAGGCGGCAGTTACCGTCATAAAACCTGTCGAGGTCGCGGTTACATAGTCGGCCCAGGTGTTAATCGAAACTAAGGAATCGCCTAAAGTCTGCGTATATTGAAACCCGATAGCCGTGTTATTTCCCGCCCCGATAGTCGAGCAACTCTCCACCGTGAACCCTATATCGTGTTCGGAACCATTTACGCCCGTAGCCACGATGAAGGCACAGTGGTTATAACGGCTCATACAGACCTCGTCAGTCGTTACATCGCCGGTAATAAAATCAGCAACCGGAACAACTAAGTTAATCACGTGATGGTCTTCAATAAAATTGTTGCCATGAGACATATTACACCCCTTTCTTATGTTGACCTTGAGCTAATATAGACAAACGGACTCAAGGTATTTGAGCCGTGTTTCGGGGTTAATGCCGATTGCATCCAGGGTTGACCGTCATATCGCATCACAAATCGGAACGCCACTTCGTCAGTTAAGAACTTCAGGTGAATCGAGGTTGCCGCCTTTATCGCACCACCGGCCTTTTGAGCTACGAGATACTGGCTCCAATCGGCCAAGAATATATCGCCTGCCGTACCATAGGTTATGCAATGCTCGGTCAGGAATAGCGGACGACCGAGAATCGTGCCGAATGTCGGGGCTGAAATACCACCGGCATTGTACTGCAACAGACCTATCGGATGGGTAGTCGTGCCGATAACCAGTGCAGCAAGTGCGGCGAAGCAGTCAAGGTTCGCCATCCAAATAGCCTTGGGATGACTCCTGGGAAGCATTCTCGCCCACATAGCCAAAATATCACCGGCTATAATCCCCGATGTCAATCCACCCGTAACACCGACCAAGCAGTTGGCATTGATAATACCCAATGCCTCACCTGCGCCAGTGCCATGTATGAAATCTTCATCAAGCTGGAATGCCAAGGCCTCGGCTGCCATCGTATTAAGTAGCGGCTCGATACTAATCGGGCTGTCCTCAAGCAACTCCTCAGTAGCGTAAACCAAGGCAATCAATTTGTGTAAATTGAGCCTGACCTTACCGAACTTCGGCGCTGAGGCAGTCTTTGAGCCTGCCTCTTCAGGCTTATAAACGACAATGCCGCCATACACTGAACCGCTGTGAGTCGTTTCTTGCACGATTGGCAATTCGACCGAACTCGTAGCCAACGGAATCTGTGTAGTGCGCGACAGGATAAAAGATGCCTCAAGGATGTTGCGCCATAGCGTGGCCTTGAACTCGGTAGGAAGAAGGAATCCACCATCATGACCCATTGCCTCTTGCAAGCCGAAGGCTTTGCAACGGCCAATCCACGCACCGAGACGATTCGGCATTTCCGCGCCGGGGTTACTTGCCTTGCGAACATCAAGGGCAAAGTCGGTGATATTGGAATACCCGCCCGTCTTTAGTTCGGGAGGATTGCCATCTTCATCATGCTTCTGCTGCTTGACCCATTCTTTGTGAACCTCGGCCATTATCTCGGTCATTTCCTCTTTGTTGAGGCCACCGGCCTTATTAGAAGGCACGATGATGTCGTCGGCAGAAGGCTCGTACTCCTCAGCAATACCCCCATCAACTAATTTTGCCCCCGCAGTCTCGTCCAGACTCATTAACTGGCCCTTCTCCCAGTTGTCGCCGTCATTAGACCAATCCTGCAAGAGTCTTATTTTTACTCGTTTTGCCATTTTAGAATCCTTAAAATAATTTATCGATTAAGATTATGAACCTATAATCTCCATCGCTAATGTCTCCGGCTTACGCCTAACATCTCTACGACTAATCATTCCGGTTCCCACATTGTTCCTCTTACATCTTTATCAAAATCCGCTAACGCCGCTGCTACCAGCTCTTGTTTTTCCTGCTCTGTACTGAACGGCGTTACGTTAATTAGTGGCTCCACTTCGTATATCTCTTTGACCTCTATCACCGCCTCGACCTTCTCAACAAACGGTTCCGCATCGTAGTTGTGAGTTATCCGAAGCGGGAAAGCGTCTTCTATGCCCCTTGCGCTCTCGACTATCGGCTTTATATGCGGGTCGGGGTTGACTGTCATCGGCAGCGGTAACGCCCTCACATGCTTATCCTCTGTCTTGAAGGGGGCTACCTTGGTAGTCTCCTCGGATTCTTCCTCTTCGATTCCATCCATGATTTCCTTGTCTATTTCCTCGGCCACTGCCTTAACAACTTCCGTAACGACTTCAGGCGGATAAAATGTTTCCTCTGTATCCTCCTCGATTACATCAAGCTCTTTGCGCATCTCGTCCGACAGTACAATCTCCTGGCTCTTGATTGCTATTGCCAGGGCATCGGGGTTGGCGGGGATAGTAACGGGCGAAAATTCAAGCAACTCCCATTCGTCATAAATCCATTCAGCCCCGGCCCAGGCAGGTTTCTTTTTGATTTCCTTTTCTGTCGGGGGATGGCCTTTTAACGGCCTAAAGCCAACGGAGAAGGCTTTTAGAAATCCCTGCTTAAATAACTGCCAAACCTCCTCGGCGCGCTCGGTAGTTGCAAATTCGACCTTAGCCATCAGGCCATTTTTTTGCTTCTTCAACCATAAGGCTCTGCCAATCGGCGGCTGGCGAGAGTCGTGGCCCCACGGCACGACAGGGTTGCGCAGATATTCCGCAATGTCGGCCCCTCTCGGAAGCAAAACTTCCTTCATTCTGTCAATCCTGTTTGTGCTAATAATCGCCGTTACCGTGCGCTCGTCCGGGCCAAGTTCTGTAACGCAAAGCGAATCGCTATATAACGGCTTACCGTTACTTGCGCCTTCTCTCGTCTTTAGGTATTCTTCGAGTGTCATTTTTCTTTTTCCTTTTTTGCTTCCTTGTCTGAACTATGCTCACCATGCGATTTACATATTCGCCAAACATAATCACTCCAAAACAGGAATTATCGTACACCTACAATTTGAATGTAGCGGGGGATGGCCTATATCCGTATAATCTGTCTCCATTCTCAATCCGCCCACCTCCAACCCTTCACCTTTTTCAATAAACGCTCTTGTTACCTCGACCGTCCTGCCGTTCATCTCTGCACACCACGCGCATAATCTATCATCGGCGGCGGTCAGCCATTCCTTCCTGCTGACTATCCCCGATTGTATATAGCCCTGCACCGCACCCTCATTAAAGGCCCAGATAGTCTCGGTACGGGCGATAGTAGCTGCTTGATAACGGCTTGCTTTGTCAAAGACTTCCGATATGCGTTTACGGATAGGCACCGCACCCTCGCCCGCCGCTATGCCCTCAGCTACGGCCTTGCGCACCGCCTCGCGGGTCGTATGAGTTGCATTGACGATAATGCCACTCCGCTGCTCCAACGCCCCTAATATGCCGGGGTGCATCGGATTAAATGGTATATCGACTATCTTGCGCAACGCCCGCTCCCCGCCTATCATCATCGAGGCCCGGACAAAGGGCATTGATACCATCCGTAACTCCGTCTGCATCGCCTCCATATCAAACCAACCGGCGACTAAATCGTCGGCTAAAGCTTTCGTTTTTATTTGCTTGAAATGTTCATCCAGCACTTTGGCAAGAATGGACAATTTCACTTTAAGAAAATAATCCTCTAACTTTTGAATGAACCACGTAGGCTCAAAAGTGGCCGCCGGTCGATTCAATATAGGTTGCTTGCGGTAGCGCTTCTCCTCTTCCGGGCTTTCTTCGGGTTCAGAGCCGCCGAATGCAGGCGGAGCAGTAATAATCGGCTCCTCCCCCCACTCCACCGGCTCCATTCCATCTATCGCCCGCTCCTCGTTTACCGTAGTCATCTTATTCTTGAGTCGTATCTCTATTTGCTTCAACCTCATCTCATGGTCAATCGGGCGGGGGTCATCGAAACTCAAAAACAGATTATCGTCAAAGTCAGGCACAAGCTGTTCGTTCAGTTTTTGCTCAACTAACGTCAGTCTCGGCTCTATAGTCTGCTCGGCATATATGACCTTGGCCTCGTGAGCATTCGCCCTGCTGATATTCTGGACCTCAACAAAGGCCGTAGGTACACCAAAAATGCCTAAGATTTCCTCCCTGCTCCATTTCCTGCCCTGTAAAAACCCCATCTCTTTCGGTGATAAACTATATGGTGCAATAGTGGCCCCGCCCTCGGCAATCATCAAATTCCCACTCCTGCCCATACCAAAACTCCGCCTATAATCCACACGTACTCTTTTCTTCTCCGCTGGGCTTACAGATTCTTTGTACGACAGTACTACATCCGGCACGCCGCCGTTTTTGAACATTCCCACCTCGTATTGGTTCATAGCCACAGATAAATCAGCGGCGGTAACAGCAGCCTCAAGCGGGCCAACGCCGGCTATATTGTCCTTTAGGGATACGTATTTGAAATGAACCATATCCTCCGGTCTGACAACTATCTTCTGGGCACCCGAACCAAACTCGAAACCCTTAATAAATTTCTTAGGGTCAGGCAGGATTTTTATCTGATGGGGCGCTCGGGGCCAGATTTCGGTAGGCGGTGTATTCAGCCCGCCTTTTCTCACCTTTTGCCAATAGCCGTTACCCGTAGCATCGAGGGAGCCAAAACAGTGCATCAATAAATCAAAGGCGTTGGCGAATTGGTTGACATTATTCAGTAAAGTTAAAAGAGGATGGTCGAGAACCTCTACCACCTCCTCAGTATTGGCTATCATTTTGGCCACGCTGGATTTATGCCGCATATATTCAAGTTCATGGCCCTTGACTATGCGGGTAGGGAATCGGGCCTTTTGTTTGCCCGATGGTTTGCGAGCATATAGCCGGAGCGGGACACGGGATGCAGTAGATGAATTTCTGTTTATAGCGGCATAGACCCATGAGGTGATACGTTGTATAAGTAATTCGTGAGGTATAGCGGGGTGATAAGGCTGCGTACCCTGCGCCTCAGATATATTCGATGCCCCTGCCGCTGAGGATGCATCTTTCAAGAGCCAATTTACAAAAATCCGCTTTATTCCCATTATCGTCCTACGGATAAACTACTTCCGTAAGACTGTTGGGAATATAACCTAAAATTGACGAACTATGCCGTAATCCATGCCTGGGTCGTAACTTAGAAGATTAGGAGGGGGTGTATTCATTGCCGATGCAGGAACCAGAATGGGTATCTTGGCCATCACAGCAGCTATATGGCGGGAGACCATAGGTTGGCTTATCCCCATAGCGCTTGCCGCCTGTCGCTGGTTATGCTGTAATATCTCGGTCAAGTAATATGCCTGCCATTGCTTTCGTGTCGGTAGTTTCATTTCCTAAGCATCTCGAATTGGAATTTGGCATCAGGAAAAGCCATCTCCTCGTTTGTTTGAGGATTCGCGGCCAGTATTGCCATTTTACCAATAGCAGAAACAATCCATTCGCCCTTGTATGATATTTTGAGAATATCATTTACGCTGATAGCTTTCTCCGACACCGGCTGTTGTTTCAGCGATACCGGCGAGGGCTGAATAGGGTAGGGGTCTGCTTTGGGTACAGAGGGCAGTTCCCCTACATTTGCCGCTACTGGTATGTCTCTCGGTCTCCATTCCTGACAGTTAAGGCCGTTTTCCGGATTAACCTTTCTTGCGTGCCTATCCGGTATCATACACAGGCCCGTCGGCGAATCCTTATACAATCCCGCCACATCAACATAATTCATACACGTTTTACAATCCATTGCTTAACTCCCTTAGATTTATCGTATGTGTTTCAATTGTTCCATCTTCGAATGTGGTATGAAAAGTAATCCACTCATGGTCATTACAAGTAACAATCTGGTTTTCTATTCCTTTTGATGTTAGTGGCTCTATTGCTTCTGGAATTGCATCTTTGGCTTTTGCACTCAACAAAGGTATTGCCGCTAAACCACCTGCTATCCTTTTGAAGAAATTACGTCTATCCATTTGCTTACTCCTTTTTTAGTTTTTGCGCAATTTTTACAAATTCAGGAGGAACAGGATAAGTATTCCAAGAATCCCCTCCCTCCCCATATACGGAATTAGATATATCATTCTTATGTTTCTCCCACCATTTTAATACTGCATCCCTCAATTTACTTGCCATTTGATTACTCCTTCCAAAAAAATCCTTAGGCTTTAATCCATACTCTTCATATATCTTCATAGCTCAGTCCATATTTCGTCATCATCAATGGCATCCATAAAGTCCTCGTTAGCTTGTATCCGCTCATCCTCTAAGCGCTCGGCTTTGGCAATTTCGTCATCGCTCATGGCCTTTAGCTTCTTACGCGCAAACTGTATAGCCAACGGTGTCAATGCAGCAGATAATAAGCCTAACGACCGCAGATAGACAACTTCCTTCTTGAAGGATTCGAGCTTAGGATTTTCCATTGCTATATGGGGGCTTTGTCTATCTCTGGCTCTTTTGGTTCAGGATTTATAGGTGGCATCTCATCCTCGAATATCAGACTTCTGAGTACAAGCAAATCCGCTACACAGAACTGCATCTTGCTCAGCCGCCCCCATTCGTCCTTTGTCTTGATTGTGATATACTCATTCATTATCTTCTCCTGGTTCATATGCTGTTTTTATTACCATTTTCGGGCCTTTGCTTTCACCCTTTTGATGATTCTCTTTTCCCCATGCACCTAATGCGTATGTTTCTAATTCGGTTTCCGGGGTGATATATAAAGTACCATCCTGTTTTATTGTTGCTTTCATTCGTCTAATCCTTCCATAACAGCTATCAACTCATCATCTGTCTCGGTTACGTGATACGACTCACGCATCCGCTCTTTCCTTGCCTCGCCCTTGCCCTCATCACCCATTATAGTTATCTTGCCACGGGACAGGCCCTTGAGATGGGCTACTATATACCGCATGGCATCCATGGCGTGATTCATAAATTCAACCGGCTTATCTAAAGTATTCCCATCCTTATCCTCAGCCCATTTATAGACCTTCAGTTCCTTAATGACATTGACCGATTCGTGGAATACCTTGATTTGATATTGCTTTACTCGCTGGATACCATACTTTACGGAGTCCGGGCCTTTGATTGAGCCTATGATTTTGTATCCGCCTTGAGATATTTCCATAATTGATTTAGGTTCTGCGCTGTCTGCACAGATGACATCATTGCTGCTAACATCCAAACTATCAAGCCGATTACAGATATCGGGGTTGGTAAGGCCCTTCTCGTATATGCGCTCACGCACATATAAATTATCACCAATAAAACCGACATCCACAAGAGCAGAAGGAGAGTTAGTAAAACCGAAATCTAAACCGTCTCCATAACAGTCAAAGTCCTTCCTTCTCGGCCATTCTGTGATTTGCTCCCAGTTCTCATAAATCAGCCCTTTCAATACGCCCCATTTACCGAGGCAGTACACTTCATAATAGTTCCGGTCTATCTTAATCAATGCCTCAAGCATCTCTGCGTACTCGGCATCTATGAATCGATTGTCCAAATAGGTGCTATGATGCAACACTGCCTTTGGCTCTGCATAATCAAAGAACCGTTTCTTGACCCAACTCTGCTCATCAATAGGATTAAACGAGAGGATGATTTGTTTGTATGCAACTGTCTGGCCCCTTAACCTCAAATCGACTTGTGTAAACTCGGCCTGCGTAAACTCCGTAGCTTCTTCGACCCATACACCTGTTACGCCCTCTATTGATTTAATCTTCTCAGGGTCATCCATACCACCTATAATGATTTGCGAGCCACCCTTAAATGTAATCGTCATCTGTGCCTGATTGATTTCGCAGAGCTTGCGTAATCCCCAATCGTCAATATATTGCTTGAACAACGCAAAGATAGACCTGCGGGCGGCAGGCTGGGTCTTGCGCAGACATAAGAACTTGTGCCGGTAGCCCCTGCTCATAGCTACTAATATCCTGACCAGTATCTTCTCAGCGGCAAACCATGATTTACCCGAACCGCCACCGCCCCACAAGACAAGGTATCTGTACATATCTTCGTATAGCGGCCAGAACTTCGGGTTAGTTACCGCCTCAAGTTGTGTCAGGTCTATTTCCATACCTCTGTATCCCAAATATACAGATATACCGGCTCACCGTGTATGAACAGCATCAGCTTAACAAAGAACGGTTCTTTGCATTCTAATAATACAAGATATTTACGATGATAATCCATCAACGCCAATTCTTTACTCTCTGTCGCATTTCATCATTTGCCGCTTGCAGTACTGCACCATCATACAACAAGCTGGATAACTGCCGGTGAGTTGTTGCCCGCTCGGCGCTCTTAACTGCCTCGATACGCTTTTCCAACGCTGCCTGCGTCATTATATGCAGACCGAATATCTTAAAGTCCCTTATCTGCTTTGGCATAAATCTTCCATCCTCATGCCTTTCGGCAGCTTTATTGTTATTGTTACCTCGTCCTGCTCACTATCGCCTAAGACCTCACGCTCGCCTTTGATGCCGACATCTATGGCGGATATAGCATCTCTTGTTGATATATCCTTTGATTCCTTCAATCGCAATGCCTTTGAGCCTTTTGCGGCCATGTGAGCATACCGCCTGACATGCTTTGCTCTACGATTAACCTCCTCGTTTTCAACTCGCTTAACCACAGCTTGAGTAACCTTTTCAGCACGTTTGGGCCAATCGAGCTTCCTGCGATAATACATCACCGTGCCCTTGGCTACGTTACAAGTTAGGGCTACTTTATTTACACTCTTGGTTTCAAGCCAACAGGCGTACATTTCCTCAATCTTTTTGTCTGTCAGGCGATTGCTCATTGTATTCCTATTTGCGCGGTTTCGGCTTTGATTTAGTCCAGAACCACTCACCATCACATCTTCTGAGAAAGAACTCGACCAAGAAAGCTAACACGATACCGCCTATCCCAAAAGCAACTATATGATATTCCTGGCAAAATTCAGCTATTTCGTCAATCATCATCCATCCCCCTTATTTACCTTCTTGCTCGGCCTGCCTGGTTTGCGCTTGGGGGGCTCCTCGTCCGTCAAGCCCTCAATATGCTGTAACATCACCAAGCTTTTCCTCGCCGCCGTATGCAGGCTATAAAGCAAATCCAGGCCCACCGGCTTGTCCCTGATTGTCCCTCGCGGTGCCGGCATCTCCTGGTCTAACGAGATACCTGCTGATTTCAATACCATCTCTGCTGAATGTAGCAATGCTGAATGCTCGATAATCATTTCATATCTCCTTCAGTTCGTTTTGCAATGCTTGTATGCGGCCCGCCGAGACCTTGATACCATCATTGATTTCTTTCATCCGCCGAGTTCCGAGCTTTCTTTCTTCGATGTTCTCTACAAGAACACTTCTTACCTTCTCTATCTGTTTTTCAATTACAGCCCTTTCCGCTTCCTTCACAATCGTACTTATCTCATTTTCGCCTTCGATAGCCATCTCATGTCTCCTTTTTCAATAAAAACATCGTATCTATATTTTCGCCTTTTGTGTTTTTTATCCGCTTCTCTCTAATGAGTTTCAAGTCTGCAAACGAGTCAAGATACAGCTTTACAAAATCAGCCTTCCAGAGCAGATTATCATGTCCTCTGCACATTACCTCTTTGTGTTCGTCTGCGAAATACTCAAAGCCCCAAATATATTCTTTGCTGCACCTGTGAATTTCTACCATCGCCTGCTGTATCTCCTCGGGTGCTATATGGATTAGAACGCCGGATGTAAAAACAATATCAAAGAAGTTATTCTTAAATGGAAGGTCGAAAACCGTACCTTTAATGATATTGATTTTATGCAACTGTTCCCGTTCCCTGAAAATCCCAATGGCATAATCCATCGGCTCAATACCATATAAATTAGTAAATCCCGCCTCTTGTAGTAATAATAACTGATTGCCTATATTAGTACCGACTTCAAGAATTCGGGCGGAGCAGTCTATTTCGCTTAAAAACATTTCGTTCAATTCCGTCCTCTTTACTCCACGATAGTCAAGCCAAAAAGCATCTACATGGTCTGTGGACATGAAATTACTATCGGTGTAGCTCTGACCGAATCCCCCCTCCCACATCTCTAATTGAGGCGTTTGCTTAACGATTATTCAGCTCCTTAAAAACCTCCTCTATTATACCAGTTTGCCGCTCAAATGGATAGTTATTTTCTACCCATTTACGATATTTTTCAGGCTCAAGTCCGCCCTTAATCTTATTGACAAAATCCAGAGGGGTATCGAAAATGTATTCTGGCGGGAAAAACTCGCTACAGCCGGGGAAGTTATGAATCAGCGGCCTCAGCCCGCACGCCATGCCCTCCATCACCGCTACCGGATGACCCTCGACCAGGCTCGGACAGACTATAAAGCTCTTGTCTTGAAGCCATTTGTTTATATCCTCCTGCTGGCCCTCGAAAACCATCTTGCTCTCCAACCCCAGCACCTTGGCCATGTGCCTGCAATAGTTCTCAATGACCTTATCCTGAAACTTGCCTGCGCAATGCAGGGTATAGTTATCATCGAAATCCAGAAGCTCGTAAAAGCACTGCAACAAAAACGGTATGTTCTTCTTTAGATTCAAACTACCTACATAGGCTATTTTCCTACCATCGCCTTTGCCTAACGTGAATCGCTTGAGATTGATTGCGTTAGGTAAATCAATTACTCTCGGTAACGAAAATAGTTGTGGCAATGATAATAATTGTTGACGAGTATATGGATTTGGGACAAGTAAGAGTCTATCAACGCGCTGCCATTTTATCGCTTTAATCCAATCTGTGTATGCTTCCCATCGGTGTAGGCGGACGATGACTTTTGTTTTCAAGTCGGGTAGATGCGATACCATTGCAGCCGCATCAGTACACCATTCGCACCATACAATATCGGCCCAATCTACCGAATCGGCCTTACCACTATCTTTCATGCTATGCACCCGCACCTCATACTTTTTCTCAGCCCAAGGAAGTATATCCTGCAAAAATGCAGAGCCGTCAGCACCGATTAAAAAACATAGTTTCATTCCATCATCTCCTCTACTCTTCGCCTTACTTCCAAGACCGGCATAGACCATATTCGTTCACCTAAAACCTCTTTGATTTTTATCGAATCGGCCCTGCGATGAAAATTCCCCCGCCCGCCGGTTGGAAGTTTCGGCTGTGCCATTGCCGTTATCCGGTTGTTTTTGATGTCGTCCCAATTGTCCCTGAATAATTGTTGTATTTTTTCATGCAAAACCTTGTAAGACGATGCGAGTGTTTCAATATCATCGTCAAACTTGACCTCCTCTTGAAGTAAAACGGCCCCTGTATCAATGCCCTCGTCAAGATAATGTATTGACACCCCCTTCAGGTTGTTTTCGATAAAGCTCCATAAATTAGGGTCAACGCCTCTATTCCAAGGCAATAAGGAAATGTGGAGATTGATGATTTTGCCTAAATCGACAATATCCTCTTTTACCAGATACTTATAATTGTAGCTGATTACAATATCGGGCTTCAAGTTCTCGATGAATACTGAATCAAGTTCCTCCGAATACACTACCACATCCTCTATCTTTTTCAGCCATTCAATTAGCGGCCTTGCAATATCGTTATTTGTGAGAAATAGTATTCTCAATTATGATTCCTTTGGGCGGGAATTGCGCCCGCCCTGATTTTAATGACACTTCAAGAAGTCAATCTGCGGTTTGTCTTTTCTTAGCTTATGATACTCAAGCTGCGTCCTCACCGTGTTAATCATTTTGCCCGCCGCGTTGTTCATCTCTGCCGCAAGTTTCATTTCCATCGCTCCCGATTTGAGCCCCTTGAATACTTCTGCTAATTCTTCTCTAAGCTCTCTGATAGTTTTCATGCTTCTTGCTCCTTAATTAAACGTTTAATTCTTATTTGCTCTCGCTTTGTCGCGATAAACTCTTCGAGATATATACCAGGAAAAGGTATTGTTCCCCGAAACAATAAATGACAAATATATGCGTTTGTTAGATTGGCTATATCTTTTCTCCCGCGAACCCTCGATTTTTCTCTATTTTCTGGATTCGCATAATATTTTCTTGTTGTAGCCAATATCCTTTCTGGATATTCTTACAATATTCCTTTTGTTTTTTAAGGATTTCATCCTTGTGCTTCTCGTAAAATTTTTTACAGGTTCTTCTTTTTTTTTCTCTATTCTCTTTGCAGTATTTCCTATTTTCTGCCAACAATCTCTCTCTATTTGCTTTGTAATATTTTGCCCTATAAGTATTAACACATTTCTTGCAATGACTAACTCGACCAAAAGGGCCACATTCTTTTCTTTTGGCAAACTCCGTCAAAGGTTTTTCAATACCGCATTTAGTACAGATTTTCAAGCCAACATCCCTGCTACTCTTGTAAACGTATCTGTTTTTATCCCCAGCACCCGCTCTGCCCTGGCCTGGATTTTCAAGGTCTCGACACTCTCATTTTCCTTGTTGATTTCGCAAGCCAATACGTAAGATGCGAAATAATGACCGGCGTTACACAAAGCATCAGCCAAGGCCCGCGCCAGCCATAAATCGTTTCTGTATTTCTCTCTCAGATATTTGTATAAAGAAGCAACGCGAACCCAGTCAGGCATTCTCGAATGTTTCATACGCTCTATTGCGTTTAGAATATCATCACATCCTAACGGCCATTCCTCGCGAGGTGGGTCGTATATCCCTATATCCAAATCGTCCTCGGTTATATCTATATTCAAGTATCTCGCCATATATTCACGACTCATTACTTTGCCGGTTTTGCCAACCCGATACATCTTTTCGGGATGCTTCATTGCCGATACCAAGCCCCGCTCAACCCATGCCACTGCATCGGGAGCTATGTAATGATTGGCATCGATAATTGCAAAGTAATCAGCATCGGAAACCCCAAAGACTTTTTCCAGCCTTGCCCGCTCACTGATAATCGGTATGGTTTTTGAAGTCGGAACAGCTATTACGTTGGTATTGATAGTATCGATTTTATTCAAATCCGATTCCGGCATCGGTAAGTAAACCAGATATGGACAATATGTATGAGACCAGATATTTATCAATAACTGGTCGAGCGCCAAATTGACTTTATCAGCCAAAACAATAATCGCCAAATCTTTCAATTTCGACCACGGTTTAGAGGGCCGGGTGTTGCGAATAGTAAGCAAATTGAATAGAAACGCTTTTTGGTCTCTGCGTTTACATACCGATAATCTATCCCCCACGTCCCCAACCTCGCCATAATACTCCCCGGTGATAACAGGAACATGCTTGAAATCCGTAAAGAAACACAACTTGCGGGTTATGTCCCAATCGATTAAAACCTCTATCGCCTCGTTGTACGGCCCGGTTTTCTGCAACAAATCCCGTCTGTGCATAAGGCTCCCCCCCAACACATGATTGAAATTCAGCATTACATCTCGGTCAAAATCCCTGCTCACCTCTATCCTCTTCGAGACCACCTTACGCTCCTTACCCCAAAAATCCGTCTTGTATAAATCACTGTAAGCTGCGCCGATGGTTTTGTCTTTTTCTAATTCCGCCACTAATGTCTCGATATGGTTCGGATAATAAATGTCGTCATCCCCGATATAACAAATATATTCGCCCTTCGCTCTTTCAAGGGCTTCGTTGTAACTATAAGCAAGTCCTTTGTTTTCATCTCGGTCGATAAAAAAGATTGGTGGAGGCGTACCGTAAACATCGATTGGCGCACCCCCATCGCGCACAAGAATTATCTCATAATTGGAATAGGTTTGCCGAAATATACTATCCAAGGCTTTAAGTACATATTTCGGCCTATTGTAAGTCGCTATTATCACGCTTACTAACGACGGTAACATTTTTCTTGACCTCTATTTTGTATTTCTTCATCTTCTCGTAAACCGTAGCACGCGAAATGCCCAATAGTTTTGCAGTTTCTGAGACATTGCCATTAGCCATTTGCAGAGCACATCGTATTGTCTCATCCTCGGCTACCGTCAACATATTCAATCCCCTCATTTCGGTGGTGATATCTTCCTTATCATCCCATTCGATTGACCATTGTATTGATTGCACAAATTTATTGGTTTTCGTGATTGATTTTTTAGCCATGCTGCTATTTTAACATCTTTCCCTATAATGTCAATGCTACTTTCTTCTCAAAATTCCTCCTGCTCGATATTATGTAAGGCCTTTTCAGCTTCCATGGTTATACCCACAAATACTTAATCCTGGCCGACCGTCTTTGCCATTCAACCAACCTTGCGATAATAGCAAGCTGTCTCTTGACCGTGCGAGATTTAGCAAAATCAGGCATTCTAATCTTTTCAGCTTCCATACCATTTTGGCCTTTTGATTGGACTTTCCTGTGTACATTCTATGCAATGCTCGGGCGAACAGTTTGTAAATGTGCCTTTGTATTTGCAAATAGTAAACAATTGCTTGCTCTTCTTTTCAGGTTCCATGCCTGCGCCTTCTATTGGCTGTCCGGCGGTTATCACGCCAGAAATACAACCGCACCCTTGTTTTTAATGGCATAATCACGACATTATGCACTAAACCACAATCGCAACAAGCAAAATTCATACTGCCACCCTTCAATCCTTGTGCCTGTCGATACTCCAGCGTTATCGGCTCGCCGTCTTTTATGTCCTGAAATCTTGCCATTATCTTAAAAACCTTGTGGCTTATCTGTCTTTTTAAGCTCTGCTAATAAATGTAGTACGCCACCCAAAATGAACAATGCTATGCCTACCCAAAAAATAACAACAACGGCAATACAATCGCTTATGTACCTCATATCTTCAAAACCTCGATTCATATCGAAATTGTTACTTTCTAAGCCTGTTTGATACTATCTCGCAGGCTCAGCTTATTATTAACGAGTGCGGCTACAAATAACCCCGCGCCAAGCTTGACATACCCATTCATACTATTAGCTGTACTTATGTTAGCACAAGGCATACTTAACAAACCTTTCGCTTTTATCGCCTAAACCCACTTTCTTGCTTCATCAGTTTTCCTAATACTTACTATTAGAATTATAGACTTGACAACTTTTAAGCCATGTGTAAAATAGCGGTTCATGGTCTTCGGCATCAACAAACAAAACAAACACTTATAAAAGAACGTTATCTATTAGAATCGGCTAAGCTTCCAAAAAGCATTAATTGCCTTGAAGGAGATTTTTTTGTTTTTAAGTACTTTTCATCCCATTCCCGCTTCGGCAGTCTCTCAAGATGAGATATGCTCTCGTCCTGCGAGCTTACTTCTTTGTTGATAACAGCAAGAAATTCCGTTGCTCTCATTTTTCTAACCTATATCTAATCCGGCTCAGTGCCGGCAACACTCGCGGGCGGTCAGCGCTGCCCGGCCATGGGACTTCTGTGCTAGGCCGCCATTTTCATTATTATCCATGTTCCTTCCGTGCCTGCTTGATATTATACCTGCGCTCCTCATCCGTGAAGAAAGTGCGGTTATAATCGGGCATTACGAATAGTATTGGCTTGGCTTTTTTTGGCCGCCGCTCTTTGAATGGATTCGTCTGGTTCATATTTTTAGTCGCGCGTTTCAACTTATATCCTAATCCAGCTGTCGCTGGAGATGTTCGCGGGCGGGCTCGCTCTGGGCTCTATAGCGCCATCGATACCCGCCATTTTAGTTCGTGCACCAATGCACTGTCTCTTTATTATACGTGGCTCAATCGAGAAACGTCAAGCTATAAAATCTTGTAAAGTCAAATTTCTTGCTTTTACAGCTCTTTTTAAGCGGTTTATTATTTCTCCCCTCATCCATAACACGCCACTCCCTGTAACTTTTAACATTTTCGCAATATCTATTGTTTTATGTACCATCAACAATCTCGCTATTTTTCGTTGCTTATGGGTTAATTTGGCGTTTTCAATCAACGCCCCGAGCCCAGACGTAGTAGATTCGCTCGGAACTGCAATGTCTTCTGTTAGTAATCTGGTTTTTACTGTAGGCGTGCCCTTGCTTCTTAAATAGTCATATATACCCCATCTTATGCAATTCGTAGCATAAGTATTGAACTTGCAATTTTTCCCTTTTTTGTAGCGTTTTGCTGCCTTACATAAACTCTCATAGCAAAAAGATTTACATTCATCAGATTCGGGCGGCAATATCTTCCTTGCTTTAACGGCCACTCCCACAACCATATTGACAAGCTCAAGATTGTTTTCTGCTAATTTCTTTTCTGTACTCGTTAACGCTACCATATCGGCCAGCATAACAACTAATCCAGAATTGTCAAGAACAAAATACTACTCGATTTTCTAATAGGGAATAGGATGGGAATAGACCTTCCCTGTTAGTTTTTCGGTAGCACGAATTGGAACTTTGTAGCACTCTGCCGGCGAGAGCATTCTCATAGAAGTTTTTTCGCTCATAAGTCCTTAGCCCGCCGATACTTAGAAAATAGTTCAAAGATTTTTCTTGACTTGCTCAAGTTTTCTGTTATACTTACCGATAGTAAAACAGAAGCAAATTAAAACTTCAATTAAGGAATGAGCGAATGACACACACAAAAGGCATATGGAAATCGACGGGAGTAGCCGTTCAAGATGCCAGCGACCCTGTATTTTACCACACAGATATTATCTGCAATGACACAATCAGGGTTGCAAAATCATCAGGAGTAGGTAAAGAATTAGCCTTAGCCAATGCCCGCCTCATAGCCGCCGCGCCCGAACTGTTGGCGGCGTGCAAGAGAGCAAAATCAAGACTTGAGCAATGCCAACAGATACTAAACAAATACGGTGATAAGTATAGTGCTCACAAAACAGATAATTTCTTGGCTTATGGTCAACTTGAAGCCGCCATCAAAACAGTTGAGAACTAGCAGCCCGCACCAGCCGCAGCCTCGGTGCAAGCCCGGGGCCGGGCCTTGTGAAGTAACGAAAATGTTAATCTTATTTAAGTTTAAGGAATGAGCAATGAGTAAGCATTTAACCAAAGTACTTGAAGATAACCTGAGAGGTGCAAAAACGGCGGGTTTGGCTGAGCATGAATTGAAGTATGAAAAAGCTCTTGCTGAAGCGTATCACCTTGTAAATTCCCTAAAAATCGCCGATGCTTTTATTGACGGCTTGGGCGAAGCTCGCCTAAAAGAGAACCTTGGCAGGGATGGAATGGATGCAATACTAAAACAGATTCGGAGCTAGCAGCCCGCACCAGCCGCAGCCTCGGTGCAAGGCGGGCCTTTTACAAGTGAATAATGCCAGCGGCGGCGTGAGTCGTGGGTTCAGGTTCCCGTGCGGGTGAAGTGCTCCCTATTGCAAAAAAGGAAGAGCCAAGTTAGAAATCCTGCTTGCAGGTGTAATATGGGTGAAATCTTGGCCGCGCAAAGAACTCGGTTTGAGTCCGTTATGTCCTGCACCGCTGGCAGCAATTATAAGTAAATAGGTGGAATGAGCACCGATAACGATTATGCCCTTTGCCAGCCACAAATCTGAGTTCATTCCTTAGAGGCGGGCAGGGGGCTTTTATATGAGGTGTATTATGGCTTACAAAAGCAGAGCAAAAAGATTAGCAGAAGCATTGGTGGAAGTTGAATCAGGACAATCCGAGATTGCTTGCTTGCAAGAAGAAATAGAATCGTGGCAAGCCGGCATGGAGGGGACGAATCTTGAAAACACCGAGAAGTACAGTCAGCTTGGCGACTGCATAGACAGCTTAGAAGAAGTTGTTGGCCTCTTGCAAGAAGCCATAGATTTTGATGTTGAATTCCCCGGAATGTACTAAGCAGGGGCTTTTATTTGAAGGAGTGCAAAAGATGACAAAAAAGCCTGCAACAAAATCAGACTTACTCAACGTCCTCCGGTTAGGCCTGGAATTGTACGAGACCGACAAATCTGTTGGGAAAGGCGCAGGGCATAGCGCCGCACATCTTGCCTCAAAGGTCGTTAATTGGGAAAGGTACTGGGGCATGGCAAAACAAGCGGTCGAGCAAATCCGCTGCAAGAAGCAGGAGATTGAAAAATGAAGCATAAACCATACTATGACTATCTAAGGTCCTTGTCCAGCGGCATTACCCTGAGCCGTGATGATATGGACGAGCAGTTTTGCCGGCTGATGACGCTGGGTGAGGGACCGGACGAGATACGGGCACTGCTAATAATCTTTAAGAATACTTTTAGTTGATTTTCTCCCTCACCCTGAGCTTGGCTGGCCATTCGTCTGGATTGTGTGATACGTAAGTACCGATTATATCAAATTCGTCCGGCTTTAGCCCCAATATGCCCTTTTTAGTTATCGCTGATATTGCACCATAATCATTCATTATGGTTTTGTAGATTTTGCCCTGAAGAACACGAATCGGCTCTCCAGGAATATCGCTTCTAACTTCCCTCAATGCCCTTATTTTAGGCAAGGACACTTGCTTCACAAAAACAGGTAAGCCCACTGCTTCGCATTGCTCAACTACATCTATCATCCAGTCTATGTCACAGGGACGGCGGTTTGGCCCTGATTCGCAGCCGAGGACTACTTGGTCAATGTTCATACGATTATCAGAACAACCGCATTTCGTGCAGCAAGTATCCCAACCTGGGTCATTAAGGTCTTTTGGCCCACCCCGACCTCTCCGTTCAGGGAATTTGTCGCCAACAAAATCCACTCCTGCCGCATTACAATCACAAGCAAATCCATATAGTTGGGGTTCACTAATAATATGACCGAAATCTATCGGCCCCAGTATCGGCTCTATACTTAGCCACCTTTTAGCTGCCGGTATCTGGAGAAGTATCGGTATCTTCTCGTCGGCCTCGGCCTGGTTGCAGATAGTGGTGCCGGGCCAAACGTTGGGATAATCACTTCTCCTGTACCTTATAGTCCTCATCCATTCCCAAAACTGCCACATCAAATGAGGCCGTTTTGTAAGAACAAGATATTTATGTTGCGGAGCTTCAAAGAAAACGTCCCAGATTCTTTCTACAAACTCAAATGGCACTTTTGGATGGAACAGGTCACCCACATTGCCTACGAAGATAGTGCGGGGTTGCTTCCAATGCAGAGGTTTTTCGAGAATATCCTCGCGCCCTATGTCTGTACAGAGCCGTACCTCGCCCGTCCAGGCGTTGTTCACGGCCAGGCCCTCATAGAGCGGATGGTCCTTCAAAAACCGCCCACAAGCTGCTCGTGCAGCGTAACAGCAAGCACAGCCTGGACTACAAGGCGAGCAGCCCGCAAATGGATTATATGTTTCGTCCGCATACTCGATTTTAGTCATGGCTTATCCTCCAAGCTTCCTAAAAACTCTTCCGCCTCCTGAAGAGTTCCAAATGTAGCTAAGTCTCGATGGTCTGATGGATGCCAACAGTCATCTTCGGAAGTGTGCAATTTGCTCTCATCTTCTGCTTCAATATCAGCATATACTGTGTACTTAACTGTCATGGCTTAGTCTCCGTTAGGGCTTGCTCAATCAGCCACTTATGAAAATCTATTTTAAGTCCGTTCTCTGTGCTTTTGCGCCATTGTCTGTAAAGGGGATGGGTCAGGACTGCTGTATTGCCATGGCCATCCGATAACCATCTTAATAATGCTCTTAGCTTTTCGAGCTTCTCTTCTAATTCTACAATCAGACAAATACAAACATCACCATCGGATATTGGTGGACATTTAATGGCGCGGAGTTTCTTGTTCTCCTTGTCTTTGGCGGTGAGTTGGGCCTGGAGGCGGTCGATGATGTCGCAGGCTTCAAGAGCTTTTTCTTTGCTAATCGTCCAATATCGCCCATCTTTTAGCAAAATTCGTATGTAATTCGTAAACTCCCCCGTCTTTGACTGCTCGGCAAGCAGGGCGAGGGCTTGGTCAGACAATTCCTTTATCAAAGGAAAACCATGTTCCTCGTTTGGTTCATCATTGTCGGCTATAGCGGATATTCTTTTCAACAGTTCAATCGCTTTGTTCATTTGTTTGCTCCTTCACAACTATCGCCGCGAGTATGTAGTGATGGGGCTGGGCAATGTTAGCAAAAAACGCGTTTGCATACACTCCAAGCCTTGATTCTTTGCTCGCCGCTCGTTTCTTAATAGACAAAACCGTTTTGTATATTTCCTTTTTGGTTTCTATCCACGCGTCAATGTTTTTCTCTACCGCCTCATCCCTCAGCTTCATTGCCAGATTCCAGTCGAGCGAAATAGGGTCGGGGATGGGGCAAGAGGTGGTCGTGGAAGTATTTCGATAATGCAAATCGCCACATTTGCGACAAGTTACTGTTGGCCCTTCACAAACAGGCATATAATTGTGAGTCCATGGCCCTGGCTTAATTAGCTTCCGAATCGCATCGTCCCTATCGGGTGATTCTAATATGGCTTTTATGTCAATCATTTTGCAATTCCATATCATAAATTACAGCACAAACTAACATTATTCCCATCGCATCTAAATCTCCCTTTTTCTTCAGTAACTTCAAAAGCATCAATCCCGCACCTGCCGTGTTGCAGCCCTTTTCTATCAATGCTTGCAACGCAACTCTTATGGGTTTGGTTTTTTGTTCAAATTCATTGCCAAATAACGCCTTCGCGGCGCGATGACACTCCTCAATCTTGTTTGCGATAAATCCAGCTTTGTCGCCACTTGATATAACAGATTGCAGCGATTTAGGTATTTTCATTTCTTATTCTCCCATCAAATCAGGTCTTAATTCTACGGCGCAATACAAGCTCTTTCATATATTTTAGAGGCAGTATCGGCACCTATCTTATTTAACCACTTATGAAAAATCGAACGTTTCCATCTTCGCGGGTAATCCGTGCGATATACTCTAAACCCTTCATGTTCATCAATCCATGTATCATAAAGCACCATGTGCTTGCTACACAAACCGGCCTCTTTGATATATTCACCTTCGCACAGTACTATTCTATTAGTGCTTGCGACACATTCCTTCATTTTGCATTCTCATAAATATCAGGTCTCAACTCAAATACTAACCAAGCCACATCCGGTCTGTCCCTGCAAAATTTGTCAAGCTGGGCCTTGGTAATGTTTTTGTTCAAAATCCTGCCCGTAAAATCCTCTCTTATACGCTGCTCCTGTGCGTCGGCATACGCCTTGTCGCGGAGCTTCTTTGTATCCCTTGCTATATCGCTCGGTATCCTCTGTGCCCAGCCATCACGCACACACAGCCTCACAGCGGCTTTCCAGTCCCTCATCTTGGACTTGCCTATCATCCAGCCCTTTTTGGCGTAAGAATCGCAGAATTTCTCACCGTCTATGTTACTGTTGATGCCGGGCTTCTGTGTTGCGTAGAATCGAGCATAATCCTCTACTTGCTTTGGGTCGGGCGGGGTGAAGCTGCCCCGTTTACCGAGAATCTTGATTATCTCGTTTATTTTTTCCCTGTTCTCGCGGACGGCGGGAGAAGCCTCTGTTAATCTATCAAGTTTTTTCAAAATCAGTTTCCTTGCTTATCTGTCTGTTCAAGTCCAATGCCTGTGCTGCTCTCTCTGCTCTCTCACAGATTTCGCCACGTAGTTCGCTTAGAGCATCAATGTCTATGCCTATGTTTGCTTGGAGATAGTCAAGGCCGCCAATAGCTTTATCCAGCACCTTCAAATGCTTGCCCAGTTCCTTCACATATTCATTATAATCCATAATCATTTCCTTTTCAGGGCTTCGTCAATTTCGTTCACGCAATGCAAGACCCTATTTACTATCCAACGAGGAACACTACTTCTGCCTTCTTGCGTTAAATATCGTAGGTCATCCGCGACATCGATTGCTACTTTTTTCAGCTTTTTGTTCTCGGCTTGGGCCGAATCTCGTTCCATAAGAGCATCAACGGCCTGAATACCAATACCAAGTTCTGCATTAACCGTTCGTGCTTCGTTTAATTTCTTTGCCAAGTCCTTGTTCTCGGCTTGGAGTTGAGTCAACTCGGCGCTTTCAACAACGTAAATATTATCCGAAACGCCAAAATCAATGTGTTTCAATGTCTCTCGACAAAAAGGGTCATCTCCCTTCTCGAAACACAGTTCTATTGTTGCATTGCCGTCCCTTTTCCTAAACCTCTCAATGTCGGCTTGAAGTCGCTGGATTTGCTTCTGATAAGGTTTTGCCGTAGCCGACATTACATTATTAACATCATTCGCTAATTGTTTGACAGCTTCTGTATCCATCTTCATGCTCCTTTTAGGGTTTTACCCCACTTAATGTATCCTTCAACCGCCAATATAAGGAATATCCCATCCCGCACCGCAAGGCTCCAGATTTGCGCCTGAGCGTGGATAAGCAAAGATAGGCTGTTTGATACCCCCCAGACCAGAAAACACCACCTGAGCCGTCTGTTGTTGCCTAAGACCCCTATCACGGCAAGGACTGTCGATATAGTACCGAATATCTCTGTCATATCTGGCTCTTTTCCATACTTCCTTATCCTTTGGGTTTAGCTTGCCATCACAAATATCGTCCCAATGCCTTTGGCAGGCTTTGATTTGGCAGGTCTCGTTCATAACTTCCTAAATACCGCGAAACGTTTTGGTTTGAGCATATTTTGGACAATACTTAGCAATTAATGGCCGCCATTCACCTTGTTCAATAAGAGATATGGAAACTGCAAGTTGTAGCATACCCCTTTTGTACCACTCGTTTGGCGAACGAAGTAATAGTGCAATAAGTGCTTGTTTCGAGTAGTCTTGGCTATTCATTTCGTAATTCCTTTATCTTTGTTTATTCCAAGTCTTTCAAGGCTATTTGTTTGATTTCAAATCATCATAGGCGCGCATCGTTTCCACGGGGTCATCGCCCGCAAGAGCTTTTTCTGCTCTTGAGATAGACTGTTTTATCATTGTTGCGCCAAACCCACCAGTCGGGATGCTTTCATATAGTTTTAATAATTTTCGGCTGCGGTCTATTTCTACTAAAATACCTTCTGCTAAGTTCATTATCATTTATCCTTCCAAGTCTTTCAATTTAGCCTCTAATTTACCTTAATCTGTCTGAACAACGATATTTCGTTGGCAAATATAATACGATGCACATATTTAGCAGCGGCTTCCAGCAGATTAACTTGCTTGTGCTTTGCCTGCCTGCCCTTGCGCCTATCCATAACGAGGATTAGTTTTTCGTCAGGATAGTAAATCTGCATACGATGATATTTGGTGATGTCTTTGGCGATAAGATGTACCTTGGTTTCGTGCCACGCTACTTCACCATCTTCTATTGCATCAATTCCATTTGTCAGTACTAACGGGGCATAGCAAACTCGGAAGTCCGGCGTGTAGCCTCGCGTACCCTCTTTGATTTCCTCGAACATGAACCGCTTCGGCTCATATTCCCAGCTCTGGATTACATCAAGCTCGACAAGTTGTTGCAGGTACAAGGCCCAGCGGTACTCGAACTTGCTCTTGAACTTGCAACGCTGGCCGTCTATGATTACGTCGTATCTTTTGTTATGCCAATCTACATTTATCTGGGGCATTGCTTATCCCCTCCATTCGTCAGGGCCGCGCGTATCCAAAGACATATCTTCTTCCAATTCCTGCACAGCCTTGTTGTATTCCTGCCTGTCGATTGCGCCACTTTCAAATTGTTCGTCAAGTATTGCCATTTCTCTGTCAAAACACGCATCTATTCCCATAATCATTATCCTTTCAGGACATGCTCTAAGGCCTTCTTTGCGAGTTTGGGGTGATTAGGCAAAGCGTCTATTGCTATTGAAATCGCCACGCCACGATTATCTGCTAATTCCATCATTGTTTTATGTCTGTTTTCTGCGGCGGCGACCTCGGCCTGGAGCCTGTCATTTGTTTCGTTAAGCCCCCGAATAACTTGGTCGTAATGGGTTAATGCTTTTTTCAGCTTCTTGACCTCGGCTTGGAGTCCATCAATATCAGCATCGTACTCTGTTAAGAACTTGACTCTTTCTTCCAGCTTCTTGACCTCGGCCTGGAGTTGCTCGATTTCAGCTTCATATATACGTTTATTTAATTCGTCGGGAGTTTCTAATGTTGGATTTTCCTCCCATTCAGCTAACAACTTTTCTCTGATTTCACTCATAATCATTCATCCTTCAAATTAAAAAGCAGCCACTGCCTTTGTCGCATCGGGGTCTTCACTTTAGGTTCTCCAACATTAAACATCATCACCTACGGCGGCAGCCGCTCAGTTCACTCATTTTCGAGGTATCGTAGTATTGACTGCTTTGCGTTCAGTTGCGATTTCAAGCATTCTATGTTGACGATACAGTTTTTATAGCCAGACTCAGCCACAAGTTTGTCATAGAGAAGTTCAGAGCACACACCCTCAGCGGTTTTCTTGAGGTTAGTTTCGGAAGTACAACCAACCTGTTCCTCTTTCTCAATAGTAAACTTTTGACCCGTTCTCAGTGCCACCATTGTCGTTGTTATGGTCTTTTGATAGTTAGCCTCAGTGCGGGCTTTGTGCTTGGCAAGTTCGTCAAGTCTTTTACGCTGAACGCCAATATCACCGATAATATTGTTGATAACTTTAGCTACTGATATTACTTCCATGGTTTCACCTCAATAAGGGACATCTACATCGCCAGACGCTTGGCCTTGGTCAAAACTGGCAGCTTGCTCGGCGTTGATTCGGGCTTGCCTTTCATCGGCAAAAGCCTGGGCGTCTTTTACGACATTTTTGAGGGTCTGCTTTGGAGGCTGGTTTATGCCTTCCATTGCTTTCTCAACTAAACCTTCAACCGCCTGAAGCTGTTGCATGTTTTCATTAAGTTCGACTGCGTTAAAGCCTGCTTGCAATAAGGCCTGATAGAAGCCAAACCTGCACTTGCCCCTGTTCTCTTTGTCGTAGTCCCTAGGCGCTGGCGTCTGTTGCCGTGGCGGTGCCTGAGCGCTAAGGGGCGGGGCGGGAGATTGTTGCTGTTGGCGAGGATATTGAGCTTGTGGTGCAGGCTGCCTGACTGGAGGAGCGGGGGGCTGTGGCCCATAGTTGGGCAGAACATCACAAAAGCCTGAATAGCCTACATAGGGTTGTCCCTGGTACGTTACTCCATCATATGTTGATAGAGTAAATTGAGCTTGTTTGTTTAGCGCGTCAATAGGTGGCAGGTTGCCCCTAACAGTTACTGTGTGGCGCTCACGCACCTCATCCTCCACAACAACCTTTTTCCAAGGCTTGCCAGACCTTTTGCCGACACCCTCGCCCTTAAACTCAACGATTTGACCGAGCATTATTACATTTGCACCGCCTGCTTGTTGTACTGCTTGAAAGTTTGACATCATTTCCCTTTCAATAGTTTATTGTTACATTGTCAATTATGCCATCTCGGATAGCATTTACAACCTTTTTAGACGCGGTAATATCATTGAGAACTTCGTTAAAAGAAATAAGAGCATCGCTTTCTATCTTTTCGCGATGGTGTATATTCTCAGTCCGAACGCGCTCAATCTCTGCTAACCGCTCCTGCTCTGCTTTTGCGGCAGCCTCTTTAGCAAGCCGAGTATTTTCTTTTGCTAAAGCCTCAGCCTTGGCGTCAGCTATTTTTTGAGCTGCTGCATCCTCAATAGCTTTTTTCTCAGCAGCAGCCCTTACTTCGACTTCTCTACGAGCGACATTGGCAGCTTCTTGAGCAACACGCTTGTCCCTCTTGGCTTGCTCCGCTTCGAAATACACTCTTTCCTGTTCGGCTTTTATGGCATCTTCCCTGGCTTTGATTTCGGCTTCTTTACGAGCTACCTCCGCCTCTCTGTCTTCTAACTCTTTTTGGATACGAGCTTCTTCTGCCAACCTTGCTTCTTCTTTCGCTTTGAACAAAGCAAGAGATTCTCGTACCTTTTCTTGCTCTATGACTTTGAGTGGCGTGTCGTGTACGTCAATCATACCTTCAATTTCGCCGATTAAAAACCGTTTCTCAGCATCAATAGCTTGACAGGTAGCCAAAGCCTCTGCCTTGACCTCCCTATGCACCTCGGTTATCATGGTCTTGGTTTTTCTCAGCTTGAAGATATGACTCCGTGCATCCTTATTGCCTTGCGGACTTTCGTAGTCGAATACGAGAATTTTATTCTTTTCTTTGTATTCAGCTACTTGTGCTCTTAGTGCATTGAATTTTGTTATGTCTGTTAGCATCATTTTTCCTTTCATATTCTCTTACACATTCAACATCACAAAAATACTCCATCCAGTCAGGGTCGTAGTACATACAACTCTTGCAGCCATAGACTTCTCCACAACCTGCACAGCCAAAAACCTCGTCAACGTCCCTTTCGCATATTTCACATAATTTCGGTTCAGGGATAGAAAGCTCAATCTCGCTGATGTCCGTTATGTACTGGTCCAATGACGACATATCATTCACCATCATTTAGCCCCTCAACCTATACTCAGCCACGTACTTGCCACTTGGTAATTTTACCATTTCCTTTACTATGTCATGACCTATCTGTTTGAGTTCCCATATTCGGGCACCAAGCCGAAAACACTGAAAATAGTCAAGGGCTTCCAGCGGTGTCAGGGAATGACCTTGCCGCAGATAATTCAATATCCGCTTTGCTTGTGTTACTCGGTTCATTTCTATTCTCCGTCAATCTGTTTCCTGTATTCGTCCAAGCAAGCCTAGACACAGATATAAACATCGTTCCGTCCTAAATATATCATAAAACGCTCGTTCAAACATCTTTTGCAAATAACACATCTTGCCCTTAGCGGCCTCTTTTTTTTCTTGCTCATTTAGTTTCAATAATCTCGAAGGTCAAGGTGTTAGCCGTGTTGGTTATTTTGCCGAGACTGTTCGGGGGCATTTTGAAGAACTTGAGATATTTTCCAAATAATGCCGTACAAAATGTACGTAGGCGTCTTCCACGGCCACCCCTACGCCAAAGACTGTTTACCCATGTTGGCTTAGTAGAGTATATTTCATAGCCACTTACATCTCTGCTCAACCACACAACTGATTTTTTGCTTTTCTTTGCCATTTTCAATAGCTCCTTATTTCATTCCAATTTCCGTAAACGCCCATGCAGCCTGCTCCTCGCAATACGATTGCTCCCAAAATTCTTTAGCTTGGCGGTGAAGCGGGCCGCGAATCCCATCAATAGGGCCATCGTAAAATCCTAACCGTGATAGTTCTCTTTGCTCCTCAGCGGTTGTTAGTAAGCGTGGAATTTCCCACTCAGGCTCTTTTGTCCAGCGCCCCAGCACGATACAGGCCAGGCACAGACAAATTATTGCTGCAACTGTTATCCATTTATTCATTTGGGCTTCCTTTGGTTAAGGGTTTCAGGCTTCGGCAATATCATCAACGGCCTCTTCTAAAATCGACTTTGCTTTTTTATACAAAGCAACTTCTTCGTCCAATTCTGAAAGCTCTGCAAATTCGAAATCCGGTAAACAAGACGAACTCTCTATTTGTTCGTGTGCTAACTGACGAGCTTTTTCTAAAAATTCCAATCGTTCCATCATTTTTTCCTTTCAAAAATAGGTTAATAATAGGCGCCAGCAGCTCGCTCCATCAGGCCACTGGGGCCAAAATCCAATCCAGCTTCCGTGCAAGGCAGAGGGTGATTTCAAATGCCAGCAGCAGGGAAACTCGTGAAAAACCCGCCGCTGGCCAATGCCCTGCTTGTTGCGTGCTTGGACTTTTGCTGATTGGAAGGAGGTGAAGCAGGGCATATATTTACTTGTCAATGAACTGTGAGGGGTTACCAGCCAATTAACTTACTTGCCGCAACATGGGCGGCATTGCCGACTTCGGCTCGCTTTTTCTTCATCACTTCCGAATCTTCATCACTTCCGAATAGTATTTGCCAACTTCTCCCTGAAAAAACGGGTCGCTGTCAGAAGCCATTCTCCATTTACGCAGTAAATCTTCATAATCCATGTTGTCGATTTCTGTTTTCATTTCTTCTTCAGTCATTTCTTCTCCTTGAATATCGTTGTCCGTTTGCATCTGCCGCAGGTAACGTGATACCTATAAGTAGTCGCCGCCATTACTTCCCCTTGCAATAACAATGCAGCAAGAGATAAAACTTGGCCAGTTCTAACTCTGCGACTGTCTCATTTACTGTCAATCCAAGTTTTTTGACAGCACCCATATAATCGCTCATTATCTGCTCTGCCTTTTTTCTTTTTGCTTCTTTCATTACTTGCCCTCCAGGATTTTGTCGATGCGGGCCTTGAATTTATTGTAAAATTCCCCGTCGATTTCTATGCAAGTTTCATAAAATGATTCTACTTGGCTCATTGCCACTTCCAGCGCCTCATCTCTGCACTTTACCATATCGCACAGGCGGGGGACGGTGGTACGGGAATGGGCGATAAAAATGTTATTGTTTTTTGGATTTATCTGGCCCACAACACATATCAGTCGTTGGCCAGGAAAAGCATCATTGTCGTCAGAACCAGTTCTTTGGACAACGTCGCTATATGGCCTATACGTACCTACTTCCCACGGCCCTTCCGTAGCCGCTTCTGCCTCGGCTCTGATAATTTCAAGTTCGGTCATTGCTTCAATCTCCTACCGCCTTGATGAGTCGCAAACCCATCTTTCTCAAAAACCCATCTTGCTCAAAAGCGTTCCACCGGCGGACAATTTCGCGGGTGTGAAAATCTACTTTAGATGGCTCAAAAATGCTGCCGCTCAAATCTGCGATTTCTGCCCCTAATCCCAGCTTATGAACATCCGGTGTACTTGAAAAAATAACATTTGCATTACCTTTTGCCACCACGATGGGCGAATTTCTATCTTTTCTGTGATAATATCTCCAAGTTTCTTTTGGAGGCTTTTTCCTTTTTGTATGTTCCATCCCAATTTCCTTTCAAAAAACAGGCAGGAGGCCATCCCTGACCCCCCACCCTATCACAAAATGCTTTGCTGAGGCGCAAACTGTGATATGCTTGACTTTGTTAGATTTATTTTTCATTTGGCACCTCAGCAAAATTCATTCACTTTTCAACTGAGTTTATTATCACCCAATCCAGCCAAAAGTCAAGATAAATCTTTGAACAATCTGCTAAGTGCTTACGGCACAAAGAGATATAATTTCACAATTCCGGTTCTCGTACAACTGTAAGTGGTGCGTTATTACGAAGTTCCAATTCGTGCTACTAAAAAAGGCCGCCCTGAGACGGCCCTTTATGGAGGAATTGAAAATGAAAAGCTAAGATTTCCTATGTTTGTTCCAGGCCCCGCCACCGTGCCTATCAACTGCCCGATAAAATCTGTCTATAGTCCGTTGCATTTTCTTAGGTATGGGAAGCCCCGCCAAACATTCCGCAAGAACTTCCATGATTTCTTTCATAATATCGTCCCACCACTTCCTGGGTTTTCCGTCAGAATGCCGGTAGCCTTGGTCGTGAAACGCAACGGCCTTGGCATACCATCCCCTTGCTGAGTATCCAAATATCAGGCAAATCAGCCACGGAATAGAAGCAAAGTCAAGAATGAACCCCGTCTCTATCCTGATTGTCTCTCCTGCCTTCGTTATATACTCAATCGGCGCAAGGAACTGGTACATCTGTCTATGCCAGAAGTGTCTTTTCTTGAGCTTGCGGATTTTTGGTGGGTCTTTGAAGCTACTCACCTATAACCAAATCCTTTATCGAGGGCTTGACTTTTTCACCCGCCTTATAATTTATCATACGAAAACTGACACGATTTGGCTCCTGAATGTACTCGACTTCCTGCACTTCTGACTCGCCAACGGCAAGAATAAAAAACTCGTCGTGCCAATACAACCGACAGCCATTTAGTACCATCAAGCAGATTAAGATTACCAGCCACTTCATGCCGTTCGTCTCCCGATAACTACTATCTCATAAGCATCCCCCGTAGCACCAAATACGTTTATCGTATCAGCGGTTCCGGCAGTAACCGCTATGCCGGTATCAGCAAGAACTGTAAACGAGCGTGTTGGTGTAAGCGTTATCGCATGTGCAGATGCCTTGAATAAAGGTATATGCGTAGTGGCAGAACCGAGTATCATACTATGGCCACTTGCAACAGTTGAGGTGTTTTTGAAGTGCAATAGATAGACTTTTTGCAAAGTCATTACATCGCCTAAATCATCTTCAAGTGAACCTCGTAAATCAAAACTTGCAGCAGAAGCCACTAAAGTTGATTGCTTGGTATAAAATACATTAGCTGAGGCAAACTTTGATTTGAGCGTCCTTGACAAAACCGCTTCCGGTGTAACCAAACCATGCGCTGAATCTATCTTTGCCCTTATTCCCTCTGAATACGTTCCTTCAAAACTCATATCAAGACTCCCATTTATTTATTGGACATTTCTCGTCCGGCACTCTCGCTTTGGCCGGAACAAAACACTTACATAGTTTACACCATAAAGCTCTGCCAATCCAGTATCGCTTATCACATTTTTGGCAAATCCTGACTCTGCTGTCTGTGAACTCATACTTGTTTTCACCTTTTATAACATCACGGCCTAAAGTCGCAAAGCCATGAACTATATTTTTTGCTTTTTTACAAGATTTACAAGCCATTATATAGGAGTTACTATAACATCTCCATTTTCTGTAAAGCCCCAATTTGCACTATGGAGAGAATATATAAAGGTGCTGCATTGGGCGGCGCGGAAACTTATATCATCACCAGTAATACAAGTGCCTGCATCCCGTGAAACTATACAGTTGAATCCATAATACGCATAGCCCGCTATATTTTCGATATCCAAACGTATTGAAAATTGAAACCAAGTTGATGCGGTTTTGATTAAACGAGCCCTTACTCGGATTGTGCTTCTTGTGAAAGTATCACCAGCACAATTCGGGTCTTTCCATATACGAATACTTCCACTGGTATCGTCTATCCAAGATGATAACCAAAGACATGGATTGGAACTATCCTGCGTCAAAATATATGTCCTATTAAGACATTTGGCTACATCAAAATTATCCCAAGACTTCGGCTCTTCTGGCCATTGCTGCGGAGCGGGAAAAGAACTATTTAAGCATCCGGCACAATCTGTTATATTGGTAACGATGGCCTGCACTGTTTTCGGCGTAGTACCTGTTGGGCAATACACACAAGGCTCGCCTAATTCATAGGTAACTCCTTTACAGCACGTCTCACACACCGCCGCACTCCCATCTCGGTGGGTATAGATTTTCAATGCAGATGTACTAAAAGCTACCTCAACCATTATCTTTATCCAGTTCCTTCTTAGTTTCAGCTTCCATTATCTGGGCGTGGATTTTTCTTGCCTGAGCAGTCAACTGTGCCAGGATGCCCTGCAACTGCTCACATTTAGCCGACAACCTGCCGTATTCGGCCCATAGTTTTTCCGTATCCATTACATCTCCTATAATGCTGTTCCTAATTTATCTGCCGTATAACTCACACCCACACAGGTTACGACTGGGTCTGCTGTTGGGTTATTTCCATCGCCAATAGCCACTCTTTTAAGTGTGATTCCAATTTCATCACCAGCGGCTATACTTCCACCAGGTATAGTCTCTATGGCAGTTTGGGTCAAATAATATGCCGTTGCCGGTATATTTATGTCCCCCGAATTATCGGTTGTTCCAGCACCGTCTATTGCTTCTGTGGAATTTGTAGGGACAGCCGACCAAGTCGCCTGCCATCTCACTTCTCCGCTATTAGTTACATACGCCTCATTTATCGACCACCTGACCGCTATTGTAATATCTGTTCCCGCAGCCCAATCATTAGGTAATCTGAAAACGAATACAGCATCATCGTTTATATCAAAAGACCAGCCCCAAAAATTACCGATTATTATCTCATCTGCTGTTGTAGCACCCTTGCTTAATGCGGCATTGGCAAATTGCGAGCATTTTATTACCCTTGCCGTGCCAGCCATTGTCTGTACGCCAGTGGCGGAGAACAAAGTTTTGTTTGTGCTATCACCAACTGTTATAGTTCCATCAACTAAAAGGTTATTATCACCTGCATCGCTATCACCGCCAACATGTAATCCGCCATTTATTGATAATTTAGATAATGGTGTAGTTGTGTTGATGCCTACGGGGCCGTTCAAAAGGTTATATTCAGAAGCATAAAATCTCAGTGGAATATTAGAAGATAGGGCATCATTAAATGCCGCAATCGCCAACTCAGAACTTTGAAGACCAACACCAAGATTTACGTTGGCTGCTCGCCTAACAATAAGCTTATAATTGGCGTCTACCGTAGTAAGTCCGATGCCGACGTTGCCACCTTTATCAATTACCATTCTATCCTGAAGGCTCTTAGAACTATCTGC
>SDBU01000801.1_pt1 | contig 45202 bp, 40 predicted proteins | sample 2277071 | NCBI WGS metagenome assembly SDBU01 (sample SAMN10397929, study PRJNA504765) | marine sediment metagenome | isolation source: marine sediment core GS08_GC12, 126 cmbsf | place: Arctic Ocean: Gakkel Ridge, Loki's castle | collected 2008
GACGGAATAACAAAGATGACAAAAAAGAACAGAATTAGAAAAAAGTGTTACCCATGTGCCCGGTCTAAAGTGTAACCTATGTATCCGGTCATACACGACCTATGAAGCTTCTACTTCCTCTCCCTCACCCTTGCCGAACTTGATAAAGCCAAACAATTCCGACAGTACTTTCGGGAAAAAGGCCAGCCATAAGATCAGCGGCAGGGCATCGTTCACGAGATAGATCGGGACGATGATGCGAAAGGCATTCTCCGACATCTTGTACGCCTCGTACACATGGTAAACGGCGACCGACATGACGATGTGCATCAGGACGATTATTGCCAATCCGACGAATAGAGCGAACACGAATCGCTTCCATTGCCCAACAATCCCGGGCGTGGCAATCACCAGGGCAATGTACGGTACGAGATTAGTGAAATGCTCCGCCAGCAAATACAGGTGCCACTGCTTGACTCCCAGCAACGAGAAGATTGGCAGCGCCATCGGTTCGATTAGGTCCGGATAGGCAAACTGGCCCCTGGTGAACCAGAGCCAGCCCAACAGCAATGTGGCGGGCAGCAGTTTAAGAAGAAACAGCCACAGGCTTCTTTTCACGGTACACCACCAGATACAACCAGCCGACCCAGACCGACCCGATCATAATTATCAGCGTCCCCTGCCAAAAATAGAGATGCATGAAGTCGAACGCAGCCGGCCAGAGAGCGCCGACTACAATCAGCAGCGTAATGCGCACCACGTTAAACAAGTAAATGGCCGGCAAACCGATCAGCAAACCAAGGAGTTTCTTGCGAATAGTCGTCGAGAAAGCCAACACCGCGGCGAAGTAGATGACCATCTCCAGCAAGCCGGTGCATTCATCGATAATCTCAACCAAAAAACCGTGGAAGGCACAATGCTTGCCCTGGTAGAATACCTCGTCTGAAAAGATCGAAAGGACAAAACCAGAGATATGAGCCGTCGCCTTCATCAAGGGAATGAGGCTGTCATGATAGCTGGCCGTCACGTGCGCGTAGAGCCCACCGAAAACGGCCAGACCGATCAGGAACAAAACGATGAACTTGAGTACGGGTGAGAGTTTGCGCGTCCGTTTCGTGGACGCCGGCACAGGTTGCGAATCGCTTGGATTTATGTTCGGAGTGTCGGAGTCGTTTTGTGCTGTCATGGCGCTAATTTAATCCATAGATGGCGAGCTGGCAACAGGTAATCTGTTCGCCGAGACGCCTGCTGCCGGATGGCAGGTTAGAAGAATCTGCTGAACATTGGGCGCTGTCAAAAGATGTAGGTCAGTACCACTGCCAGCCAGACGATCACCACTGCCAGTTGTCCGGGCCAGCGACCGCTACCCACAAACATAGCGATGGCTGAGTAGATCAGCGCAATCCCCAGCCGGGCAGTCCATTTGGCCAAATGCGCGACGTGATAGGCATCGGCGAGCAATAGCAATCCGGCCAGCGCCAAAGCCACGTAAACCAGCCAGTACGGCTCGTTTCTGGTTGATGATGACGACTTGTTATTTCCCATGGTTGTACTCCTTCAGGAAATGCTCGATACCCTTGGCGATCCCTTTGGCCACCTTCTTGCGAAACTTCCCAGTTTTCAGCAGAGCTTCCTGTTCTGGAAGTATCATAAAGGCGCACTCAATCAGCACGGCTGGATGCTGCGTGGGGCGATTGACGGCCAGGTTGCCGTGGAACAAACCATAGTCGTTCAGACCGGTCGCCTTTAGCAGTTCTCCCTGAATCGACCGGGCCAGGTCCATCGAATGCAGATGATAATAATATGTGGAACTGCCGTTGTTCGTAAATGGATTTACCCCGTCTGGGAGGGCGTTATTGTGGATGGAGACGAACAGGTCGGCCTCGTTGGCCCTGGCAATGGCCGGGCGGTCATAGAGGGCCACGTGGCGATCATCCTGACGGGTCATGACAACCTTGGCGCCTCGTCGCCTTAGTTCCTTCTTCAGAACCAAAGCCAATTCCAAATTGGCCTGCGCCTCAGTGTAGCCGGTCGGTCCGATGGCGCCCGGATCGCCGGAATGACCGGGATCAATCACGATTGTCTTGCCCCGGATGCGCGTGACATCGGTTGGAGCTCGATTAAGTCGAAAAACAAACGTGTTGCCGGCATAGAAGCTGTCGTACCCCCAGATATCACTGGTGAGCCGGAGCTTAAGTTCATAGAGCCCCGGTTCCGGTTGTGACCAGGTAGCCAGATCGATCAGGCTGTCGGAGAAATCGTAGCGAATCCAATCGGTGTCGGTGGTCACACCGAACAGTTGCACCCGAATGGTGCGGCGGTTGTCCTCGATAACGCGAAAGGGATGCTTGCCACTGAGAGGGAATTCCACCCGTACGTGATCGGCGGCAGCGTGCGTACGGATCGACCTCAGGTATGAATGTGGTGGAAGGATACCTTTGGCCAGCGCCTGAACCGATTGCCGGGCTACCCATCCAAACTGCGTCTGAGAAAGTTGAAGGCGATACCAATCACCCTCGGCCGACACCGCCAAAGCCTCTACGCCCTCCGGTTGAAATATCGACAGATACCCTTTCCTCGGACCATGCCTGACGATCTGCACCGAATCGGCAAACCTGACCGTGAACGGGTAACTGGGATTGTTGAAACTCACCCGATAGGAACTCGGCTTTTCAATCGCACCGGCCTGCATCCATAACAGGTACCGGTGGAGCTCCAGGGCTGAGACATGCATCAACCATTCAGCTATGACCGTTTCTCTCGACGGCGGCGCAAGGTGGTAAAGAATCTGCGCAGTATCGATGCGGGCGGTATCCGGTACATTGTAGAAGCCGGTATAAATGCCACGAATCTTCAGCGAATCCGGCACGGCTCCGGCTCCGAAGACCGTCTCACCCCAATACGGCTGCAGGCGTGGTGGGGATTCCGACATCGGCACCGAATCCGCCACGCCCTCGATAGAAAACCAGGCGCGGCAGTTCGGTGTGCCGCGAAAGGTAACCGCCAACCTGTCCCCCGCGCGTAGTTCCAGCCTACCGCGCGGTGGCTTATGGTCGCCCGCGATCACCAGCGTATCAGCATCCACAGTCGACAAGGGTTCCGGAACAAAGACAGTCAACTCTCTCGACAGCCGCACCGAGTACGGCGGCAATCGCGGGCTGAACGGGGACTTAATGCGTGATTGATAATCCCGGTCCTTCTCTTCCAAAAAAGCATCGAGTTGAAACGTGAAGGCGCCGGGCTGAATCGGCAGGAAGGCAATGAACCCTCCGTCGGCGTGGACTTCTACCGCCTGTCCGTTGATCTGGATACGGTAAGACCAGTCGCCACGCTTGGGCGGCACATGACCAAGGATGAAAGTCGAATCGACAGCCGAGATTAGCTGGTCAGGTTTGGGATAGATGACGACGATTTCGTCTCTGACATCAGCCGCGGAGACATCAGAGGCCAACCATCCCGGCGCCGACATGCCTGCCAGCATGACAAAGACAGTGAGGCATTTAGTCGCTAATGTACTTCTCGACCACATCGCGCTTAAGTTTCGGACCACCGATGATTTCTCGGTCGACCCGAATCGACTCCTTGTCATAATTGATCCCGCGTGCGATGTCATCCTCCAAGAGGAGTGGGCCGTCGAGGTCGAAGTAATCCGCCAGCGACGACATGTATACAGACTGGGCGATACCCACCGATGACTCGACCATACATCCGAGCAGGACTTTCTTGCCGTCGTTACGGGCCCGCTCGGCCATCTGCATCGACGGGAGAATACCTCCGCATTTCTCCATTTTTATATTAATGCCGTCGATATGGCCTGAGTATTGATCGTAGTCTTCGGGTGAACTCAAACCCTCATCCATAATGAGTTCGACCTGTACCGCTTTTCCCTTCAGATGCGGCCACTCCTTGACAAAGTCCTCACTGGTCGGCTGTTCGATGATCGTCACACCGGCGTTCGCCAGTTGGTGGATCATCTCTTCGGCTTTGGCGCACGACCAGCCACCATTGGCGTCGACGCGGATTTCCTTGTCTTTGATTCGTCCGAGGGCGTCCTGGAGCATGACATCCTGCTCGTGGCCCATCTTCACCTTGACGATTGGATAGGGGGAGTTCTTGGTATCCTCGATCATCGCTGCCGTATCTGATATTGCGACTGTGAAGGAGCTTCTAATACCAACTGGAGAGCTGAGTTTCAGAACTTCCCACGGGTAGCGCCGCGTCTCGCCGGACACATAGTTGAGAACCATTCCCATCAGGGCAGCCCGAGCAGCCGGTTGGATGTCGAATCCGTCGATCTGTTGAAGCGTGTCTACATCGATTTTGTCGAGGTTCCGAAGATACTCCAGCCCTTTCTCGATGTCTGTCTGGATCTCATCTACCGTCGGCCCATACTTCACCGACGGCGCCGCTTCGCCATAGTACCGATTGTTGAGCACGGTCAATAGATTGGTCTTGATAGTAGCATCTCCCCCCACCACGGCGAACTTCTTCTTCAGCGGTATACTAACCTTGAATGTATCCAGTTCGATCACAGAATTCTCCTTGCCTGATTGAAATCGCGATCGAGATCAGCACGGTAGGCGGGTTCGTCCTGACTCAACGCGTTGATTCTCACACCACCGCCGCCGCGCGAGGCGTGAAGTATTCGTGTCCGCCCGATGGCCAGTCCAACATGTCTGTCGAAAAACAACAGGTCTCCGGTTCTTGTACTGTCCCGGTCCACTTTTCGTCCCACTTTGATCTGTTCCCGGGTGTCTCGCGGTAGCGTGATCCCGAAGGCTCCGAACAGGGCTTTCATCAACCCGGAGCAATCGAACCCCAGGGGGCTGACACCGCCCCACAGGTACGGTACACCCAGAAACCGTCGCGCCTCGGCCAGCAAACGTTCACCCGTCAGCATCTTCCCGGTTGTCTTGTTGATCGGCCTGATATGCGCGCTCTTTACGTATACTTTGGCGCCATCAGGCAATTGCAGCGCTGAGAAGCCGTTCTTATCATTAACAACTCTGACCGGTGTACCATACACAATGAAGTAAGGTGGCGTTGGTCGGGCGATCCGGTCGGCGTACAGGGTGGCCTTATGTGACTTGATCACAGCGTTTACCTGCAAGTTCCATTGGGCGAACTCGACCCTACCGGCCTTACGAAGAAACCGACAGTCCACCCAACCATGATAGTCATCCACCTGGCGAACGTGAGCAAACCCTTTCCTTACCGAAAGAACACGGATCGGCTCGCCGAAAAACAACTGGTTGGCGCGCTCGGCGGCATGGTCCGGCCGGCTTCTGAGGTCCAGTAGGTTGGTCGACACGAAAGCATACGGCATGTGCTTATGGTAGGAGCATCACTGCTTTCGATCAATTAAAAACGGCTACAAAAAAGCGGCCGAGTGTCAACCCGACCGCGTCGCGTGCACAATTCAGAACCTGAGTCAGACCGCCGTGCTCACCAGAAACTTTTCGAATCGGGTCAGCGCCTCCCTGATGTTCTCGACGGAGTTGGCATAAGAAAAACGCAGGTAACCCTCGCCGAAAGACCCAAAGGCAGTCCCGGACAGACCGGCAACCCCGGCTTCATCGAGCAGCCTGGTGGCCAGATCCTTCGACCTGAATCCGGTCCTGGTGATATTCGGGAAAACATAGAAAGCACCAAGCGGGTTGGTGCAACTGACACCCTCGATCTTGTTCAGCCCTTTAACAAAAACATCCCGCCGCCGCTGGAATTCGGCCACCATTTTCTCGACATCGTCCTGCGGCCCGGTGAGCGCTTCGATCAGGGCATACTGGGTAAATGTGGTGGTGCATGAAAAGTTGTTGATAGCCAGTCTCGTTTGAATCTCGGCCATTTCCTTGGGCATGATGCCGTACCCCAAACGCCAACCAGTCATAGAGTAGGCCTTCGACATGCCGTCAATAGCCACCGTGCGTTTCAGCGCCCCCGGTATCGAGCAGATAGACTGGAACTGTTTTTCGTATGTGATCCGTGAATAGATCTCGTCGGTCACAATCCACAGATCGTGCTCTTCGGCCAGTCCATAAATGGCCTCTAAATCCTCATGAGTCAGCACCCCACCGGTGGGATTCTGGGGCGAGTTGACTAATATCATCTTTGTTTTCGTCGTAACCAGGGCTTTGAGGTCATCAATTGAGAATCGAAAATCAACCTCTTCCTTGAGATGCATCGGAACCGCCGTAGCGCCACAGTAATTCACCACCGACTCATAAATCGGGTAGCCCGGATTGGGATAAATGACCTCATCCCCCTCATTAACCAACGCGAATATCACGTTGAAAATCAGAGGCTTGACTCCCGGCATTATGACTACGTTCTCGACGGCAACATCCACACCACGAGTCCTGGAGAAAGACTCAGCAACCACCTTGCGAGCCTCCGGCACACCGGCTGATGGACAGTAATGAGTCTTACCGTCATCGATAGCCTTCTTGGCGGCCTCGCAGATGTTCTTAGGGGTATCGAAATCCGGCTCCCCTATTTCAAGATGGATAACCGATTCCCCTTGTGTCTCCAGTTGCCTGGCGTGAGCCAGCACTTCAAAGGCGCTCTCGGTCCCCAGACGGGAGAGTCTGTCGGCGAATTGCATGACGCTACCTTCTTTTTTAGAGTCCAAGGAGTTTTTTTGCTTCGGCCGCAATATGCTCGGCGGCCAGTCCGAATTCTTTTATGAGCTGCCACGACTGGCCCGATTCACCGAAACGATCCTGAACACCGATCATGCCAAACGGCTTGCCTTTGGAATCGTTGGCGCAGTCGCGACAAATAACGGCGGCCACGAGATTGCCCAGACCGCCCACCTGATGCTCTTCAGCCGTCAGAACAGCCTTGGTCTCGGCCACAGCGCGGATGATCGCTTGTTTGTCGATCGGCTTGACCGTGTGCATATTGATGACACGTGTTTCGATACCGAAGTCGGTTTTCAATATCCAGGCCGCTCGCAACGCCTCCGGTGTTTCCGGGCCGCAGGAGATTATCGTCAGAGTCTCATTCTCGTTCTTGTATTCGGACGCCAGCGTTACGTCGAATGCATCCACCATGATCTCGGCTTCACGTCGCAGCCTGAAAACATTGGCTTCACCGAATTTGAACGGAGTGCTCTCTTTTGTGACGATCGGCGTGGCCTCGCGGGCAAACCGGATATACTTGGGACCGACGATGTCGAACAACAACGTTTTCGTCATTTTCTCCGTCTCCACCGAGTCACACGGCACGGCCACGCGCATGTTCGGCAGCCCGGTCATTTGGAACAAACTCTCCAACTCCTGGTGAGTGGCGCCGTCCGGACCGACCGAAACCCCCCCGTGAGCGCCGACGACAAAGACGTTGTAGTCACCGTAACATACCGACACCCGCAACTGATCGAGATTGCGCGCCGACGAAAACACACCGTAGGTGCCGAAGACCGGCAGCTTGCCCTCCTTGGCCAGGCCAACTGCTACCGTGGTGCAGTTTTGCTCGGCCACACCGAGCGAGATCCAGCGATCCATGCGTTCCGGATGCTTCTCGTAGAACTGAGAAATCGTAATCGACCCCGAGATATCGGCCCCGATACATACCACCCGTTCGTCGTCACCATACTTATCGAGCGCACGTCCGAATCCTTTGCGCGTCGGGTCCATCTGCACTTTCATCTGATCGGTGTTGTTCCACCAGAAATCCTTTGAGAACTTCGGCAGGTTATCGGCCAGCCGCGTCTCGATCTCTTTCTGAAACGCTACGCCATGTCCCAGCCACTCGTCGACATCGAATATCTCGGTCAGACCCAACTCGACCAGACTCTTGTCGAGCTCTTCACGATTCGGCGGTTTGCCGTGCCACCCGGCGACGTCCTCCATGAACGAGACACCCTTGCCCTTGATCGTGTTGCAGATAATCGCCACCGGTTTCCCGGTATCATTCTTATTGCGGGCAAAGTCAAGTTGCTCGACGATTTCCTCCATGTTGTGACCGTCGATCTCCACGACATGCCAGCCAAAGGCACGGTACTTGTCGTCAACCGGGTCGATGGCCATCACTTCTTCGGTTCTACCGTCGATCTGCAAACGATTCCGATCCAGAAGCAGCACCAGGTTGTCCAGTTTGTAGTGGGATGCGGACATGGCCGCCTCCCATATGGAACCTTCTTGATGCTCGCCATCGGAGGAGATGACGAAGGTACGAAAATCCTGCTTGTTCAGTTTGGCCGCCAGCGCAACGCCGACGCCGACCGAAAACCCCTGTCCGAGCGACCCGGACGAAATCTCAACCCCTTTGAGATCCTTCCGGTGCGGATGTCCCTGGAGCGGCGAGCCAAGCATGCGTAGCGTCATCATATCGCGTTCCGGGAAGTAACCGGAGACGGCCAGCGCCGAGTACAGGGTCGGTGCTTTGTGTCCGGCCGACCAGATGATCCGATCACGATCGTTCCAGTCCGGGTCCTGAGGATTGTGCCGGGCTATCTTCAGATAAAGAGCACATGCTACATCCATTATGCCCAGCGTTCCACCGGAGTGACCCGACTTGGCCGAACACAGCGCCAGCAGGTTCAAGCCACGCATGTAATTGGCTCGTTCTTTGAGCTGTTCGACAGTGTAATCACCGATTTTCGTCTTCGCCGCGGAGTCCGTTATCGCCATAACCGAAACCTCATGGTTTGAAAAACTTTCATTTCCTACTGGTGCCAAATCTATTAGTTCAACCGAAGATGTCAACCGATTCCGGGCCGAGCCGCCGCAATCTTCTCAAGGAAAGTGAGGAGTCTTTTCTCCAGGGAAATCGGCGAGCCGTTGTTGAGAATCAGACGGTCGGCGCGACGGCGGAATTCAGCGAAGGGAAGCTGTGCGCGCATCCGGCGGCGGACATCGGAGGCTGTCATTCCTCGTCTCAGCAGTCGCTTCAGCCGAATCTCCTCGCCTGCGTGTATGACCAGAACCCAGTCCATATCCTTCTCGATAGCACTGCCCAACAGCAGGGGGGCATCGATGACCACAAACGAACTTTGTCGCACGGCCCGCTTCATCCGCTTTCTGATCTCACGAACGATGTAGGGGTGGGTGAGGTGATTGAGTTGATGCGTAGCCTGCTCGTCAGCAAAGGCGAGGGCCGCAAGTTTCTTGCGTCTGAGACGACCCGTCGGCGTGAGAATATCGTGGCCAAACCTACGCACGAGTTTTTTAAGTAGGGCCGGGTATAGGTCGATCACTTCGCGGGCGATCTTGTCAGCGTCGATGAGCGCCGCGCCGTGCTCCGAGAGAATGCGCGCCGCGGTCGATTTGCCGGAGCCGATCAACCCGGTGATACCGATAATCATGGAGGGCAATTAACACAGGGCGTTAATGAACCACAAGGTTATTCATCGCCAGACCGAGCCTCAAGGAAAATGGCAGGATCGCAGGGATCCTGCCCTACTGTTTCTCCTCGGGCTTGTCGTGTGCGGCGTCTTCCAAGAATCACTCTAATCCCGATTATCAAATAAAGAAGCCCTACTTCGCGTCCAGCCAGTTGTCCCCGACGCCGATATCTACAACGACCGGAACGATCAGCTTGATCGCCTTTTCCATGCCGCTCTTGACCAGCTTCTTGAGATCATCAAGTTCGTCTTTATGGGCGTCGAACACCAACTCGTCGTGAACCTGCAAAACCATCTTCGAGCGCATCTTAGCCATCTCGCGGTGAATCTTCACCATAGCCAACTTGATCATGTCGGCGGCCGTTCCCTGGATCGGTGTGTTGATAGCCGTACGCTCGGCAAACTGGCGCACGTTGAAGTTCTTGCTATTGATCTCCGGCAGGTAGCGACGGCGGTTGAGCATGGTGGTAACGTACCCCTTGTCGCGCGCGAACTTCTTGGTCTTGTCCATATAATCACGAATACCTGGATAGCGTTCAAAGTAGGTATCGATAAACTGTTTGGCCCCGGTCAGGTCGAGCTCCGACTGTTGCGACAGGCCGTAGGCCGACACGCCGTAGATCACAGCGAAGTTGGCCGTCTTGGCGGCGCGGCGTTGTTCGGGTGTGACTTCGTCAAGGTCAACACCATAAACCTCGGCGGCTGTGCGCGCATGAATGTCCTCGGCATTTATGAAGGCGTCAATGAGGCCTGGGTCCATGGTGTAATGCGCGAGGATACGCAACTCGATCTGCGAGTAGTCAGCCACCAGCAGCTTGTGGTTTTCATCGCGTGGGATGAACGCTTTGCGAATCTGCCGCCCCTCTCCCGTGCGCACCGGTATGTTTTGCAGGTTAGGGTCGGTTGAGGATAGCCGCCCGGTGGCCGTTACCGCCTGATTGAACGATGTGTGTACGCGACCAGTTTCCCGGCTGATCAGTTTTGGTATCGTATCGATGTAGGTGCTCTTGAGTTTCGTCAGTTGGCGAAACACCAGAATCAACTGCGCAAACGGATGAATCAGCGCTAGTTCTTCCAGCACGCGCTGATCGGTCGAGAATCCCGTCTTCTTGGTCGTCTTGCCTTTGGTTGGCAGGCCGAGTTTATCAAACAGCACGTGTGAGAGCTGTCGGGTCGAATTGATATTAAACTCTCCGCCGGCATCTTCGTATATTTCGGCGCGCACAATTTCAAGTTTCTTGTCCATGTCGATTGACAGCTCTTTGAGAAAATCTGCGTCAACCCGGATGCCGGCTTCCTCGATGGACGCGAGAACCTTAATGAGAGGCAGTTCACAGTTGTAAAGAAGATTCTGCAGCTCGTAGCAGTCGATCTCAGGAGCCAGAGCCCCCCGCAAGCGGTAGGTGTAATCAGCATCTTCTGCCGCGTAGTAGGCAGCCCGATCTATCGCCACCGTGTCGAACGTTGTCTGCTTCTTGCCGCTGCCGATGAGGTCCGTGATCGGCTGCATTTTGTGATCAAAATGCTTCATAGCCAGAAAATCCAACGAGTGCATCCGCCCCGATGGATTCAGGAGATATGATGCCAGCATGCTGTCGAACGACACCGGGTGGATGTCGATATCGTAACGATGAAGGACCTCTATGTCATACTTTATGTTCTGACCGAACTTCTGAACCCTCGGGTTTTCGAGAAACTTTTTCAAAAGGACCAGCGCTTCATCGAACGGAACGTTCTTCTCGTCTGCCCCGGAATGCCCCAGAGGAATGTAACAGGCCACACCCGCCTGAGCACAGAGCGACACACCGACCAGTTCGGCCTCAAGAGCATTGAGAGAGGTCGTCTCAGTATCGACTGCTACTTCCTTCACCTGTGACAGTTTCGCGAGCACAGCTTTCAGGGTGGCAATTGATGAGATTGTTTCGTATTTGACCTTAACGTCCGAGGACGGCTGCTCAGGAGTATCCTCGACGGTAGCGTCCGGCATGATCTGTTTCAGCAAGCCGGCAAACTCCAACTCGATAAACAGCGCCTTGGTGGCAGCATAGTCGATAGCTCTTCGTTTGATCTGGTCGACCTCGAACGATATCGGGACATCCGTGTCGATCGTGACGAGCTTGCGCGAGAGCCGTGCCTCCTCGATACCAGCGGCGATTTTCTCACGCACGCCTTTAGCCTTGATCTCATGGTGGCCCTCAAGAGTGGCGTCGAATGAACCGAATTGCTCGAGAAGCTTGTCGGCCGTCTTGGGACCGATACCGGCGACGCCGGGGACGTTATCGGAACTGTCTCCCATTAATGCGAGTTTGTCTATCACCAGTTCCGGGTAGACACCAAACTTCGCCTTTACTTCTTCGCGGCCGAGTCGGTCGGGTGGTTCGGAACCTCGCCGGGGGTAGTAAATCTTGATCCGGTCGGTGACCAGTTGGAAAAAATCCTTGTCACCGGTGACACACCAAACGTCGAAACCCTCTTCGGCGGAACGACGTGCGAAAGTTCCGATGATGTCGTCCGCTTCGTAGCCGGGCATCTCGAATGATGGAATATTAAGCACCTGGGCCGCTTGGCGAATTCGGGGAAGCTGTTCCGCCAGGTCATCGGGCATTTTAGCTCGCGTGGATTTGTATTCATCATACATCTTGTGGCGAAAGGTCGGTTCGGCGGTATCGAACACGATGGCAAGATAGTCCGGTTCCTCATCCCTGATCAGCTTCAGAAGTGAATTGACGAACCCGTAGGTGGCCGATGTATCTTCGCCTTTTGAGTTGATCAGGGGATTGCGAATAAAAGCGAAGTAGGCGCGGTAAAACAAGGCGGAGCCGTCAACGAGATAAACACTGCCGAGTTTAGACTTCATTGGTACAATCCGTGCTTCTTGATATACTGAACCACCGGACGAGGCATCAGTTCGGCCAACTCTTCCTCGGGGACGCCTTCATTCAGCAGGCGGCGGATTTCAGTAGAGGATACATCCAGCATATCGATGGCCACCATCTCGATCCGGTCGGCGGGGAATCGGCTGATATAGTTGCTCCACTGATGCGGCGGACGTTGCCCCACCAGCACGCGCACTTCGGCGAAAATAGCCTCGGGATCACGCCATCGCTCCAACTCCTCCAGGTTGTCCTCCCCCATAATGAATGACCAGATCGCGTAAGGGTATCGCTTTCTGATCGCTCGTATGCTATCGATCGTGTAACCGGGAAGATCCTCATCCATCTCAATCCCACTCACAACAAACCGGTCGTCACCGGATGTTGCACGCTTCAGCATCTCCATCCGATGCTCAAACGACGCGCGGCAAACCTCTTTGAACGGATGGCGGAGTGACGGTACCAGCAGGACACCATCGAGACCACTGCCAGTCGCTACTTGTAGCGCCAGATTGAGATGTCCGTGGTGAACAGGGTCGAACGTCCCACCCAGAATGCCCCAGTGTCCCCCTTCATCAGGAGTCGTCATCATCGGTCTTGGAAGCGGCGGCTCTCTGAGCTATCTTTCGCAGATACTTGTCGGCTTTTTCAGTGAGATCGTGCTGTGGGAAGTCGCTCTTGAAAGCCTCCAGCTTCTGTTGAGCCAAGGTGTAATCACCCTTTTTGAAAGCCACTTCACCCGGCTTGAAAGCTGCCTCAACCTCCCACCGGTGAGCTCGCGCCGCTTTCTTGTGATCACCAAAAACCAACTGGAAATCTGAGAACCTGGTTCGGGCCTTGTCATATCGACCCATCTTGAAATCCATCACGGCGTATTCATAAGTCGCCAGGGGAGCATATTCGGTGTCGGTAAAGTCATCGATAACTTTCTGGAAGTATATCTGGGCCGCTTCGTAAGCAGCGATGCGACTGTAGACAATGCCGGCGTCATGGTATTTTCGGGCCAGACGAGTGCGAGCCACTAGTAGGTACTGGCGGGCATCGGGCACCGCCTCCGACTCCGGAAAGTCGATAATGAAATCCTCGAACTGTCTGATGGCTGTCTCCAGTTCCGATTGATCGAGACCGTAGTGTTTGGGGGTAGCCTCGAAAAAGCAGACCGCCCTCATAAAAACAGCCTGTTCAAAATAGACGCTGGAGGGATAGTTGAGCGCCAACCGATTGAACTCAACCTGCGCCACCTCGAATTCCTTGTTGCCGAAATATGACAGAGCCAGGTAGTACTGGGCCGTGTCGACAATGGACTCGCCGGGATAATTGTAGACACAGGACTGAAAGATCTCAATCGCCCGCAGGTATTTGTGCTTATCGTATTTTTTTTTGCCTTCAGCAAAGAGCTCTCCGGCCGTCATGCTGGAGAGTGAACGAGAACCGGCACAGCCGGAATCAATAATCGACATGGCTGCAAGACCTGCCGCCAGCAGGAAGATGACAAAGCGTGATTTCAAACCGCGTAAGTCTCCTTGAGCATTTTGTAGTTGTCCATCACCCGTTTCAGGTACCGTTTCGGCATCGGCAGGTTCTGGCGAATCAGTCCTCGCAGCCGAGTCTCTCCCATATTGTAGGCTACGATAGCCTGCTGCACATCGCCGAATTTCAAGATTTGCTCGAACAGATGTAGCGTACCCAACTTGATATTGGATTGAGGTTCAAAAAGTGTCTGCAATCCCTCCCAGTCTACACCGGCGCGCATGGCCACATCTTCGCCGACGTACGGTATCATCTGCATCAGACCGCGAGCCCCCTTGGGCGACACCTGCCCCTTGCGAAAGGACGACTCGGTGATGATAATAGCCAGCACAAACATCGGGTCGTAATGATAGCGGCGACTCTCGGTGAAGACGACATCAGATAACTGGCCGACCTCCTCATCGCTGAAACCGATCTGAAAATCCTCAATCGCTTTGAAAATCTGTAATCGTTCCTCAAGCTCCGTGATCCGTTTCTGCTGAAAAACGATTTGTCGCTCGAGATCAAACTTGTCTTTGATGAGGAATATCAAGAGACCGGACTGAATCAGATAAATGAACACCGCCAGAAAACTGATCCATTTGGACAGGTAAATTCCGACCTTTTCTACCTGAATCATGTCTTAGTCCTCAACTGCCGTTGCAAGCAAATCATACCCATCGGCGGCCTCAACCCTGACCCTGAGGATATCGCCGACTGTGATCCCGGAGCTGCTGACATACAACTCCTGGTCTACTTCGGGACAGTCGCCACGCGTCCGCCCCACGGCCGGACCGTCGGGTCCAACGGAGTCTATAATAACCTCCTGAATAGTCCCGATCAAAGCACTATTTTTGTCAAAGGCGATCTCACGCTGCAGTGACATTAGTTGATCGAGGCGCTCGTTCTTTAGTTCCTCGGCGAGTTGGTCATCCATTCCGGCAGCGAGCGTACCCTCCTCGGGCGAGTAAACAAATCCGGCCACTCTATCCAGTTTCCAGAGGTCCACAAATTCGAGCAGTTCCTCAAACTGCGTCTGGGTCTCACCGGGGAAGCCGACGATGAACGTTGCCCGAATCACAGCCCCAGGTGAAGCGGCGCGGATGGACTCTATGAGGCGCTCGATGCTATCGCGATCCGTCTGACGTCCCATGGCTGCCAGCAAGTCGCTGTTCACATGCTGCAGCGGCAGGTCGAAATACTCGAGGGTCTTGTTAGAGATCGTCATATAGTCGATCAACTCCGCGTTGACCTGGGCCGGGTGCAGGTACATCGGTCGTATCCACTGAACCCCATCTATGCTGTCCAATCTGCGCAGCAAGTCGATCAAGCCACCATTGTCTTTCAGGTCACACCCATACAACGTGGCGTCCTGCGAAACCAGAACCAACTCTTTCTTGCCGGTCGAGGCCAGGAACTTTGCCTCCTCGATAATCGCCTGCGTCGGTCGACTGCGAAAGTTTCCACGAATCTGCGGAATCACACAGTAGGTGCAACCACGATTGCAACCATCCGAAATCTTCAAGTAGGCATACGGCAAAGAATCGGTGACAGCGCGCCGGGGGCCGTGCAAGTAACTGAGGTGGCGCGACTCGGTCTTCACGGTGTCGGTCAGCTTGGCAGCAGTACCCACGGCCTCAGCGATGGCATCGATTTCGCCCAGACCGAAGGCGCCGTCGATCTCCGGCATTCCCGACAGCAGTTCATCACCGTAATGCTGGGCCATGCAGCCGGCTATGTATAAGCGCCGCAAGCCGCCCTCTTTTTTCAGATTCGCCAGTGACAGAATCTCTTCAATCGACTCTTCGCGGGCGGGCAGGATGAAGCAGCAGGTGTTCACGATAATCGTCTCGGCCAAACCAGGATCGGCGACTAACTCGTGACCGTCACAAAGGAGGCGGGCGGCGATGTAATCGGCATCGACGTCGTTCTTGGGACAGCCGAGCTTATGCAGGTAGATCTTCATTTCAGAAGAGCTTTACCGTCTCAGCAGAATCGGGGAAGACCGGCGTGAAATCGTCATCGGCGCAAGTCGTGTCGAGTTGCTGGTTGAGCAGTTCGATGCGGTTGAACTCGTCGTTGATATCGTAAAACTCGATACGACGGATAGCCGGCGGATCCCCACCTATGATCACCGTCATGGAATCGGGGAGATCGCCGGCGATTCCGGGGCGGAGGAACAACCGGTAACGGTTTCTGGTCGGCAGAGAAAACGTTTCATAGAACTCGTCCAGTCGCGTCACAAAAGTGATCTCGCGACCGTGATCGGTCGTGTCGCCGACTGTTTCGATCAGGACTTGGTTGTTTTCATGCGAGAAACTGTAGAGCCATCGGCCGTCGTAAAGATAGCTGTCAGGACCGAACGTGACATGGTAGCGACCATCGGAGGCCAGACAGGCTGTGCCGCTCGTAGAATCGACGAGATCAAAAATCTCCGACTCGATAATGCTCACAAACTCCAGACGCACGCATCCGGCCTCGGTAAGTCGGCTCTTGATTCGGTCGAAATCGTCCTCGGCCTCAGCGACAGTTGATAACGCCAGCACCGTGCAGAATGTAGAGGGCAATAGATATTTCGTAATCACGGTAGTTATACGCTTTGCGGCTGACTCAGTTCTGGCCTGTGCTCAAAGTCGAGATCGAGCGTGGATCGACAAAGATGGTGTCAATATAAGCCTTGTCGACCAGAACATCGCGGGCCTTGCTGCCATCGAACGGTGAGACGATACCGGCCTGTTCCAACTTGTCGATCAGCCGGGCGGCCCGCTGGTAGCCGATACCGAGGCGTCGCTGCAACAGCGAAACCGAGCCCTGTTTGTGACGCACCACAACCTCACAGGCCTCCTTGAACAAGGGATCACCATAATCCACTTCTGCCTTGGTCGGCTCGCCCGACGCCTGCGACATGCTCTCCAGTGCGAACATCTCGAGACCCTGATCCTTGATGAAGTTGACGATGGCATCCGTCTCCTCGCTTGACAGGTAAGCGCCGTGGATACGGACCGGTTCCGGCCGGCCAGTGTGCAAGAAAAGCATGTCACCCCGCCCCAGCAGTTTCTCGGCGCCGTTGGCGTCGATGATGGTCCTCGAATCCACTTTAGACGAAACCTGGAAGGCGAGGCGGGCCGGGAAGTTGGCCTTGATAAGTCCGGTGATCACATCCACCGAAGGTCGCTGTGTGGCGAGGATCAGGTGAATGCCGACGGCACGCGACATCTGGGCCAGACGGGTGATAAGAAGTTCGGTCTTGGACGAGGTAGCCGACATCATCATGTCGGCTAGTTCATCAACGAATATCACTATGTAGGGCAGCCGATTTTCGGGATCTTTCTGCTTCCCGTTAAACTCTTCGATATTGCGCACGGAGGCCTCGGCCAACCGGCGGTATCGTTTTTCCATCTCGACCACGGCGTCGGCCAACACTTGCTCGGCGCGTTTCGGTTTGGTCACCACCGGACGACCAAGATGGGGAACACCTGAATATATCGAAAGCTCCAACATCTTGGGATCGATCAGAATGAACCGCACCTGGTGAGGATGCAGCCGGTACAGGAACGAAGTGATCAGGATGTTCATGCAGACCGACTTGCCCGACCCGGTAGCGCCGGCGATGAGCAGGTGCGGCATCTTGGTTAAGTCGGCCACAAACGGCTTGCCTGAGGTCGTCTTGCCAAGTGCCATCGGCAGCTTGTTGTCAGCATCACTGAAGGCGTTGGTAGCCAGGACGTCGCGAAGGTAAACGATCTGGGGCGATCGGTTGGGAATCTCCACACCGACGGCCGCCTTGCCCGGAATCGGTGCAATGATACGAATACGCTGCGCCTTGAGAGCCAGAGCCAGATCGTCTGACAAATTGACGATCTGATTCACTTTGATACCGGCCGCCGGCTTGAACTCATAGCGGGTGATGATCGGCCCGGGGAAGCGATCGATACTACCGTCAATCCTCACCCCGAACGTTTCCAGCGTTTCCTTGAGCATCCGCGCCGTGAAATCCAGCTCATCACTGTTGACCGACGCTTCGGGCTGAGGATTCTCCCTAAGCAAGTCCAGGGACGGATAAGTGTACTCGACCGACTTCATCTGGAGCTTCTCGGTCTTCCTGACGACCGTCGCGCGATGTCGGCCCTCCTTGTTCGCCGTGGAAGTCTCGGCGGCATCGCCAGGTTCTCGCACAACGTCAGGCGCCTGTTGATCGGGAACCGTCTCGACCCCTTCGAGTCCCGACTCTTCGACCTCCCCCACACCATCCTGCTCATCGGGTTCGCCGCCTTTGCGGCTCAACAAAGCCGAAGCCCACTCAAAGCTCAGCACTGCTGCAACCGGTCCACGGGATGCCTGGTATACGCGCCGCACCAACGCACTGCCCGGTAATGACAAACGAACCGCAAGTAAAGGAGTAATCGAAGTGTAGAGTACGAGCAGAATGAGGACAACTCCTCCGAGAAGAACGTACGACCCCAACGGGCCGACCAGCCTGACGCACAGCACGGTCAGTTTCAGGCCAAAGTAGCCACCAATGGTGCTGTCCGGCAGGGTCAGGCTGCGGACCGTCAAGAGATGGATGTTGTAGATCATGCTGCCCAAAAGCGATATGACAAACAGCAGGAAACTGTTAAGCTCCAGCCGACCGGCTAACCGTGAGGTGAGCAGGCGCAGGGCAATGAAAATGAAACCGAGGGGAAGGAAGTAGGCCAACCAACCGACGAGCGTAGTCGTGACATAAGCCAGGTAGGCGCCCATCATCCCGCCCTGGTTGCGAAAGGCAAGTTCGAAGGGATTAAGATGTCGATCTATCTCGCCGGTTATGCGAAGATCGTCCACCCCGTCATGGGTCACCAGAGAAATCAGCAACAGCGCCGCCAGCAGAAGCAGCAATACGCCCAAGGCTGATTTCTTGCGGTCTATCGACTTTTTGCTCTTTCTGCGCGCCATAATCGTCTTTCAAGGTCGCCAAAGTAGAAATCGTATGCAATAAAAAAACGGCAGAGAAGTTCATCCCTGCCGTTGTGCGAACCACGATTGAAGCTTTACTTCTTGACCGCCAGCTTCAGATGCTTGCCGGCCCTGAAAACCGGAACCTTGGTCGCCGGAATGTTGATCGAAGCGCCGGTCTGAGGGTTACGGCCAATGCGAGCCTTGCGCTTGGAGATCGTGAATGTCCCAAAGCCTGCGAAGCTGACCTTCTGGCCCTTCTTGAGCTGAGTCGTCACACCGGCCATGAATGCTTGCAGCGCCTCGGAAGCCTGGCGCTTGCTGATTCCGGACTCACTCGCCATGAGGGCGATCATTTCATCTTTCGTCATCTCTCTACCCCTCCTTGGGTCGGTAAAGGGTTTTACGGTTTACTTATATCCCAACTACAGAAAACCATGAGAGACCCGCTCTGTCAATATAAAAATGTCAAAAAAACCTGTTAAACCGGCGTTTTTTGGACTTTCAAAAGCACTACCGGAAACGCTGAAGACCAGAGGTGAAGCTGTCGTGTCCATTGTCGATCTTGATTTCGGGCAGAGCGGTGACGAACAGCTTGAATCCGAAGCCACGGTTGGAGCCGACCGGCACCCAGTACAAACTGCCGCTCCAGCAGTGCAGTTTCTTGACGATATTGACTGAATTATTGATCGTCTTGCTTTCCAGGAAGTCGTAACGCTGGGCGTAAGTAACGCTTGTGCCTTCAGTTAGCTTGAACGCTATGGTGATTTGCACGAAGAAAGAGTTGCTCTTGCTCCAGGCAGCGCCGCGCCCCGATTCGCTGTAGCGATAATCGAGTCGACAATTCCAACTCCCCCGTCCAGCGCCGCCTGACGATCCGGCCCCCTGCCCAACGAGTTGTGAGGCCGAATCAGCGCCCCTGGGAATACCGGTGTCGTCGAATAGAGGGAAAATCCCTTTGAGATTGAAACTGGCATTAAAACTGAAGCTTTGACGAAACGGCGAGAAAAAACTCAACTCGTCAGTGTCGGGATCATACAAGGAGTGCGTGAAATCTCCGTGCAGATTCAGATTCGGCACCGCTGTCGACTGATAGGTCGTCTTGAGTATACTCCACGGTTTGTCGTCGGCTTCAAAGTTGTAACTGACACTGGAATTCAAGGTCAGCAGATTCAGGCTTCGTTCGTCCTCACCACTCTTGATCTTGGACATGAAATCCTGTTTAAGAGCAAATGACACCAGCGAACTTTTTCTACTCCCGGCGCCACCACCGGCGAAGCTGCGTACGTCGGGATGAAGGTCCACCTCCGGTGAATAACTGTAGCTGACGCGTGGTTCCAGCACATGGCGCAGCCCGGTTACACCGGCGACATTGGGGTGTACAGTGCCGTACAGCTTGGACGAAGCGGTCACACCGGTGCTCCAGGAATAAGTACGGTAGGTTCCCGGGTCGATCTCCTTGGCGTCGGACTGGTCGGTGCGAAATACCTTAAACCAGGTCTCGCTATACCGAAACGAGGGAATGATGTTCACGTAGGAACCCAACGCGATTCGTGGCAGGGTGACGGCCGGGCTGTGATTCAGCTTGATGTAGTGTTTGCGACTCCGGTAGGAGATCGTATCCTGGACCGTGACCGTGTCGGTGGTGACCTCCCACAGACCGGTACTGTCTACGAAAACACTGTCGAAGATAACTTCTTCGTGGGCAATAGTTGAGTCCGGCGTGGTGCGCGTCGAAAAGTGCTGGAGGCTTGGGGAGTAGCGAAGCGTGAAATTGTGATACCACTTCTGCTGCAGTTTGCCTTCGGCATCGCGACTGCCGTTGCCAAATAGATAAACCGTAGGTAGGGAGATGTTCAGGTTGGGGATATTGTCGACACGCGATTCCTTGTCCAGGTTGACCGTATGCGACATCAGAGTCGTAATCGACACTCCATTGCCAAAGCGCTTGGCTACGGTCAGCCGCGAGGTGAGCAAACGGTTAAGGCGCTCTTCCAGATTAGGAGAGAAGTCGGTGAAGTAGCTTTTGTCGGACTGCATCTCACCATAGGCTGTTATGTTAAGGGTCGGTGTGAGGTGATGGTTGTATGCGCCCTTGACGGCCCATCGATCCCGGCGACCCTCGTCGGCTGTATACTCATTATAGCTTGTCTCCCGCGTGAACGAGCCGGAGAGGTAGGTGTTTTCAATAACATAACGTTTTGCAAATCTGAGCCGGGAGTTCAGTGTGAAGGTTCGGCGATTATCGTAGTAATCAAGCGAATTTGTCCAGTCCCAGTAATCGGACGGCGCCCAATAGTAGCCCAGATCTTTGACATAACGCACACCGCGTTCGAAATTACCGAATTCAAACGCCAGGAAACCGGAATGGCGACCACGCTTTAGCGGAAATACATAGTATGGAATGACAAACAACGGCACGCGGCCAAGGTAGAACACCACCGGACGTGCAATCAGCTTGTCGCCTTCGATCAGCTTCAAATCGCTGGACCGAAAATGAAAGTGCGGCTCTTCCCTGTCGCAGGTAGTAAAGGAACCCTCGTCAATGTAAAAGATGTTCTCCTGTTCCCGAAACATCTTGTCGCCGTAGTAGTGACCCTCGTCGTAAGAGGACTTGGACTTGATGATCCTCCCCTTCTTCGTTAGGAGCGAGTATTCAAGATAATCACCGTACATCAGGTCTGCGCCATCCTGCAACCCAACCGGCAGGTCGTTTGGCTGCAGCTTGGCGGACAAACCACTCGCTTCAACGCTGCTGTCCGATTCCAACGACGCCGAAAACGCCTCGACAATGCTGCCTTTGGTATCGAACAGGATACGCGGCGCCGACAGCGCCATCGACCCTGATGTCACCCGGGCGCCTTCCTGCAGAGTAATCATCGAATCCACCATATTGTACTCAATAAAGTGGGCGCTGTAGTCAACGGTATCGGCGCTGGTAACAACCATACTGTCGCCGGGGGTTTTCCGGCCGTTGATGTAAGTACCGATAGCGCCGCCGAGCACTTCCACCGCCATCAGTCGCTCGTTGTCGACGCGGAAACGAATGGTGTCGCCCGAGACGGAGTTTTCATTGAACTCCCGTCCACCGCGAGTTGAAGGATAGTACCAGGAGTACGCTTGTTCGGTACAGACAATCCGGCTGAGCACACCGTCCTCGAAATCCATCAGTATCCGTCCACCCGACAGGACCGAACGATCGGTGAATATCCCGGCGGAGTCGACAGGTTGCGTGAAATCCCCCGACGCCGAGTCGACGACTTCTATAGAGCGGATCAAATCATCCTGGTAGTTTACGGTGATGGTCCCTCCGGACAGCTTGGATCCGCCGCGCTCGGCCGTCGGATCTTCCGAGAGTATCAGGACATTTTCGTCTCCATTCATGACGGCGCGACCGGAATTCGAGGCGAACTCCTCCGATGAGATTACGACCTCGCCCATAGCAACCGCCAGCGACGAATCGCCGGTGTAGGCTATCGAGTCGGCCAGTACTTCCACCATGGTGGCGCTGTCGGGATACTTGAGATAGAGGAGCGGTCGTTGGTTCATGTAGAAGTTCTGTTCACGGCGGTCGAACACGGCAAACGGACCGACCGCGTAGATGGAGTCTTCAAACGACCACAATTCTACGCGCTCGCCCCAGGCGGTCACGAGAGAATCGACGAGATCATAATACACGGAGTCGGCGGTGAGACTGTAGGCGCTGTCATCGACGCGCACGTGCCCGTTCAGCCGGACGAATTCGTCTTGCGACCAGACGGCTGAGTCGCAGTAAATCTTCCCGGATTGGGTCTCGAATTCGACGTTGCCGGTCACATACGAAAGATACTTGCCATCCTTGAACAGCACTTCCAATTCGTCCATGCGCGTCAAGGTCAGTTCCGACTGTTCCTGAGCGGAACCGGCGATAGCGAAAACAAGTGACAGAACTATGATGATTGATCTAATGAACACCTGCTTACCCTCGCACTACCGTATTCAGGAGTACCTCGATCTCGGCCAGCTTGTCCGGTTCCACACCGCCCAACTGCGCCATGCGACTACTGCCGCCGCCCTTGAGGCTGAAACGTTCCGACAACTGTTTTGCCAACTCGCCGGCGTCGAGCGTACTCCCCTGAGCGCAGGCCAGAAACAACCGAGTGTCATGAATCAGTAAGGCTATACCGTTGATCTCGTCGGCGACCAATGGCGCCAGTAGACCGGTAAGGCGGGCGTCAGGGAGATCGGAGAGAGTGCATACCAGTTTCTTGCCCTCAAGCCTGGCCTTCGCGGCCATAACCTCAGCCCGCCGCGGCAACAATTCTTTGTACAGATCCGTCTGTTGCCGGCGCAATGATTTGCTTTCGGCAGCGAGGGCAGCGAATTTGTCCGGCAGATCCTGATGGTGACAGGTCAATGATTGAGCCAGCTTCGACGTAACCTCGAACCGCGAACGGTAGTCCTCGAAAGCTCGCTCGGCCACCAGGAATTTCACCAGAGGATGTCCGCGCAGTTTCTCAACACCGACAATCTTGAGCATACCGACTTCGGCTGAGCTGGAACAGTGGGTGCCGCCGCAGGCTACCCACTCAAGCCCGCCGATCCTTATAACGCGGACCTTCCCTCCGCGCTGAGGCGGTTTGCGCAACGGCATTGAGGCCAACTCGTCCCCTTCGGCAAAGATGATTGTCACCGGATGAGCCTCGCGGATGATTTCGTTGGCTCGCTTTTCGACCTGGTCCAATTGGTCGGAGGGCAGTATGCTTCCCTGCAATTCAACAGCGCCATACTCCTCGCCAAGATGCACCGAGACCGTCGCCATATCAGACAGTGTTGCGAAGATGTGGCTGAGAATATGCTGGGCGGTGTGAAAACAACAATGACGACGACGACGTTCCCTGTCGACAACACCCATCACACTGGTACCTACAGCACCGACCGGTTGCCTTGAAAAATGCAGAACCTCGCCCTCCGGTCCCTCTTGCACGTCAACGATGTCAGTCGTGTTCAGTTGTCCCGTGTCGTACTGTTGGCCGCCGGAGGTTGGATAAAACGCCGATTTATCCAGAACAGTAAAGGTCCGACCATCCTGCTCACCCGTCCGGACGATGGTCGCCTCGAACTCCAGAAGATTTGAATCGTGATAGTACAGCCGCTCAGTCATGTGTGGTTCCGATATCAATCATCCAGCAGTCAGCTTCCTCACCTCTTCTACAGTCTTACACTGCCGAGCAATCTTCGTTCACCGTCAAAATCGAATAGCGCCGCCGTTCAAGAGAAGTCATCAAGCGCTAATCCTCTTCCGCCATATAATTGACCAACGAGCCGACATTCTCCACCCGTACTTCAATCTTGTCCCCCGGCTTCATTGGTGCGATGCCCGCCGGGGTGCCGGTCGAAATCAGATCACCCGGGCACAGCGTCATGATAGACGACACATAGCTTACCAGGAAGGGCACATCAAATATCATCAGTGAGGTCCGTCCGGACTGCTTCACCTCGCCGTTAAGAATTCCTTCAACCAGCAAGTCCTTGTAGTCGACCCCGGTGACAATCCAGGGCCCCACGGGACAAAAAGTGTCGAACCCTTTGGCCCGGCTCCACTGACCATCTTTCTTCTGCAAATCGCGCGCGGTGACGTCGTTGACGCAGGTTAATCCGAAGATGTACTCGTCGGCCTTCTCACGCGCCACGTTCTTGGCCGTGCGACCGATCACGACACCCAGCTCAGCCTCGTAATCGACCCGCTCGGACACCGATGGGTAAACGATCTGTTCATCCGGTCCAATTATGGAAGACGGCGGTTTCAGAAATATCAGCGGATACTCCGGCGCCTCATCGGCCGACTGCGATGCCTGCACATGGGCATGATAGTTAAGACCGATGCAGACGATTTTGGAAGGTTCCACCGGCGCCTTCAGCGCAACATCATCGATCTGAAAAGTCTCCCCCGTCGTATCAGTGGAACACCAGGGGGCCTCTTTCAGGAGGAGCACCCGATCGCCCTCAATACGTCCGTACTCAGTTAGCTGCGTGTCTGGATTTTCAAAACGTACGAACTTCTCAGGCATAATCATCCTCACTCAGGACATGCTTTGGAAGCAATATATCGTTGTCCTTCCCTCTGAATCAACAACTTGTTGCTGTCTATGCGCGACGCTCACACCTCTTTCAGTTTCCACTTCCCCCGTCTGAACCAATACGCCAACACCATCGCCTTCAAGGCCGAAGTGATAGTGAGTGTCCACCAAACACCGTTGATACCCCAGCCGAGATTGAAGACCAGATAGTAGGCCAGGGGGATGCGAATGGCCGAGCCGGGGATCATCACAACCATTGGCGGCACGGTGTCACCGGCGCCGCCGAAAGCGCCCTCAAGTACGATCTCGAAAGCCATAGCAGTCTGGGAGAGACCGAGAATGATAAGGTAATCAACAGCGATCTTGAGCACTACCGGGTCGTCGGTGAAGATCGATGCAATCAATTCCGGGATCAGGATAAACACTAGAGATATAACAAACGTAATCCCTACCGCCGCGTTGGTTGCACCCCAGGCGCAACGGGCCGCACGGTCCGGCTGCTTCGCCCCTAAGTTTTGACCAACCATCGTCGCGGCCGCCACTGAGAAGCCGTAACAGGTCAGGTACGAAAACGACTCCATGCGATTGCCGATCCCCATGCCGGCCGCGGCGGTCTCACCAAACTCGTGCACAATCTTGATCAAGAACCAGTAAACAAAAACGAACACAAACTGCTGAGTACTTATCGGCAGTCCGATGCGGCCGATTTTCAACATACTTGTCAATCGCGGTCTCCCGGTAATCAGACCGGAGACACGATACCCGAGTCCGCCCCTGAGCATCCTGATGATGATGGTAGTCGCTCCGATACCCAGAGCGATGGCCGAGGCCAGACTGGCGCCCGCAACACCCAGCGAAGGAACCGGTCCCCACCCGAATATCAACAGCGGATCTAGGGCCATGTTTAGCAGCACTACTACCACGCTGACTTTGGTCGGTGTGCGAGTATCGCCGGAAGCCCGAAACACGGCGTACACCGTATCCGTCAAGAAGAAGGCTATCGACGACAGGAAAAATATCCGCAGATACGGCACGGCGTGCTGCATGGTGGCTTCGCTCGTATCCATGAATCCGAGCATGGCCGGTGTGAGCAGGTATCCGATCGAGGTGAAAACCAGCGCCATCCCAACTGCCATGGCTAAGCCCTGCCGGATGTAGTAGACTACCTTGTCGAAATCTTTGGCGCCGACGTAACGTGAAACCAACGCCGTGACGCCGACGCTGATAATGGAGATCGTGGCGAAGATAGTCCAGATAACGACCATCGATGAGGTGACTGCATCCTGCGCGGTGGCACCCAGCTTGCCCACCCAGAAGTAATCGGTGCTGGTCAGGGCGAACTGCATCAACATCGCCAGCACCACCGGCAAGGCCAGCGAAAAAACAGTGCGGGTGATCGGCCCGCTGGTTATGTTGTCGGTATTACCTGAGTTCGTCGCCTTCATGGACGCCAAACTAAGCGGCAGACGGCAGGACGACAAGCGATTTCACATGCGGGCTCACTGATGCTGTTCGCTTTCGACTTGCGCTACGGATCACGCTTTGCGATATTAGTGCACGCGGACATGACTATGAAGCGCAACCCATGAGAGAGGAAACGATGCGTAACTGTCCAGTTCGATTTGTGTTGATGACATTGTTTGCTATTCTGTATGTCGCCGGGCAGGCTGAGGCCGATCGTCCCCGACTCTCCAAACCTTCGGAGCGAACATTTGAAGTCCGTCAGACGAGGTATCTGGTGGGTGCAAAGTTCAACGCTGGGATTGTTGTCGGCGATGCCGCCAACCTAATCGATAGCCTGAACGGCGGGCTCTCAGAGAAGCTAACCTATGGCTTTGGTCTGACGGCTGAGTATTACATTATACCTGCAGCCGCTATCGGTCTTTCTGCAGAGTATGGATGGAAAACGGCTCCGGTGTCTACGATGGAATCTATCCATCACTATTCAATCGCAACCGGTTTCATATACCGGTTCAGCCCACAGGGTCGATCGTCGCTGTACGTTCGACCAGAGATCGGGATTACGAAATTCAAATATCCGGACTTCAATGATTCAGACTTTGGATCGCACACTCATGTTCGGTTTGGCATCGGTCAGGTTTATGCAACCGGTCCCGTGACGGCTGCTCGATTCGAATTGTACTATAAACACATCTTCACTGAGGGTCACCAGTTGAGCGATGTGCCATTTGTACCATGGGATGAGGTCCCCGTTGATGTAACCTGGATCGGTCTGGATATAACCTTTACGCTCGGCATCTAAGAGCCTACAATCCCAGCCGAGCGAGATAATACTCGAAGTTCAGGTTCTCCCCCGTACCGCGCTGCAACAAATCCTGCCACGGATAGCGACTGCCGAATCGCATGTAGTTCTGAACCAGAAACGAGTAGGCGTCGGGGTTGTCGACTAGACCGCCGTACTGCTTGTCCAGATAGGCCAACGTCTGCGCCGCTATGATCGCGCCGTAAAGGTCGTTGTGCATCTGAACGGGACGTGCAGCATAGTCCCCGACCAAAGCCCAGTAATCCGGTCCGTCCTGAGACGGCAGCAGCATGTATTTCACGACCTGTTCCCAGTAGAGCCGGCTCAGGTCGCGATCAGGGTTAGTGTAAGCCTGGTATTCGAACATCAGATGCATCAAGGTCCATCGAAGTCGGGCTGTCTCCGCCCCGGTTCGCTCCCGGCGGTAGCGATCGATCGACGAAGCCGAAGCATGCGCGTATTTCTCCAGCCAGGCCGGCTCGTCCACCATGTAGGCGAATATCCGGCTTACACCCTCTCTCCAAACCGGCGACAAGACGGAATTGAACAAAGGCCGATCCGCAGCCACGTGCACCGAATGCAAAGCCCGACCCACCTGAAGAAGAAACTCGAGGTTACCTGACCGACCGGGACGATAACCAAAAATCCTGACATCGTGCGGAGGCTTGACGGCAATACATTGTACATCAATCGCGCTGTCGCCCACCTTCGTATCGTCGAAGTAGATCGGCAGACAATCCAGATCAAAGCCGATAGTCGCCAGACCCTGTTTCACCAGGATGAATTCGGAATCCGCAGGCAAATTGTCCCAAACGCCGGAGGAACCTTCAGCGAAGATCAATAGCGACACATCCCGAATCGACAGCGCCGATACGCCAAGCTGCACCGCCATGCTGTCAAGATACTGGCGATAGCGCGGACGGCTGGCCTCTTCGAGGCGATTCAGAAGGCGGAGGTGATCATTGACGTCAAGACCTTGACTCCTCATCGCGAGGGCGTAGTAGTTGTTGAATCTCTCACGGCGGGCCAATTGGTTGCGCAGTCTTATCAAGCGGCCCATGGCATCGGCCAGTTCCGGAGCCACATACAACTCGCCGCGGCTCGTCGCCTCGCGAGCGAAGCGGCCGCTCGCCGAGCTGTCAACAAGCGGCGATCCCACGACGCGTCCGTTAATCATGACTATCGGGTCTCCAATAGCCTTTCGCAGGGCGATCACATCCGGCTGCAATTCGATCCTGCCCACCTGCATCCGGGAGAGGATCAACTCCGCCCGACGCTGATCGGCTTCATCGGTAAGCAGCTTGCTTCCGCGTCGCAGCAGATCGTAATCCTGCGCATCAGTGAGCACACGGCTGTAAAGCTGCTCAAAGAACTCCAGCGAGTCTGACTCTTCTTCCGTGAAATAGTCCCAGCGCTCGGTCGCCAACCGATAGTCCAGCCACTCCAGTTTGTGCTCCAGCGAGTCCAACACCGTTAGGACGCTCTGCCTGGATAGTTGCTCTTCTTTGCAGGCGCCGAGGTAACAGACCATCACCAACCCGACCAGAAACGTCACAGCCAAATGGCGCATCAGACGTCTCCCTTCGGCTTGCCAAAGAACGAGAGCGCCATGAAATATCCCTCGGCCCCGAAGCCGACAATATGCCCCCGACAAACCGGGGCGATCACCGACTTATGACGAAACTCCTCTCGGCTGTAGATATTGGAGAGGTGCACTTCCACAGCACAGAGATTCACCGCAACGATAGCATCGCGAATGGCATAACTATAATGCGTGAACGCTCCGGGGTTGATGATCAGCCCGTCGGCGTCAAATCCTTCGCGGTGAAGGTAGTCAATGATCTCTCCCTCTGAATTCGACTGGAAAAACGAGACATCAAGACCGAGTTGTCCGGCGTGCGCAGTCAGCCGTTCGTTGATTTTATCCAGCGACTCGGAACCGTACGTCTCCGGCTCGCGCCGACCGAGTAGATTCAAATTGGGACCATTGACAACTAGAATCCTAAGCATCCTTGCCTCCGAAGTGATCACAAACCGCCAGCATCCGCCTGACTGTATCACGGATCGTTCTTCCAGGAACGTTATCGGCAATAAACACTTTTCCCGGACGGTCCAGCAAGACAAATCTCATTTTCCGACCCGAACGTTTCTTATCGTAGCTCATGGCCGTCAACACTCGGTCGAGGTCGATCCTTACGCGTGGGATTCTCGGCAACAACGTTTCGACAATGTCCTGATAGGCATTCAAACGTTTGGCTCGCGACGGCTTGAGATGCACACTTAACCACACCGCCCCCCACAGGCCGAGCAGGACCGCCTCACCGTGCAGCAGCCGTCCGTACCCTGCCGCGTGTTCCAGGGCATGACCGAAGGTATGACCGAGGTTGAGAAGCATGCGGATGTTCTTCTCGCGCTCGTCAAGAGTCACGATTCTGGCTTTGCAGGCCACCGACTGTCTCACCAGCTTTGTGAGAATGCGTTGCGAAGGGCTCGACAGATAGCGTTGGAGGGTGTCGATCATCGGTTCACCCTCCAGCCCGGCGTACTTGACGATCTCCCCTATTCCGGCCGTCAACTGACGGCGGTCGAGCGTATTGACCCAGAAAGTGTCGATATAAACGAACCGAGGATGCCAGAAAGCGCCGATCAGGTTCTTGCCGAGGCGATGATTGATCCCGGTCTTGCCGCCGATAGCCGCATCGACCATGCCGAGCAACGTCGTGGGAACAACGCCCCAGGCAATGCCGCGCAGAGTAGTCGCCGCTGCGTACCCCACCAAGTCGGAGGTTACGCCGCCACCAACGGCAAGAATGAAGTCATCACGACTTATCTGTTCGCTCAGGAGGAAGGCGTATATCCGTTCCAGAGTCGCACGGGACTTACTCTGTTCGCCGCGCGGGAGTACCATCTCAATCACTCTACGTCCCCGTGCTTTCAACAGTGGCCGCAAGGCGGAACCATGCAGAGCATAAAACTGGGCGTCGTAGAATACGAACATTCGACCGCTCGCGGCCGCTCGAGCCAGTAGTGTCGGCAGCCGGCGGGAATCACTTGATGTCACTACGACTGGGTAGCTGCCGCTTGAGAGTCTGACACGCAAATCAGGCATACTGCTTGACCTTTAGATACACTTGGGCAACACATTCCGCGACTGTCTTGTCGGCAGTTGAGACTCTGATGTGCGCCTGTCGATATGCGTCTTTTCGGTTTTCCAACAGGTTGGCGATCCTTCTCAGTTTGGCCTGTCGCATTGTCTCACCCGCCGCCGGTCGGCTATCGAGCAAAGGACGATCGCTCAGGTGTCGCAGGCGCCGGTACAGTTCACGCACCGGGCAACTCAGGTAAACAACCATGCCGCTCTTCTTGATCAAAGCGCGGTTGGTGCGATGGCTGAAAGCGCCGCCGCCGAGGGCGATCACCTTTCGTTGCGATCGGCTCACCAGTTGCCGAATTGTCTCGGACTCCAGAGCCCGGAATGTTGCCTCTCCATCGTCGCGGAATATCTCGGTTATCTTTCGCGCCATCCGTTGCTCAATCATTGCATCGGTGTCGTAAAAGCCCGCCTTGAGTCTCCTGGCGAGTTGCGGCCCGATAGTTGACTTGCCGCAGCCCGAAAACCCGATCAGAAATACAATCGTCGACCTTGCCACAGTCTGTATCCTATCCTTTCGCTGTCATCTCCCGAACGGCTCAACGGCCGAAAACATCCTTGTAGATCGGCTCAAATGGCAACTTAGTACCGGTCCAAAGATAGAAAGATCGCAAGGCCTGTCCCACCAGCATGGCCGAGCCGTCGATGGCGACAACTTCCGCCTCCTGCGCTGCCGCCACCAGCTTGTTGTCCGGGTTGTAGCTCAAGTCATAGTAGATGCGCATGGCCGGCCAATCCAACCAGGCCGGAAGAGGTGACTCATCGGGATGGTTGAAGCCGCCGAGCGGTGTACAATTTACAACGATGTCCCAGGCGTAGCGCATCGGGGGCTTGGCGGTACCGATCCGGCGCGTATTGATTTCGATATTCGGCAGTCGCCCGGACAGCAACTGTTTGAATGAACGCAGCCGCTCGCTGTCACGACCTATCACGGTGCAACTCTTGATCTCATAGTCCGTGTACAGAGCATACACAACGGCCCGCGCGCCGCCGCCACAACCCAGGATCAGAGCGGTGCCTTTCTTCAAAGGTTCATGGTGAGGCCGTAGTGGCAGAGAGAATCCGTAGCCATCGGTGTTGAATCCACAGAGCTTGCCACCAACCAGATGAACCGAATTTACGGCCTGAAGAGCCTGGGCTACCGGATCCAGGTCGTTCAAGTACGAGATTACCTGTTTCTTGTAAGGTATTGTTACCGAAAGACCCTGCACTCCGGACGAGGCCAGCTTCTGGAAGTCATCGGCGAACTGCTCGGGCCGAATGTCGAACAGTTCGAAGCGCCCGGCTATTTTGAGGTGATCGAAAACGGCTTCAAAAATCTCTGGGGATTTTGAATAGGCCACGTTGTGGCCCACAAGTCCGAAATGGTACTGATGCGTCATACTCTTATCTGATCAAGCAACTCGTAGAAGTTGGGGCAACTGACTGCCACCACTTCATCATCATCGATAGACGAGGGACCGTACAGAAACATGGCCGCAATTGAGAAGGCCATAGCTACTCGATGGTCGCCGAAACTCTCAAAGTCAACTCCGTTGAGTTCCTTGCCGCCCTCAATAGCCAGACCGTCCTCGAGAAGTCCGCACTTGATCCCCATTTTCTTCAGATTCTCGGAGATGGCCACCAGGCGGTCGGACTCCTTCACGCGCAGTTCGGTGGCGTCACGGATGATGGTCGTGCCCGACGCGAAGGCAGCCATCACGGCCGCCATCGGAATCTCATCGATCAACCCGACAGTAGTATCCCCGGATATCTTGCGCGGTTTCAGCGGGGCACCGGCGACAGTGACATCGGCACGGGGTTCACCGGAGACGACGGCGCGGTTGTCAATCTGCACGCTGCAGCCGATCGCCCTGAGATGATCGATCATGGCTGTGCGGGTGGGGTTGAGACCGACGTGTTCCGTCGTAAGGGAACGACCGGAGATCGCCGCCGCACCCCAGAAGAAAACGGCCGTTGAGATATCGCCGGGAATGTCGACCAGACCGCCGTTGACGGTCGCCTTGCGATCAAGGGTGATTTCACGTTTGAACGGTTCCGGACGCTCCATGCGCCGCTTCCGCGGGTCGTTAGGATCGATCACGGCCACTGCCTTGATATTCCTCACGGCGAGACCCTCGCCGAGTTGCTGTAGCATGATTTCAGTGTGATCACGCGTGATAATATCTTCGCGAATCACCACGGAACATGAGGATGCTAACCCAGCCAACAGCAGTGCCGACTTGACCTGGGCCGATGCGACCGGGAGACGGTATTCGAGCGATGACAACTGCCGGCCGCAGATTCGCAGCGGCAAGCAGTTATTGTCGGCGAATATCTCCGCCCCCATGCTCTCAAGCGGATCGATGACACGCTTCATCGGACGCTTACTCAGAGACTCATCGCCGGTAAGAGTGACTTCAACAGAGGAACCAGCCAGGATACCCGACAACAATCGGGCCGTCGTGCCGGAGTTGCCGCAATCGATAACCGTAGCAGCGTCGACATTCAACCGCTCCGGTGGGGTGAGTAGGAGCTCACTATCATGGCGATCGACCTGCACCCCAAGTGCCTCAGCCGCCTTGAGTGATCTATGACAATCGGCACTGTCGGGAAAATTGCGTATCGTAATCGGACCCTTGGAGAGTATGGAGAACAAGGCGGCGCGATGGGCGATCGACTTGTCTCCGGGAAGTCGGATGGTTCCGCCGATTTTGCGGGCCGGCTTCAGAATCCGCTTCATTCGCAAGTCCTGCCTAACACCGAACCAATGGCTCGTATTTCCTTCATTAGTCCGTCAAAGTTGTCCGGCGTCAATGACTGGGGTCCGTCGGACAGCGCGTTGGCCGGGTCGTGATGAACTTCAATCAGCAACCCGTCGGCGCCGACGGCGATGGCGGCCCGAGACAGCGGCAACACCTTGTGCACTATACCGGTGCCATGACTGGGGTCGACGATGATCGGCAAATGGCTGGTCCGTTTGACATACGGTACCGACGACAGATCAAGGGTGTTGCGAGTATGGTCGGCGAAGGTGCGTACACCGCGTTCACACAGGATGATATTGTGATTCCCCTCGTTCATAACGTACTCGGCTGCCATGAGAAACTCTTCCAGCGTGGCCGCCATCCCACGCTTGAGCAGCACCGGTTTGCTCTGGCGTCCTGCTTTCTTCAGCAACGAGTAGTTCTGCATGTTGCGCGCGCCGATTTGGATGATATCGGCGTACTCCGAGACCAGGTCCAGCACCTCGGTGTCGATTGCTTCAGTGACGATCGCCAGGCCGAACTTGTCACGTACTTCGGCCAGAATCTTGAGCCCTTCTTCCTCCAGCCCCTGAAAACTGTATGGCGAGGTGCGCGGCTTGTAAGCGCCGCCACGGAAAATTCGCGCCCCGGACTTAGCCACACGCTCGGCGATAATCATACATTGATCACGGCTCTCGACGGCGCATGGTCCCGCCATAGTGACCAGATTCTTGCCGCCGACCGCAATACCGTTGACATCGATTACTGAGTCCTCGGGGTAAAACTCGCGACTGACCAGCTTGAACGGTTTGGTAACATGAATTATCTCTTTGACACCCCCGAGAGCCAAGATATGGTCGGCGTCGATTTGCTGTTTGTTGCCGGTCACGCCGATGGCCGTGCGCAAGGCGCCGGGCATTGGGTGCGCCTTGAGTCCCGCCTTCTCGATCTCATGACATATCTTTTCCACCATCTCACGGGTGGCATTCTTGTCCATTACAACCAACATCTATGACTCCTGACGCGTAGGTGCGTTTTCCAAAGAGAACTAGTATTCTGTTCCATGATCGGGTTCACACAAGCTTGTGCCCGGCGGGAAACCGGTGTTCCACCGGCGTCACATTTCCTCCAGAGCTTCCATCCCCAGCAAGTACAGACCTTCACACAACACTGTCCGCACTGACTTCACCAACGCCATGCGCGCGGCGGACAGCGCCGCGTTATCTGAAATGATCTTATCGATCCGGCCATTCTCATTCTTCCGCTGGTAGAACTTGTTAAACGCAGCAGCCAAACGCAACAGATAGGCGGCGATCACATGCGGGTCGTACGTGCGCGCGGCATCCTCCACTGCTGCCGGAAAGTCGGCCAACAACTCGACTACGCGTTGTTCTTCCGCTCGGCCAAGCAGGGACAGATCAATACCTGAGGTGATATCTGCACCGTAGAGTCTAAGGAGGGAGCAAAGTCGCGCATGGGTATACTGCAAGTACGGGCCGGTCTCACCCTCAAAACTAAGTACTTCCTCCCAGTCGAAATTGACGTCCTTATGTCGTCGCACCGAGAACTGCGAGAAGATCACCGCGCCGACACCGATCTTGTGAGCGGTGGCATCAATCGCGTCAAGCGATGGGTTTTTCTCGAGAATCTTCTCGCGCGCCAGCGCCACCGCGCGATCAATCACGTCCTCCAGAAAGATGACCTTTCCGGCCCGCGTCGCCATCGTCTCCCCTTCAAAAAGGACCCAGCCGAAATCGATATGCTTTACTCGTCCGGTCATGCGGTCGGCCTCGGGGACACTCTCTGCTTCTTCCAGCATCGATATGACCTTGAAAGCCTGTTTGAAGTAATCCGACTGAGCTGTCCCCACAACATATAGCGACTCATAAAAGTGATAGGTCTCCCATCGGTAAACGAGACCGGCCAGATCGCGCGTAGCGTAGAGCGTGGCGCCGTCACCCTTCTTCAGCATGCAGGGCGGCAGATTCGGGTCATCGAGCGGCACCACCAGTGCACCCTTGGATATTTCCGTCAGGCCGGCCTTCTGTAACCGCTCGATAAGAGGCTCCATCTTGTCATTCAAAAACGACTCGCCGGTGATGATATCGAACTCGACACTCAGCATATCATGGATGCGATCAAGCTCGGCCAGCGAGATCGTCTTCAATCGCTCCCACAGTTGGACCGCTTCCGAATCACCATCCTCGAGTTGTTTGAATGCCTGACGCGCCTCATCATCCAGGGTGGGGTCTTTCCTGGCTTCGTCGTGGAAACGAACGTACAACTCCAGAAGCTGTTTGACTGCATCTTTCTCGAGGTTGACCTTTTCACCCCACATTCGGTAGGCCACGATCATCTTGCCGAACTGAGTCCCCCAGTCACCCAGGTAGTTGATCCCGATGACGTCAAAACCGAGTTTCTTGTACACCCTTCGAAGTGAGTTTCCGATGATGGTCGAGCGAAGATGCCCCACACCGTACGGTTTGGCAATGTTGGCCGAACAGTACTCGATCAGGTACTTGCGGTTTTGCCCAAACTCGGAATCGCCGTAATGGGACTCGCACGACAGGACGTCGCCGAGTGTTCGGGACGCCAACTCCGACGGATCCACGCGCACATTGACAAAGCCACTGACAGCTTCGGCAGTACAAACGGCATCATCGCCAAGTAATCGGTTGGTTTCTTCCGCTACCCCTGCAGCGATATCGGGAGGTTTCCCACCCAGAAGTTCGGCATACCGGAAAACTGGAAAGGCGAAGCGTCCCATAGAGGGGTCTTTGGGTTTTTCCAGGTGCTCCAGAATGAACCGGGCGTCAAAGACTTCCTTCTCCCCCGTCGCGGCATACGCTTCCGGGAAGATCGCCTTGAAGGCCTGAGCCGCATTGTCGGCAAACAACTGTTTGAACTGGTCTTTACTCATCGCAACTACATTCTTAGGTCACAGAAGCGTCCGCGACCATCCCGGCGCCTTCCGTAAGCGGCCAAGATATTCGATTGGAATGCGAAAGTCAAAACGTATTATCGGGGGTGTCAAGGCAGAGGGGCTTACAGAGTTGTTGAAAAACGCCGCAATCATTGCGAGGTGTCCGCCTTCGGCGGACGACGTGGCAATCTCATTTCCCAGTGCCGTCAAGCGTCTCTGCCCGACGGCTCCTGTCGACACACAAGAAGGTGTCGGGCAGAGACATCCGACACCACATAATAACAAAGGGGTAGTAGCTTGGGACGTTTTCACCACTGCTACAGGGCGCGACGAACTTTCGATAGAAAGCGGGAGACCTGCTTCAGGCAACTGCGACGGTTGGCCGCCTTCCTGATGATTTTCACCAAAGCCGATCCGATAACCACACCATCGGCATAGCGAGTCAACTGACGGGCCGATTCCGCCGAAGAAACCCCAAACCCGGCAACGAATGGCTTGGTCAATTCCTTCTTTAGACGGCGCATGTAACGGTCGGTGTCGGTGCCGAAAGTCCGGCCTCCGCCGGTCACCCCGGTCACCGTAACAGCATAGACGAAATCGGTCGAGTATTTGTCGATCAACCGGACCCGCTCGGTCGACGAGGTTGGCGCTACCAGGAACACGGCCGACATCCGGTTGGACTCCACTGCCGTCTTGAACCCGGCCGCTTCTTCCACCGGCAGATCGGGTATTATGAACCCATCCACCCCGGCCGAGGCGGCGTGCTTAAGAAACTTTATTTCACCATAAGTCAACAGTGGGTTGTAGTAGCCCATCAGGATTAGCGGCACATCCACCTCACGTCGCAACCGCTCCACCGCCTTTAGTATCGCGTGCAAGTCGGTTCCATTGTCCAGGGCTGCTTTCGACGAATGCTGGATTTCCGGACCATCCGCCAACGGGTCCGAAAACGGCATGCCCAGTTCCACCATGTCGGCTCCAGCGTCGGCGGACGCTTTCACCATAGCGACGGTTGTCCTCATGTCGGGGAATCCCGCCGTGAAGAATGGGACCAACAGTTTGCCGGCGCGAGGCTTCATGACAACATCGGCGATACGGCTCATGGTGCCATCCTCCCCCAGTCGGCAAGGATCCCCATGTCTTTGTCCCCGCGCCCGGAGAGGCATATTACAACCTGATGGTTCTTTTTGAATTCTCCGGCGTTCTTGACCAGCCAGGCAATGGCGTGCGACGATTCCAGCGCTGGGATTATTCCCTCCAGACGTGAGGTCAGCTTGAAAGCCGCAATCGCCTCCTTATCGGTGACAGCCTCGTAAACCACGCGACCGGAATCCTTGAGATGCGAATGCTGCGGGCCGACACCGGGATAGTCAAGCCCGGCCGAGACCGAATGCGGCAGCACGATCTGGCCGTCGGAATCAAAGATCAGATAGCTGTATGAACCGTGCAACACCCCCGGGCGACCACACATGAGTGTTGCGGCGTGGCGTCCACTGCTCAAACCATACCCGGCGGCCTCGACGCCGATCAACCTGACCTTTCGCTCCTTGAGAAACGGTTCCCAAATACCTATGGCGTTGGAGCCGCCACCGACACAGGCAATCACGGCGTGCGGCAGTCGTCGCATAATTCTTAGACACTGCCGCTTGGTTTCGCGACCGATAACCGCTTGGAAATCGCGCACGATCATCGGGTAGGGATGCGGCCCGACCACTGACCCGATAATGTAGAAAGTACTGCGCACGTTGGTCACCCAGTCGCGCAGCGCCTCACTGGTGGCATCCTTGAGCGTTCTCGAGCCGGACTCAACCGGCACCACCCGCGCACCCAGAAGTTGCATCTTATCGACATTGGGCGACTGGCGTTCGATATCTCCAGTACCCATGTAAATCACGCACTCCAAACCGAACCGAGCACAGACGGTGGCTGTGGCCAACCCATGCTGACCGGCGCCGGTTTCGGCGATAATGCGCTTCTTGCCCATGCGACGGGCCAGCAGAATCTGACCAACGGTGTTGTTGATCTTGTGCGCACCGGTATGATTCAAATCTTCGCGCTTGAAGTAAATCCTGGGGCCGTTCAGGTGTTGAGTCAGACGCTCGGCATAATAGAGCGGTGTCGGGCGACCGACGTAGGAAGACAGTAGCTCTTTGAACTCAGCCTTGAAGGCCGCATCACGTTTGATATGCCGGTAGCATCTCGTCAGTTCATCGAGAGCATACATCACCGTCTCCGGCACGTAACGTCCGCCATAGTCTCCGAACCGTCCGCGGTTATCCGGTAATGCCCGTTTCTTACCGCCCATTTCTGATACCGTCACACTTTTTGAAAAACTGTTCCATTTTCACTTTTGACTTGACGCCGGGGGATGTCTCCACGCCGGAGTTGACGTCTACAATCACCGGCTGAAACCGCGCCACTCCATCCTCAATATTCTCAACCGTCAATCCGCCGGACAAGACAAGGTTTTGTATAGGTTGCGGCGGTTCTATCGACCAGTCGAATGTCTGTCCGGTACCACCCGGCAACTCCGCCGTAGCATTGTCGACCAGAACCAGGTCGGCGCGACTGGTGTACAATTGTCCCCAGTCAGCCGGACCGAATATGCGAAAAGCCTTGATTACTTCGAACCCTTCCCCGCGCACCTTTTTGATCTGTTCATCGCTCTCATTGCCATGCATCTGTATGTAATCCAATTCCAATTCGTGGGCAAGTTTCAACAGGGACACGACAGGTTCATCGACAAAGACACCAACCCGCGCCACCCCTCGAGGCAGTCCGGCAATGATCGCATGGGCCTGATGCGGTTGCAGGTAACGCGGCGAACGACGATAGAAAACCAAACCGATCAGATCGGCCCCCAGAGCGGCCGCCGTCCGAGCGTCTTCCGGACGAGTAATACCGCATACTTTGATGCGAAATGTCATCATGCCGACCTCAAAGTTTTCAACAGCATAGCAGGATCGGAGGCTTTGACCAGCGCTTCTCCGATCAAGAACCGCGTATATCCTGCCTGCTTCAGCCGCGCGATGTCCGCAGGTTCGGAAATCCCCGACTCCGATACAGCGATAACGTCATCCGGAATCAATGCCGCCAGCCTTTCTGATGTCGCGAGATCGACCGTGAAATCGCCGAGGTTGCGATTGTTCACACCGATGATGCGAGCACCGGCCTCCACCGCGATTTCAGTTTCATTCTCATCATGCACCTCAACCAGGCAATCAAGACCAAGGGTCTTAGCCAACGTGATCATCTCGACCAGCGACTCTCTGCCATGAAGACGCACAATCAACAGCACGGCGTCGGCGCCGATATAGCGAGTGTGATACAACTGGTACGGGTCGACCACAAAATCCTTGCACAGAATCGGCAGACCAGTGGTTTCAGCAGCCGGCGCGACATAATCATAACTACCATGGAAATAGTTCTTCTCGGTCAGGATCGACAAGGCCGCCGCGCCGCCTTTCAAATATCTGTCGGCTAATTCGACCGGATCAAAGTCGGGTGCAATCACTCCGCGCGACGGCGAACCCTTCTTTAGTTCGGCAATAATGCTAACCGCAGAGGAATCACTCAACGCCGCTGCCAACCTGAACGGTGTGCGGTCAGGCATCTCTCTCATGATCTTGCCGAGAGGTAATTGTTCTTTGAGCATCTCAACTTCACGTCGTTTGTCGGCAGCGATCTTGTGAAGAATGTCTGTCACGCCGCTACCTCTTTGGCATACTGCCAGCCGCGACCGGTCTTGTTTCTGGATTCGGCGCGACGGAAGAGAACAAAGAACATCACCGACGACACCAGGTAGACGACAATCGTGATATTCATAGTCAGGGTGTAGCCATAATGTTCAATCAGATGTCCTCCCACCGCCGTCGAGAGCATCCACGACGATGTCCAACCCACCATCAACAGCGCCCCGACCAATCCTTGTTCTTTCTCTTCCGCCAACTCCATGCCAAGATTCGTGACCAGCGGTATCCCAAGGTTCATCAGGCCACCGCGCAGAACGAAAGCTCCAAAGGCCAGCGGCAGCCAATAGGTGTATGAAAGCACCGCCATAAACGGTATCGATACAATCTGGGTGATCACCACCGTGCGCACTAAGCCGAACTTCTTGACCAGCACCGGACCGGTCAGCGATCCCGCCAGCATCGAGAAATGCACGACGGAATAATACAGACCGATAGTGTCAGGCGCAAGATCGAACCGATCACGAAAATACAGATTCAAGAATGGAATAATCAGCCCGGCCCCCAGGCCGATCATGAAGTTCGTGCCAAACACTTTGGCATAGAACCGTCCCCGCTTCCGAAACTGAGCACGAGTCAGACTAATTCGGTTTTCCTCCTTCGAAGGAGGCGCCGACCGAATCAGGAGAAACGGGATCAAGGCTAGCAGACTTACACCAATACCGATGTAGAGAGTCAACTGATAGCCGTAAATCAAGTCGCCCGTTCTTTCACCAATCACGGTGGCCAGCCTTCCGGCGCCGGCGGCTCCGATCATCCCGGCCAGCAGATTGGTACCGAATGAAAAAGAAAACAGATAGGTGCGTTCGGTCGGCGTCGAGTTGCGCATGTAAAACGGACCGGCAGCCACACGATAGAACGAAAAGGCCATGCCACTCAGCACCGAAAACGCCAGCAGCAGGTAGAGTTGTCGGCTGCTGGCTATGAAGTAACTGAACAGCGCAAACAGGATACAACTCGCCAGCAACACCGGTTTCAGTCTGACGCGGCTTAGCAGGATGCCGGCGGGGATTGCCATAACCGACATGCCGACGGCTCGCGATGAGGCCACCAAGCCGATATCGCCCTCCACCAGCCCGATCTCTTTCAGCAGAAGATTCAACAGGAGCAGGAACACCTGGAAGTTGATCCCCATCAAGAAAGAACCGAACAAGTACAGTCGTGCGTTGTGGCTGAAGAGTCCGAGATGCGCCAGATAGTCGACCACGCCGTTCTTCCCACCCCCCAACCCTGAGATGGGATCTTCACCGATGGAGCCTGGCACGCGAGGATTCTTCATCGGTTGTCGTTGGAGGCATGGACCCACTTTTCGAACAGAGCGCGAGTTGCGCCGGTGTCGAGAGCCGTTTGGGCTATGGTTACCCCTTCGGCTATTGAATCCGCTTTGCCGCCGACATAGATCATGGCGCCGGCGTTCAGGACAACACTGTCACGATAGGAGCCGGTCTCGCCCTCATGGACGCGATGGAGAATCGCGAGGTTGTACATCGCATCGCCGCCACGCAGGGAGTCGGTATCGTGTCGTGACAAACCTAATTCTTCCGGCTCGAGAACACGTTCGGCACGCTTCCCGTCGCGAAGCTCTACGTAGTCGGTGGTTGCCGCTACTGAAAACTCATCCAACCCATCACGGGCGTGAACGACTATTACATGCTTCGATCCAGTCATCTCAAGAACGTCGACAAACAACGGCAACAGCGTTTTGTCGTAGACACCGATCACTTGCCTGGTGACTCCGGCCGGATTCGACATCGGTCCCAGAATATTGAATACCGTTCGCACTCCGAGTTCCTTGCGTGGCCCGGCAGCATGTTTCATAGCCGGGTGGAACCGCGGCGCGAACATGAATCCAAACCCACCCTGGTTGATATTCTGCTGCACTATCTTAGGACCGGGATCGATGTTCCCGCCGGCAGCTTCGAGCAGATCAGCCGAGCCACACCGGGAACTGATCGAACGGTTGCCGTGCTTGGCCACGGTAACCCCGGCCGCTGCTGCCACGATAGCCGCGGCTGTAGAGATGTTGAAAGTATGCGCGCCGTCACCGCCGGTACCGCAACCATCTATGGCAGCGGCGTCATCAAGAGCGATCGTAACAGCGTGGCGCCGCATCGACTGAACGAAACCGGCTACCTCGTCGGCGGTCTCTCCCTTCTGCTTAAGCGCCACCAGCAAACCCGCTATTTGTGCGGGCGTGGCTTGGTCACCCATGATGATATCCATTGCCTCGGACGCTTCCGTCATCGACAAACTCTCTCCAGCCAATACCTTTCGCAAATGCAGCTTCAACATCAGAGACTTTCCAGGAAATTCTTAAGCAGGTCCATCCCGCATCGCGTGAGGATCGACTCGGGATGAAACTGTACGCCGTACAGCGGCTGCTTAACGTGCTCGATACCCATAATAACACCATCATCAGTCCACGCGGTCAACTTGAGCTCGTCCGGCAAGCTGTCCAGATCAATCACTAACGAATGATAGCGAGTAGCCACAAAAGGCGACGGGATACCTTTGAAAAGCGTCGCCTGGTTGTGATGGATCTCCGACGTCTTGCCGTGCATCAGACGTGGCGCGTAGGTGATTTTTCCACCGTACACCTGGGCAATCGACTGGTGCCCCAAACAAACACCGAGGATCGGCACCGACCCGGCCATACTCGCGACCAGTTCATTCATGATGCCTCCGTTCTCGGGGCGACCGGGCCCGGGAGACAGAACGATTCCTTCGGGTCGCATCTGCTGCACTTCCTTGATACTGATAGCATCGTTGCGATATACCTGCACCTGTGCACCCAACTCCGCCAGGTACTGCACCAGATTGTACGTGAACGAGTCGTAGTTGTCCAATAACAGAATCACACCGAATCGCCTCCGGTGACGGCCTCGATGAGGGCTCGCGCCTTGGCTTCGCATTCGCGGAATTCGCGCGTCGGTTTGGAATCGGCTACGATACCCGCCCCGGCCTGGACGAAGAACCGTTTGCCTTTTTTGACAATCGTCCGGATCGCAATGCACGAGTCAAGATTGCCCCAGAAATCAAGATAGGCGATCGAGCCGGCGTAGACACCACGACGATATTTTTCCAACTCGTCAATTATCTCCATAGCGCGAATCTTGGGCGCACCGGAGACCGTTCCGGCGGGGAAACAAGCCGAGTGTCCATCAAGCGGACTGGTTCCTTTCTTAAGTCGGCCAACCACCGAACTGACGAGGTGAATAACATGCGAGTATTTCTCTACCACCATCTGCTCGCGCACGTTGATCGTACCCGGTTTGCTCACGCGGCCGAGATCGTTGCGACTCAGGTCCAGCAGCATAGTGTGCTCGGCCAGTTCTTTGGGATCGGCCAAGAGGTCGGCGATAAGCTTTTCGTCGGCTCGCTCATCACGGCCGCGCGGACGGGTGCCGGCGATAGGTCGGGTCTCGATCTCGCCTCGCTCCACTCGTACGAGCATCTCAGGCGATGCCCCGATGATGGCGCTGCTGCCCAGATTCAACAGGACCATATATGGTGAGGGGTTGATCCGTCGTAAGCGTCTGTAGACATCCAGGGCGGAACGGTCTGAGTCGATATGCCACCGCTGCGACAGGACGACCTGGAAGATGTCACCCTCGCGTATGTAAAGTTTGGCGCGACGCACCATTTTCTCGAATTCGCTCTGTTCGTACTGAGCTACCACCCTGGAGCGAGTGGGTTTTGTCTCGCGAGTTCGTTTGGAGCCTGCCTGGAGTTTCTGAGTCAGGCGCTCAATCACTGCCGCCGCCTCATCGTACTTCTTCTTCAAACCCTGCTCGCGAGCGTCATGCAGGATATTGACGATCAGCAGTATCTCTTGTTTGAGATGGTCGAACACGACGATCTTACCGTACATTGCGAATCGCATCATCGGCAGACCGATCTCGTCTGGATTGGCATCGGGAATATTCTCCAGCCATCGAATTGTATCGTAGGAAAAATACCCGACGGCACCACCGGTGAAGCGCGGCAACCCTTCCACTTTGACCGGATTGTAGCATGTGAACAGTTCCTTTATGAAATCTAACGGATTGGCGTCGAGCCTGCGGCGCTTCTGACCCTGGCGTAGAGTAACCATGTCACCATCACCTTCGACCACCAGAAACGGCTCAAAACCTACGAAAGAGTATCGGGCCAGTTTTTCACCCCCCTCAATCGATTCGAGCAGGAACGAATCCTTTTTTCGTCCAGCCAGTTTCATAAAGGCCGATACCGGCGTATCCAGATCGGCCGGGATACGGGTATACACCGGGATAACGTTGCCCTTCTTACTGAGCTTGCGGACTTCGGTGTAGGAAATCATCGAAACGTGAAAACTCCTTTGGCAATATAATCGGCCGGTCCGGTCAGTTCAATGAGGTCCGTCGACTGGTCCCATCGGATTCGCAGGGTACCGGTTTCGAACCGAACTTCGCAGTCCCGATCCACGGCGCCGATCATCACCATCGCGCACACGGCCGCAGCCGCACCGGTGCCGGACGATCCGGTGGCGCCGGCGCCCCGCTCCCAATCGGACAGTTCGATCTTGCGACGACCAAGTACGCGAACAAACTCAACATTGGTCCCACGCGGGAAGGCTGAGTGACCCTCGATCTCAGCGCCGAGTGCCTGCCAGTCAAAATCAAAGTGGTCCACCGGAAGCACTGTGTGCGGATTGCCGACGGCCAGGCAGGTGACCGGAAACTCCAGCCCGCCGACCTTCAACGGGGCGTTTATCATCACCCGCAGCTTGCTTCTGACCGGAACCCGCTTAGTTTCAAACTCCGGCGCGCCTAATTGAGTAACGATGGTGGCTCCGGTCTCCGATGGCTTCAGAATCCTGGCCGCGTGTGGTCGACCATCCATCTCCAATACGAAACTGCGGCGGCGGCGATCCTTCAGATATTCATGCAGGGCTGCGATTCTTAAGCCGTTACCCGACTTCTCAGCCCACGAACCATCGGCGTTGTATATGTCGACGCATCGACTCCTGCCACGCGAGGACAGATACAGGATTCCGTCGGCGCCCACACCAGAGCGTCGATGGCAGATACCACGTGCCAGTCGCCCCAGGCTTCGCATCGGAAGGCGTGTCGAATTGCTCTCTATAACCAGGAAATCGTTAGCCAGTGCATGGTACTTGGCAAATGGAATACGCATAGACCCTAAATAACGCCGCCGAGTGCCATGTCAAGGAAAAAAAGTTCCGGGTGCCCCAGGGCTTGGAGGCTGTCTCAAAAGGGTTGTTATGGCGGGTGAAAGACGAGGTTTTTTCAACTGCGGTGATTGCGAGTTCATTATTCCGATCAGTTCAGCCGGTTGGATGAGGATTGCGCTGTTGGCCGTAGGTATCCCGATTCCATTCTCATCTGTTCAGCACCAGAGTGCCCTCCAGCCAGTACTTGTAGAGCTTCTTGAGATTGAAAGTGGTGCAGATCAGCGACCATTGGGTCTTGACATTCTCTATACCCCGAACAGTCCAGCGTCGAAAACCCATGTTCTCCTTGATCTGCCCAAAGACCGGCTCCACAATCCACTGTCGGGACCTCATTATCTCTTGTTGTCGAACTGACTTCTGTTTCTCGCGTTGCCGGGTGCGCCAGGGCTTGGAGGCTGTCTCAAAACTCGGTTTTCAATACGTCGTCCTTACCACTGTTTATATGCTCAGTTTCTAACACCGTGTAGCGGGCGGCCTTGC
>SDBU01000802.1_pt1 | contig 45195 bp, 77 predicted proteins | sample 2277071 | NCBI WGS metagenome assembly SDBU01 (sample SAMN10397929, study PRJNA504765) | marine sediment metagenome | isolation source: marine sediment core GS08_GC12, 126 cmbsf | place: Arctic Ocean: Gakkel Ridge, Loki's castle | collected 2008
GAGTTGATTCGTCATTCCCGCTTTTGATACGTTCTGCTCTACATTCAAATTTTGCCAACACTTTTTTGTCCATAATTTTTCCCTTCTATTTATTTCCTATAATTCCGACCGGCGGCATAGGATTAGCGTTGCAACAACTGCTTAATATAATCCATTTATATTACGGAAACCCTGCAATCCTTCGCAGCCACGCCGCCGCCGCTCATTTACTTTTCAATACGTTATTGCCACCGTCAATACGGCAGCCGCTAACCAGTATACGATTTTCCGAACATCGCCCTTCGTCGCATAGACTATCGCCGCTGCAATATCTAAAATTATCAGTATTGTCGGGAACACTTTTTCATTCATTCAAATAAATTTTGTGTTAATTTTCGAGGCTTTTGTAGTTTATGGGGTAATCTATGAGCAGCACACATTTTAGACAATACTTGGTATAATGTACCTTCTACCCAGAAATCTTCTACGGTTTTTTCGGGTTGATTTTCAATCCTTACTACTTCACAACAAAGTGCTGATATTAACCCATCCCATAGTTCTTTATAATTTACTCTTGCTGTCATTTTTACCGCCTTTCTATTTATTTATGTAGTTCATTTAGCTCTCTGACTGGGGAAATCTCATATACCCTTTTCTGGCTAAAGGTCGCAAAAATCTCTGTGGGGTTATATACAGCGACCATTTAACACGCTTCTCTTTGCCGCAATCACGGCACTTAATTATCCCCGTTATACCGCAATTTCTTACAAGCTCGAATTTCCGTGTTGCACAGTTACTACAAGGTCTTGGGCCGTGATAAGGCATTTATTTACCGCCTTCCATAGCCTTCTCATAACAAGCCTTCATATACGCTTTTAACACTACGGGGTCATTGCAATCATCTGGCGGAGTACAGTTTATCTGTACAGTCGCACATAAATCATCAAGTTCGACTTGAAGTCGGTCAACTTTTAGTCGCAGTTCTTCTTTGGTCTTGAACGTACAACCAAATCGGCAAGTTTCGTAGTCTTGGCTGTGCCTGCACATTGTCATATTATTTATCCTTTCCGCTTTGATGTGTTTCAACAAGCCACTCATAAGCACGTTTTGAGCCGAGTTTAAGGCCACATATAGGCTCGAAGTCTATTCCAAGCTCACAATCAGTAACAGCATCTATGCAACCATCGCCAAAAACTGCAAACCACAAATTGTTTTTGCTCGCATATTGAACAAACAACCTTAAATAGTCTTTTCTTTTTGCCATATCATTCGTCCTCTCTTTTTTCAATGTAAAATCCGTGCCTTCTTATATAATACTCTGTTATCACTCCAGCTTCATAGGCTTTCCGTACATCTTCACTCATAAAAAAACCTGTCTTGGGGAATACGAAACTTTCGCCTGCCTTGCGCTCCTGATAATCCGTAGGATGAAACGTCATAGTTACTGGTGGTGTACGGCTGCAACCTAAAATGAACATTAAAAGCAGCAATACCCAGAACTGTTTTTTTGTAGTCTCGTCAGCCGCTTTCGTTCTTTTCTTTTCTTTGCTTACCGACCACGATAGCCAGCCTCTGATAGCGTCAGCTATAGATTTTAATGTGGCTAAAATCAGATTTATCATAGTGTTCTCCTTTCATAAAAAGCGTTGGTAGGCAGTTCTGGCTTTCAAACTGCAATGTGAAATCACACTTGGCAAGCACATTCAGCCGCCACGCCGCTACCAACACTCTGAACTCACAAAAACTAATCATCATCCGGTACGTCAAGTGCTTTCCGTAAAGCTGTAATCATCGGCAGAACCAAAACATCATCCCAATGAGTCTTTGAGTCCTTCACCTTTTCTTCGACAGTATCGAACGCCTTATCAAGCAGACTCCGAACTTGTACAGGCGTTAGCAATGCTGCCATAGACGCTACAATCGTCTTGACTAACAACAATAACAAATTACTCATAATACTTACTCCTTTCATTCTTGATTTTCAAGTTCTTCTATTCGGATGTTAGCATCCTCTAATTCCTGGTCTGTTTCACAAACAGGACAGCTTATTTTTCCCGTTCCCACATCATAAACTACGATAAAATCGCCGTGGTCGCAACTCTGTATTGCCATTTGTATTACTCCTTTCATTTTTCGTATCTTTCTCGATTACTAATCCAAACGTGCGCCCAGAACCCCGCCATAAATACTCCTAAAGTGAAATCGAATTCCGGCCACTTCTTCTTAACAAAACACAATGCTATCAATCCACCTATCCCGATACACCAATCTATGAAAGGCGGAAAGAACTCCTGGCACTTTTGCGAGATAGTCATCTTGCCTTTTATAGCTAATATAGCATCGTAAATCAGTAAGGCAATACACACTGCTAATATCCCATAGTTCATTATGTTCCTTTCTCGCCTACAATGAAGAAGCGAGGGCCAGCCCCAGCACGACCTTCTTTAATTAGTTTTTGGTGTTCAATTTCTTTTTGCTCCCATCTCGGAGGGTCAAGCCACGCATCGGGTGGCATACTTACAGCTTCACAACCAATTAAAAAACAACTGACAATACATACGATAAAAATAGTGCCAAGTACTTTATTCATTTAGGGCTTCTTTAGCAATTTCCCTATGCAAATCACAAGCGTAATCGCCTTGATGATTACCATCGCAATAAATTGGCTGTGTTAGCATAATTTCTCGCAATGCTTTTTGGAGTTTGTCTCGTTCTTCTATCAAGCAAATTGAGCAACAATTTTCAGCTTTGACTTTTTTGTGCGCTGTACAATTATTCATAATACTGCTCCTTTCTGAATTTTTTCGATAATTACTTTTGGCTTCTTTTGCAACATCGGCCAATAATCAATAGATTTGCCAATACTTTCTCCGGCACAAGTTATGGCAAAAAACAAAGCTACAGCCATTCGGTCGTTATAGGCAGCATATATACCAAGCCCTAAAAACACAAAGTAAAGCAGGCTACAGAATAGTTTTGTCATAATCTTACTCCTTTCTATTCTCGTACTGCAAACATTCACCTTTTTTGAACGCATCTACGTTGACACATTCTTTTTTCCATTTGCATTTTCGGCATTCACGGGTTTGGGGGGCTTTGTTTTCATTTACCTCGTTTTTCAGGGCTTGCAGCCCCGCCTTTAAGTCCAGCCTTATACTTTCGTAAAGCGAGTGTTCCGGCGTCAAATCCACGAAGCTCAAAGCAAAATTTGCAACTACAATATATTTTTCCGTTTCGGCTTGTAATTGTCTAAGCCTTGCAAGTAAATTGTTTCTTTGCCCCTCTAATGAGTCAACATAACGATTGTAATCTCTTACGTAGCCCGCCAATCTATCTTGGTATTTTACAAAAGTCTCTTTTTCACTCATAATCATTATCCTTTCAATAGCAGGGCGGCAAACCTCCTGCCTACTGCCCTGCCCTGCCTAAAAGTTTAGCTTCCGTGCCGGTTAGTTACAGGTTGACTATTTTTATACTTTGCATCCAAAGCTCGTTTAAGACCATCGTCTTTGTTAATAGTAGTTGTACCATCCTCTGCATCAGGTATTACACAACTCAAATATCTCGCTGCCCATCGAATACATTTATCCATAAATATCCGTGCTTCCTCTTTACTCATATCACCTTTGGTAGTTACATTTTTACCATCAAATTTAGCGTGTGTTTCTTTTAGCAGATAATCTACAGTGTCCATTGTCAATGGTAGCTTTTTGACTTTATCGCCGATTCTGATAAGCATTATTTCATTTTCTTCAGTGCCGGCTTTTTTTATAGCCTCAAAAATATACGGCAAAATAGCCACATAATAATAGGCTAATTGTGCTAAAGTCTTTGGTGGGCCTTTAACTTTGTGGATTTCAAGAGCATAATCTCCGTCTTTTAGGCCCAAACAATAAGCACTAAAAAATCGTGGACTATTCACAAGAAACTTATCACCTTTTATCGAACCTAAGAATTGTGGTGTTAGCATTTTCTACCTCAAAATGGTATGTCGTCCTCTGGTGGACTGTCCTCTGTTGGATTATTCTCTGCTAAAATGTCAGGGTCAACAACTTCTTCTTGTGCATTTATATCTGTCGGGTCAAAACCATGCAATTCCCATGATTGTAGAATTATTTCACCGAGCCACTTCATTCTACCTTCAGCCTGAAGTGATTCAGGTAAAACTTTTCCGTGTTCCTCGATACTGTAATAAAGTTTCGGATTTTCCATTTTGTGTTCGGGCATACCAAGTGGTGTCATCATTACACCAGCAACTCTTGCATAAGGATTGCCTGTAGTTTTGCTCTTTTTGTGAATAACACTTAACATACAACTCTTGCTAATCAAGCTCTCGAACTCAAAGTCTTTGTCAACTTCACCAACCCAGCTTACAAGGTGCTTATATAAATTAGCACCTTCGTAAAGTGAGAAGGTATATGTCTGGCCGATGACTTTCGGCTTTTCAACTTTCGTTCCGTCTTTGTCCTCAAATTCAGCTCGAAGTAAAGGCAATTCCCATTGTATCTTTATTTGCCTTGCCAAACTTGGCGGCTTGCCTGGATAGGTAACTTCCTGTGTTCCTAAATCGCATACACAATAACATATTGCCTGATGAGTACCTGCTTCAATAGGCTCTTTCGGTGGTCGTGATGGTGCGCGCATTTCCATTTCTCCTTTCAATTTCTTGCCTTGCCTGCATTATCAATTTCTTTCTATTTTGAGTAGCTTGTAGCCTGCCAAATGTTTTGTCGACGTAATTGAAAAAGCTACGAGCTTCTTTTTTTGTTAATTTATCGAAGTCTATGTTCACCGTTTTATCCTTTCTATTTATACCGAGTTCCTTCAGGCAGCCTTACACCTTCGCTTTCTTTCAATGCCAATGCTTCTGTCTATATATCCTATCCCCTATTTCAAACTGTCATTGAAGGGACTGCGAGTGAGGGGCCGCCTTGGGGCTACCGATAAGGATAGCCTTATTTCACCGCTGCCAGACTGGGACGCATCCGAACCTGGGTTACTCACCGCCGGTATTGCAGTTGTCGGATTACCAAACAACGTTTTTTTGCCAGAACGCGTGCATTTACTAAAACTGGACACATTGGGGAATTGTCCGAAAAAATGGCCTGTCGATGGAAAACCAGCCGAGAGAAGGCTCTCGTTTGGAATGACAACAGGCCATAGTAACTCAAATTGTCGAATATACTGGTTTTCCATACTGTACCGCATTATACAAACAATCCCTCGTGTGTCAAGTAAAATATTATTTATTTTCCAGTTAAAATAAACTCTGTCCAAAACCGAATATCTTCCTTATTTGGTACTTTGCCTGCCGACTTGTCTGCGCACACCAAGCCGTGTCTTATCTTCCCTTCGATTTCCTTTATATAAGGCTCACTGTAATTGTGATCGTACTCCGGTTCTGTCAGGCTCGGCAGTACGAACTGGTCAATCCAAATTCGGCTTTCCTGGACTTTGCCAACCGTAATATGCAACGTAGCTCCACGCTGTAACGGTTCATAGTTGATTATATATACATCGACAAGCATATCGCCTGACTTATCAGTAAGCACAGCTTGTTGAATCCATCCCCCATTAACATCTTGCCACTTCTTTTTGCAGGTTTTTACCGTTACGTCGAAGCCGCCAAATCCTTGCCCGACAGACATTTTAAGAATATCAGCTATTTGCATTTTTTCTCCCGTACCATTTTTTGTTAAAAGTCTTTTCTTTTTTTAGTGCGGTTGTAATACATTTAATATCATTTTCTATTTCTGGTCTATATTTCAGAACTAACCCAAAACAAGCAGCAGCAAGTTCTGTGTCTGTATTCTGTAAATCGAAGGCTTGGGAGATAGTTAATGTCTTATCGCCTTTTACAAACTTGCCCGCTACTGGATGCCATTTATCCATTTTTAGCCTCCAAGAGTTCAGGATTATCCGTTTGATTGCCGAGGACTTCAATATTATAAATATCATCACAGGGAAAGAACGGAAATCCCACAAATTGTAAGCCCTTGTCTTCTTTCCACTTGACTTCTGAAATTTCAATCTTTGCTTCCCCAACTGAATCACCAATATCATTGCTGTAATGAAACGTCCGTTTCACTATATCCCCGCCCTTGCTCATTTTGCCGTTGATTTCGATAGAGCCGTATATCTTAACTTTGTTCTTATCCTTCAGACCGGTACTTTGGGCTACTGTGGATGGGATGACTTCGATAAAGTCCAATATCCCTCTTCTACAACCTGGCTCTGGTGCTCGATGAGAAAAAACACGAGTTTTCGCATCCAATGGGACAATGTAATCCTTTCCTTCTATAACTACTTGATATCCCTCAATCCATTCTCCGTTATTTTCCCGTTTGCCTCTATAATTTCGCATTTTGACATTCTCCTTTGCAGACCCAATTACCATCTGACTCTTCAATTAAACAGCCTCGGCAGGCCCAAACCTTGCAAACTACGCAGGGTTGCAGACAACCCTGATGTACTATCCGTTCACAAACACACCTTGTCTGTTGATGTTTATACATCTCCCCGCCACAAGCCTGACAATCGCCTACAAGTTCAGGCTCCGGTAACTCGCAGGGATGGCCGTGATGTTGGAGGTGTTCAGTCATTTTCAAAAGCGTCCACAAATTTTCGTGTTTGTTTCTCGACCTTCTCTTCTGTCCAGCCAGTTATTAAAACTGTTTCTATATTATCTTCGTTATCAAGATAAGCTACTCTCCGCTGAAACAACCACAGTGAACTACCCACATCCCACTTTTTTGTTATTCTACTTTTTAACATTATTCTTTCCTTTCCTAAAAATTAGCATTTGCAAATTCACCAAATAACTCTTTGGCCTTCTTGTCGTATGCTTTTGCAGCTTTAATCTCATCGTTAAAAAGGCCAAGATATATACGTTTGCCATTGTTTCCTATTCGAGCACACCATTTACCGGAATATCGCTTGCCTTTGTAAATTTTACCTATTTGCCGATGAACACCTTTATACTGACTGCTTGCCGTTTTGTTAGGATTTCGGTTTTGCTGGTTTTGTACATTTGTGCAGAGTCTGATATTAGTTCTTCGGTTATCAAGACCGCAATGATTTTTATGGTCAATCATATATCCTTTTGGGGCGTTCAGAATTTGTCGGTGCATACCTATTCTTTTTTGCTTTCCGAGTTTTTGACTTGTTCTTCGCACAGCATAATGAGTATGTTTTACTTTTTGTGCGTACCAATTATTCTTGGCTAACATTTCATAATCTTTCTCATCCACAAGAGCATAAAGTCCCCTCGTCAGGGGTATAGCCATAATTGCTAATGTTTCCATTGTACTATCTCCAATAAAGAAGCCAACCAGGTTGCTACCAGAGCGGACGGGTTGCGTCCTTGAACTGACCTGATTGGCTTTATTTTCACTAACTCTGATAGCATACATTACAATATAATCCTTTATTGAAGAACATCAAGAAAAAAATTATTTATTTTCTTTGTGTCGCATACAATGGCCGATTAGAGCTAATAGCAGAGTCGCAAGTAAGGCCCACTGAAGGAATTCGTTTATTAGACTTAACATTATTTAGCCTTTCAGTAATTCAGGGACTTTCGTGGATGTTGCCGATTTTTTTCCAGTTATTCATATATGCTACTTCCAACCTACAAAATTGAAAGTTCGCTTTACTGACAATAACCCACATCGCTTGTTGTTCGCGATATCTGATTCGGCCTATTGGAGCGTTAGGATGGTCAGAGCCTTTGCGAAGTAAGTCGTCTTCCCACCAATCCAAGTCTTTGCCATTCTTATCCTTCAGACCGGTGAATTGCATAACACAACCTTCGTTTCCGTCATTGCTTGCAAATAAATGAACCCATCCGATATTTTTGATATATATTGTGGGAACTGTTTCTTTGAAGCCGCCAGCACGAATATCATAATGCATTTTCTTGCTGGCTTTATCCCACGCTCTGAATTTCAATTCACGCATTATTCAGCCTCCGGCACTGCCTTATAATTTGGTTCATTGTTTTCGTAATAGTAATCCCACTTTTGAGCAGCCTGATTACATAATGCCCTATCCCATTTCTCGATTGTTTCAGGGCCAATAATACCGTCTATTTTCTCACACCCGACCCATTTCTGGATTTCTTCAATAGTAGGTATAATAAAGTCAGACCGACTTTGGCTATCCATAGCCGGTCTGGCTTCGGAGGAGGGTGATGAAAACTGTCGGTTATCATCGGCCTTGTCCATAATAATTAAAATTGTGATTAAAACAATAAAACCTACGAGTCCACAAAAGCCCGCGAGACCGTTAAACTTGTCGCCTTTTGTCATTTAGGCCTCCAGATTTTCCAGAACTTGCGATAATAATCACCGCATTTACACGCTGTCCAATCAGGTTTTATTTCATCGGCTTCAATAAAGCAGTCTCTTCGCCATTTGCAATCTTTGCATCGATAATCCTTGCGGCGTTTCATTCTCTTATCCTTTCAAATATATGGTGCGGGGCTTGCTGGTCTGCAACGTAAACGTAGTTCGTCAACTTAGCCCACGCAGTTGTGCATTATCAGGTCTTATAGGTTATTTCCCTGAGTAACCACGCCACCGCACCATATACACTTTTCAATAAGAGCTACCGTTGGCGGGATGAGCTTTCAACTCCAGTAGCTCTCGATTTATGGCACTATCTTATCAGTTGGGCACACGCCACCGCACCATATTTACTTTTCAAAAACGGGCGATTGCTTTTGTCTTATGCACATTGCTGCTCGCCCCGCATAAGCCTTTCACTACTATGTAGCTTCGCAAAAGGGCAGACAAGGATTTGCACCCTGCAACTTGGAGGCGTTATCTTCCCATTACCATTGCAGATTTACTGCATACAACACAGTCCGTATCCGCTGCGTCTACCTATTCCGCCACTACCCTATATTTACTTATCAAAATAAGCAAAGCCGCAGGCTGGGCAAAAGGATGCTACTCGAATTGAACCAGAGATTCTGCGGCTTTGGTTTTCAGCTTGATTTGTAGCATCCTTTTTCATACTCGGCATCTTAACATTTACACTGCATTTGTCAAGGTTATTATTTCAACTATTTTTCCGGTGCGGGTTAAGTTCCGCAACAGTAAAGACTTACAAGTAAAAGTTTTCCGAAAAAAGTTTCGGCAAAGTAAATCTGGACAAAATGTTCTACTTTCCGGCCTGAAAACTGGCCTCTGTGTATCTCGTATCGCTTTTTCATATTGCAGATACCTTTGTTAATACCAATGAAAAAACCCAAATTCTGCCGCATAATCACTACATCCCATAGATTTCAGTAACTTAATCTCAACCTTTCGCCTTATATCAAAAGCACGGTTAAATTTCTTAGTATCCTTGTTGGAATGATAAATACAAATAAGAGTATGAACTAAATTAAACCTGTGAAGTAAAATTTGAGACCTTTTATTCGTTCTCATACTACACCTCACTTTCTGGCCTGCTCTTTGGCCTTGGCGATAGCTTGTTTTAGCGTTTCAACTGCTATGTGATTACTGGGGATGTGCATTAGTATCATTTCGCACGCTTCCAGTAAATCATCGTGGTTGTTATAGCCCTTTACAATATCTCTGGTCATAGCCTCTGTCTTTTTGTATCCTAATTTGGTATTTGTTCCAAAGCATCTACAAACGGGTGTTGAAGTCTTATTATCTTTGGCTATCCAACAGACATTATTGCCGTCCCGTCTGGTATGCTCCAGAACTTTCAATTTTATTTGTCTCATAATATCCTCACTTTCCTTGCAATTCCAATACATCTATCAATTTATCAGTCTGCTAATTCAACAACAGCGTACTCATCCCACAACTCACCTGTTGCTAATTCCCAGTTACTACTTGCACGGGCTTTATCTAATGCCTCTGATTTGCTCTCTGCCCGAACAGTAACAATAAACTCATTCCGGTAAGCAATGTGCCAAAGCGGCGGGACATTTATGTTTGTCCACCGATGACTGCAATATGGGCAAAAATGATAATCTGTTTCAACGTGCCGATGGGGTTTTCCGCAATTTGGGCATTGGTATATCTTTTCCATAATATCCTCACTTTCTTAATTTGTGAATCCAGTGATTTTAACCTCAAAACCAATTATTTCGCCTTTGCTATTCAAGTGATAAGTAACATTAGCTAAAGTGCCGCGTTCTTTAAGGCGATAGAGAAAATCACTTACTTCTGCTTGTATATCTAACATTTTACACCTCACTTTCATAAAAGGTTTCGGTTAAGCCCTTGTATCTTCTGCATAGTCAATTGCAGTATCTAATACCCATCTAAAGTTTTCTGCTGCCACTTCAGCTGCTCGTCTTCGGCTATCTTTGTCTTGAGTCTGATACCAACGATAGTATTCACTCTGTACTTTTTTAAGTTCTGCTAAACTTGATTTCATTTTACTGTCCCTTCATAAGACGTTGCTGGTAAATTGATGGTGGTTTGCTTTCTTGTAACGATTCCCAGAATATCTGTTCAACCTTTTCGGGCGGAGTTAGAGAACGAAATATCTGTTTTAGCTCCCTCAAGTTCTCTAAAAGTTCCATTTGCAATTCGATTAGCTGGATACCATTCATTTTGCGATTACCTTCCTTATTTGGGATACCCAGAATAAAGCTTGCGATAGTGATAGTTTGCAAATCCTACTTGCAAAAACATCGTCTTGTCGTGTTGCAGCCAGATTGTTAAAATGATATATTGTAGCATCTCCGTTTGTGTTTATTATTGTTTTCATAGTTACACCTCATAAAAGGTTAATGGTTAAGCCCTTGCACCGGAGTCGAACCGGTGAACGCCGGCAAGGGCGGGCGATTATTTTAAGTTTGTCAAGACGTATTCGCCACTATCGATTTTCTTTTGCGTTTCCTTTTTGGTCTCGCCTAAAAAGATATTGCGATATTTTCCGGTCGTTGTAGAGTAGTCCCACGCATCTCTGTCAAGTTCTATTTTTGTACTATCCGGCCAAACGGTGCGAGTAGCTACGACCGTACCATAGCTTTGAAAAACCTGCTTCATTATGAAGTTTCCGTTTGCTCCTCGGCCTTCTTCGGTGATAATAAACTGATTAGCTACCTTGTTTCCGCTACTGCTTGTCATATTTTCTACTTTCATAGTAATACTCCCTTCGTCAATTAAATTGAACATTTTCATTATACTTCACAAGCCCTTGCACCGGAGTCGAACCGGTGAACGCCGACAAGGGCGGATAAAGCTAATGCCATTCTCGTAAGGCTGTTCCTTTGACTTTGGCAACAAGTGCATCTGCTCTATTTATCCATTCTCTGTGAATTACTTCGCTGCCCCGCAAACATTTTACGGATGGTAGTATCTCTTGTACTATCTCTAACAGTTTCGGTGCAGCAGCTATGAGGCGGGCGTTGGCTTTGGATTCTTTGTTGTCGGTAAATTCTTTGAAAGACTCGAATCCTAAACCAGAACAAATCATTTTATCGTGTTTGCCTTCAGCGTATATTGCACCATCATAATAAATTACCCATTTTCCTTCTGTATGTTCCATTTTTCAGCTCCCTTCGTAATAAGATGTTAGCGGTTAAGGTTTTGGTGGTATTTTCTTATTGCTCTATATTTATTCTTTTTTCTTTGATGTTTTTGGCCTAATCGATAGTAAAATTGGCACAATTGGGCAATATCGCTACAAAAGAGGGCGTATGCAAGGTTGTCGGATATTATCAGTGGCTTGTCGTCCCCAATAGGCATAAGCCAATTGTTGACAAGCGATTGGGTGCTGTTGCAAATACGTTTATCAGCTTTTGACATATTTACGCTTCTTTTCTGGCTTTTTTAGACCAATGTTTCGTACAGGGCGGGCATAACAGGCACAGCCTCGACATAACAGCAGAGCCAACACCGTCCCATTTACGATAGATATTGTAATCATCGTATTTGTCTGTTGGTATATCGTACACTTTGCCGCATTCTTCGCACGGCAATCTCATACAAATATCTGGTTTCATAATATCACCTCAAATAATAAGATGTTATTGGTTAGTTGCTTTAATTTTTGCGATTACCTCTTTGAGATATTGTCTTTGACTCACTTCGGTCATCTTGTTAAAATAACTGTTCAGATACTCACATAAGCGGTACATTGCATTCTTATTACGTTTCGGCCAGAGATGAGCAAATTTACGATAAAATTGACTTGTTTGGTAAATCGCATCGCAACGCTTCATAATATCACTCCTAAAAATAAGATGTTAGCGGTTAGCTTTAATCCACTTCTTCGCTTGGTTGTAAGCCTTGCGGGGCGTGGTTGCCGTGAAAGTCTGGATGGTTTTGATGCCGAACCACAAGAAAAAATCATTGACTTTGTCCGCATCTTCTGCGATCCCGACTTCAGCTGTGTTTAATTTAGTGTTTAACAAAACGTAATATTGGCTGAATTGGTATCGATACAAAGGAAATCTATAAGCTCCCATTCCTCTATCCCTTCATAAAATAAGACCGCCAGCCCTTAACGACGCCAATCGAGGGGAGAGCCAGCGGCCTTTGACTTTGTTGGTTTGATTGTGTTGGCGTCGTTTTCATACTATTTACATTATCGACCATTTTGAGTAAAAAGCAAGAACTAATTTGAAAGAATTTTGTCCGCTGTGTGTAAGTATCGGTAGAATAAAGGTTTATAAGCGAAAATATATCTTTCGGCGGTGAATAAAAGTTTAATTGTTGACAGAATGAGTCCGATTATACTAATTTCTTGAGAAAAAGAAAAAATAAAAAGATTTTACTTGACACGGGAGATGCTGTCAGTAATATAGTGGTAATGATGACGAGAACTATAAATCAAGGGACGAGTAAGCTATGTTGACAAAACGGACGAGACAAGGCAATTGGGTAACCAAGATTGTGTCCGTGGCAAATGGGATAGTCAAAGCCTCGAACATACACCTGCTTGATAATTACATAGGGCTTACGATAGACAAACCTTGAGCCTAATGGTTAAAATGGGTATAATCCCATTAAACTTGTTTTAATTATAATGTTAGATGATTACAAAACTTACTTGTCCCGTAAGTTAAGTAGGATATGAAATTCCTTGTATTTTGTATCCTATGTGAACAATGCCTTGTAAAAAGGCTTACAGATAGGGGAAAAGAGAATGGATGCTCGATTGACAGCGATAAGCGATGCCGTACGTAAAATCAACCGTAATCTCTTTTTACTGCAAGGTGACGCTAAATCAGATGGTACAAAAGAGCTAATCCAGGAAAATATCGCGATGTTTAGTGCTTTTGAGACTGTTGATTTACATACTATAAGACGGACGATAGAAGAGAGATAGAAAGGAAAAAGGGCGGCAAAAGAACAGAAAGTGGTCAAGCCTAATGATAGATGCTCAAAGGTCTTAAATAGCTCTATAGCCGCCTTTTTATATAATGATAAGTGTGAAGAACAAATCAACAATAAGTGATAAACAACAGGCTTTTGTCAATATATACTGTAGTAATGGCCATAATGCTTTTAAGGCATACAAAGCAGCTTATCCCGATTCAAGCGAAAGAGCAAGCCAAAGCAATAGTACCCGATTGATGGAAAATGATAAGATAAGGGATGCTATTTTTAAGATAGAGGCCAAAATAGTAGAAAAGCAGGAATATGACCTAAAACAAGCGATGTTTGAGATAAATAATCTTATCTCAGGTCTTACTAAACAGGCAGATGCCGGTAATATCAGCGCAAAGAGTCTTTTACTGCAAGCAATCAAGGAAAAGAACGATATAACAGGCTTGCACAAGCAGATATTCATTGATAAAACACCACAGCAGCGGGAATTGGACGAGTCTCAAAAGGCGTTAGCGGACGAGTTCATTGCGTTTAAGCAGCGACAGAGGTTAAAAGGGGCATAGATGTTAGGCGGCAAGGCAAAGACAGAATACCAACGGGAGTATATGCGGAAGCGTAGGTCTAAATATGGTAGCAATATGGATTATAAACGCAGAAGTGGGGTTTGTGAAGTCTGCGGGTTCACTGACACTGTTGATTTACACCACGATGGCCCAGATAGAGTAGAACATATTCTCTGTCCGAACTGCCACGCTATGATAACAAGAGGTCTAAAAACATTGTTAGACCTTACTGAAGACCCTGTTAGACCTGAACAACAAAGCCACAGTCCTATAATGGTCGGCTATGTACCGCCGGTAGGAGATTGATAATGGACAATGAGAGTAAGGCGGACAAGCTCTCCTATAAGATAGCTCTTGCCCTTGAAAAGCCTATAAGAGATAAGGACGGCAAGTCGTGGGGAGATAAGAGAGATGAGATAATCCTTAAATACTTCGGTTACGACTCTGAAAACAAAGGAATAATGAATGCAGTATAGACCCCCCACCCTTAAAAAAGCGATAACCCCCCTTGGGGGCGGCGGGTGCTTATGGTACTACTTACCGCTCCATATTTATGAAATTTGAGTATTCAGGACAACAGGAGTAGAGAATGGCAAACAAAGAAAAGGTAATGAAGAAAGCCGAAATTAAAAAGATTGTATTAAACTTGGGAGGCAAGGAAGTTGGATTAACGCTGGAGCAAGCGAAAGAGCTATACGAGGTATTGGATAAAATATTTGGGAAAACTGTTCCGATATGTCCTTCGTATCCATATCCGAGTGTCCCTGTTTCTTCTTATTATCCAATTATATGGTATCAACAGCTTCCTTATTGGCATTGGGAAGATTCACGTAGTTGGCAAGCCCCTTGTGGCGACATTGGTAGTATTACGTATGCAAATTCAACTGCGACAATAGCTATATGTTAAGATAGGTAAGATAAATGAAGTTACCTAAAACTGTAAAAATAAACAACATACCATTTAGGGTAGTGAGGGATAGAAAGTCAATGGCTTGCAGTTTTTCATACCGCAAGTCTATAATAACTATAGGCACAAAGACTATGGCTGATTGTGAGATATTGGAGAACTTCATCCACGAGGTTGCCGAGATAAGTTGTGTTGAGCGTGGTATTCGTTCATCTCGCTGTAAGCCTCAACAGGGCGCTGAGTATGTATTTTCTGGTAATCACAGCAAATTTCAGGATATGATAACTGATGTAAGTATTGTAGTTGCTGATATGATGAAGTTAAGATAGGTAACTTATGATATTAACTAACGACGATATATACAGTCGGGACTGCGGTTTTTGGGCTGAGGAGTGCAGGATACGTTTACAGGCTGGTTTATTTACATTTAAGGGTTTCGAGTATCAGGTTGAGCCGATGTCTTCTAAGTCTCGTCGGTTATGTTATTTGAAAGCTGCCCAGAGTTTTGGCGCTACGATAAACGAGGTTTTGAAGGATATTCACGGGATGAGGTATGGGAGGTATAAATTGGGTGTTGCTCATATATTCCCTACTAACGACGAGGTCGGCGAATTTAGTAAATCTATTTTCAAGCCTTTAATAGCTAACAATAAAACTTTTATTGGTAAGTATGTTAAGAACGTCGCTGGAGGCACTGACACTACTTCATTGAAGAATATATGTGGCGCTATGTTATATCTTCGTGGTGCAAGATTGAGTCAGAAGGTAGGTGATACAACTGAGAGCACAAGTTCCAAGACTGCCGGTTTTAGTGTAGATAAGTGTGTTTTTGACGAAGTTGACTATATGGATACTGACGTAATTGAGAAGTATAAGGGCAGGATGGGTATGTCCCCTCACAAGCACGAGGTATATTTGGGCAATCCATCTCACGAGGATTTTGGTATCGATTTAATTTTCAAGTCATCTGACCAGCGATATTGGTTTAGGAAGTGCAGTTGTGGTCATTGGACTTGTGCGGAGAAGAGTTTTCCTCAATGCGTTAAGATACGTCAGGATGGCACTGGTTACGTAGGTTGCGATAAATGCGGTAAGGAGGTTCCCGTATGGTCTGGTGAGGGTACAGGCGAGTGGGTTCCCGATTTTCCCTTGAAGTCTGATTATATGCGGGGTTATATGGCAAGTCAGTTAATAACTCCCTTCAACGACCCTGCCGAGATTTTAGAAGACTTTGTGAATCCTCCGTTTGGAAACCTGGCTGACGTTTGTCGGTTGAGACTTGGCAGGGCTTATTCTAATAAAGACGAAAAGTTACGGAAGAGTGATGTTTTGGCTTGTTGTGGTAACGACGCTCCTGCCCACAGGCATTCTGGCCCTTGTGCTATGGGCGTTGACGTGGGAAAGATAAAGCACGTTGTTATTGGTACAAAAGTTGACAATAAGAGATTTGAGGTTATCAGAGCTTGCAAGGTGGACAGTTTCCAGGATATTGCCGATTTAGCTAAAAGGTATAATGTTAAGAGTACGGTAATCGATATACGTCCTTACGAGGACGAGGCGAGGGCTTATCAGAAGGCTTCGAGGCTGAAGGTTTTTCTTTGTGAATACAGTGATAGTCAGCTAATGGATTCGGTTTTTAACGACAATACCGGTGTAGTGAAGACTCATAGAACGGGTATTTTCGATAAGACGCACCGATTGATTACGAGAGGAAATTTAATTATTCCTCGCCAATGCCCTGAAACCGATGAGTTTGCCCGTCAGTGTTGTAATTGTGCAAGATTCGAGGAGAAAGATAAACGGAAGGGTATTATAGTACACAGGTACAGACCTACCGGCGATAGGCAGGAACATTTTAGAAATGCTTTGAACTACTTTCTTTTAGCTGCAAGTGGCTATAGGGTAGGAATGGTTACACGATACAAAACAAATAAGCAGGAAGATGTAATAAGTGAGTATGCGAGGATATAAGAGAGAATTATGTCAACAAAAGCAGAAGAAATAATAGATTTACGTAACAGGGAATTGACTGCACAGGCGAATATAAGAAGTTTATGGCAGCAGACGGCGAATAAATTATATCCTTACATCCAGATAGATGCGACTTACGAGCCAGGTTCGATAAGGACTACCGAGATTTACGACCAGACCCCTATGTTAGATGCTGAAGATATGGTGTCCGGCCTGAAACAGATTTTAATTCCGGCCGGCCAGCCATTTTTCGCTATTAAGACTGGTAATGCGACCAATGATTCTATCCAGAGATATACTTCTATGTTGACTGAAGTTTCACACGAAGAAATTTATAAATCCAATTTCATAACTGAATTTGACGAAGTTTTGAGGTCTTTGATAATTTTCGGCCCCGCAAGTATTTTTTCCGAATGGACTCCGAAGACTGGGTTGAATTACAAGAATTGCATATTAGGTTCATACCAATTTCTTGAGAATAGTAAGAAGTTGGTTGATGGGACAATCTTAACTATAAAATACACTCCGAGGCAGGCGATAGAGGAATTTGGTGAAGATAAAGTCGGAAAAGAAATTATGGCGGCATTTGACGACCCGAAGAAGCAGAACGATTTATTTAACTTTATTTATCTTGTAAGACCGAGAGAAATAGTAAAGCCCAATCTATCGCAGAGTTTTTCAGGTAATATGCCGTGGGAGTCTATTGTAGTAAATGAAAAGGAAAAACTAATAGTTGAAGAAAGTGGTTTTCCTGAGTTTCCGTATCATAGTGCGAGATGGAAAAGGCCGGCAAATGAAAAACACGGACGTGGAATAGGGACTGAGTTACTCCCACAGATTAAAGTATTAGACAGGTCGATGCGAAACTGGATTGATGTTGGTAACAGATGGGCGAATCCCCCGATGGAGGTTTTGTTTTCCGTTGATGGCCCTGTAAGGGTTACGCCCGGTGCTAAAAATATTGTACAGGAAAAAGATTCAATCCAAGGCCTTGATAATAAGTTATATGGAAATATGCCAATAACTGAAGTGTCTTTAGACCGTCAGCAGGAACTAATCCACAGAGCATTTTTCAGGGACGCATTCTCTCCGCTACAGGACTTGACCGGCGACAGGCGGACTACGCTTGAAATAAGAGAACGTATTAAACAGACGTGGCACAAGATAGGGCCTCCGGTAGCAAGGGTATGGTATGAGCTTTTAGATAAGTGTATAACCAGGAGTATTTTATTACTTATAAGGAATGGTGCAGTTGAACCACCTCCCGCTGAGTTAGAGGGTGTCAATTTCGGTTTAGAGTTCGTAGGCCCGTTTGCTCTTGAGCTAAGAAGTCAGCAGGCGAAGGCGTTTCAGGAGTGGGCTGTATTTGTCGGCGAGATGGAAAATGTTTTTCCAGGCGCAACTGATAATGTTGACCCTGACGATGCTATTATCCGAATGGGCAGGACGTTTGGGGTTAATGCTGAAGATATGACTTCTGAAGAGGAGCGAGATGAGAAACGAAGGATACGTGCCGAAAAAGAACAGGCACAGATAGATTTACAAACTGCTCAAGTTGCTGGTCAGGCTTATCCAGGTACTACAAAAGCGCCAGAGGAAGGGTCTCCGGCTGAGGCGTTGGTGGGAGTATAAAATGGACGAAGAACTACAGGAAGCCATCGAGCAGCGGGTATCTGACTTCAAGCATACGTTTAAAGGCGGTGGCCCTAACAAAAGAACTTATGATTATCTGGCAAAGTTTTGTTTCAAGCATCAGAGTACTTTCGATGCAAGTTCTCAGAGTACGAGTGATTTTAATGAAGGTTCAAGGTTTGTAATCCTTGAAATTGATAAATGGTTAGATTTTGATTTTTCAAAGAAATGAAAGGAGTAAAGTTATGAGTAAAGACGGATTAGCTGTGGCCCTGCAGGGGACTACCTCAGCCCCAACAATGTTCAGAGACGAGGAGCAGGACGAAACGGTAGCAAGAGGATGTGTGAGAGTTACAGAGGTAATTGCGTATGATTTTGTAAGAATGGAAAATGTAAAAGATGAACTTACTGGAAAGCCCACAGATGTAAAACGGAAAATAGAGAAGGGTCGTCGCCCATATTTTTATCAAGACAACGAGGACTTTATCGTTTTTCATGAAAACAATCCAAAAGCGAGATTGGAGACGTTTGGCGTTCAGATGTTAAAATCTATCGCAAAGAAGCGTATAGACGACCCTGAAAATATGAAACAATTTAGGAGGGCAACTAATGGATGATACAACCACAACAACTCCTGATACAACTACGACTGATACAACTACGACAACTCCTGATGTTACTACCACAACTTCTCCTGATACAACTCCTGATACTGTTACGGCTCCGAATTATTTTGGTAGTGATGGTACGTTAGTAGAAGGATGGCAGAGTACATTACCGGAAGGGTATCGAGACGAAGCAAGTCTTTCGACAGTGAAAGATACTAAGATTTTAGCGAAGATGTTTGTCGATACTAAACGTATGGTCGGTAAGAATACGATTGCTATTCCAGATGAGACTTCGCCTAAAGATGAGTGGTCTGAATATTACAGGATAGGCGGCAGGCCAGACACTGTTGAAGATTACGGACTTGCCGTACCGGAAGGATTCCCACCTGAGTTTGCTGAAAAGATATTTCCTGCTGATAGGATTACTAAGTGGCAGGAACGATTTTTCGAGGGTGGCGTTAGTAAAAAAGCAGCTTCGCAGTTTATCGCAGAGTTTGCCAATGATATATTAGCTGATATACAGAGCGCTAAACAGGCCGATGAATTAGCAATGTCAAAATTAAAATCCGGTCTTTCGCTGGAATATGGCGCTGCGATGGAACAGAAGACGCATATCGGTAATATTGCAATAGAAGAAGGTACTAAGGGCGATTTGGAGTTCAAGCAGAGACTTACTGAAAAATTTGGTAACGACCCTGACTTTATAAAGTATTCTGTAAATTTAGGCGAGAAGTTCTCTGAAGGTAAATCACCTGAATTTACAAATATCCCGACACCTTCCGATTTACAGACCCAGATAAATGAGATTGAAGCCAATCCATTATACCTTAATGGTACGTATAAGCAGCGAATGGATTTGGCGGCTAAAGTAATGTCAATAAGGAATAAAATGAATCCTCAACCTGCGAATACCTAATTAGGCCGCAGGCAGGATAGTAGTGGATTAGCCTTTCAATTGAATGGCCCCGAACAATCGCAGTAATCTGCGCTCCAGCCGAAGCATCGGTAGGAATTGGCCTGATTTTTTCAGACTACCAAATCTGTGAAAATTGACAACTAATTGAAAGGTAATCTAATGAGTCAACAGATACCCATTGCCTTTGTTGACCAGTTCAAGGCTAACATCCTACTTTTGTCGCAGCAGATGCCAGCACTGTTACGGGGTGTATGCAGACCTGAGCCAATAACAGGCGATACGATGTATGTGGAACGTATTGGGCCGAAGGATGCTCAACTTCGTGGCGCACGTCACGGTGAGACTCCGATTTCCGATGCCGACCATACTCGTCGAAAACTATCGATGGCGGACTATGTAGTCCCCGCCGATTTAATCGACAAGCCTGATAGACTAAAAATGCTCATCGACCCACAATCGGTGTACGCACAGAATCAGGTATTTTCTTTGAACCGTGCTATTGATGATGTGATTATCACTGCACTTGGTGGGCCTGCTTACGGTGGACACACCGGCGCAACGACTATTAACAACTATGACGTAGGTGAATGTCGCCTTATCGAATCAGACGGTTCAGTAGAACCTGCAGGTAGCGACCACGATGCGACAACTGATACCCAGTTGAGTATCGCCAAGTTGCTCACCTGCAAACAACTTCTTGACGATGCAGAAATTGACGATTCAAGACAGCGTTATTTCCTGACTAATCCTTACAATCTTAACCAGTTGTTAAATACAACTGAAGTTAAGAGTGCGGATTACAATACGGTGAAAGCGTTAGCGCAAGGAAAGATTGATACCTTTATGGGCTTTAAGTTCTTAAAGTCAACAAGACTTGTAGCGGATGGTACTGATACGAGTGCCACACTTTCTTATGCTTTCGCACAGAACGCTATCGTGCTTGCAGTCGCCGAAGAGCCGAGTGTTTCAATCGACCTTCGCCCCGACTTGTTAAACAGTACTCAAGTTTATTCTACGCTTAGTATTGGCGCAACCCGAGTAGAAGGCCCCGCAGTAGTCGAGATTACACTCCCGACCGCCGCTGCTTAAGAAAGGAGATTAAAATGATAGGTAGAACAAATAAACTACCGTTTAATCCAATCATTTGGCCTGCTGCTCCTCACGACTTTACTGGTGATAACAACTTGGGGTATTACACCAAAGAGACTACGCAGAGATATGCGTGGGGTACTCGTGGTATAACTTGGGACGGTAAAGTATTTAAGTATGGCCGTTCCAAAGATACTATGAAACCTGGTTATGGTGCAATGAATGCTGCTTCGATAGATGTATCCGACCTGCTTAATTCTAACCACCCTAATACTATCGCTATCGGCGATAGGGACTTGTTGGTTGCAGTTGCTGCTAATGATACTTACAATGAAGGTGGTATTGCTGAAGACGAACTCGTAGGTGCGCAAGTTGTTGTTGGTCATGGTTCGGCTGCTACCACTGAACAGCGAACTGTTATCGGTAACGAAGCCATTGTTGCTGCTACTGCGGGCAATATTAAGGTTTACGTTGACTATCCATTTGCGGTTGCACACACAACCGGATTTATGGAAGTGCCTCTTAATCCTTATGGGTATCTCACTCACACTGACCCTGGTATCGGTTCCGTTATGGGATTGCCTCTTGTTCCGGCAACCACAGGTCAGAATCTCTGGATTCAGACTTGGGGATTGTGCTGGTGCGTTCCTGGTGGCGCTGATGCCACTCCTGGCGATACGCAAAATGACAGAGAGGTGGTATTTGTTGGCGACCATACTGTAAATGGCGCTGCTACTGCAACACTTGAGAATGGTTATCAACATGCCGGTTTTATTACTGACTCCACTGAAACTGCAACAGGTACGATGCCTATGGTTATGTTACAGATTTCGATTTAGATTTAATGGACTTGGGCGGGCAACCGCCCTTGTCCCTTTTTTAAGGAAAATATTATGGCAAAAGAAAAAAAAGAAAAGAAGAAAGAAACCCAAGAAGAGTATCAGGCAAGGCGGGCTAAAGAACGTGCAGATTCTTAAACGAGCAAAAAACGCAGAGATGGATATAGTTTCTGCCGCTGAATCTGAAAGTGTTGTAAGGGACGAGGTAAATCACAGAACTTACAAAGCTGGTTATACCGACAGAGACGGACAACCGAAAATAAGTAGAAATACAGGCGCAGGGAAAGGGGATGTCCCCCGACCTTGCGATAAAAAGAAGTTCGATGAAAGTTACGAACGAATATTTGGTAAAAGTTAAGGAGATTTATTATGGCAGTAGCAGCCGACAAAATATTTTGGGGGTTTTTGTTTTACGTTAAACATAACCCACACAAAACTATAGAGGCGATGACTTGGGAAGATTTACATGCAATGGCAACATCGTTTGCAAAAGACAACGCAACCAGTGGCGGTTTAACTGCTGCCACGGCGATATCGCACGCAAACGAAGGATTTGGCGTTGTAGATTTTTCTACTGATGTAACTTTCCCCGCATACGCCGCAGCGACAAGGGAATCTGTTGACGCCGGTGGTACGGCAGCGAGTACGACACTTGCCGCTAATAAGTTGATATGTGAAACAGCAATGTATCCCGAAAGAGGAATATAAGGAGATAAACTATGGCAGCTTTTACAATGAACTCACTGACCTCGAAGGGGCCGTGGGTTGTAGCTGATGGTCAAAGCACGGACGTTAGCACGTCAACTGTTTTTCTTGCAGCTATTACGGGCAATGCTCATTTGGTACGGAGTATTTCACTTGATTATCAAAAAGGCACTGACGATAGGTGGATTAAGATATTTGACGGCACAGACCTTCAGATAGGGCCGGTAAAGCCCAGTGTCAACTTGTGGTCACAAGTTTTTGTGGATGGAATTACATTTGAAGAAGGTGTGTATATCCAGACTGAATCTGATGCGCAAATCCACGTTACGGTAGAATATCAAGTAGTTCCTGGAGTTTAGATGATTGTCATTGGCGTACCAGTTGATAAGAACTTTACGATAGATGTGCGTACAGCCGCATACTGTTCAGCGGAAGCGATGCGCCCTGGTGTTAGATGGGGTTATGCAAGTTCAAGGGAAGCCGGTGTGGGGCGCAGTACATTTGCGTACCAGGCGCTTAAAAACTCTGCTGTAACTCATTTGTATTTTATGGATTCAGATGTTGTTCCACCAGAGGGCGCTTTGCAAAAGTTGCTTAAACACAATTTGCCTATTGTTGCCGGTATTTATCCAATGATGGCAAATAAGTTAGTGTGGTCGTTTAAGACTGACGGCTGGTGGAAAAACGCAAGCGAGTCGCTTGGCGATAAGTTGATAAAGGTTACTGCGATAGGTGGTTCGACACTTTTGATAAAAAGAGAAGTTATAGAGAAGTTGGAAAATCCTTGTTTTAAGATAACTTATAGAGCTGTTGATAATGTGAATAGGTGCTACGACGAAGGTGAAGATGAATATTTCAGTAGAATTGCGATAGAGGCAGGTTACGACCTAATGGTTGACCCTACGATTGTCTGCGACCATTTTAATTATAAAAGTTTGTTCTCTCTTGTTGGTAAAGATAATGGCTGAAACTAGTACACCAAAGATAGTAGAGGAAATAACCCACGTAAGGACGGGGCCTTGGGCGGTCAATTTTCTTTCGAGTGATTTTCGGAATCTAAATCACGAACTAAAAGCTGCGCCGACAAGAACGAACAGCGCAACGTACCTTACTCACGTAACTATGGGTTTAGTTGAAACTGCATCTCAAGGTTATGTAATAGATTGCAAGTTATTGTTAAATGACGGTATTGGTGAGGAAGTGTTTGGCCCTATTCAGTTAACGGCACGGGGACAGTCAACTTTCTCAAAAGACTTTACCAAACCATTGAAGATAACAGATAATAAAGCGCTGGATTTAACTGGTACGAGTGCTGGTAAAGGAAATGGTTACTATACTGCCGCATTTGTCTATATCGAAGGCTATACGGCTGATGACCCGATAAGTTAGGAGTAAATTATGGCTGAAGTTGAAGAAGAATGTATCTTTCATACAAAAGCAGACCAGATACAGTTTCATACACAGACTAACGGAGACAGTCTTTATATGAAGAATTTGAAACTGACCCAGGAGCAGGCAACAAGTCTGGCTTGGCTGGTTAATGCCGATGGAAATGCCGAACTGGAATTTCAGGTTAAGGTGAAAGAATAATGGCTACAAGTAATACAAAAATTTGTAATCAGGGATTAGGTGTAATTGGTACTAAACGAATCAATGATTTTAGTGATACTACTGAAGGTTCTCCACAAGCCATTCAGTGCAGGCTTCATTTTGAGCAGACGAGAGATGCTTTTACACGTTCTCATTTGTGGCGGTTTGCTTCGGATAGAGCGACTTTAGTTCAGGATGCTACCGACCCTGACTTCGAGTGGGACAATCAATTCATACTACCGAACGATTTTTTGCGAATGAAGTCTATTTATGAAGGCAGGCGTTCAAATCTAAATCTTCGTTCTTACGCTCTTGAAGGAAAATTGCTTTTAACAAATGAATCTTCTATGTCAATCAGGTATATTAAAAGAGTTACAGACCCGACAGAGTTCGACCCATTGTTTATTGAAGTTTTCGTTTTCTTGTTAGCAGATAAATTTATCGGCCCGTTAACTGGTGGAGATAAAAGAATACAAGAAAAAATCGACAAAAGATTAAAGACTCTGATGCCAAAGATAAGGGCTTTAGATGCACAGGAAACCAACACAATAGGTCAGTATGATTTAGAGACGTGGAATGATGCGAGATATACATAATGGCTAATGCGAGAGTGAAGTTTGGTTGGAAGACTGGTGATACATTGACTATGACACCATTACAGCCTGATGGTTCTGCAAGGGGTTCTGCTGACCAGAATTTACCGGAAATTGGTGCTACTGGTTACTATACTGCTCTTGTCTCGACAGACCTTATTGTCGGTGATGTAGTTGTAGTAAGCGATGCTGTGAGAGTAGTCGGATTTGGTGAATACAGAGAAGAGGTAAATTGTGTTCTTATCGAAGGGTCTGATTTTACTGATACTCTTATCGGTGCAGATGGCGATACTCTTGAGGATTTATCAGACCAGTTGGACGGACTGACAAGTTCTGCGTATAAAAAGACGAACGTATATGGGCCTGGAGAATAATGGCGAATATTCCAGTAATCTCGTTAAACGCCGGCAAACTAACACCGTTAATCGATGTGAGGTCTGATACTGAAAAGTATTCTGCCGGCTGTCGGATTTTAGAGAATATGATACCATTGATTTACGGGCCGGTTACACGCAGACCTGGTACGAAGTACATTGCAGGAGTTGACGATAATAATATAAAATCGAGAATGGTTTCATTCAAATTTTCCGCTACTATTGCTTATAAACTGGAGTTTAGTAATCAGATTCTCAATGTATATTTTGAAGATACTCTGATTGAAGCTGATATAATTACTCCATATCTTGAGGCCGACCTGTTTCAACTTCAATTTGAACAATCAGCAGACGTAATGTGGATTACTCATCCGTCTTATGCGCCCAGAAAACTTTCCAGAGTCTCTGTTGATGAGTTTTCTCTTGATACTATTACTTTCGATAAAGGCCCGTTCATTGAGCGAAACGATATTGCGGAGGATGACGATGTAACAATAGCCGTTACAGGTTATACGATAGCAACAGCAACTGCTGGTGTTGCTGGCGCAGGTGAGTTCACAATATCAAGCACTACGGATATATCATCTTTATTCTCTGTGAACCAGAGATTTTATGTAACTGGTTCTACTGGTAATGACAGTGCATACACGGTGGCATCGGCTACTTATGCGGCAAATGTACTTACTCTTGTCCCAAATGAAGCGGTTGCAGATGGTACTGATGACGGCCAGATAATAGTTGATGGTGGCACGGTAACGCTTACCGCATCATCTCCTACTTTTGTTACCGGTGTTTCAGGCCATACTGGGGCATTATTCAAAATAACTCATAAGAGATTACAAACATCAATAGTAGGAACTGCGACGGGAACAGAGATTATAGGTAGTGCTATAGACGCTAAAGGGTCTTGGACGCTTACTTCTAAAGGTAACTGGGGAGGGGAGTTCGAGATACAACGTCTTGCTGATGGTACGAACTGGGAAACGTTCAGAACTTACGCCTCTACTCTTACAGCAGGGCAGGGTTCGTTTAACGCACAGAAAACTCATATCGAGAAAGATGATGGTGTTCAATATAGAATATCAGCGGCAGTAACGGACGGAACACTTGAAGTTGTGTTTGAAGTTGATACTTCTACGCAGGACAGTATTTTCAGAATAACCGCTACGGCATCTACAACGTCGGCGACTGCCACAACCGTTGTTGCCGCCCCTGATAATGTAGCTGCAAAAAGATGGGCTGAAGGTTCGTGGTCTGAAGTCAGAGGTTATCCGGCAACAGTTACGTTCTTCGAGGAAAGAATAGTGTATGGCTTTTCAACTCTCGATACACGAGAAGTATGGTTAAGTAGAACAGGTAAGTTTGAAGAATTTGATACCGGCCTGCTTGATGCAGACTCATTCACGCTTTCATTGCCGACAGCAGACAGAGGAAGATGGTTAGGTTCGCTTGAAGCACTTGCTGCTGGTACGATTGGCGGAGAATGGCGAATACGGTCGAGCAGGGAAGACGAACCATTGACTCCCAAAAATTGGAGTATGAAAGAGCAAACTACTTTTGGTAGTGCAGATATTGGCGCAATGGAAGTAAATGAAGCGATTATATTTATAGATTCTGTTGCGAGGAAAATCAGGGAATTTACGTGGAATGATACTAAACAGAAATTTGTGTCGCCCGATTTGACTGCTTTGGCGGAAGATATTACATTAGGTGGGATTACAAGTCTGGCAGTTCAGAAGCATCCAGATTCGATTATTTGGCTCACTATAGCGAGTAGTCCCTATCTTATTTCAATGACTTATGAACGAGAACAAAATGTAGTAGCTTTCGCAGAACACCCTCTTGGCGGTGATGGTATTGCAGAGTCGGTATGTGTAACGCCAAGTACGAGTGAAGATGTTGTTACTTTAACGGTGCGAAGGACAATAAACGGTTCAACTGCAAGGTTCATAGAAGAAATGCAACCAAGGGACTGGGGTTCTGTTACGAGTGCAGCAGATTCATTCTTTGTAGATGCCGGTATAGTTGATACAGGTGGTAGTGCAACAATAAGTGGATTAGACCATTTAGAGAGTGAAGAAGTTTCGGTTTTAGGTGATGGTGCAGTACAGGCAAGTCAGACTGTATCGGGCGGTGAAATAACTATTAACGAGGCCGCTGATAGAGTCGTGGTTGGTTTGCCAATCAATTGGCAGGTATCGCCAATGAGGCCAGATGTTATTACGCAGGGTGGTACTACTCGTGGCAGTATTATGGTAGTACCGGAGATAGTATTAAGTTTATTTGCAACTGGAGTTTCCGGAGTAAAATATGGAGATGGAACAAATCAAAAATCAATAGATTCTCGTACTACAGAACCTTATGGCAGCCCGCCTACATTATTCACCGGTGATACCGATGCTTTGGTTTTCGACGGTGGATTTAATAAAGATATGGATATAGTAATTTCAGGCTCAAATCCGCTTCCGTGTACGGTAAGGGGTATAATTTTAAGAACACAAAAGACAGGAAGGTAATAAAATGACTGTTAGTAATGAAGACAGAAGAACGTCCGCTGTAGGCACTGGTGCGGAACAAACAATACCGTTTTCTTTTCCCATTGTCAACAACGATGATATTACAGTAAAAACAAGGGTAATCGCTACCGGTGTTCCGGCGACTTTAGCAGAAACGACTCATTACACTGTAACAAATAATGGTTCGCTTGGAGGCTCGATAACAACCATTACGCCTTATGTCGCAAATACCAAGCAGGTGCATATAATACGAAATACAGAAGGAACTCAGGAGTTAGACCTTGAACAAGGTGGCTCATTTAATGCTGAAAATGTAGAAGCCGCCTTCGACAAGAACACAAGGATAAGTAATGACCAAGCAGACGAGGTTGCCAGGTCAATACGCTTCCCAGACACAGACCCAACATCGTCTATTGGCGATATGCCCAATTCAATAGACAGAGCGAGCAAGAACCTTACATTTGACGCCACTGGAAAGCCAACCGCTTCGGATAACGTGGCAGAGGGCACAGTAGCCGCTTCTGTCTATGGTAAGACTATAGTTGCTGCTGCTGATGCTGCTGCTGCTAAGGTTATTCTTAACGCAGACCACGTAATTGATGTCAGGGACTATGGCGCAGATGGAATTACAGATGATACGGCGGCTATCCAAGCTGCTATTGATGCAGCAGAATTAACACACGGGACTGTTTTCCTTCCATCTGGAACTTACGCATTTACCAATCTTGTTATTGATGATAGCGTTGTTCTGCAAGGCGCTGGTGCAACTCACCGATGGAAGGGAACAAGTGCAACAATCTTAAAGCATACAGGGGTAGGAGATGCAATTACAATTGACAATACCACATCTGCTCATAGAGGAGGAATATCATTACGAGACTTTGAATTGATACCTTCTGTGGCTGGCGGAGGTCAGCACGGCATATCTATAGTCCAGACAAGTACCGGCTCAATGCGAGCTATCGAAATATACAATATGCCCATACGGGCTTTCGGTGGTTCTGGTATCTATGCAAGCGGTACTGTTTTCGATATAACTCTCAACAGGGTATTTGTACAGTCTAATGTTGGTGATGGGATTAAAGTGGTTACTGGTGTTGGCGACCCAAGCCAATGGAAACTTATAGACTGTTTCTTATATTCCAATACTGGAGTTTGGGCAGCCAATCTCAGTTTGAACATATATGATTTTCAGGGTGGTACAGTTACAGGTGCAGGACACGGTGTAAAACTCGTAGGCGAAGGTCATCTATCCGGTCTCAACTTTGAAGGAACAAATAAAGCAAATTCAATAGGTTTACAATATTCTGGCTCGTATTGTTTAGCGTTAGCCTGTCTTGTTCATAAATGGGATACCGGCATTAAGATTGGCGATGAGTCAGCAACTGTTGCAAGAGGTTTTTATTTTCAGGGAGACGTAGGAGGCAACGTTACTTATGATGTTCATGTTACTTCTGGTGGCAGCCGTACCGGTACTCAGATTATAACACAAGGTAGGTCGCAGGGAACTTGGTCACCAGTTATTCTGGATGAAAGAGGGCCGGACGATGGTGCTTACTATGATTTGTCCATAGAATCCAGTCGGTCGCACAACTTTGTGGTTACGCTTGCAGATGAAGCAACACCTTCGGTGGCGCATCAAGGAAGATATTTATTTACGGGCGGCACCACAGCTATAACCGATTTTGATGATGGTAGGCCAGGCCAGACAATTACAATTGTTGCAAATCATACCATAACTATTGCCGACGGCACAAATATAAAACTTGATGGTAGCGTAAGTTGGGAAATGCAATCCGGTGATACCCTGACTCTGATTCAGAAATCAGACACTTATTGGTATGAGATTAGCAGAAGTCACAATGCGAGCGTGGCAATTAACTCGCCGCAAAGAATACTTTGTTACGAAGGTGATTCATTAACGTATGAAAATGAAATTTTAACTTATTAGGAGATAATATTGTGGCAGATTTGAAAGAAAAAGCAGAAGCACTATTAAGTACAACGACAGTGGCGTTTAATGCCGCAGCCCAAACAACGCTTTACACTGTGCCGACAGGAAAGACTTGTATTATAACAAAGGTAATAGTAGTCGCTGGTGCTGATACCGTAGATGCCGAAATCACTATTGGCGTTACTGCCAGTTGGGATAACTGGCTCGGTACTAATGGTATGTTGGGAGCAAATCTTGACCTCGACGAACTTGATGCGGCTGGTGAATATTGCATAATTTCGCCTACTGCTGATGCTGACCCAGTTGCCGCAGCCAGTGTGCTTACCAGATACACCGCTGGTGAAGTTATTAAGGTTGACGTTACTAATACAGGCGGTGGGGCGACAAATACGATTCATTTATTTGGCATACTCGCCGACGCTTAATGGAATTTCGTAAAGCTACACAGGAAGATTTGGATTATGTACGTACCAACCCTTTCGAGGGTGCAGTTAAGGACTATCCTTATCTGGAAGTACCGGACGATAATACTTATACGGTTATCTATGAAGATGAGATAGTAGCTGTTGGTGGTCTGCAAATGAAGTGGGAAGGCGTAGGTACGTTATGGTTAATACTTACTGAAGACTGTAAGAAATACGGTATTCACGGCTTGCTTGCATTGGAAGTTATCAGGGACAAGACAAATTATTTAATAGAAAAAAATCATTTATGGCGGGCAGAGGCTACTATAAGAGTTGGCTTTCCACAGGCTATAAAAATGATTGAATTTTTGGGCTTTCAAAGAGAAGGTACTATGAGAATGTTTTTTCCAGACAAAACAGATGCATATTTATATTCGAGGATACTATAATGAGCGGACTATTTGGCAAGCCAGAAACAGTAAAACCACCACCGGTACCGATAACTCCACCTATCCCGACAGTAGGCGAGGAGGTAGGCGAGCAGGCAAGGCGCAAGCGGCCACGAGGTCGTAAAGAGACGTTTTTAACCGGTGAACTAATTCCTGAGACTGAAAAAAAGAAAGTGTTAGGATAATTATGAGTGGATTACTTGAAACTTTAAGTGGCGCAAAAGGGTTAAGGGCGGAAGGTAAAAGTGCCCAAAACATAGTTGAATATCAAGCTGCTGTTATAGAGCAGGAAGGGGTAGCTGCGAAGCAGAAAGCGGCTTTTGCCCAAAAGAGAGCAGCTAAAAGAGGCGCAGAAATACAGAGTGCTTTAACTGCTAAAGTTGCCGCTGCCGGTGGAGTGGGTAGTCCTGTTTTTGCGGAGTTGACTGCTGAACAGGCTGCTGAAATAGAACTCGAAGACATTCTGATTGGCTACGAAGGTGAAATTGCTGCGAGAGGGTTACAGACAGAGGCTACACTTGCCAGATTGCAGGGCAAACTTTACAGACAGAGAGGTAAAGCCGCTGCGAGAAAAGCTAATATTGATTTTGGTATGCAAGTTGGTAGTCTTCTTTTAACTGGTTTTGGTGGTGGTGGAGGCGGGGCAACAGGAACAGGAACAACAGCATCTGGCGGTTCTGTTTTTAGTAGAACTACAACGGCAGGTAAAGCACATAGATTAGGGAGATAATATGGCTCGTTTTCCTATACAAACGGCAAGGCAGGAGTTAGGTTTCACTCCTACTACTGGCAGGCGTGCCAATATAGACGTAAGAACCGGCGAAGGCGCAGTAGGAGCGGCGGTTGGACAGGCTCTGGTAAAAGGGATTGGGTTATATCAGGCTATCAAAGCCAAGCGCCAAGAAATGACCGATGCCACTTCTTCTGTACAAGCGAATAAATTTCGTAAAATAGCTGATGAGGAATTTTTACAGTTCAAATTTACTAATCCACAGGAAACCTGGGAGGAGTTTAGGCAGAAGCAAACTGAAGCAGTTGGTCAGCAAGTTGGAACATTGCCGTTTTCTGACAATGCACGTGCGTTAGAGCAAGCTAAATCACAATTGTATAACGAGGTTTCAACTGCCAAAGCGTTGACTGACGCTACATTGCGGTTAAGAACAGATACTATTGACGCTCTATCTGAAAGTTTAACTGACGCTTTCCGTAGTGGAGACCCAGTAAAAATAACAGAAGCTACTAAAAGATATATAGACAATGGCGCTAATATGGACAAGGATAAATTAGAGGTTTTAAGTGATATTAAAGCCGCTAAAGAAGCTGGTGGAAAGTTAAGAGGTCAAGACGCAATTAGTGCCGTTCACGCTGCTCTTGAAGTTGCCTCTGACCCTATTACTGGAGGTAACTTTGAAGTAGCAAAAGAGTTAGCTAAAAATCCTTTGATACCCGAACCACAGCAAACTTCGCTTCGTGGAATTATAAGAACGGCAGAGAATGTGCGAGGTAATACTATAAAAGAAGCACAACAAAGACTTATTAACAAGACTACAAGTGATACTATCAGGGAATATTTTGGCGAGGAACTTACGGTTTCTGCATTGAATCAAAGACATAAAGCTGGTTTGGTTAAGGATTCGGAATTTAAGTTTATGATGAAAGGTCTTCAGGATACAGTTCCAGACCATTCGGATGCAATAGCGGCTGGCATAATACGCCGTAATAAGACTAATTTTTCAATGGGGGCAATTGATAGGGTAGAAGCGGATAAAATTGCAACAGAGCAATATTCTAAACTCGATGGATTGGATAGGTCAAAAGTGTTTTCAGACCTGGAAGATGTCGAGGAAAAGATTATAGCTACTTCTAAAGCTAATGCTTATAGCGAAGGTCGTGGTCTAATGAGTGAGCAGTTTGTTGGTATAAAAGGTAAAGATGACGAATTATTCCGCCAACTTATTGGTACTAAAGGACTTACAGATAAAGATAAAGCAAGAATCAATCGGCGTTTCACAGCAGAGATTAACAATCGAGATTTATATGAAAGAGCTGTTGATGACAGATATAAGGAAATGCGTAAAGCGAATATTTCCGAACCTTCGAAATTCAAATCAGAATCTCTTGAAATACTATTACAATATCAAAAACGAAAACATTTGACACTGGAAGAGTTAGAGGCGGAGGTTGCCAGGGAACAAGTTCGGTTACGTCCTTTTGTTGGTCCACCAGCACCAACTGTAAAACCAGTAAGCGAAATGACTATAAGTGAAAAACAAGATGAACTTGAAAGAATCAGAGAACTTAAACGACTTGCAAGATAATGGCGAAGACATTAGAACAATTATCTTCTGAACAATTAGACGAAAGAGAGCAGGAGCTTTTATCGTCATTGCCAACCGAGGAACCGAACATTCTGGGCCCCGCAGGGTTGGATATTAGGGAACAGGAACTAATAGATAGTCTGCGAAGCGATGGTGTCGAAGTTGATGAACCGGAAATAGATTTATCTCCAGAAGAAAGTTTTCAGCGGGATAAAGATATACAATCCCTCTCTAAAGACCCAAACACTTCTGAATTAAGTTTCAATGAGATTATTGATAACAGTACTTCATTAAAATTGAATCCTACAATCATAGAAACCCCTGAAGGAAAAATAGGTTTCGTAGAGACATTCAAAGACATAAGGATTAAGGAGAAACTTCCATTTGTCGGCTCGCTTTATAAAGTCGAAAGAATAACAGATGTAATGCTTGCGGCTCAGACATTAAATACCGGCAAAATTACTGTATTGGAACGTAGTTTCATTACTACTTTTGGTCCAACGGCGGCCTTGCAAGATGCTACCGAAGCACAAAAGAAAAAGGCACTGAAAACAATTGAGGATTGGGTATTAGAATTAGAAGAGAAACAAAGAAGAGGTATTACTATTGGTGGCAGGATAGCTGAGGGAATAACAGAACTTCCTGCTTTTATGATTGAGTTTCTTTTAACAGGGCCATTATTCAAAGTTGGAAGTGCTGCTGGTAAAACTGCGGCGACAAAACTTCTTGGTAGGTTTGCTGAAAAGGGAGTAGGCAAACTCGCTGTCAAAGTTGCTGGTGCTGGTTTTGGCTCTTTAGTAAGAACTGGTGTGAATATTCCACGTATTCTCGCTGGTGCTACAGAAAATATGACTAAAGGTATTACTATTACTGATGACGGTGCAATTGTTTTCGCTGATGCAGATAATCCTTTTTCTGCTTTGGCAAGAAGTTTTGCTGATTTGTATATTGAGAATCTTACAGAAATAGCAGGGCCGACACTTAAAAAAGGTGTACTCGCTGCTGGTGTTGGTGTTGGTAAAAAATTTCCAGTATTACAAAAGTTCACCAAGGTTCTCGCTGATAAGTGGATTACAAACAGAACAGGTCGGACAATATCGAGTTTCTTAAAGGCAAGCGCTACTAAAGTTGGCTATGATGGTATTCTTGAAGAAATGGGCGAAGAGCAACTTGGCAGGATGTTAAGGTCTGTTACTGGTTTGCAGTCGTTTGGTGAGATGGTTCCGTCTATGGAAGATTTATTAGTTGAAGCTGGGATATTTGCAGTTCCAGGTGGAGTTAGTTTAGCATCTACTAAAATTTTCCGAAAGGATGTTCCTACTAAACCGATAGAAAAAAGACTTGGTTTTGTTGGTGAAGAGCTTGAGACTGGCAAGCCAACAGAGGCGATTACAGAGGGGAAGGTGGGGATACCGACGAAAGAAGAATTTGTCAATTCGCCCGAAGGAAAAGAGATAATAACAGGCATAATAAACTCAAGTGATGTCGGAGTTGTTCAAGAAGTAGCTGAAACGAGAGCATACGAAAATAGAGTTGCGGCAATAAAATCAGAGAAGAAGGTTATCAATCAGTATCTTGCAGAACACGATGCTTCCAAAGGTACAGTTCCGGCCAGTGAACCATTTTTATCGACGAGAGACGAAGAATTTGCAAAAAGAGTTGATGAAGGAAAAGAGTCAGGGAGAGAATCAGCATTGTTCCCAAAAGAACTGGAACACGCTGAAGACGCTATTCGTATTGGCGAAAAACTTGGCTATAAGCCGGATGATATAGCAGCTTATCTGCAAAAGAATTATATTGAAGCTAAGCCCGCCAAGCCTATTACAGAGCCTTCTGTTAAGATAGGTAAAGAAGCAGAATCAATTACCGAAAAGGTTGTAAAAACTACTATTGAAACAAAAACAAATGCTATCAAAGCTAATGTTAAGGAAGCGTCTATTGAACCCACAGGAACAATAGATGCTATCAGGCGCAATGTCTCAAGGGCAGAGGATGCTTTAGGCCATTGGGGTACAGCGGGTGTAAAAGTACAAAGAGACTTGAGAGAAATATCTGCTCGTACAGCAATCAATACTGGTAATACTACGCAGAACATCAAAGGAATATTAAAAGGATTAAGTTCTGCCGAAAAGATTAAAGTAGCGCAGATAGCAGACAAAGTAATAAAAAATCAACCATCCCGACTTACAGAGCGGGCAAGGTTGCTTACAGTAGAACTTGACTTAATGCAGATTGAGGCTCAAGATGTAGGACTTCGCACAGAAGAGTTGACAGGTAGAGCGTTTCCACAAATACCAAACAAAAAGGGTAAAGCGTTTCTTGAAGAAGCTGAAGTTAAGGGTGCTAAATCTCATCAAGTATTTGCCTGGGCGCAAATACAAGTTAATAAATATCAGGAATCAAAAGGCAAAAAAGGATTTAAGACAATCGACGCAGCGATAGCTGCTTTGCAAAATTACCGGAGGACAAAACTTCGGGGAACTGAAGGATATTTCGAGGGTAAGAGAACTATTGAACTTGATTTAGATATGAGGGAATGGGGTATTGGTACAGTTTTACCTGGAATCATTGAGGGTGGTTGGGAGGCTATCGAAGGCGCACGTCAATGGGGTATTACTAAAGACGGGAACTTTAAGGATATACGAACGAGCATTGAACGAATCAGGCAGGAGGTTGGTGTTGACCAAGCCAATTTATTAGAAGATTATATCAAGGCTCAATATGGTCAATCAAAAGCGTCTGTCGCTGCAAAAAAGTGGAATAAGCGGGCAAGAGCAATTCAATTCGTAGGCAAACTTGCTTTATCTCCATTGACTATTACAAGGAATATGCTCGACCGGTACGCCAAAGGTTTAACTCACGGAACGATAGGAACTAATATCAGGGCAACACTTAAATTCCCGCCATTTTTGAACAGGTGGCTGAAAACTTCCCAAAAATTACAGGACGAAATGATACGCCAAGGTGCTGTATTGGGACACGGACATCTATCCGAGGGTTTTGCTTCTGGTGGTGCGATTTCAAGATTTATAGGTCAGCCTTTTGCTTTAAGCGAAAGGGGCAATCAAACTTATATAGCCATAGTTAAAAAGTTGCAGCTTGAAGCGGATATAAAAAGACTACACGAAATGGGTGGGGAAAAAGGCACTATCGGGAAGATGTATAACCGAATGCTTACTGTTGTAGGTCAGTCCCAGCAGCAGATAAGAAGCCGATTACTTACTAATCTTACAAATGAACAGCTTGCTGATGCTTTGAGTCAAAAAGAAATAAGCGATGATGTGATGTCTGAAGTTTTACACAGAACTGTAACAGATTCAGCCTTTCCTTTAACTTTAGCAAGTAAGAGAATGTGGTGGGGTAATAGGCCATTTGTGCAGACAGCAGTACAGTTCAAAGTGTGGTCTGCCGACCAGATGAGGTTTATTTATAAAGATGTTATTAAATATACGCTGGCAACTGGCGACCCGTCAAGGCTGGCAAGATTTATTATAGGTACGTGGTTGGCTGGCGAATTATACAATATAGCCAGAGACTTTTTGTTAGGTAAAGACGAATCATTAGTTTCAACCCTCAAAGACCCTAATGGTAGGAACTTTACGGAAATATCTAAATCAGTTGGCAATGCTCTTATCGATGGCGGTATTGTCGGTATGTTAGCTGACTTAACTTACGGTATAACAGACTGGGCGTTTGGGCCGACAGTAGGTTCTATAAGAAGTGCACTTGAGGGAGTAATCGAAACATCAATAGACCCTGCCAAAGCTCCGTCTGGATTCAAAAAGTTTATACTTGATGATATTCCGGCCGCTAAACAGGCACAAGGTATTTTAGATAGGATAGACCGCACGTTTTTTGATGATGATAATCTTACGGAACATTATGCCAAATGGCGAAAAAGGTCTTTTGATTTCAGAAAAAAGAAGGGCGAACTAACAGAGGCAGAACGATTAGTAAGTGGAGTATTTCTTGGTAGGTCACGAAGATTACCTGGCCCACGTACATTGAGTCTTGAAATGATTGCGAGGCAGATTCTTGTCGGAGACCCAGAAGATGCGGCGGATTATATTGTAGCTATTTTCAAAGATACTAAACCTGAAAAACTTAAAAACTTACGTGCTTCTTTTATGCAATCAGCTAAAAATAATTCACCGCTTGGAAATATGCGGCAGGAAGATATTCCCAAATTTATGAACCAGTTTTCTAAAGAAGGGCAAGCGGAAATTGTTTCGATACAATTGCAATGGAATAAAAACTATAACAAAGCATACGAATTAGCAGCCGAGCAACTTAAAGAGGATAAGTTTTTTGAAAAACTGAAAGAAGAGTTAGTAGAATAAAATGGAAATCCACCCACTCATAGACCCATATGGAGTACACTACTCCAGCTTCGCTGGTGATGTCTATACCCTCGATACCGCTTCAATCACTTTAACCGCCGGTACTTTAACAGCCGATACAATTACAGACGGTGCGTTTTCAGTAACAGGCGGAACGATTACAGGGGCGACAAATACTAACTGGGACGCCGCCTATGCTCATATCTCTAATGACGGTTCAGACCACAGCTTCATTGACCAAAGTGTAGTTAGTGGGGCATCGCCTACATTTGACGGCACTAACTTTACAGGCATACCGAATGGAGCATTGGACGATACCTATGTGAATGTCGATGGCACAACAGATTTGACCGGCAACTGGACTATATCTACCAATTCTATCACTTTAACAGCCGGTACTTTGAAAACACTTAATCTAATAGTAGGCAACATAGCAGAGAGACTATCAGGAACGGGAGTTACGTTTGATGATGCCGTACATTTAGGAACTAATAATATAGATGGAACAGGGATTTTTTACACCACAGGCTCAGGGTTCTTTGGCAAGGTAGGGATAGGAACAGAAATATATAGCCCAGACAGACCATTGGAAATACGTAATGCAAGTCCTGTCATTCGGCTTCGTGCTACAGGTTCATATCTGGACGCAGCTGCCCCTTATGTAGAATTTGGGGGAGATAACGCTGGTAGTTGGAAAAGAACAGGATACGTAGGCGATGCAATATCGGGGGATACATCTATATATCTTCGAGCAGAAGTAAGTGATTTAAAATTAGGAGATTCAACAAGTGATTCTGTCCTGACTTTGAGCAGCGGCAATGTAATACTGGCGGGAACTGGCGAAATCAACTTCCGAGATACTGACATATCAATCGGCTCAACTCTCACCGATGGTATTCTCGATATGAGTGCCGATGTTGCTATTGATATGTTCTTTGATAACGCTGATAGAGGAGCTGAAGAGGATGGCCAGCATCTTAATATTAACAGGCGGGCAGCAGGAGATGACTATATTAGTTTGTATGTTGATAAGGACAGGAAAGGATTGATTGGTTTTAGTGGTGATGATGATTTACTTCAATTAGCGACTGGTGCCTTGACTGTGAATGGCTCGGTAACAGCTGCCGAATTAACCATTGATAACATCAACATCAATGGCAGTACAATCAACTGTACATCCGGCAATCTGACTATCACCGCTGACGGTGGGACGATAGATTTTGACAATGAAGCTATAAGTTCAGGGCCGATAGCTGTAACTCAGATTAACGATGCGGATGGATTCAAAGTTACAGGATTTGATGACAGGTCTGGAAGTAATTTAGCTTTCTTTGTGAACGCTTCAGGCACGCTTGTCTTTGATGGTACGGGAGGTAATTTGCTTTTTAGTGCAAAGACCGCAGCCAAGGATATTTACTTTCGTACTCTCGATAGCAGCGGCGATATTATTATGCTCGATAATTCTGCCGGTCACGTTAAATTAGTAGGTGGCGGCGGGAATGTAGAAGTTGGCAGCCGTACCGCTACTAACAATTCGGCTTTGCGGCATTACGGTAACATCACTGGCGGCGACCAATATTATGCTCAATGGCAAGTTGACGATACCGATGATTACTTTAAGCTAACCAGGAGTAATGCTGGAATATTAGGGTTTAAGATAATTATGCCTGTTGACATTACCGGCGATGCGACGATTTCAGGCACAGGTACATTCGGCGATTTGCTTGTACACGATAACGCCGGTGGTTCTACAAGACCTTTGGAATGGGTCAACAGTGGCGCAACCAACAACTATCTTAAAATTGGCGATTCCGTACACATAGGCTTAATAGGCGGTAATAGTAACATTCGTGCTGTAGATGGCACGAATGACGACCTTTGGATAGATGCTAAAGGTACAGGCGGAGTTGCAATCAATTGGCAGGCAGGCTCGAATGGGCTTTGGGTTTATTCAGGGAACTCCAATAATAATCTTATAAGCATAATACCCGACGCTGGTGATGGTACTACTACTATTTGGAATAGTCCTGGTAATTTGATTATTACATCTGCAGGCGGGACTGTGAATTTCGATAATGAGAATATAACAACAACAGGCATAGGAACATTCGGAGTTGCATCAATAGGCGACGGTGGAACTACGAATTATCTTGAAGTTTCTGCAACAGGCGATTTAACTCTTTTTGGTAGTGCAGATACCATTGATACCATAGACCACGACTTAAATATAGATTGTGGAAGCCAGAAAACATTAAAATTAGTTGAAGAAGTTTATAAAGACATTAATATGGCAGGATATTTACTTACTAAGCCCGCTTCTTCCGCTCCTGGGACAGTTACTTTTGTAGATGAAAATGGAGATGATACTACTATTGAAACGTATGGATTTGCAGTAGGTGAATTGGTTCACGGGGGGTTTGAGTTACAACACGATTATGCAGAGGGGACAAATTTAGTATTTCACGTTCATTGGCAAGGAATTGCAGCGCCTTCTGGGACAGATAATGTTCAATGGAGATTGACTTATATTGTGATGAGAGATGGAACAACCTTAAATCCTGCTGTTACTATTGACAGTCCAGATACTTCTATAGACGCTCAATACGAATCAAACAAAACAGACTTTGCTGCAATAGATGGAACAGGTTTTTTAATAGAAGACCAATTTATATTCACATTAACAAGAGTTGCTGCTACGGGAGATGCTTATGCAGGAGAGGCTTTAATAGCAACCGCCGGTATTCATTATGAAGTTGATACTCTTGGAAGCAGACAAATTGCAACAAAATAAGGAGATAAATTATGAAAAGTATGACACTAACAGCGCCAGACGAAGACTATGCCAAATCTGAACCTGGATTTTTACACCAGCATCCGAACACTGAAAAGGATAAAGAAGATAAACTTGTCAGGACGGATGATGAACATGTAGCAAAATGCTTATCAGATTATTACAATAGAGAGGCTGAATGGGGCCTGAAGAAAATAGCAGGTGAAACTATAACATTGGACAAAGTTTTTAGTATAGGAGAATGAAATGAAATGTATTGGATGTGACAAAGTAGCGATACGCAATTTGTGCTATTTTCAAGTAAGTTTCTTGTGTTTAGAATGTGAACATAAGTTAGTTACTTTGGAAAAAGGACTTGTGAGTATAGGGCAAAAGTTGGAACTAACCGAAGTGAAAGTAGATAATAATTAAAACAATTAAGGAGAATGAAATGATTATCAATGTGGACAAAGAAGCAAGGGTTTTAATAAACCAGTTATGTGATGTTGCCTTAAAATCCGATGGTCTGGCTAATCTCAAAGGTGTAACTACATTATTGAATACTATGAAGGACATCGTGCCCATAGAAAAGAAGAAAAAGAAATAGGGAGGTCTTATGCCTGACAGCAATGGACAATCAGTACGGATTGAGCGTAACGAAGAGGATATTAAAGAGCTTTGGAGCGCAGTGAACGAGATTAAGAAAATGATGGTTTATAGACTACCATTGTGGGCGGTATTTATTATGAGTGCTTTAACAGGCTTATGTGGCTGGCTATTACGAGTAGCTACGTTATGACTGAACTCGAACTATTGCGTAAGCAGATAATAGAGCTGAAAAGGCAAATTGCAGAGTTGCGGGACTATATCCGATTTACGCTCTGCCGCTCGACAGCGGCCATTTAGGCTATATCTAGTGGGGTTATCGGCATCCAATAAGTAGGAAAGATTTCTCTTGTGCCATCCCCATATCGCCAACCTCTATCTTTTTCAAGCCAGCCTATATTTACCCCGCCAACCATTTCAGATATATCCGGTGATAGATATATGAGAACCCTTGCACTATGAGGATGGGGAATATCGAAAAGTTTCGGCAATCTCTCGCTTACAGGTATCCAGCGAAGTTTTGCTTTTAACTCATTAGCGCGTAACTCGTAAATTTTAGACTCTAATTTTAGTTTGTCGAGTTCGGCCTTGAGCATATTCACCTGAAATACCGCAGCGTCCATATCTTCGTTTGTCGGTGTGTCTTTTAAGGCTTTTTTATACTTTTCAAGTTCTGCTTGGACACGCTTATTTTCCTTTTTAGTTTTTTCATAAGCACAGCCATAGCATAATCCGAAACAAGGGTCATTCGTAATCCGTATATCAGCTCCGTTTATACACTTACTATGCGAATACGCTCCATTAGGATACTTGATTTCTTCTTCAAAAGTACACACTGGCATATCATTTACCCTTTCAACTCAAAAAAACCACAAGTACAATCTTCTTCTTTTGCCAAACCTTGTATTACAAATAGTCTGCAAAATCGCTGGTGCCACGTATATTTTTTTAATTTTATGTTCTCGATTTGGAGTCTCCTGCACCTTTCTCTTAATTGTTCATTCTCTGCCCATATTACACTTGAGCCAGTTCGCTGAGCGGTTGGGTTATCCATATTTATCCTTTCAGGGCTTTTTCTGTTAAATATTCTTTCCGTGTAGCAATTGTATTTTCTATAAAACCTTTAACGATTTCCCTCATTTGTTTTCGTGTTTTCGGAGGCACATCTTTCATCTGACATTTTGCACCACATCTGTGAGCTGAACACATTAACGACTTTCCATCCCAATCGGGCATAGGAAATCGTTGCTTTGCCGTCCAATATCTTGGCGCTAAGCCGGAGCGATTCTGGCTATCTTCTGTCCAACCATAATCAGGCCACCAACGATGATTGCCTCTTGCACAAGCTCGCTTCTGTTTCATTCTTGCTTTCGCTACAGCTTTTATTTGTTTAGGTGAAAATCTTCTTCCTGGCATATTATTTATCCTTTCAGGGCTTGTAAAAAACTCGCTATATTTTTGAGGCAGCTCTCGTCAAATATAAAATCCTCTTCAAACCCAGTAACATATTTTCTCCAAGGCCCGTAATATGAAACTGTTGCCATTAAATCATTGCTTTTATTATTGAAACATTCCCATGTTTGCCCAGTATCATCAAGTAGCGATTTTTTGAAATATATATGTGTGTATTTTGTTTTAAGTTCTTTTTTTGCCATAATCATCTATCCTTTCATTTTATTCCTGCTTGTCTAAAATCTCTGCGAACATATCCTTGTACATAAGGCCAATGGCTTCTATTTTATATTTATACGACTGGGTTTTGTTCAAGATGTGAAGTTGGTCTATAACAACCTGGCCATATTTTTCTAACATAAAATCATTATAACTTTGGGTATTGCCTTGCAAAAAAGCATTACAGGGCTTGCATTGTAAATGAACATTACGCTCATCCCAATAAACACCACTACCACCTCCTATGCCTCGACCAATAAAATGACCGGCATCGCCATATTTCCATTGTATTATTCTACCACACGTACAACATTGGCCAATCCCCGAATCCAGAGCTATGCCCGCTCGCTTACAATAAGCGATAGAATCACGTAATCGAATATATTTAGAACACCATTGCCAAGCTGTTTTTTTACTCATCTTTACTTTCCTTAAAAATAGACTCGCCCGTTTTCTCATAGTCTTCCATAAAAGAACCCATAGGACACCCATAAATACTATAAGCGTTCAATTTTCCGTTAGTAGCATAAAGTATTATTCGTTCTCCGTTTGTTCTTTTGCAAATAACTTTATCCCCGAACTTTGGCCTATCAAGTTTAGCCAATAGTCGCTCGCCATCTGCAACCATAACCTTGCCGTTCTCAATCTTTTTTTCTGCAAATTCTTTTTGGTTCATTTTATTCTCCTGCTATAAGCCTTGCGTTTAGTTTTTAACTTTGGGCAAACATTCCAGTGGCATTTTAGTTGGTCGTCATATTTATCTCGATATTTACCATCCCGTCCTTTTCTATGGCAATATTGCTGGGCACTTGGAGGACTCATATTACTCATCCCAAAATCATACAATTCACAAAAAACCTTGAACCTATACCAGTCGTTGGGCTTGTTCATTTTATCCTAAACTTTTAATCTGCTCTTGTACTTTGTCAGAATGGACTAATAATCATATCCACTTTCTTGACCCTCATTGAAATCGGTCCAAACGGATTTACATTCAGCCTTAAACTTAAAATCTACGGCTATCGGAACAGGTATTCCTTTTTGCCGCAAGGCCGCCATAATGCAAGCTGGACAATTACCAACAAAATTTCGTAATTTGGGCAAAGCTATCTTCACCGCTTCTTCAAGGCCAAACTCCTCATCCCGTTGCAAATAATCTTCAGGTTCAGGTAGTAATTCCATAGCTTTATTCAAATCTGACTGTTCCTGCTCTAATAGATGACAAAACCCACAGTAACGATTCGGGTTAAGAGTACATCGTTGCTCGTGTTTTAGAAGATGCCCACCAGAACAACCCGCCTTTTTGCAATAATCACAATAATATCGCCAAACTTTTTTTCGTTTCATTTTACACTCCTATTCGTCCAAATGTCTATAGCCCATTTTTTGGCGATTATTGTCCATCCTCGTTTTGTAATAACACTATCGCAAATTAAACTATACAAATTGTTTTTATAGACTATTTGAGCTTCGCCACCTTCATAAATATCACTTTCGCCAAAGTACAGACCCAAATAGATTAGACCAAAGGAACAAAATAGTACACCGATTTCATCTCCAGCATCGTCCTCAAACCAGCGGCAATGGGTGTAAAGTTTCTCACAGTGTTCTTCTTTTTCATATTTACTCATTTTCATACTCCTATTCGTACATTTCTTTAACTTTTTTCGGCAGATGTTTTGCGCAACAGAAATAATCGTAACTGCCACTGGTGTCTTTATAGACCGCCGGCAAGCGGCAGTCTGTTGTGCTGCACGTTTTGCCGGTAATCGGGAATAACTTTGTTTTTTTGTTGCTGGCAGCTTGTCTACTGCTTCCGTTTTTCGGCATCTCCTGTTCCCAGCATCGCTTATTTATCCACGTTGTAAAGTTTTTCCACGCTGGACGGAATTCACCATTGGCATTTTGCCGCCACGCAATCTGCGCCTCGACCGCCGGTTTCAGCAACGGCAAGACCTCGGCAAGAATAAACGGCAACTGCCCAGCGGTAGGACGCTTGCAACGATGTGTGAAATTACTGTATTCAGTTTGAAGACCTCTTTTTGTTCCTGGAAATAGTTTCCGAGCTTCATCGAAAATTGACATATATTCTGTCTCTGCCTCTGCCTTTGTCTCTCCCTCTGTCTCTGCCTCTGCCTCTGCCTCTGCGCATAGGTACTTTGATTCTATATGGGGCAAGTTGCTATCATTTTGATAGCATTCTATAAACCCAGCATCTACAAGGGGTTGCAGGTTCGCCTTCTTACCGGTTGGCAGTTTCCTTTGCAAGTATGTAAGATTGGCTGGAATCTCCCCGTTACCCTTTCGAGCAGCAAACAGCCACAAGCATAACAATAGCACTTTGCTATCATTGTGCAAGCATTCAAAGGCCTCATTGTCAAGCAAGCTGACGTGAAGTTTTATCCAAGGTGGGTTGCGTTTTTTGTAATGCTGGAACTTTTCCCAATTACATATTTTGATATAATTCATTTTAACCCCAATAAAAAACCTCCAAACGGGCTGGTAAGGCATCACAAACGTGAGACTTGACCCGCTGGAGGTTGTTTTTGAGTTTATTCGATTGTTTGTAATACCTTACCATATGCACAAGCATAACTACCGAGCCTTAAAAAGTCAAGGGTAATCTTTTATTTATTTAGAACCTTTTAGCCCACGCTTGCTGCAAAAGCTATTGCCATTTTTTTGCAATCTACTTCTGATTTCGCCTCGAACCCAACGGGTAAAATATATGGGTCTGGATGGTCTTTGAGGTACTCTTCTGTCCATCCGCTTGATGCGCAACAGTCCCCGTTGGCGACTTTATCACCAACAGTAAATTCGTGAATGGCTCGATGGCTCCATCCATACCACTTGCCATCTATTAGGGATTTTCCAACCGAACACACCTTGCTATCATCGTAAGTTTTTGGGACTATTCCTCTCTCAACAACCAAACGCTTAAACCAATCTATATTTCCAATATACTTTCCTTTCTCGTTGTAAAAGGAAAACATCGGAGTTGATTCGTCATTCCCGCTTTTGATACGTTCTGCTCTACATTCAAATTTTGCCAACACTTTTTTGTCCATAATTTTTCCCTTCTATTTATTTCCTA
>SDBU01000803.1_pt1 | contig 45134 bp, 86 predicted proteins | sample 2277071 | NCBI WGS metagenome assembly SDBU01 (sample SAMN10397929, study PRJNA504765) | marine sediment metagenome | isolation source: marine sediment core GS08_GC12, 126 cmbsf | place: Arctic Ocean: Gakkel Ridge, Loki's castle | collected 2008
AAAACCTACATACCAAATACTGTTTTTAAAAAATAATAAAAATCCTTTTTTAAACTTTCTTATTTTCATCTACAAAATCCTTTAACTTTCCAAAAGCCTTATCAAAATTTTCTTTCAATTCTTCCCTTGAAAAAAAATATAATTCTCCATGATTCATAAAAAATCCATTTCCAAGACGTAAAGTATCTATATCAGCTAAAATATCTTTCATTTAATACCCACTTAACCCCTTAAACCTCTTCTTTTTCTTATACAGCCACATAAGAGAATTATCCTTATACGGATTCTCAACCCTCACCTGTGCCGCTATAGCGCGGGCCATAACCAAATCATCCTTCTTTCCTACATCCGCTTCCGGTTTGCGCTTCTTAGCATTATTAATAAACGTCCAGCATTGCCCGATTAAATCAACATCCAACAAGTCCGTGGATCTACAAACAATCTCCTCTGCTAATTGCGCTAATATCGTCGGGCGTGTTTTAGGACTTGTAAGAAATCCTAATTCCATCGTCTGCTCTTTAAACCCTTTACCCATTTTTACCCGACGATAAACCTTTCCATAATGTTTATATAGTCCCTGATTAACTGAAGTTCCATATCCCTTACTTTCACACGCTATAAGGGCGTTGTTATAATACTGCCCCATCAACGTCAAATCAAATTCAAAACTTTCCGGCGGTACATTATGATTATAAACACAAACCGTTTTATTCGTTCTTTTATCAATAACAACAGCTCCCGCCTTATCACCATGTTCTAGTCCTTCAGCAGGATCTCCCCCTATAATATATTGCCCCCCACGAACAGGATATTCATAAATTTTAAACAACCCCGAAGGATCTTCCCTAAAGATATAATTAAACTCCTCTTTAACAATGTTCCCCACCGCCCGCGGGTCAGCTATTTTCTGCGTCTTTAACGCCTCCCTATCAAAGAACAAGTCTCCCGTCGCTACAAAAGCGTCTTCCCAGCACGCCGGATTATCTTCATTAAACTTATTCATGTCCCCGGAACAGTTGTTGACTATATCCCACCGCCGCCAATTCAACTGCTCGTCAGTAAGACGATACTCTAGTTTTAACCGGGCTTCTTCCTTTAAAAAGTTATCTTTAGCGACAGGCGTAACAAATTTTATATTATCTAAAGGATATAATTTACCTTTAACCAATGGCAACGTATTTTCCGGTATCTCAAACCACGGATAAAAAAGAGGTATCCAATCCGTTTTACCATTTATAGCGCGAATCCATAACTCATAAAACTCTTCATACCCATTCGCCGTCGTCTCAAGAAAAATCATTGTTCCTGCCGCAAACGGTACAGCATGGCCAAGCCCCGAAATTATCGTCAAGAGGGACTTTAACCAACGGCTGACCTCTGTACAATGCACAAATTGGAAAGTAAATTTCCGCCCAACATTTACATTATCCGCTGTGTCAATCAATATCTGGCTATTCAACTTTTCAAACGATAATTTCTTTTCATTGCTATGCTTAATCTGAGGCTTTAAATGCTCGTCGAGATATTCGTGGTATAACTTCTGCATCTCAAATATGTAATTCGATCCATCTAAATCATCTGAGATAACACAAGCGTTTATTCCTTTCATCCGCGACGTAAAGGCGTATAAAATAGCTTCAATCACCGTCGAGAGACCGGCTTGTCTGGCTTTTAATGTTAGAATCCGTACAGGTTTACCGCTATAAAACGCTTTCTTTACCGACGCTATAAACTTCTTCTGGATGAAATTCGGGATTAACTTCTTTAACCCATCTTTCTTTGTTTTAATTGTCAAAAAGCCATGTTCAATTAACTTAAATGGATCTTCACCGATAGCCTTTGCTTCCCCGGCCTTAATGCGGAGCAGTTCGTCGGCGGGGGATTCAGCTACAGCAACATCAGTCATTAAACCCACCCCTTCCACTGCGCGTAAAGCTGGTGCGATAATTCATTAAAATAAGACCCGTATATAGGATAAATGTCTTTCCTTGAAACACGATATCTGAAAAATAGTATCGCTTCACTAAAACTATTAAACGTGAGTCCGTTCATTCAATTCCTATTCATCTTAATCAACCTGTCCATCCTAAACTGGTTCTCTTCATTCTCCACGCTAATCCGGTCGGTAGGCAATCCCTCTAAAAGATTTTTTACCCGAACTAAATCTGATAATGAATCCTTCGACCGGTTATTTATCTTGGCCGCTTCTTCAACGCTGATTTTGTCATGCACCGTCCCTACCTGTAACAATTGGTTTATCATAAACTCGTTCTCGACCCGGATGGATAAAATTAAATCTATTTTTTCTGATAAAGTTTTTCCTATCAGAGGGGTCTTGTCACAGGCTACCTTTAATAATTCTTCTATAATTGAATCTTGCTCTTGCTCTTCTGTAAGTCCTTCTGTAAGCGGTGGGGAATCTTCTGGTATGGAAATATTTTCCTTCATGTCCCATTCTACTCACAATAAATGGGTTATGTCAAATGAAAAATGAATTATCTACTTTAATGATAATTTTCCTAAATGTAATAATCTATGACAATTAGGACACAATATCATTACGTTGCCTTTAGTATATCTCCCGCCTTCTGAACCATGTAAAATTCTATGCCTATCGCACGGCCCGTCCCAATTACAAATACTACACTTAACTGCTAATATTGATTCTCGGCAATAACCTGTTTTCCTTTTTTTATGAGTAGAACAAAATTTTCCATATTTATGCTTCCCTCTTTTATTTGTTCCTCGACTTGTAGCAACATTTTTGCACTTTTCTATAAAACATTTTTTTCTAAGTTTTTCATCCATGTCTATTATTTTAAAGATTTTATATAAAATGTCAATTTTTTTCGTAAAAATTTTTAGAAAAGTTGGAAAAATTGTAAACACTAAGGTAGCAACATTAATATACATAACCACATCTTGCCGTTGCCCCTCCCCCCTTCCTTCATAGACGAATTTATTTTAATTTTAAAGGCCGGGGGTCACAACTGCATATAATACATATTATGTTAACTACACACACAGGGAACTTTCCGGGTTATCCGTATACCACCATATATAGTATACCGGTGAGTTATACACAGGTTGTTAACAATCCACAATACCCAAAAACGCCAATTTTTCAGAGGGTAGCTAAGGACGCGCCTCTATATAGGGAAGGAATCCGTCCTTAACCGAAAAGCCATTAAGGACATTGTAAGTTGTTTAATGTCAACGAATTGTATTATATCCGTCCTTTACTTTCTCTTTTCTTTATATAAAAAAAGAGAAAAAAGAAATAAAAGAATAGAATGTGTAGAGAAAGTTGGAGGAACTATATTCCAAGGTAGAGGACGGATATATCATAAACTATTATAAATAGTAGCTTTATGTTGTCCTAGACCACTTTTTTAAAATGGGTAAATATACAATATTTCTTCTAAAGCATGATATATAACAACTTACAATGTCCAAGCATTTTATAGGGTTAAGGACGGATTTGTCAAAATATAACCAATTTTAGCGATTATTGAAGAAAACGAACGATTTTTAAAGAGAAAGCTTGACTTTATTTTTTAATATGTTAAACTTGATATAAACACAGATTAACATTATTAAACAATAACAAAAGGAGTAGACCATGAGCAACAAAACCAGAATCGTAGCATTTAAAATTGGGCAAGAAGATTACGAGACATTAAAGTCTAGGTGTTGTGAAGATTATTACGGGGACAATATCTCTCAATATATTCGGAGCATACTTGAAAGGTATTTTAATGGGGAGCTAGTTTCACCGTTGTTAAAAAGGGTTAAAGAGACAAAAGAAGAAAGAGCCGATAGAAAAAACAAAGAGACTATAGATAAATGGCATGCTGGCTGTGAGAGAGATAAGGAAGCGACCTTCACAAAAAACCAAGAGTCCATTATAGACAAGGCTGTTAAAAAGAATAAATAGCATTTTGCTATCACTTTACAATTAATTAATTATTTATCCCCATTTATTTTTATGTTGATGGTTTTCTCCGATGCTGAATGGCATAAAATAAATATGTTTTAATGTCTTGACAAACACTATACAAATGGTATACTGTTGTTATCTGGTAATTATGCCGGGTGAACAAACGCAATATATAGAGAGGAGTTGAGAAATGACATACCTCGAAGAATTAAAGAACAAGAGAATGGAAACCGTGGCAAACAATAACATCGATGCAAATCACAAAAAGGACATTTTAAATTTAATCGACTTGTATATTATGGAGGCAAAAAATGGACATTCTAATAGAAAAGCGCAACGTCTACGGTAACGACCTGATTTACCCATTGACTCATGTCAGCGCGGTAATGGCGCTTACGGGCCGTAAAACACTGTCTACGCGTCAAATTGAGGCATTACAGGAGCTAGGAGTCAATTTTATTGAGAGGCCGCTGGTTGTATTGCAGGGGCATAACTAATTTTAACCAGTAATGACTGGAAATGGGTGGAAAATGGAAACAAAAATAGAATCTTATAGCGGCATGAACTCAAGGCACAGCAAAGAGTTAAGCGATTTTGACGGTATGTTCTTTGCTTTCAGCAATAAGCAATTAGAAGAGGGGCTATTACAAGTCAAGGCCACAATTAAGGAAATCGTTTCGATTGGCGCAGGAGGATTTGTCCGCAAGGATAAAGTTCAAGCGTTTAAGGATTTATTTGAACGGCATAGTCAAGAACGCAAAGAGCGATTAAAAGATCAAAAATTATTGCTTGATGCCTTAGTGTATGAATTAGGAAATCATGAATACGGTTATACTTATGATACAACGCAAGCGCTCGAATCTTTAGATTTGACGGTTGAAGATGTAGAGCCAAAGCTATTAAAAAAGGCTTGCCGTTTGGCTTTAGTATAAATTATTTAATAATCAATAAATCCGAAAGGAGGTAAATAAAATGACCGCACTCCAGACACTCAAAAAAGAACTACATCGGATACAAAAAGCACAAGCGGCTTGTATTGATGATAATAATATTATTCGTTCCTGTTTCCGGTACAAATATCAGATGTTGGTACGAAAGGCCGCAGAGTTTAGGAAAAGCATTGAATGGTTAGAGGCAAAGACGGGCTGTGTTTAAGGGTTGTGTTTAAGGGCTGTTTAATAACCGTATAGATAAAGAAGGGGGAGCCATTCTCTTTATAATCAAAATGAAAGGCCGGCAGAGAATCATGGAAGCGGAAAACTTGGAACAGGCGGCGATTATTGCCGATCATAAATACTCACAATGGATGGATATCGTTTATTGTAACTATGAAAATGGGGAGGAGGTATTATGTTAAAAAAAGATTTAAAAGAACGTATAGAATTTCTTGAAGGAATGATCCGAAAATATTATAGAGCAAATTATGAAATAAAGAAAATGGCGGGTATTCCTGTAGGAGTTTACTGTTGCGGTAATAATTTACAAGGTAATGAAGAATATATGACGCAACGGGACGTAGAAGGATTAAAAAATATGATTAATAATTTACCCTTGTGGGATTGCGGGTGTTAATTAAAGGAGGTTTAAAACCATGCCCAAAAACAAAGTAATATTTGTAAGAACAACGCCAGATAAACACGAACAGATCAAAGAAGAAGCAGAAAAGGAAAGCCGTAGCCTTGGCAATTTCTTAGTGTGGGTATTTGATTGGTATATGAAAGTGAAAAACGCGAAGGAGTAACGCGGAGATAGGGGCGGTAAATATTCCTGTTTTTTATTTCCAATTATTATCTTGACATTCTAAATCGTTTCTGTATACTTTAAATATTCAATAGGATACGGTTTATGACCAATCAAATTAAAACTCAATTACAATTAAAAACAACCGACAGAAAAACTGTGTGTAGGTGTGACCGTATCCGATCCTCGGCGAAAGCCAAGGGGAGCTTCATAAACTCCCGCATCTACACGCAGTTTTTTGGTTAGGAGAAAACATGAATAAATTTAAAGTAGGGGACATGACACTAAGACAAAGAATAAAAGCGTTAAATAATGGGTGGGATAAGGATGCGGATGAAATTTTGCAGGAGATGACAGGAAAAGAAAACAGATACTATATAAATGTCCCAACACACGATAACTCATATATAGACATTAGGGTAGACGGAGCAGAGGCTAATCATATAAAAGAAAAGTTCTACTACGCCGACCAACGCTCCAAAATGACCGCCTTTAAAGACGCTCTCCTATGGCTCCTTGACAAATCAGGGCTCGAAGGATACAAGAAAGGGGATATAATCTATATTGAGGCAGATGGTAAAACTTATAAAGTCAAAATACTGTAAGAAAAGGAGGAACTATAATGCGAAAAAAAGACGCAGTTAAATTAGCATTAAGAAAATCCCCAAGAATCCTAGAAACTATAAAAAGGTTACAGATTTGGGACGAAAACAAAAACCTCTACCAAAACGCTTTTGCTTTAGGCGCTGAGAACATACCCGTACTACGCCAATTCCAAACGCGGTACAATCTAAAATTCAAAAAGCAGAAACCTAACGGCGGCAGTAAAAGAACGGCAAAACCAGAAGCATATAAACTGCTTAATAAATCAGGATGGTCAAGTAGGGAAATAGGTGTAGTTTTCGGGGTGTCTCACCAGGCGGTTCAAGATTCTATAAAAAGAATATCTTAAAATATTAAGGAGGTAATATGGAAAAGGTTAGAGTTACGAGAGAGATGCCGTTTGCGGCTATTGGAGAGGAATTTGAAGTTAATGACCAATATATTGATTTTGGAAATGGTTGGAGTTGTTCCGGTGGATTAGCAATACAAAATAATATAGGATTCGGCTGGCTCGAACGGGTAGAAGAAGAGAAGGGAATGTGTATGTGTAATCACTCAACTAAACCAGGTTCAGTTATTATGGTTGACGACCCAACACAAAGTCCTCTGGTTTGTTCAAAATGTCACGAAGCATTACCATTTTCTATTTTCCAAAGCAAGGCAGAAGAAAAGAAAGGATGTTGCTATTGCTATGGAACAGGGATAATGAAAGAAACTAAACTTCCTTGTGGTTGTAAAAAAGAGAAGAGTTTAGAGGAGATATTTGAAAAACATTTACATGGAACAATTAAAGAATCTTATCAGATGACACCTTCTTTTTGGACGATGAAAAAATCTCCAGAAGAATTAGCCCAAATCGCCCGTGATCACATAGTTAAAGTTTTTGATAACCTATCAGAGAAATATGATTATCCAGATGAGGACAGTGGTTCAGGTAATGAAATCTTTATGCACAAACATATCCGCGAAGCTCTATTAGAAATAAAATAATATCAAGCAATGGCAAGATTCGACATAACAAAAAAGAAAAATGAAACCGATCTTCACAAATCAATTAAGATAGCTGAAGAAATTTGGAACGCACATAAAGATATTCTATATTGCACCGGATATTTTTTTAGATGGCAGAGTAAGGTATATGAAAAAATAGATGATATTGACTGGATGATATTAATGTCAGACAGGTTTCCTTCCATAAATGAAATGTCGCCACGATCACAAAGAGAAATTATGGAAGTCTATAAAAGGTTCGCCAAGACCCCTCTTGAAAAATTTAATTGTGAAGATGGCCTTTGTTTTGAAAATAAATATTTAGACTTCTCTGATGTATCCGTTCATGATCACAACAAAAAAAGAATTAATACAATTATCGTTCCTTATAATTATGATCCTAAAGCGAAATGTGCTTTATGGGAAGCCACAATAAAAGATATATTTGAAAATGATATGAATAAAGTCATATCATTACAGGAATTTTTTGGGTACTGTTTAACCCGCGACACTTCACAGGAAAAAGCAATGTTTTTATTTGGAGAAGGGGCTACGGGGAAAAGCGTTGTTCTTGAAACATTGCAAAACATGATTGGAAAAGATAACGCTTCTTTCGTTTCCCTTAAACATTTCTCTGACAGCATGAGAATATCAACATTACAGAATAAACTTATTAATATATCAACTGAAGTCCCCAAACATGCTTGCGATTATGAAGAAATATATAAAAAGATTGCAAGCGGGGAATATATAGACGTTAATCCTAAATATATCCCTCCTTTTTCGTTTCGTCCTTTCTGTAAAATGATTTTTGCTATTAATGAATGGCCTCATATTGACGATAAAACATTCGCGTTTTTCAGGAGGATGCTGATTATAGATTTCAATAAGATATATAGTGAAGATGTGCAAGATAAAATATTGAAGAAAAAACTTATAACAGAACTTCCGGGGATATTAAATTGGGCAATTAGAGGATTGGCGCGCATAAAAGAGAAAAATAGTTTTACTCAAAGCGAGTATATGAAAAATGCGATTCGTGAAGTCAAGTTACAGAATAATCCTGCGGCTCTATTTGTTTCTGAAAATTTAGAAGTGGTAGATGGAGAACGTATATCCAAGCAAGTTTTATATAAAACATATGCCGCGTGGTGTAATGTGAATGGTTATAAAGTTTTAGGGAGCGCTAAATTCGGGACTGAAATATATAGGATATTCAATAAATCTACAAAAAGAGATGCGCGCAGAACAGACGGGGACAGAGATAGGGTTTGGGAGAATACGGCTATTAAGAAGCCTTGGGAAGATAAACAGGAGGCTATTGATTTGGAGGAGTGAAAAATGGACATGCTTGAACGGAATAAATTATTTAAAGAATTTGAATGGGTGAAAGATATTCTTGAAAGTGAATTTCCTAAATGTAAAGTGATTTTTGGAGATTGGGATGGCGGGCATGGTATTGGGATTGCTCTTGTACATCCTCTTATTAGAAAAGCTATTAAACTTAAATTTTCTGAACGTTGTTGGGGTGGTAGAAATTATAATATTAACAATGATCCAGATATAGATATAAGAGTTAGTTATATGTTGATTGGTTTCCATGAATTATTTGACTAATAAACCCCACTGGCTCAAATTAAGTATGTGGTGGGCTGAAGATTTCCTATTTTGGAAAGAGCAACAGTCATTTTTTACAGAGATAGCCCGTAAACACCCCGGCGAAACAAAATGGCATGGGGTTATAGCGGGTTTAAAGGGGTTGATTAGGGTTGAACAGAAACGGTATAGAAAAATCTACGGGGAGAAATTTGATATGAATAATTTAGAGAAAAAGATTTTAATTGAATGGATAGACAACTCAAATTATGTGTTGAACGATTGGGAAAGAAAGTTTTTTGATCATATATCAAATAAAGGGTATCAATTAACCAAAAAAGAATCCAAGAAACTTGTTGAGCTTTACGAAAAGTCGACCGGTGGAGGGATTTATCAAAAAAAGGAGAAGGTATGAGAACTACAAAAGAAGAATTGTCAAATTTCAACACACAATTACAAACTAAGATTTCAATATTAGAAAATGAAGACCTTTTTACGAGGCAAACATTCACAAATCTTTTATGTAAATGGGTTGAATCAGAAAATTCTTATATGGCTTATAGCGATAGCAACAAAGAACCGAAACCTTTTTCATGGGGAAAAATATTTTTTAAAATTGGTGAATTAAATTCTGACGCAGATTATAGTATTTTATTAATAAGAAAAAGAGAATTAGAAGAAATAGTTACCAAACTTGAAGAAGAAAAGAAAGAAAACCTTGTATGACCAACCGCCACGAATCACCATTTTTTACCCCTAGAAACCGGACACAGCTATTAAAGGCATTATTACCTCATTGGGAAGGCAGAAAACAGGATTTATACGAAATGTCTTTGAAACATTTAAAAGAGGAATTTAAGAAAATGAAACAGAGGAAAATGGAAGGGTTGATGAGGGGATGAAAACCCGTATTGAAAAAATATTTGATTTAGTTGCTGAGCCGGTAATTATACCTGAAACACAGATCGAAATACGCTGTAATACCTGTTGTGAAATATTTAAACAAAAAAGAACACAATCCGTTTTGGGTTTTTTATATATTACTTGTAAAAAATGCAGGATTAATACCGGAGTTGTTTAGATGACCAACCCCCAATACCACTACTTCCCAGAAGGAACTCAAATCACGTTTAAAAAACTTTGCATTGAATATCATGTTAAATTTGCATGGGTAGATGGGGTTAAATATCGGATGCCTGAAGATTGGGAAAAATATTTTAAGAAAGTTGTTGACAGAGGATTATTAATATTATAATATGATTGATGAAAGGAGACAAAATTATGAATAAATGTAAACGATGCTGTCATGTATGGACATCTCGACGCAGAACAAAAACTAAATCTTGCCCTAAATGTAAATCTTATAGATGGGATAAGGACAAATAAAAAAGGAGATGTATTATGGTGCTTAAAGCCAAACAACCAGAAAAAGTAATACCTAACAAACCTAAATTTCTAATCAGCGGAGAATCCGGGGTAGGAAAAACATTTTTCGCATTAGATTTCCCCAAACCTTATATTATTGACACTGAAAGCGGGGCAACGCGAGCACAATATCAAGAAAAACTTAAAAAATCTGGTGGTGTTTATTTTGGGAAAGATGAAGGAAGCCAGGATTTTGAAACCATAATACAAGAAGTAAAAACATTAGTAACGGAAAAGCACGATTATAAAACTCTTATTATTGACAGCTTCAGTTACATTTATTTGCTTGAAGCTGCGATAGCAGAACAAGAAATAGGAAGTGATTTTGGTAAAGATAAAAAAGCGGCACAGAAACCAACGAAACAACTCATTCGTTGGTTAGATAAGTTGGACATGAATGTTATCTTAATTTGCCATAGCAAAGCAAAATGGGCGCGTAAAGGTAAAGAGGTTTTTCAAGATGGAACGACCTTTGATGGATGGGATAAATTAGAATACATCCTTGATCTTTGGATTGAAATTCAAAAAGATGGTAAAACTTTTATGATCCGTAAAAGCCGGATTGAATCTTTACCGCAAGGAATATCAATGCCGTTAGCTTATAAATCTTTTGCTGATGTTTATGGTAAGGATATAATAGAGAAGGAAGCTAAACCGGCCGATCTTGCGACTAAATCTCAACTGACAACAATAAAGAAATTAATCAAAGCTCTTAATATCGACCAAGAACAGATTGATAAATGGTTCAAAAAGGTTGATGTTGATGATTGGGAAGAAATGACTTCTACGCAGATTCAAGGATTAACGGATCTGTTGAAGAAGAAGATTGAAGATATTAAAAAATAATAATTTAGGGCTGTGATCCTTCCGGTCAGAAGGCTACCTTTTATCGCACACAATGGGGCTATTCTCGTATATGGACTGTGACCCATAAGGCGAGCCATGATAAAAACAGCGTGTGTCAGCCCTAATAATAAAAGGAGAATCATGTCAAAAATATTATATTTCGATACAGAAACAACCGGAACCAACCATCTAAATCACGGGATAATTCAAATAGCATTTATCCTTGAAATTGATGGAGAAGTAGTAGAAGAAAAAGATATAAAAATGCAACCCTTTAAAGACGATATTATTGATCCAGAAGCGCTTGAAGTAAATCAAATCACAAAAGAACAAATTAAAACCTTTCAAGATCCCATTACGTCCTATACTCAAATATTAAAAGTGTTTGATGAACATATAAATAAATTTGACAGATCGGATAAATTCTTTCCCGCCGGATTCAATGTCAAGTTTGATACTGACTTTTTGGGTGAATTTTGGAAAAAAGCATCTAGGAGTAAATATGGACTTGGTTCTTATTGTAATTGGAGAAGAATAGATCCTCTACCAGTTCTTTATTTCCTTGTTGAAAGCGGGAATTTGGATCTCGAAAATTATAAATTAGGAACAGTATGTAAACATTTCGGGATTAAGCTCGATGACGCGCATGATGCTTTGGCAGATATAAGAGCAACCATAAAGCTTATTAAATTTGTAAAAAAAGAATTTATTAATATTAATTAAAAAACGGGAGTTAAAAATGGTACAACGAAACGCATCAGCAGATAACGAAGAACCAGTACAATCAGATTTTGAAAAACCGAGCGAAAAAGAACATCTATTCCAAGTATCAGACGTTTATGATGAAGAAAACCATCCAGAAAACTTTGACATTGACGATCCTGACATTATTTTTGCTCAATGCGAGGTTGTTGGAGGGGATGAAGAAGGCCGGACATTACTAATCCAATGCTGCTTAGACGATAGCCTCAAAAGATTTTATTATACGCGAATGTTTCTGAAGGTTATTGGGCAGCAATACAAAGGCGATAATTTTCCTATTGATTCTGATGAATGGCAAGGGAAACAGTTTTATGCAACTGTTGTCCACACTAAAGGTAAAAACGATAAATATTATGCTAATGTTAAAGAGTATAATTTTGAAAAAATGGTTGAAAAGAACCCTACCGGGGCCGGTGGAGGAAAAGATATAGATAATAAACCGGAAAGTGCAATAAGTTGGGACGAGTAAACCATGACAATAAACGAAGCCCGCAAACTCCTAGACTTCATAATCGCTTTAAAAAAGAAGGGCATGAAAAATAAAGATGTGGTTTGGGAGATTGCAAATAATTTTAATTTAGATGACTAAAAAACGTAATCAACCCGAAGAAAAACTTGTTATCAGGCCCATCCTGGCCAAACTAGAAACATACAAGATGACCGGGGATGTTATTTGGTATTGCCGGTTAGAAGCGGAGGATGCTCCCGGCATACCCGCGGGAACTCCAGACATTGTAGTTGTAGTAAACTGTGGGAATGGTATAATTTCCGTTTTATTTTTGGAATGTAAAAGACCTAAAAAGAAAAAAGCAAGCCGTGATGATTTAAGGTTTGAGCAATTACTCTTTTTCCAAAAAATGGATGGAAAGCCTAAAACCATTTGCTGTGTAATTAACAATCCTAAAAACTTATATGAAGCAATCAAGAAAGCGAGGAATTTATGACTGACGCTCAAAAAGAATTTTTAATAATACTTCTGATTCTTTTATTTGTTTTTTTGGGCCTTGTATGGAGGGCGCATGGGCAGGAGTCTTTACCGGCTTCTGAACAGATAATACACGCCATAATAGGAGAGGCGGCTGGAGAATCATTTGGTGGGCAAATAGCTGTGGCTTGTGGTATAAAAAACCGACCAGAGGGATTACAAGGAGTCATTGGGGCAAAAATGACACGAATACCAACTTCTATTGAATGGGGGATGGCCCGTGAAGCTCTTGACTCTTCAAATAATCTAGGCGCATGTGATTTTCTTGGCGGAGCTGATATGTGGTGTTCGAATTTGGAAGTTTGCAATAAAGCATGGATGGGTGTGCCGATGATATTTATTGGTAAAATTGGGGATCACTATTTTTACAGGAGATTAACCAATGATCAAAGTATCCGGTAAAAACTTTGTTGTTATAGAAAATCCCGTTGGAATACTAACAAAAATATGTGATTGCGGATGGGCTTCGTGTGAGTTTATGGGATTAACATCAAAAAAGTGTCCTAAGTGTAAAGTTATTTTTGAGGTAAATAATAAAAGAGAAAGAAAATCCCAACAACCAGCTACGGGAGAAAACTATGACAGAAGAAGAAAAGAGTTTGAAGGATAAGTTTAAAGCATTTTTTAAGGATACTAAACCGGCGACATTCTTCAGAGACAAAACTTTAGCCCAAATCGCGGTAGAACACTATCTAACCAAATTCGACAGAAAAGTAAAAGAGTTAAGAAATAAAGGCGCAGAGTGGCGCTATTCTGATATTCAAGAGTTGCGGAAAGTTATAAAAGCCGAGTCGGATTAAATCGTTTCTAATATTTGAATAAATCGGGAGGTGAGTCGTGAGGGATGATATAGAGGGTGATGTTAGAAAACTAAAAGATGTATGCAAAGATAGGTATAGGTTTGACTTCTATTACACAAACAATAAGGTGGATAAAAATAATGGGTATTGGTTTTTACATATCTACCCGTACATCTTAGGGTGGAAAGAGCGCATATTACAATTAAAACAAAAGATAACATCAGATATGACGCAAATCACATTAGCATAGAAAGAGATGCGGAAGGGAAGTCCTATTTTAGTTTTTTATGTTCTGGGACAAGGACAACGCTACTTGCCGACCATGTAGCAGAAATAAGTTTTTCATCTATCGGCGGGCAACTATGTTCTGAATGTGATCGGTCTATTTTTGAGGTGAGTTATGGCAAAAAATCAGGATAAGAAGGTTTTAGGCAGGGAGATTGCAAAAATAATTATGTCTGATGAAAAAAAAGCAGTTTCTTGGAAAATGGCATGGTCTTGGTCTGATAGAATTTTGTTACTTTTTAAGAGGAGGGATGGATGCAAAGACACTTATACCCTGATAACTGGGAAGAAATATCCTTGAAGATAAGAAAACGTGCTAAAGGGCAATGTGAGTGTGAGGGGTTCTGTGGGTTACATTGTGGGGATAGGTGTAAAGAAAAACAAGGAGAGGCAGCAAAGTGGGCAAGAGGAAAAATAATGTTGACGGTTGCTCATTTAACGCATAATCCTCAAGACAGTAGACCAAAATATTTAAAAGCAATGTGTCAAAGGTGTCATTTGAGGTATGACCGACTATATAAGTCAGCAAGAAGGTTAGAAAAGAAAGAGCCTGATTTAGTTAGGTTAGGAGATTTAACGGGGTTTTAACCACTCAGCATAAACAAGGGGGATGGGTGAAAGTAAGCGATGTAATGGATTGTATGTATAGAAATAAAGATAAAATTATTCGTATTAATGAGTGTAAATCCGATAAATCAAAAGCATATAATAATAATGAATTATTTGTTCTTTGGGAATATTTTATGAGAAAAATAGGAGCCCCTAAATTCTGTGGTTGTTTTGATTTAACAAGAAAAGAATACGGATATTGCGTATGGAAAATATTTGGGAAGAAATCTGCATTAAATTTTATGGTAGATACAAAGGATAGTAAATCTTGGAAAGAGGTTAGCACAAGAAGATATGCTTTGGATATTATGGAAACTTATAAAGGACGAGGACAATTATTTCTTAGGAATATTGCAAAACCAGAAACTCAGATGCAAAAGAAGTATCTTGATAAATATGGGGATTTAAATGAGCTTGGGAAAAACTTACTTAACACTTTAACCACACAACCAGTCTAACAAAGGAGAAAATTATGAACAAACCTGAATCAATTATGATCGACAACCAAAAGTATGTAAGAGCAGATTCAATTTCAAAAGAAGTAGAAAAGGATTATGTAATAGTAAGGACTTATACGGCAGGTGTTCATGCAGGGGAGTTAGTTGAAAGAAAAGGAAAAGAGGTTTTTCTTAAAAACTCAAGAAGATTGTGGTATTGGGATGGAGCAGCTTCTTTATCTCAATTAGCAATGGAAGGTGTTAGTAAGCCAGAAAATTGTAAGTTTCCTTGTGAGGTAACAGAAATATATTTAACCGAAGCTGTTGAGGTTATTCCATGCACTCAAAAAGCTATGGAAAGTATAAAAGGAGTTAAAATATGGAAACAATAGATATGAAAGGTAACGCTTCTGGCTCTAGCTATGGCTATGGCTCTGGCTCTGGCTATGGCGATGGCTATGGCTCTGGCTCTGGCTATGGCTATGGCTCTGGCTCTGGCTCTGGCTATGGCTCTGGCTATGGCTATGGCGATGGCTATGGCTATGGCTCTGGCTCTGGCTCTGGCTATGGCGATGGCTATGGCTCTGGCTCTGGCTCTGGCTCTGGCTCTGGCTATGGCGATGGCTATGGCTCTGGCTATGGCTAAAATTAACAACCAGTCTGATTAAGGGGGGGGAATTATGAATAAACTATCAGCATCAGAAGCATTGATTGGATTCGCAGGGTGGATAACAACAAGAGATAAGAAGATGTGTGCAGGAGCAAACGAGGAAGGTGGTCAATGGGCAGAAGCAGTTGATTTGTTTTGTAAGACAAACGGATTAGAAGAGCCTAGAGATGGTTGGGATAAAAACCTAACACATCCGAAGGAGAGATTAGATGACTAGAACGCTTAAAGATGTGGTAGACGAAAAGTTAGTGCCTTATATAATCTGTATGTATGCTAATAATTATGAAGGCATGAATGAACAAGGGGCATGGCAGTTAATTTGCAGAGAAACAGAAGATTTGAGAAAAGACATAGCCAAAGAAATCAAAGCCCACATCCTACAGATGGATTGTCTGAAGGAGAAGGAACTCACGGAAGATAGCTATGAAGAAGCAATGGATAGTGGGAACTCTGGAGATATTTGGAGTCATGGGATTGATACTGGCTACAACGAGTGCAGTAGGAAAGTCAAGGAGAGCTTAGAATGACAGAAGGAGGTAAGGAATGAACACAATCAAAAAGGTAAAACCATTTGAAAGAGCATTAAGTTATTCAAGGGAGTTGCAAGAATTTAGATATAGATTCTTTGAGGGTGACCAGTTACCAGTAGATTCTATGCCAAGAAACGATAGGGTCACTTTAACTAGAGAGAAGTTTTTGCAGTTTGCAACACAATACAACATTATGATTGAACTTTTAAGTTTGGCGACAAAACTACCTTGTGAAGAATTATGTATGTTATCTGTATTAAATAATGTAGCCCTACAAGGAGACACAGAATGACAGAAGATACGATTCGGGATTTTAAATGGTTAAAGAGTATTCGTTTATGTGTGAAGAATGGATATATGACTGATGAATCTTGCCATAGGATTCAAGAGTATTTTCACCAGTTGTTTGAAGAGCAGGAGAAACACTACAACAAAGCATATAAACAACAAACAAAAGGGTATTTACATTTACGAAACGAGCTGGAGAAACGATTGAGGCTATCAGAGGAAGAAGTATTTAACGCAGTATGTTTAGAAATTCAGAGGGCAACCAGAAATGATACTGATTATAGCAGAGCCATAGCCAAAGCCATCGTTGCATTACAGGGAGACAAAGATGCCTAAATTAAGAAAAGAGTGTAGTGTGTGTGGCATATTTAAACCACCAACACAATTTTATAAACAGAAAAATGGAACACATGGGGTTAGGGGCGACTGTAAAGAGTGTTTTGTTGTGAAAGGCAATAAATACAAAATGGAAAACCCTAAGAAGTATTGCTTATATTCCATTAGGTCACAATTCAAGGCGAAAAACAGAAAACACCAACAAAGAGTAACTAACATTGTCTATAATGCTAGGCAAAGCGGATGGTTGATTAAACCGAAGAATTGCCAATGCTGTAACTCAATAAGACCTCTCCAAGGTCATCACTTTGACTACGACAGACCAAAGGATGTTATATGGTTGTGTCTCAAGTGTCATGGATTTTTGCATAAATACATGAATTTTCTTTGCCAGTTGCAAGATAAGGAGGAGTGAATGCTAAGTGACCAACTTATAGCTAGGATGCCGGAGAAAAAGATAAAAAGAATTATAAAAAAATATTACACGGCTGAAGGTGCAGAACATGACCATAATCGGAAATATATGTTGCAATTTATTATTGAATCTCTCAAAGAGATACTGGGGAGGGTTGAGGTGGATGAGGATACTATGGTTGCAACAATAAATTATATATGCTTGCACTATCAGAATGTTCCGTCTGATGAAAAACATTCTTATTGTAGAAAAAAAGCCAAAGCAATTTCTCAAAGCAATCTGATTAAGGAGAACAATGAATAAGGCACTACTAATCGTTTAAAGGAGGTGTGAGGATGGAAACAATAAGCAGAAGTGAACATTTAGATTGGTGTAAAAAACGAGCGCTTGAATACAGCAGTAAAGGATATATGCCTCAAGCATATGCGAGTATGGTAAGCGATTTAAAAAAACATCCAGAAACAGAATCCCATGTAGCAATCGGATTAGGGATGGATATGTTAATGGGCGGTCACCTTAACAAGCCTGGGGAAATGGATAAATTTATAAATGGCTTTAATTAATCCTCCCAACGGAAAGGGGTGCAAGGATGTTACCAATAAAATTTAAAGAGCATAATAGAATTTATGCAAAAAACCAAAAACCTTATTTACCATTACCTGTATTTGAAGATACTGTTGATGGTGGGAGGATTATTCATTGTTGGGGATTATCTTTTAGCGAGAGGATAAAGATTTTTTTTACAGGAAGACTTTGGATTCACGTTAAAACATTTAATAATCCACCTCACCCGATAAAACCAATGGTAGACAATCCATTTAAGGCTTAACCCCCTCAAGCTAAGAGGAAAGGAGAATAATGGATAAGTTCATGCCTAAGATAAGTCCGACAATGAGAAATATTAGAAAGAACTTTAAAAAGGTCGGGATAGTTTTAGGAATTATTTTCTTATTACTTTGGTTTGTTCGCAGCGAAGCGAAGAGAGTACACGCTGAGATGTGGGGAGCAATTCACACATTACAATATTTGCATAAAGGTGATCATAATGGAAATTAGTTACGGACTCGCGCTCTATATATTAATTGGGATGTTTGGGGCTTATATACTTGGAGGTAAAAAATGAAATGGCTTTGGAGGGGGATTTGTTTTACGCTTTTTTTAGGTTTTATGTTTTTTCTTATTATTACTGACTCTACGCGTATAGATCATGCTAAAAGAATTTCTGAATTAGAACAAAAAGAGATTGAATTAACAAAAGATATTTTAGCTACAATGAAAGATATGACAAAAATAAAACTAGATTACAAAAAGTTTAAAGCTAAACACAAACACTATTATAATGGGCCGCCTATTCCACTAACTGACTAAAAAGTTTACTTCTATATTTCTCTAATATCCCGCTATGATCTTCTTTCGTAAAGACATTATAAAGTTCTATCCCATACGGTTTTTCATCCGGCCTTTCTCTATCTTCTGGATGATCAAACCGTATAAATCCCCAAAATCCATTTTGTCCAAATGGTTTAATAGCTATCTTCCCTATTACATCGTCATTATGGCTACACCAGCAGTAAACACGCTTAACCTTCTCAAACTGTAACAAATTCCAAAAAGATGTGTTTTCTATGTGAGAATCAATAGGGCAATGAGCAAATACAATATTCTTAAATTTCAGATCCTCACATTCCGTAAGTAATTCATACATAAGCCATCCACCGAAACTATGTGCAAGAACTGAAATATCGTGATCAGGGAACGTTTTTTCAATTTTTTTGAAAAATCTTTTTAGAGCTTTTATTTGTTGGCTCTTAAATAGAGAGTTTAGCTTGAGAAACTTAGTTGAACTCATTAACCAAGATGTTACAGCCATTACCCGGCCATATCTAAAATGGAATACTTTAAAACCATTATCTTTTTTCTTTAATAGGTAGTCACCGAAATCATTTTGCCAGTCATCTTTAGCGCGCCATTTGATTCCATGGATTGTTACGATTGCTGTTTTATTCATTGATTTCTTCTAAAGATAATGGCCTATAAGGAGCCATAATAAGAGCAGGTAAAGGATTAGGGGCTTCCCCTCTACCGGCATTTGTTTCCCTTAACATAATAACCCTGTCTACATGCTCAATAGCAATAAGTCCATAAGAAAATGTCATATCCTGGCCTATCACATCAAGTAAATTTCGGCTATTGTAAGCGCATCCCGACAAACTAACTATTAGAATCGCTAGAATTATTTTGTGCATTTCTTCTGTCCTCCTTTCTACGATCTCGATTTATCATATTTTTATTGATCGCTGTAATGTCAAGTTCATCTTTCAATCTTTGACACATATAAATTACATTATTTAGTTTCTGTGCAAACTTGATATACTCAACATCTATTGTTAAAGTTCCTCTATTTTCTTCTTCACCTTTACTCATTTTAACTTCCCACTTTCATAAATATTCCGAGTATAATAACAATAAAGATTACCCATTTTAACCACCTTACTTCCTCTTTCAAATCATCAACACTTCCCACCCCGTCTAATTTTTCGAAGATGGTATCAAACTTTTTAGTATTCTCAATATGATGTTCTTTCTCTCTTGTTTTAACTTGCATAAAATCAACCTTAACTATCGTTATCGTTTCATGAAGATTTGCTATCTCTCGCCCATTTTCTTTAACAGCGTCCAAAATCATTTTTTCTGAACCGTTCATTTTTTCCCCTTATTCACCCATGCGAGAATTGCCGCCGCAATAATAGTTACGGCTACCGCCCATATCATTTCCGTTGTGAAATTTTTTTCTTTAACTGGTATTGGTTGTTCGGTGTGTATATGAATTTCTGGTGAAACTATTTTTTGTTGTGGCATATCCATAAACTATCCTTATAAATAGACTAGAGCCTGTTAAGGCGGTAAACCTTGCCTGGATAAAGGCAGCCCTAGCCTATAGATTTTCTAACCTTGTCTGCTTCCTATTACCCACCCTCATTCGGTAGTGGGTTATTTTGAAATGCCTAATAGATCATTTAGGCTCCATGAGGATTTTATTAACCCTATGGATACAGCAGGAGAGGTTTTAATTGTTCCATGTGTTTTACAAAAATTATAATACATAAAGTAGATTGCTAAAGCGCATTGCATATTATAAAACTTCTTAGAGAAGCCATTAGTAAGCCTTGTCAGACGCCGGACACACATTCTTATATTAAGATTACCGCGCTCTACATAACTTGTTGATATTTTATTTATATCTGGTGATCCATGTAATACCTTTTTACTTATCTTTACATTTACAGCAGGGCTATATCTATGAACTTTTTGAACATAAGGATAAGATTTTACTAACATACCATAATCACAATTCGGGAAAGCTCTGATGACATTAGCGAAATAAGCGCCATGAGCGTCTGTGGTAATTTGTGTTCTGCCAGTAATACGTTTAGCAAGGTCATTAATAAATATCTTCCCTGAATCTATCCCACGGCTCGCTAAGAGCCAATTAATAATAAAACGAGAACTTGTGTCCATTGAAACCCATGTCCATACGCTTCCCGTTCCCTTGCCCTTTTTAGATTTAGGCACGTTTCTATCTTTAGCATAACAGAACCCCCAAATCTCATCACATTGAATTTCTTTGCTCTTAATATTGTATATATTGTTATTATGATACTCAATACACCCCTGCCCCAAGTCTACGATAAATTTCAGTACGGTATTCTTATTTACTCCTACCAGCCTGGAAGTAGAGCGTACCGAATTGCCCTCAACAAGCGCCATTAAAATATGTTTTCGCTTCTTCTTGCTTAACCTGTTCATACTTTAAGTATGCTTGGTCGAGCAAGCATTTGCAAGAGTATTTAGAAAATTTAAGACAGCGCTTTCATTTCAATAAAAATATCTTACTATCTATTTATCATTTATTACTTTCATGATAGAATCATTAAAATGATTAATCCTGCACTTGTAATTGATCTTCAGTGTTCTTCTTGTCAAAAACCTCTTTCGCAGCGCGTACCTGACCATCTACAAGCAGATCAAACTTTCTTTTTAAAGTGTCCGCAGTGCGAGCAACAAGTAAAGGTTCGTCTAATTGTAAAACTAAAGATAGGTCAAGAAACAGACAGTGAATTCGTTGGATCACTTTTAAAGATATGGAGTCGGGGAATTCGGAAGATTGATGAGACCAAAAATCTTCTTGGATATTTTGTGATTCAAATTTCCCAGCTTCCAAAAAGTCATCCCAAGTAAATTTTTTATCTTTCATCAGAAATAATCATCCTCTCTTTACTCCTTTTCTCCTTCTCCCACCTGGCTTTTGCTCCCATCTTAGCAATCTGCTTTTTGCGTTTAGGAGACAATTTAGCTGCCCTTGCAATCCCCCCTTTTGAAGCCCCTAATTTTGATAATGCCACAGCTGCCGGATTTTTCACATTTCTATTATATCAGAAAATACTTGCTCGTGCAAGCAGCTTGACAAGTTAAATTTATATGGCATACTTTAGTATCATGTCAGAAAAGAATAAGGAACTCACAGAAAAAGAGGCAATGGAAATTTGCCAGTATTACATCAAATACGGTGAAGAAGCTACCCTCAAGAAGTATGATGCTGCTTCCGTAGAAGATGCTCTAACCAAATAATATCAAACACAATTAAACCATGCAAAAAGACAATTTCAATCTTATATGGATCGTATTATTCGTTTTTGTATTTGTATGGCTTCTATTATTTATTATTAATTAATAAATATTGTTTGTTTTTTCTGCCTAATAATCTTATCCCAAACTAACCCACTACCATTTCCTATAGTCTTTTATAATTCTTTCTCCAAATCTTAATATTTTTTCAAAACTATTATTTATTTCACAAATATTTTCTTCAAATTTATTTGACATGCTTTTCATAATGTCAAAAAACGTAAACATTTCAACTAAAGATTCATACTCCTCCATTGTAAATGCTTCTGTATATAGTATCTCGCAATCTTCCCTCGATGCCGTTCCAGGGCATCGGAGTCAATCAATTATCATTAGATGTGTATAAGCCTCTGCTGACGGTGTTATGAAACCCGTGTAGGAAATAAGTGCCGAACCAACCGTTGGTGAACTTGTTGGGATTACACGAGTAGACATTAAAGCATCATCTGTAATTGTTACTGTCGCTGAAGCATTGCAAGTTTGCACTCCATCACAAATAGATTCTAATTGAGCTGAAGCATCTCCTGACCCACCAGTGCTGTCTCTTAACCTAAAAGTAAATATATCTCCAGTTGCCCCTGGGTCTGTTTCAAGCTCAACATACATATTTTTAATAATCATGTCAGAGGCAAAACTTCCTGTTTGAATAAGTTGTTGCTTATTAGCCTCTGTTGCGCTCCACCCATCATCTCCAGCAATAATTCTTGCATATTCTGTATTTGTTACATGAAGAGTATCGTCGCTAGACATAGGAATAATCCATTCACCTTCGGTTGTTGGGTCAAAGAGTACACTTGCTTTTAATGTTGAAGCAGAAGGGGTGTTCCCATTATCAGTAGAGACTAAAACAAATGTCTCTCCTGCTGTGGCTGTTACTGTCCCTGTGTTACTCTTGACACCACTTTCGCCAGAAGCATATGTAATAACTATAGATTCTGCCGATGCTGAATCTCTAAATGTAAAAGTTCTAGTGGCTGTCCCTCCAGGCGCAGTTGGTAAGTCAGTATAAAAAGTAGGAAATACTCCTCCAGTTGAGGCGATAAAAGTCCTATCAAACTCTGTTCCATCAGCATTAGCATTTCCAGAAATACCTATATATTCTGTTCCAGTAGTTGCCAATAAATCCCCAGACGTTCCACCTACCAACGCCGTTTCATCTGCTGTTGTTGGATTTCCTGTGGCAGACCAACTAGCATCTGCACCAGCAGGGGCGGTTGCAGATGGGTCTGATTCTATAGACAAACATTCTCCAGCATTTATAGAAAATCCATCGCTATTATTACAAGTAGTCGACCCTGCTAATACCGTACAGGTCAATGTTGTGTCTGCTCCTGTTCCATCACACCCTGTATCTAATCTAACCATAAAGGCATAACTTGAACCTACGTTTGTTGGGTCAGCAGTTAGCTTTACACGCAAGTCATCTATCGTCCCGGTATAAGGCCAAACAATTTGCCTATCACCCTCCGTTGCACTCCAATTAGATACATTTCCTATACCATAAAAATGATTATATTCAGTAACAGTAACATTCAGGTCATTGTTAAGACCATTTACCAAAACCTGCTGTGTCGCCCCATGAACAGGAACACAATATAAAAGAAATAAAATTGTAAGTAATTGTTTAATCATAATCTCCCCCTAGTCAAAATCGTAATCTAGCGAAAACCCGCATTGAGTTATCGCTGCATTTGGTTGAGAATCGAACTGTCCGTATATATCCTTACCAGCCGCCACTGTTCCGGCTGCTATAGCTGCATCCACCCTGACACCGCTTGTTGTGTCAAAGGTTTCAATAACAGTAGCATTAGCGAATCCTATAAAAGCATCAGCCCATTTAATGTCCCCAGCAATTTCATTTCCTGAAGCGTCGCAAGTTACAGTCAATTTAGTTATTGTCAAATCAGCAGGGACACCCGCCCACAATAGAAATTGAGTATCCAGAGCTTGTGCTGCGTTGGGATCGAATAGAGTTCCAGATTTTGTTAAGGTAACTCCTTGTAGGAATCCACTAGAAACAGTAGCTTTAGTGCCAAGTTGTGTCTGAATCGCCGACGTGACACCACTAACATAATTAAACTCAGTCGTTGTAGGCGTGGCCCCGTCCAATATTTCTAACTCCGCTTCAAGAATTGCTGCGGAGCCTATCGTTATACCAAGAATAGTTAAAATGCCTGTATCATCCCAAAAATAATGTGTTTCTAATCCGATTTTAATTGTTGTCGGCGTTACTGTTCCTGGATTCGGATTCCCTGTCCGGATGATCTTAATCCAATACCCCGCCGTAGTATCTCCGGCCCCTGGATCACCGTTGCTTGTCCAAGATCCACTAATACCGGAAAGTAGCCATGTTATATGACCTTCGGTATTCTGAAAGCCGTCAGTTCCGTCACTAGGGAAAAACTGTGTCCAGGTGTCGGCTGCTGTGTTGTACCAGAACGTAGGAACGATATTTTTTGTGGCTTCTGTTCCAAATACAACCTCTACATCATCGAATTGCGTGGATGAACCAAAATATATTTCATCATTATTTACCGCAAAAATCTCCACTCCATCTATGCCATCGGCCCAAGTAGATCCACCGCCTGTCTTTCTTCCGGCAAATTCTGTTTGTGATGGCGTTGCTGGTGTATCAACTAATTGCTGAATTGGGCCAATCTTACCAAGCGTCGTAATTCCAAAAACTGATCCGGAGGGTGATCCGGCAGTTTCAAATTGCATATACCGAAATTCTGACGTCGATACTTGAGCGGATGTATCGGAATCCATTTCAACGCCAACAAATACTTGCGTCGCCGTTGATGGTACAACGTCTTCGATCCTTATGGTTCCTTCTCCTTTCGCCTCGATGTGAAGATCTATATTCGTATCATCGCCAACCGCAGATAATTTCGGGCCGTCCCCTGTTACAGAATTTGATACTTGAATATGGTTTACAGGGGATGTTTCTTCTACAAAGGTAAGTAATTCATCAGTTCCATCACCTATGAATTGTCCGTTTACGTCTAAACTTCCTCCAAGTTGAGGGGTTGTATCTTCGACGACGTTAGATAATCCTCCACCAAATCCAGACCTACACGACCATGTTTGAGTTGAATCTTCATAAGCTAAAGCACTTCCGGCTACATTACAATCAGGGAGCAACTTATAAACTCCTGTGTCTGCTGCCGTTCCTGTTAGGACTTCATTTACGGCTATTCCAGTTGTTAAGGTTTCCAGAGAGTTCGTTTCAGCACCGCCACTTGGAACACTACAAGTCCCATCCGCGTTATCCGTCGGGGCATCTGTGAACTTTATTGCATAGCCCCAACATTTTCCGGTTCCATCTTCTTTAGAAACTTCAGTGAATCCTGATCCTAGAGGTACTCCTATAGGTACGCCAGCAGTAGGAACTTGTGCATAGGCTAATACCGGAAAGAGAAGCAAAAATATTATATTTATAAGTAATTTTCTCATCGTAAGTATGTTACATGTATCTTGGCTGAAGTTGATGTAGTTCTAAATCCTCTAAAATTATTTAATTGAGAGAAACCTTCAAGGACTAAACTAGCGTTAGGTGATATAAGATGACCAATTGATGCCGTTGGGGCAGTTCCATCTATTGTGTAACGAAACCTTGCCGTTTCTACGGTTATGATTACCTGTTTTGGTTTTGGATTAGCGTTTAATTTTGCTGATGTTAGGCCAACTCCACCAGAAGTAGCATCTATAGTGATTGATTTATGATCAAACGGTATCAACTTCCCTATCACATGCTGGCGCGCGTCTATCATTGACTGGCTCCTATCGCTTCATATTGTTTTTTAGCTTCAATTTGTTCTTGCATTATTTTTATTACTTTCTTTTCAATATCTTCATTTATTTTTCCACTAGCTTTTAATTCTTGCAATTTTGACATTTTATTTTTTGATGTAACAATAGATTCAAATATCTTCTGAGCCTCTTTCCACTCTTTAGTTCCTCTTTTTTTCATTATATCTTTTTTAACTCCGGCAAATATTTTAAGAACATTGTGCCCATTTTCAGAAATAAAAGACATTGTTTCAAGAACTCTTTTTTTACTTTTACTTTTTAAAGCTCTTGTTAGTTCTTTTTTAGCAGAAAAGAAATTCATACCTTTTGATATAGGAAAGGCGAAAGTAAGTGGATCAACTTTCCCAACTACTTTTCCAATAGTTTTTAAATTAACACCTTCTGATAAAGGGTCAAATAACCCCTTTCGTACATTGCTCTGAACAGAAAAAGGAACACCAAACTTAGCTGCCTGTTTCAATCTTTCTCCAGTCTTTTCAAATCCTTCCGATTCTGGTATTTTACTAAATCTATTTGGGAATACTTGAGCTGAAATAGCATGAACTAAAGGAGAAGCCTTACCTGTCAATTTTGAAAGAGTTGCTTCAGGAGGGTTAAGCTGACCTTCAAGCATAAACATCTCTGGAACTTCCAAAAACTGTTTACCTGTCCTCATATATTCATTACTACCATCAGGATTTTTACCGATAAATAAACGTGCTTTTTTTCCTGGCTCATTTTCCCACATATTTCGTGCTTTACCCAAATGAATTTCAGTAAATGCTCTATTTAATTGATTGACAGCACCATACATTATAATTCCACCCATTTTCCAAAACTCACTTCCTAATTCTTTTCTTATTGCATTATCAGTCGCGCTCCTTCCTCCTGCCCCAAAAATAGAACCAAATTGTCTCATAGTTGATATGCCCCAATCAGGCGATAAAAAAGCAAATTGCATAGATTGCCGCCATTGTGGAGATTTAGTTAATAATTCAAAAGCCTGACCACCAAAGGTATCATTAATAATTGTAGCAACGCTTCTTTTAACCTCATCTATTGGAACGCCTTGAAATTGTTTTGATTTTAAAATACTATGAACACCTTTTTCATATCCAAATAACTTTAAGTTAGGATGTAAATAATCCCATAAGAATGTGTTATTTGTATTAACAATCCATTGCGCCGGTTTAGTTACTAATTTTAAAGGTTTAGTTATTGCTTGTTTTCCTAATCTTTCATTTAATCCTAATAAACTTTTTTCGACTAAATTTCTTGATACGTCAGACGGTGCTTCAACTATCAAATTATGAGCTACAGCATCTTTAAATGCTGGGTTATTTAATACTGGAGATTTACCTTGCTTCATTTGTCTAACAGATTCTAGAAATATTTTTGGAGCATTAATTCCAGTAGCAACTCCAGATTCTAATAAAGCTATATGATGGAATAATGAAAGCGCTAAATTTGAATGTTTTCCATAAGAATTTATCGTTTCAAGAAGTCTTACAACTTCAGTTTCATTTTTAGCTCCAAAAATAGATTTCATCTCTTCTGCTATTTCAGGATGAACTTTAACAGGAACTTTCGTTATTATTAATTTTCCGTCTTTCCCTGTTCTTCCCATGGCGCGATTAATAGAGGGATGATCTATTTTAATCCAATCACCAGGGGCTTTGTCTGCCCGTTGAATCATCGATGTTCCACCAACTATTTTAACTTTCCCGTTTTTAAGTTTTACGGTTTTCCCACCAATTTTCATATTTGAAACCGCTTTTACAAAGTTTTCATTAGCCATAGCCGTATAAACATTATTCTCGTAATAACTTATTAATTCAGCAGCATCTAATTTTCTTGGAGTTAAACCAAATTTATTTATACCTTCTTGTAAAGTGCTTATAGTTCGTTTTTGACTATGACTACTCTTTCGCATAAACCAACTAACGACTTGTTTTTCTTTATTTTTAGGAATGTCCCACAACCTATTAACATAATTTTGAACAAATGCAGTATCTTTCCCGTAAGTATCAATCATGGCATCTTTAGCAGAATCATACCTCTGACGTAATTTATTAGCCCAATCTTTCATTATAGGCATTTTATCAGATTGTAATGATTTAATAATATCAGGCCGTTGGAGTTTCGATGGAACAGATGTTTTTTCAATCATAAATGCTAACGCTTCTCTATCAGCAACATTAGGTAAGGCTTCTTTCATTTCATTTGCAAATTGAGCCGTTTCGATTTGCTTAACTTTAATATCAGCATGTCGTTTAAATTGAGCTTTTGTAATATCAGTATATTTTTTCAGAGAAGTCCCAATACTTCGTCCGAAAGACAGCATTGGATCTCTTATAAATTTAGGAAGTTTCTCGTAAGCAAATCTGACAGCCCCAGGTAGTACCTTAAATCCAACATCAATACCTTTAAAAAGAGCTGCTGATGTTGCGGCTGATTTAGCTATACCAATAGGTTTTTCTGTTCCAGCGGTTGCGGCCCCAAACCCTCCCGCGCCGAGTAGGAACTTAGCTCCCTTCAATGGAGCAACTTTGCTAAGAGCAGTTACATCTCTTGTAAATTTTGGAATAGCAAATGATAAGGATTCTGCTCTTGAACGAGGCTTAATATCTTCAAAAGACTTTGGAAGAATTTTTCTTATAAATGGAATGTCCCCTATCAAGCCTTTAGCGACAAACGCACCCTTACGTCTAGCTTGCATACCTAATTGTCCTATTGGGTCAAATTTTCTTTGTTCAATAAATTCAGCTTTAGAAAGAGGAGAAACTTTTTCTCTCCGAATATCTTTTAAAGTTTTACCTTTTTTCTTTGGCGTTACAATGTCAACTTTATCCCAATCAACAGCCATTTTAATTTAATTCTCCTATTAAATCTTCGATAGATTGCGCCGTTGAACTTTTTTCTATCAGTTGTCTTTTAAGCCATGTACTAGCTTTTGGATATTCTAAACTCATTGTTTGAAATATTTGAAAAGGATCTGCCCCTTCCGAAATTTTCTGTTGGGCTATTGCAACATCTTTTTGGAACGCTGGTGTTCCCAAAGGAGATTTTATATCAGCTTTAGCCGCTTCAAACGATAAAGCCTCTGCTTGGGTTATCGGCTTATATTCTTTAGGTTTTAGTTTAGCTTTTGCTGCTTCAAAACCTATAGCCTCTTCCATTGTTTTTGGTTTCCATCCAGGGGTTTTTAATCCAGCTTTAGCTTTTTCAAATGCTACGGCTTCTTCCATTGTCGTTGGCTTCCATCCTGATAATTTCAACTTAGCTTTTTTCTCCTCAAATTCCAACGCTTCTGCCTGTGTTGTTGGCTTCCACACAACAGGCTTTTTAATCGCTTTCAGTCTTCCAATCCCCGGAACTTGAATACCTCCCGTATCCTCCGGCCCCGCAATTTCAGTCTTTCCCTCTAACAGAGAAGAGAAGCCAAGCAATCCCCTTTTTTGAGTTGTCTCTTGTTGAGCCAACCTATCTTGTTTTAATTTTCCTGCAATATTGCTCATAGCCGCGGATAAACCGCCCAATCTTCCCATTTTACACCCCTCCTAACAATCCACCGCCAGTATTTATAGTAATCCCCGCTGATTGTTGTAACCCGCTTCCTCTTAATAATAGTTCAGATCCTAATGTCCCCATAGCCTTTCTTAATTCTTCAACGTCTGATGCTTTAACATTATAAATCTGAGCCGCAACTTCCGTCGAGTAACCTGTCAAACCAAGAAGAGCATCCATATCCGCTTTATCAACTCCTAACGAATCTTGGATTGCTTGATATTTTTCCGTCCTACCCAACTCAAAATTCCTTTGATTAATTTGAGCTGTTGTATCATTTTTCAGATTAGTATAATTTTGCTCTAATTCATCTACCGCTGCTAAATGTTCTCCTCCACCCAAAACGCCAGCAACATTATACCGAGCATCTAACGCTTCTTTATCCCTTATAAACTGCTCATCTAACTTTCTAAACGTAGCATCAAGAAACTGCTGATTAGCTTCAGGATGTAACTCACTTGGTGTCGCGCTTAATATACTAGAAAGTTCTGTCCTCGCCTGTTGACCTAACGGCGATATTCCTCCTCCTTGTAACAGTTTGGATTGTAAATCCGTAAACTGTTCTGGAAACTCAAATTGAGGAGTTTTAGGTAACAGAGAACCAGCTGATAAAGCTGTCCCTAAAACATTAGAAGGTTTTGACGCAAAATTGCTTATCTTAGATGTAAGAGTCGTCGGCGCAGTTGTTAGCTTTGTAGTCGGAGCTAACGCTGTTGCTGCAAAACCCGTAGCTGGTGTCGTTCCAAGTTGAGTCGCTTGAGCCGCTTTTGACGCAGCAGTTCCACCGCCAATTAACGCTCCACCTGTCCCTAATACTCCTTTTACGGCAGGTATAAAGGTTGATACGCCAGCCGGAGCTGCCCCTACTCCTGCTCCACCAGCAGCAATACCCGCAACAGCTGGAGTTCCGACTAATGCACCTTTAACCCCAGCTCCGATTCTACCTAAAAATCCTTTCCCTGCTTGTTTTGCTACCGCTGCTCCTGCTCTAGCGCCAGTTATACCAGTTTTTAAAGCGCTGCCTCCAAGTGCTCCAGAAAGCCCCCCAAGAAGTCCTGCTTTTACAGGACTACCTAATTGTTCTGGATGCCTTTTAGCCGCAAAAGCCCCCATACCAGCACCGGAAATAGCTCCTAAAATCGGATTAATAGCTCCTAACAGTATAGGAGCAATAAATCTCAAAATACCACCCTTCTTATACCTTATTCCATCTATTTCATCGGGGGATATTTTAACAAGAAGCTCTTGTAACTCATGTTCCATTGTTGCGTCGTCAATCTCTTTAACGCCCGTCCGGCGAACATAAGCCTCATTTGTCTTTGGATTAGCAAAACCTAAAGAATCTTTTAATTTCTCTTTAGTCATATACTTTAGATCCTTATGAAGATCATCGAACTTATCATCATCGACGATAAAAATTTTATAAGTCGGTTTCATTTTAGTCATAGTAGTCATTGCGTTTCTCCTTTTATTTAATAATCGTAACTTTAGGAACTTTAACAGTAATATTTTCTGTTTTATCTTCTAAGATAAAACTGTAATCAATTTGTTCGGCTTCATACAGAACTATCGTTTTTTGTTTACCAATACTTTCAAATTTAGCAATAATGCTAGTCAAATCCTCAATATTATTAGCAGTAACAGTTTTTTCTTTTCCCTCAATCGAATATATAACAATATATATCATCCTAGCTCCTTTTTATAAACATTAACAATTCCGCTTTTAACTCTGTTCCACCGTAAGAATTTAACTTGTGGAAACTTATTTTTTATATATCCGATAAAAAGACCAAAAACAAATCTATTATATTTATGGTTTTCCTTCTCTTTACTGCTCACACATTGATCTATATAACAAGTATCACCTTCCGGCTCATCATCAATAACCGACCATGGATCATCCCTGACATATTTATTAACATTTCCATTTCCTATGAAATAAGTAATATAACATTTTAGCTTCCCTTTTATATGGACAGGAAACGCTCTGTCCCGTTTCAACATCTCCATGTAATAAGTCTTATCCAATTTGCTCAAGAATTATATACGCCGCATATTGCGGATTTCCAGATTTCCCCGCTATTGCCAACGCATAAGTTATTGCCGACGCATTTGATGAAATAAATTCATTTCCTGTTGAACCATTCGCAATATTAGACAAATCTACACTCCCCGCCGGACTAAGCGTTTTTGCTCCTGATGCGTCTGTCCATCCAATCGTTGCCGTAAGCGTTCCAACCCCAGCCGTAGTACATATCAAATAAACGCTAACTCTAAAAAACCAAGCCGTACTAGGCGTATAAAAAGTTACCGTCGCAATGTCGCCCGTCTGTCCTGTTAATTCTACCTTCGCTACTTGAGCAGTCATTGTAGCATTAATAGAGTTTCTAACCTCCTGAACAAAATCCATTAATTCTGTCTTTTTTCTAATGTCGGTGCTAAAAGTAAAATCAGATATTTTTGTCATACTGTAGCTCGATCCCCAACCTCCTGACCCAACTGTTTCCCATATAAATCAACACCATAAATTGTTGGAGCTGGATTAGAAGAATCATCTTTTAACTTAATTTGGAGCATATTCTCAATAGTCCCAATTTCAAATAATTGACTTTTCCCAAAAGCTAATTCATCATTATGGTCATAATTAAAATTCTCAGAAGTTGTCCAAGATACGCCCCAATCATTTCGATATTGAAATCCAATATTAAGAGTTGACACTGATGTGATTTCTTTAAAATGAATAGCTATTTGTAATGCTTTGACAGCCAAGCTAACTAATGATGGCTTTATCTTCCCAGACACCCAATAAGCATTTATATCCGAACCATTATCATCATTCCCGCTTTCCATCTGGAAAGTAAGACCAGCACGGCCTGAAGTGTATAAAAGTTTCGCTTTATCCGTAGACATTAAATAAATAGAAGATTCAAATATTTGCCCATCATAAGGATATATGCCTCCTACTCTGTAATCTAAAACAAAAGCATAATTTACAACCCTATCACTTCCTAAAACACAATATAAAATATATTCATAAGTGTCTTGTTTAACTACCGCATGAAACATGTCGGAATAAGTAAAATTCATATCATCAAAAGAAAGTGGTTGATCGTCTGACGCTTCAAAAAGATCGTTAGTTTCTTCCGATAAAGTATCACTTAAAACCTGAATATTATATCCGTCAAAAATGGCAAGTTTCTTGTCTGTTGTAAGAAATATCAGAACTGTTCCAAGATCACCACCCATGTCAACTTCCTTAATAGAGTAGTGACTTGGCGTTCCTCTTCCTAATATCTGGTCAATTTGAAACGTCGGGTTTGAACCAAGAAAAGTAATTCTATGGACAGAATATCTTTTAAAAACATAAAGTTTACCTTTTAATATTCTTACTCCTGTAATAACATCTCCATCATTCGTATCAAAATTCAAAGTATTAGTTGCCGTCCAAGTCGTATAATCAGATACAACAGAATATCTCGCCTGATTCGGGCTTCCTCGCACACCAAAAACAAAAGCATAATTCTTCCATATAGTAAAATATTTACCTAAAGGTGCGGCAGACACAACAGAAGCATTACCTGTTCCTGTATAAGTATATAATCCTATATCAGTATTTACTAAAGCTCTTCCAGATTGCCAGTCACCAAAAGTCCAATAGCGTGAAGAAGTAATGGGTAAAGCAGAAGCGGAATAAGCCGATGTTGGAGGAGTGAAGTCGGCTGTCCATCTAGCAATTCCTTTACTGATACGAAATTCATCAATCCATCCATTAACAAAATGAGTTATGTCTGTACCGTCATCTATAGCTCCAATAACAATTGTTCTACTATAGTCAGGGTACGCCGTAGATGATGTGCCAGTTGTTGCTTGCTTGACTCCACCAATAAAAGTCATCCAGGTGCTTCCGTTTCTAACAGCTGCTATGTGATACCATGTATTTATTGATGGAGTCCATGCGTTAGTAAAATTTATTATTTCAGTTGCTCCTGACGACAGAACAACAAATCTTAACAAAGATCCTGTAGATGTAATTCTTGTATATTCATCACTTGCCGTTGCTTGAGAAAAAAGAACCTGCGTCCCTGAAGTAGAATTAAATCTCACCCAAAGATCTATTGTAAAATCCCCCGTTCCGAAATTCCAATCGGAAGAATCAGGTATCGTCAAATAATCACCAGTCCCATCAAGTAATCCCGATGCTGTTCCAAATTTCTTCTGATCCGTATCAAGCTGTGCATTTCCAGCCGCGGTAACAGTATGTACCCCTATCTCATCAGTAAAAGTAGTTGAAGTATCAGACCCGTCACAATGAAGCATTAATTTCGTAAAAGTATCCCACGATGAACCTCCTCCAACAGCATCCCAAGTACCGTCTGGCGATCCATCTGAGCTTTTTTCCATTTTATATAACTGTGTCCCAAATATTCCTAACATCATATTTTTAGAAGAAAAATCAAATGTCGCAATACCATCATCACCTTTAGCTCCACCAGTAATATACACTTCAAAACAAGCATCAAAATTTGTTTCTGTTGTCCATGTTGTTCCGTCATTAACGCTCATTGATCCATCAGGATAAATAACATCATAATCGTCAATTCCCCACGCAATATAATTAACACCACTAATTGTAAAAGCTCCGCTTAAAACTAAATGGTATTGGGTCGATGCTGTAAGAGATGGATTCGTCGAAAAAGTAAATTCTACCCAAGCGTAATTTGAAGTTATTGTGTCTGAAATGTCAACTGCGGTTGCTGTTCCATTACTAACTGCTACCCCTGAAGGAACACCCGAACTATCAGTTTGAATTTCTAAAGTAACAGTATCCGTTCCCGCAGGAGTTCCAGCACTTTTAAGCCATAATCTAACCTTTATTACTGTTGAAGAAGTGCTTGGTTTGAACCCTTGTGAAATTTTTGTATTAGTCGCTGTATCCCGTAACTTATGATCTACTGTTTGATACCCTGGAGGATATGCCACGTCAAGATCGTCTGTTTCAACCGCCGTAGCATTAACCTTCGCAAACCCCCCTCTCTTCATTAAACGATTAGCTACACCGGCACAATGCCAATTTCGCATATTAGGGCTTTTATTAAGCCCCATTTTTATAATAGGCGTTTTTGTGTCTTGTCCTCCTGACCAATCATCAATTACTGCAACAGGCGTTCTTAACATCAACTATACCCCTCGATAATCTATTATTCTTGTTCCTCTTGAATCTTTATTTGGAACTAACGGCCGACCAACTCTAGGGTTCCTTCCTAATTTCTCGTCATCAATTTTATGCGCTGTATCTAAAACACGTTTAGCTTTTGCTTCCCATGTTGCCATGTCTCTTAAATCGCCCTGCTTACCTAATAAATCAGAAACAGCTAAATAAACAATCGCCATTTGTTGTGATGTGTCAGGAATCTCAGGCACATCGTCATCAGCGGAAAGTTCTGCAACTTTTATAATATAATCATAATGAATAAATGTATATTGACTAATAAAAGAAGAGTTGGGCCTAGTAGAAAATTGTATTTTGAGAGTACCATCTACTTTAGTTACACGACAAATATCTGGTATTCCGTCAGTATCATTATCGCTTCGTTGATCCCATGTATTATCATCAACAAGATCAATAGGAATACGAACCCCGCTGGAAACATACCAGCAAGAAATGATATGATCGAAGTTAGAAGCTAAAGTATATGCTTGTTGTGATGCGATAGGTGTAACGGTAGATTCACGTTTTAATGCTTCCCAATTCCGTAAAGTAGCAATTAAACGTAATGCGTCATTAGCGGCGCGTTTCGCTTTTGTATCCGCGCCCGAAACATTATTTATATTTGCATAATCTTTAATGCGGGTGTATATGTCTGAATATTCTAGGCCGTATGTTGCCACAGTACACCCCCTATTATAATTCTTTTATGGTTTTATTAATTATCTCCACTAATTCAGACAATTTATTAATTTGATCTTCAGCTTTAGCGGTCTTAATTTCTAACGTATTTTTTAGCCCCTCATTTGATTTAATAATCTTTTCAGAATCTTTAATCTTTCCGTTTAATTCTGAAAGTTTTTTAGAAGCCTCTGTGTCTGTAACAGTTGCTTTATTTAATTTTTCTTGTGCATTTTCCATCATTAAAGCCACATCATCTTTAGTTTTATTTATAACTTTAACATGTTCATTTTCGAGTTTATATATTTCTGCGGATAAAGAATCTCTTGTTTTTTCCAATTCCTGAATATTAATTTTAAGTGTTGCATTTTGATTCTTTAGAACTCGGACATCATGTTCCATTTTACTTACTGTTTCATCTAAAACTGCTCCAAATTTTTTCCGATCCATAGCTATTTACCTCCTTTTTTAGACTTACCAGATTTCTTTTTTTCTGGAGCTGCCTCTAGATCTGCCTCTGAAGTAACTTCTTTTTGTGATTCTACAACAAATTCAAATTGACTATTATTAGTTAATCTTCCAATATAATTGGCAAGTTTTTGATCTGTCACTTCAATAGTAGAATCATTTTCCTTCGTAAAATAAAACTTTTTTCTATTAAAAGTAATTGTATACTGACTTCTTCCACCAACATAACGTATCCTCATGCTTCCTCCTTTTTAACTGTTAATAACCCAAATAAAACTATTGCCGTCCCCACCAATCGAGGATAGCCCATAAAACTGTACCCTAACCCGGATATAACTAAAATTAAACAAGCAGCAATTAATCCTTTTGTTATAACTTCATCATTTTTTGGTTCTGTGAATTTGTCAAATATAAATAATAATAAAGCCCCTAAACCAAATATCCCAAGAGCATAAGTAACGCCTAAGTAAAGACTGTACGGATCAGAGTGTCCTATAATCACCTCTTTACTAACCTCTTGAATATGCTCAAAAACCCCAATTCCATGACCAAAAATAATTTCTTCTTTAATCATGTCAATAGTTGAAAGCCATACATCAAAACGTAAACTTAACTTATGAAAAATTTTCCCACCAAAAAACACAAGACAGGCCACAACAAACATAAGATTTGTCATGCTATAGATTTTCTTTTTCAATAAATATACCATTCCTATAACTGCTGGAATTATTGCCGTTACTGATTTAGATAATAAAAGTCCAATTATCGGAATAATAGAAAGCCACGGATTAAGCATATAACAAATAGGAATAGCTATTGCCTGGTAAATCCCAAGATGAGTTTTATAATTCATAAGTCCGGTAATTTCTATAGGAAACTTTGGATTATAAATTAAATAAATATCAAAGAACTGTAATGTCGCAAAAATAGTATTTAAAAAAGCTACAACTACGACTACTTTTAATAATGACTTAATATTTTTCGTATAACTTACAACTAAGTAATAAAGCAAAAATCCCAATAAAATATTATGAAAACTCTTTATCGCAATCGGGTGAAAATAAACACCTAAAATAAAAAATAAAAATAAAGCCCCTAAATACTTATCTTGAAAAAATCTTTTCGGCTTTTCAAATAACGCTATTAAAAAAAGAAATACTGTTCCATATTGAAAAAACTGAAGTTGTACTAAATTAACGCTTGGACTAAAATACCCAAACTGAAACCACTGAAATCTCTGAGCTAATCCGTTAAACGGTAATAAAAATATTGGAGACAACAATAAGAAAATCTTTAAAAACAGATCAAACATTATTCATAGCTCACGGTAACATAGCCATCATTAACAGATAAATACAATCCAGTTCTAAACCTCAACGGCTTTTCTGAATAATTTTTAAAATGACTTCCTAGTGCTGTTACTTCCGAACCTTCAGATTTTATTTCACTTAGATCGCTTCCGCTTCCGCCAGTTGGTGCTATTGCATCATAAAGAATATAATCCCCCCCATTAGATTTAGCTACAAAATCAACATAATATATAAGTCCCGCCCCTGTTTTAATCAAAGTGCTTGACTCATAAGTTGTTGTAGTCGCAAGATTTCTAACGGCAAATACAACAGTGACGGACATAAAAAATATACAAATAAAAAACAAAAATATTTTTTTCATAATCCCCTCATAATGTTGGATAGGAGGCATTTTCGACCTCCTATCCGATTATTTACAAGATTAATTATATGTAACATTTACATCACAGGTGGTAGTTGAGATCAATAGACCGTTGTTAAACGGGACACCTTCCGGGCCAAAATCTATAGTCGGGAAAGAATCATATTGAGTTGCTTCGCCTCCTTCAGCCATTACATTGTCCGGGTTTCCATGATTGGTAGCCGTACAATCTGATCCACCACAACCAATCGCAGAAGCATCATGAACAGAATACCTGCAACTAGACGAACTAGCTAATCCTGTTATGCTATATAATGTTCCACCATTAGCTGAAACGAGAGTATCTGCCCCCGCTGCTGCTTTGTATTTCTTTGCTATGGTTCTTCTGTTATCAGCTGTCGCGTTTAATGAAACCAAACTAATTCCAATTAACGCAACAAAGAATAAATAAAATAACTTTTTCATTTTTTCCTCCTTTACGTTAAATACTGATTGGGTTATTAGCGTAAGTTTTCAAAAGGACAGCATTTACAGCACCGCCGCCACTATCCGTGATGACCGATTGACCAAAAACTGCTGCTACACCTAAACCATTCTCAAAGGAAGAACCATCAGGGAACTGATAATCATACCCTTGAGTAATCGGAACAGGCTTCATTCCCCATCCTCGAACAGCAACTTCAGCCCCAAAACCAATACAAGTAGACACATTGCGTTGTGTTATCAAATCTCCAGCCGTATGCGCCGCTGCAGGCGTTCCATTCGCAGCGCGACCAAGACCTGCAAAACGGTATGTTGAGCCGGTTATATCCCCTGCCGTAATACTTGAATAGGTAATTTCTTCAGACCCGATTGTGATAGTCCCACTTGAAGAAAAAAAGTCACCTAAATCTTGCTTGGTTGTGGAAACATCAAACTCTGCTTCCGTATCACTATCACTAATAGTAGCACGAAGTCTTACTTCAGGACGTAGAGGAGAACCTTGAATGTTGTTTGCCGATTTTTTGGCTTTATGAACATACAATATAATCCCGTTATACATCCCAAGCGCCCCTGTGAATAAACGATTTTTCATGTAATCACGCGGGCCAGCATCTCTTTGTGCTTGGTTCCAGACATCATCACCCTTTAGCCAATAAGCATCGACTTCAGAAATGACACATCCATAATACTCTTCCTCTTCTCCAGTCGGCCCTTCCGATCTAATTGGAATAGCCGTCCTTTCAAGAGCCAATTTAACACGATCAATTTCCTCAGTTCCAAAATGATCATTAGATCCGAGGTTATCTACTGTTGCTGCATCTCCGGCGAACATCGTATTTGAAGAATTTGAGATGATCTCAGAAAACATGTCCGTATCAATTTTTCTCTTTAACCAGTCAGACAATTCTGTTCGGATTGTCTGAGCGACGTTGAAATTAACCCGTCTTTCAAGGTTTTTGGTATAAGCAATAGCGTTTCTTAACCAATCAACAGTTAAAGTAAATTGACCTAAAGACAACACATCTTCATTTCCTTGTAATGTAGTTTCACCAGTTACACCAGCCGTAAAAACTTGAGAAACAGTATTGAATTTAATCGTTTCTCCCGGCTTTTTGGTGAAATCCTCATTAACAATAATAGGCTTCCGAGAACCTTCCTTCCCTTCAAACCTTGTTCCCCAAAACGCACGGTTTATTGCATCGTCGCGGAGTCTCTCTGACCACCACGTCGGAATCGAATTTTGCAATTCCCCCGCGCCCGCGCTATAAGCCATGTTATTTAGGGTTTCACCTTTGTTGTTCAAACTTTGAACAAAAAGGAATTTCAGAAACTTAAACATATTTATCCTCCCGTTTGTGCTAAATCATAAGCATCTTGTTCATCTGTGGGTAACTTGCGATACTCTTCGTAAGTAAGACTCTTTTTTACACCCGCAGCCCTTGAACCTGGCCCGTTAATAGCATTTAACTTTCCTTTATCTGGTGCTTCTACTTTCGCACGTTTAGATAATAAAGCATACGCCTCTGCGGTTGCTAAATACTCCGCATCTGGGGTTGAATACTTATGGAAAGTGCCATCTGAATTAAGTTCAACGTATTTTGTAGTTAATATTTCATCAGCCATTTTATACAACGGACTTTCAGCATTCATTTTACCGTCTTTGTTAAAATCAAATTCGCTACCAAACTCTTCAAGAGCCTTGCTTCTACTTTCTAATACGCTTGAATCGTACTTGTGCGTAGAGAGAGCCTCTTCCTTATATTTGGTAATAGCATCATCGACTTGTTTTTTCGTATAACCTTCTAGCGTCTTAACGAACTCAGGATCGTAACCCTCAAATGTATTATTTTCTGTCGGGGTTACTACCGGAGCTGTTGGAGCCGCCGCTTTTGGCTTCCACGTTTTAGTGGATTGGTCATACTCGGCAAATTCTTGAAGTGATTGAACTAATGGCGTTACTTGACTCTGACTATCTCCATACCTTTTCTTATAAGGATTAGAGTCAGATTCCCAATCTGTCTGCTGTTGAGCTTGTTGATTGGCTGCTGCCGCGGCTTCTGCTGCTTCCCGCGTTTCCTTCTCTTCCTGCGTTTCCGTTATAGTATTTCCCCTCTCATTTGCTAAAAGTGGGAAAAAACTAAAAATGGATTTCATTTTGCTAGTCATGTTACTGACCTCCTCTTTTTGCCTTTCTCTTTTGAGGTTAAGGCGGTTAATAATACATTTAATAAAAAAGGCGATACCCAAGATTGTTAATCTTGAATATCGCCCATTGAAATTTCAGTGGTGGCGAATTTAAACTATATTATTTCTTAAATTATAATGTATCTCTGCATGACAATTTCTACATACTACAATACATTTCTTTGCTTCTGATAAAAAATCTTCCCATTTGCTTGTTGTCAATCTACTAACATCTATAATCTTTTTTTCTGATGAACGATGATGAAAATCTAATGCTGATGAACATTTATTATAACCACATACTTGGCAACCAATATTCTTTTTATATCCAAATACTTTTAATTTCTTTTTTCTTATAAAAAGTTTAATTTTATCTACATTCTTCTTTCTATATTCTTTTCGTTGTTCACTAATTTTTTCCTTATATTTTCTACGATATTCTATACTACATTCTTCTAATTTCTTTTTATTATTTTCTGCATACCTCTTATTACATTTCTTTATTTTCTTTTTATTCTCTTTTCTATATTTAAAATCAGCCCTTCTTATTTTTTCTCTATTATTTCTTTTGTATCTTCTTTTATATTCTCTGTTTTTTTCTAATTTAGAATCAATCATTCTTTTACTTCTTCACTCGTTTTCTTCGATACTTTTTTCGAGATATTCCCTTCGTGATAATTCAACGTAACCGCCCCCGTAAACTCAGATCGCTCTAATTCAACAAGATAAGAAACTATATCGCTAACTTTCATTTCCTCCCCATGACCTCTTCTTCATCAGACTTATCTTTTTCGTCATCAGACATGCCTTTATATTCTTTTTCCGAGGCATTAGCAGGATAGATCCCAATTCTATGAACCTCAATCGTTAAACTTTCGCCATATTCGTCCTGAGACTTAGAAGAAATTTCTCCTTCACCATAAAATTTACATTTATCACCAACATCTTTCTTCTCTGCGTCTGAAGGAATTTTATCATCAAATCGCATTTTAGGATACCGCATTTTATTTTTAGGAGAATCAGGAGAACAGCATCCATCATCTTTCATCTTATACCCAACATCCTCCATTTTAGCCATGATTTACTCCTTTTCTATTCTTGTAATTATCTGTTTTTTTATGACAATCAAGGCATAAGGTCAGTCCATTGCTTACTTTATAACGTAATTCTGGATACTTAGACCATGACTTAATATGATGTGCCTCCAAATAGATTCCTGTTATTCTGCAATCTTGGCAAGTATATCCATCTCTTTCAAATACAGATAATCTCCAATTTTTATATTTAGCATCCCGAACATGAAAGTATAACCCTCTGAATTTACCATGCCTTCCCCTTTTATCCCAAGATAATTTAACTGTTTTAGCTATTTTTAATTTTTGCTCATCTGGAAGTTTCTGACCAAGATGAGAAATTCTGCTTTTTAATTTCGATTCTTCAGAATGTTTCCTACCTTTGAAAAGAGAAGGTTTCCCCTTTAAATATCCTTTAGATTTCAATGTTAAACTTATATTTTTACAATGGGTCTCAGTTCTTTCAAAAGTCCCCGTTGGCATCTTCAATTCCCTCCTTTAATATTTGCTTTAGCGTTTGTCTTTAAATCCAATGGTATTCGTTGTACCTTGCGATATACTTTTAAAGCTAGTTGAAGCATTTTTAAATCATCCCCCGTCAAATCAGTTTTATTTTCCATTTGATTTTTTATATTATTAATATCTTTTTCAATCGCGGATTCATAAAATTTCCAACCCGGACTCTCCGAAACTAAACGAAAAGAAACAAATCCTTCACGCGCCTTCGCTATTGCGTCACGCCGCGCTTCCCGCTTCTTGAGTAGTCTCTGCCACATTAGCTAATGTCTCAATTCCTTTAACCACGACAGATGCTTTACTCTCACCCGCCTTTGCTTCATTAAGTTTCGCTTTAGATGCTTTTTCAGCAGCATCCGCTTGTGCCGCCGCTGCTTGTACTTCCGCTATTTGCTGTTGTTGAGCTTGCGCCTGTTCCTGTTGCTTCTTCATATCCTCAACGGTATTTAAAGGAACCCCTCGAAGATCTATCGCCCTAAATAAATGCTTCGTAACAAAAATCATTGTTTCTTCACTAAGAGCCGGATTTTTCCCTAAAGACTCCACAACCGTCCGGTACGCAAACGAAGCCCTTTCCTGCTCAATCTGCCGGTTAATATTTATAGAGTTCCCGGTCGATTCAAAATCATAATTCCCACCCCACGAAGATTTATTTATAGACTTAAATGGGTTTGATCCCTGCTCCGTAAGCTGAAAAATAAAATCATCGTCTAAGTTCTCAGAATTAAGATTAACAATAAAATTGTAAAGATCTTCATTAACATCTTGTAACGCCCTAATCATATCATCAAATTTAATATTCCCTTCACCCACAATCGTCATAATGCCCGTCGCCGTTCTGTTTGAAGCGATAGACGATTCCGAACCTAAAGAATAATCCGTTACACCAAACAATTTCTGAACCATTCCAAGTAAAAATTCCATTTTAGCAAATTCCATCTGTTCAGATTTTGGTAATTCAAGGACTCTATATGCCGCAGGATTTTCACTTTTCCATTTTACTCCCGGCCCAAACGGATTTAATTCATCTTCATGATCTGATGGAACTATAATCGGAGGATTATTTGTAATCGACCCCCTATCAATCATCTGATTAAATACCGCATCCGTCATGTCACGCAACCCAACAAGAAACTCTGGTACGCCTTTTCCAAAAAATCTTCCTTCCATAGGGATAATCTGGTAATGGAAAAATGGTCTGACCTGAAAAGGAGAAAGCATCCACCCCAATAAAACTTTATATTTAGGACAAACAAAAGCGATAATTTCCTCGTCTTTCCCGTCCTCATCAATATCGTATTTCCCGTACCATTCATAAATCAAAATCGGTTTACGCATTGTCTTATTATGATCGGGGGTTTCTTTAACCACTTCCTCTTTAATTTTATTTACATTCTTAAATTTCCCTTCCTTAATATCACCTTCACGACGAGATAACCAATCGAAAGTCCTTTCATAAGTATCACAAATCCAATCCAATTCATCTATTTCGGGGCTGATAGCATTTTTAGGAATAATAACTTCTTTAATTGTCCGGCCATAAATCATCGGGCCTTCATAAACTTCTTTTTCTTCTTGTATCTCGTCCTTAACCACTGTAGGGACAAATCCCGCTTCATCTGCTTCTGGAACAAAATCTTTATCAACTTGAACAGGCTTTCCATCTTCCCCTGGGATTAACTCTCCTGTATAAGGATCTTGCAAATAATAAACAACTTTATTAAACGGCCTTGTTCTCGTTTCCCAAACACATTTCGCAATCGCGTCACCTTCCATAACAACCGTTTTAAATACAAGTTTCATGCGTCGATAAATCTTTATTAACCGAGTCAACTGATAATTTAACGCCTCTTCGACGATAGGAGCCTCTGCATGGTCTTTAGAATCTACTCCACCTATCCCACGAACCCAAACAATAGGTTTAGAGCCATAACAGACTTTAAGGAAACGTGGCAATAATCCTTCAATGGTAAACGCGTCAAGTGGAATACCTACGTCAGAACAACCTTCCCAGGGAGAGTCTTTTGCGTTCTTTTTAGGATCGTCGCCCCATCCCATTAATCCAGAAATCGATCGTTTAGCCTCATACCGTTTCGTATACTCTTTGACTTCTTTAATGCGAAGCTGCTGAAAAGCCTTTGAATCATCGACTTCAAAAATAATATAATTTCTTAATTTATCTTCAGTCGATTCGTTTGGTACTCCCATGTCATTAACCATATTGCTTTTTATCCTTTTTCTATAAATTGAACGTATATTACCCAATAAGTTTTACATTCCATACATTCAAATTCAAAATGCCCATGAGATAATACCGGTTCTTTACTAGCATTGCCAATACAAACTTTTATTTGTGTTTCTGTCCCACATTTAGGACATAATGCCACACCACATGTCCCTGTTCTTGATTCTGCCATATTATATTCCCTCTGGATATTGTTCTTTAAAACATAATTTTATTTCTCGTATATCTAAACCATCAAGTTCACTATGAACTCTTAAATAATATCTTCCCAATGGAATACTTAACATTCCATTATAACCCCGTAATATATAAGGATTTAATATACCTTTCATATCTCCCATTGTGCGCTGTGCTTCATTCATATTACGTTTTCCCCAAATATCTTTTTCCGTTTTCGTCTATAAGTATTTTTCTTAACTTAAACCTGTTATTTCCTATTGAAATTTTAACTGTTTTTTCTATTAATCTTTTTCCCGATTTTATTTTAAACTTTTTTCCAATTGTTTCCGGGCTTCCTAGAAATTTTCTACCAGCCATTACGTTTTCTCCGAATCTTCCTTCTTGGATTCCTTCTTAGATTCTTTTTTATCTTTTTCCTTATCCACAATTTTACCTGGAATAGCTTTATTCAAATGACCACCTTCAACGCTCATTACATTAAGAATAGACATTTTTAATAACCTCTTTTTGGTTTGGTTGGTCGCGGTTTTCTTGTTTTTGGTGACATTTTATTTCCCCTTTCTATTAAATTTCTGCCTAACAAAATCCATCATTTGACCTTTCGCAGGAATAATCTTTGGTTTCGGCGGCTCATATTTCTTTACAATATCTCTGCAATAATCTAACAATCCCAACGCCCGGAATTTATCCGACCAAAACTCTTCCGATCCGTCCATTTGCAAATTACCATCCCGAATCCAAATTTCAGCCACCTTAAATTCTTTTGGAGGAACAGTAGAAGCCGGAGAAGGAGAATCCGGTTTAGTTTCTTTATCGTTAACCGTTTTTCCGTTCCCGCCGCTAGGTTGATCTCTCTCCGGCTTAGTTTCTTCGACCATAATTATCCTTTCTTCGGAGCCATATGATGAAAGCAAATAAATACTTTCTTTCCATTATGCTCCTCAATTTTAGAATCTATATTTAATTCCTTATCACAAATCGGACATTTATTTTCTTGATGACGTTCAATTACAATTTTGTTCATTAAAAACCTACATACCAAATACTGTTTTTAAAAAATAATAAAAATCCTTTTTTAAACTTTCTTATTTTCATCTACAAAATCCTTTAACTTTCCAAAAGCCT
>SDBU01000804.1_pt1 | contig 45111 bp, 85 predicted proteins | sample 2277071 | NCBI WGS metagenome assembly SDBU01 (sample SAMN10397929, study PRJNA504765) | marine sediment metagenome | isolation source: marine sediment core GS08_GC12, 126 cmbsf | place: Arctic Ocean: Gakkel Ridge, Loki's castle | collected 2008
ATCGGAATGCGGATAGTATTTAATATCATACTTATGATTTATAATTGAGAAGATATTAGCCAAATCCGATTTAGATAATAACGGAATAGCTAAAGTTTCCATATACCTAAATCCTTTTTTCTTGACCTTCGTTCGCCCTATCGGAGTAGTGCCCGCGTTATATAACTCTTGCCTAAAATAAGACGTTGGCCGATTCGCTCTCGACGCGACGTCCCCCGCCGGAGTAGATGCGGTTATTGACAACGTAATAGTAGTTTTTACGTTACCTTCTTTATCCAGTAATTTAAATACCGGAGATTCTATACCACCGTCTACAAATTGAGTCCAGTCCATCATAGCCCTATACCTACATTGCTTTCGTATAATACCAAACGCGATTTATACGGGGGAGAAGGATTTAACCCTACCTCGACTACTATACCCGATACCTGATTAAAACTAAACATATCCCCCAGTTCTATATCATCGCGAAACGTTAGCATTTCGATTTCGTATTTCGTTAATCCCTGCGCGTTATAAACCGCGTTCGCTATAATTAAGGCGTGCCTATAATCTGATATATAATCGCAATTTCTTGAATACTCCGGCTTACCTTCCCCCACTGTCGCAACTCCATTAGCGTAAACTATTATAACCTTTTTAAACGGAATAATCAATGATTTTTTTATAGCACCGTATAGTTCTAATTCCCCGCGATAATTAAAGGAAAGCCGCGATTTAAATACGTATTCATTCAACCTCTCATATAAAGCGCAATCGCAAGCGGAACTAACCAGCCCTAAAATATCCCAGGCGCGGACGTTCTCGGTTTTCGCGTACTCAATATACCCGCTCCACGCAAAGTAGTATTGTCTAATCGTATAACTAGGATATGTTATCCCATATAATACCCCGTCGCATTCCGTAAGATTAGAATAGAATCCCTCTTCTCGAACGCCGACGGAATAGTCATCTATGAGCGACGCTATCGCCGGAGCGTATGACCGCCATTTATTTAAATCACCCGTTTCGTTATAGAATATATTATCGTTAAATACCACAAAGTTGCGGAACTCCGCATTTTCCGGATAGTATTCATATTCAACCCTTACGTCAAGATTAGTATAAATATCGTTTAAATATAGATAGGTAGTTTTAAAATCTCCACCCTGATTTCGTCTATAATAAAACTCCCCCGGTAGCGGTTCCGATACCCGAAGTTCATCCGTATAATCCGTTCCCGTTAATTCCTGGTCCTTTAACCAGCACCGGACTCCGGTTAATACCCTCGTTTCGTCAAGTGAAATACGCGGGCAATCACTCCATTCATCATCGTATTCAACCGTGATTATTTCCTCTTCATTTTCTTTGCCTTCCGGCGATTCCCCCGCTTCCCTCGTTGCGGTGTCTATAACCGAAAACGTACCACCTTCTAATTTATACGCTATACTACGAATATCCCAGCCCTGCATTACCGAAATATATTTACCTAGTAGTTCCCCTTTAACGGCTACCTCATACGGATTAGCTACTAAACCAGCGGGAATATCAAAGTCAATAGATTTTAATATTAAATGAGTCCACTTGCCTTTAGTAGTTCCATACCCCGCTACTGTATGGTCAAGGCTTGCATCATTTAATTGGCGGGTAACAACTTGCGCTTCAGATATTATATATTCTTTAGCCCCCGCGTCTCCGTCCGCAGTAGAACCTATCCGTATATGCCCTTTCTTATCTAGTAAATCTAAATGGTCTCCGGGTATCAATACGGTTGCCGTATATCCCCCGTCGTTATCGTTCGGTTTAAAAGTCCCTTGCGGCGGACGCGCCCAAACTATTTGTAGCCCGGTTTTAACCCAATTTTTATTATAGAGTTTCGCCCCGCCATAAATTATTCCGTTTTTCTCGACGGGCGGTGTAGTTAGCTGGTAGTTATCCCCGGTATCATCTTCCCGATTAAGATATAGGTGGTCAAAGCGTTTCGTGTCGCTATTCCAACGCCCGAAATGCATTCGCGTATAATATTTATAATCCTTATACTTTATCTCGTTTACGCCTATATATATATTATCGCCTTTAAATAAATATATATTCCCGTAAGATTTGACCTGATAGGTAGTATTCCAGTTTACGTTATTCCCATTATAAGTAACTCTATTTTCCCCGCATAGTACATAATCCGAACCCTGCATATCGTTCTCAACCCTAAACCCGTCCGCTAAAAGATATTGACCTTGCCTATCAATCCAGTCCAGGAATATAGAAAAACCGGCGCAAGTATTAGCTATATATTCCTCGTGTTCATTATTATTACTAAACTCCTCGGCGGTATCACAAGCGGTCATTGATACGTAACCAGGTTCTAATAAAATATCATCTCCGTCCCCTAACTCCGCTAACGTATCAGGATAATAAAAAGATTGCTTCCCCTCTGGTCTCAACCGCTTCTCTATAATAACGTCCTGAATATCCCTATCGGATAATTCGTCCTTATCGAAATCAATAGCGTAATTTCTGTACGCCGGTATCATTAGATTATTAGTCGGCCAAACCTCCGGTGGGAAAAAGAATATCAAAGTAGTCGCTTGATTATAATCATAGGTAAACGGTCGTTCAAAATAAATAACATAACCGCCCTTCCAGCCAATTTTAGTTACCCTACCTAGCTGTTGAGAACGATTATTGCCGGTATCTTCTACTTGACACCACCAGCCGATTAGATTAATCCAGTCCGCCGGAACGCCCTCGAGGTCAACTAACGTCCCGTCAATAATCACATAATTTAACCCTTTATCCGGGGACGACATTACCGCGTCCTGGACCCCCCTAAACGGACGCCCCGAAGATAGATTCTTATCGGGCGGGACATTCCCGTCCCCTATCATCTGGGTATCCCACGACGCCGGGGCCGGATCGGTATCCCCCGATATTGCAAGATTCGCTCTTAATATATTTTTAGCGTAAACTCTACATCCCCCGTCGTATTTATAAAAATATTCGTCGGGGAATATATACGGGCCGATATTCGATAGATTAGAACTACCATAACCTCTATTCGGAAATCCTTCGGTATCCGTTTCGTCCGTTATATAATGTATATCCCCGCCGTCGCATTCTAAATATATTATTTCCGTACCGTGTCCTATTTGCGCTATACGCTTCTCAACCCCAGTTTTAGGATTAAATCTAATAAGCCAACTATTAATCGGATAATACAAATAGGTATCATCGCTTGCTATTGCTTTCGGTTTAACCGTATTATCGTATATTGAGCTATCAATAATTCGCTTCTTATTGGGACGGAATAACGAACTCCACCACCGCTCGTCGGCCCGGATATTAACAGGGACATCCGCCGTCCGCATAACCGAGCTACCAAACTCTATATCAAACGCCCGTATAAAATCGTTTACCTCTATATATCTATATTCCTCTCCGGTATCAGGGTCAACTATATTATCCCCGTCCCCTAACGTTCCTAACCGCGAAACGAACGTGATAGTTAATTTATCCTCGCTTGCGTTATCACGGAACGCCGGTAGGTCTTCGGCTACCCCTGTAAATATTCTATATCGACCGCTATTCCCGAAAAGGTAATGCTTAATAGTAATTCCTATTTCGTTTGCGTTATCAGGTAAAGGCGTTAAATAACCCTCAACCTCTTCGCGGTCAAAGTCTATCGATAAACGCGATAATATAGCTTTCCCATACCCCGACGTTTCGTCTTCTAACCGAGTTACTATCGGCGGCAACCCGAACGTATAATTAGTAACATCCAGCGTCCTATGATTATAGGATAACAGGACGTTAAAACACGACCCGACGTATTCTGCTTCTTTAATATGTTCTTTAGTTCGTAACGTCATTATCTAATATCCGATTTCCCCTCGTTGTCGATTTCGCCGTTTGGATGTCTACGAATTGACTTGCCCGTTCCGTGATAGTAATTTGCACTTTCCCGTCCGCGCCCCCGAACTTAACCCCAGTAGCTTGCTCTAACGCCGGTATAATATCAGTGGCTACAAGGCGAACACCGTTAAGATTTAGGGGTATAGCAGCGGCCATTTCCGGTCCCGATTCCCCTATAATAGCCGGAGTTGCTTTATTAAGTTTATGAACGCCCGCGCCGAACGCCCCGCCATATGCCAGTTGTAATATTTTACCGGAGTGTTCGTTAAACCCCTTTGCCCCAAATATGCTTGCTATCCAACCTATCGGGCCGCCTAAACCGCCTAGCAAGCTAGCAAATCCCTTTGCTAATCCTTTTGATAGTAATGTACTGGCAAAGTCTACCAATAGGTTTTTAAGCGCGTCCTTACTACCTAGTATTGCATTGGTAAAGGCATTCCCTAACTTGCCGGAGAATGATTTAATTACATTGTCTTCAGCGTCTTTACGTTCTTGTTCTTCATCAGCAAGTCGGTCTTCTTTTAACTGTAATATTGCCTTAATATCAGCTTGCGTTTGCTGACGCGATTTTTCTATTTCCCATTCATTACGTATATTATCACGTTCTATTTCAGCCGCGCTTTTTTTAATATCCGCAACTTCCTTTTCGGCTGCCACATCCTCGCTGCCAATACCCCCACCGAAAGCACCGTCTCCCCCTATCCCCCCGATAGTTGTATCCCCAGCACGTAATGGCCCGACCTCGGCGGCAGTTCTCCTCTTAAAATCTAACCACTCTCGCCAAAGTTTTTTTCCTTTTTCTAACCCCCTCTTTTCTTCAAACCAAATCCGCGCCCCTAATTCGTCCTCTCCAAACGCTTCCGTAACGGAAGCGTATAAACCCTTTCCCTCAATAATTTTATCTCTAATTTCTTTTTCTTTTTCAATCTCCGCATTTAATTTTTCTTGACTTTTTACCGCTTCTTCCGTCGCATCCCTATACCCAAATATTCCTCTAGTAATTTCTTTTATAGCCGCAACAAAAGAACCGCCAACTAAATTAACTAAATGTTCCCATATACTAATTTGTCCCGTTAAAACATCGCTCCAAGATTTAAGAGCTTTAGCAATTGTTCTTATTATTACGTCAAGAACTTTCCCAAACCAATAGGCAAGGCTTAACGATTTAACTGCCGCCATAATCCAGCCCCAAATATCCTTAAACGATATAGAGGTTTTTTCGGCGTCGTTAGCCGTATTACCAAGTAACAGATTTATACTACTAAATAAATCTGTAATTCCAGTTAACGATCGTTCGGTTTCGCGTGTGCTTGTTAATATATTATTAGCTATTAATTCCGCGATATTAGCTAATATCGGAACGATAGCATCAAGAGTTGCTAATATACTATTAAGAATAGCGTCTATATCTTCTTGCTCAAAAGCACCTATAAACGCTTCCCCAATTTTATTAAATAATTCCCCAGCTTTTAATTTAAACGCTTCAAGCGACGCCCCGATAGCCGCGTATTTCGCCGCCGCAGTATCGGCCATCGTTTCGTATGCTTTACTCGTTAACCCAGCCGCGCTACCTATATCTCCGACCGCTCGTTCTAATCCCTCGTAGTTAGAAATTAAAGCTCCGAGTAATTTCATACCCCGTCTATCCGGGACCAGATTTTTCTGTAATTCCGCGAACTCTTGAGCGTCCATTTGACCTTGTAATTCGACAAGATCGCCTATCATATCCTTAACGTTATCGGTACTTATTCCCCACTTTTCAAAAACTTTCCGATTAGCTACTACATTAGCGGTCAAGGATTGCCAGCCGAAAGCAACACGGCGCGGGTTAAGGGCCTGCGTACCGGCGGCATAAACGGCCATCATATCTTCCATTGCAAACCCAGCGTAATTCGTAGCCGCCGCCATATCACCAGCTACAAAAGCAAACTTCTCTCCCGTAGAATTAGCATTAACGATAGTAGCCGTGAACTTATCGAAAATATCATCGGCGTCAGAAACATCCTTGTTGAAGTTAGTCATTATATACGATAGCGCGTCCGTCATCGACGCTATCGTAGCCTGGTTAGCAATCGCCGCTCGCCCTAATTTGTTTAGTGCGTCCTCCGCACCCCCTACATCCCCCGTCGCCGAAATGTACTTATACATCGCGGCGGTTAAATCATTTAATTCTACGAGGGGAACGTTCTTTTTAACACGGAGAAGAGTATCGGCGAAATCACCAACAGATTTACTACTATCAAGCGCAAGCGTTTTAATCTCCGCTACACTTTTCTCAAACTTGACGAACTCTTTAGTAGCTTTAACGGCGGCAATAGCCAACGCCCCCAGCGCGATTACTGCTATTGTTATCGCTCCGCCTAATGCGGTAAACAACCCGCCAAGGTTTTTAACGTCCCTTGCGCCGGTTGTCGAAACACGGATATTAATTTTTCTATCGGCCAACTATATTACCTCTACTATTACCTCTACTATATCATCTAATCCCTGTGCTAAAGATGGTATCCATATCCAACGTTTAAACGGAATAGCTTTTAATACACTCCAAACTACCCATTTCTCCGGTTCTTTACCGTATATTAAAATATAAAGTGCAATCCAGCACGATAACTCCGCACCCAATAGCAATTTATATTTTGAAAAGCTAGTTCTCGACGGCTTCGGGAACTCCCATTCCACTTGCCAAAAGCCAATCGTTTGACGGATTATTAGAACGTCCCCCACCGTTACTTGCGTCTTCATTTATACACTCCTCTACGTAGCTAATCGTATCAAGATTATGTAATATCGCGGCGTATTTCGGAACTGGCCAATTTAAAACGTCCTCAACCGAACATCCCATCTTAACCGCGATTGCAATTATCATATCTTTGTCGGTAAAATATTCTTCATAGCCGGACGGGGAAGATTTAACCGCGAAAGTCATTAACTCCGAGGTCTTTTCTATCAAGTCCGTTAATTTACCCGCCTTTACCTTCCATTTCGGAATCCTAAATATCCCATTCCATAATCGCCATATTGGTATATTATATCCCTCATATATACGGTTATCGGTATAATAAAGTAACCATAAAGCTAACAGATTATTCGTAAAATCTTCGGATTGCGCTATTTCGGATAGGTAATAAAAATCCTTTACTTTCGGGAATGGAATAGAATACTGCTTTTTCTTATAGGTAAACCAGTAGTTAGTAGTAAGTAAATCGTGGACGGTAAAATCCGCTGTTTCAACCTTATCCGACACAAGCCGCGCAGATATACGTTTATGCGCGGCTTGTATATAATCTGGTGCTTCGTTTAACGGTCTATACCGCATCGAAATATACGTCAATTTTACTATTTACGCTCCACTCAACGTCTATCGCGTTATGCCCCGCGCGCGGCGCACTTATACTCGGCGGTTTAGGAATTGCCGAATATATACGGAAGCCGACTTGCGTATTAGGGTCACCAAATATATTACCCTTTACGACGCAATATAATTCGGCTTCACTCGGCAAATCATCCATTTCGATAGTAACTTTATCGCCCGTCGCCGTTGCGTAAGCATATAGGATATATATCTTATCACCGTCGTTTAGCGCGTTAAAGGTTAATAAGTCACCGGCTATCGTATAAACGTCTTGCGCCGTTGCTATACCTTGACTAAACCACTCCTCATTACCGGCAGAGTCGAGTTTATATACCATAACGTCCCCGTCTGTAAGCGGTGTGTTATTTAACGTATAGGTAAGCGTTCCGGGATCAATTAGAGTTTCGCTTTCCTCGCCCCTAGTTAAATGCGCTCCGTCGTCCGTTACGAGCGTCCCGCCGTGTAGTACGGCAAACACCGCAGGCGAAATCTGATGGAACGACGTCTTAAGACTCGTAACCTTCTCGCCCGGAAGGGTAACCTTATTAAGATTTAGTCCACCACCCATCGGTATATCTATATCCGAAACGTCAACGATCATTTCAAAACTCTCAAATCCTAAGTGAGGTAGATTCGCAGTTGCGTTTAAAACCTCGCCCTCACCGTATACCGTTCTATGTTTATCTACCATTATTTTTCACCGCCTTTTTCCTTATCTTTATTATCTGGAACTTTCGGCGTTTTCTCCGAAAGCTCTTTAATATGTTTTCGCTCCTCGGTATCGGTCATAATAAAATCAGGGTTTTTAGCGTCAATAATCGAATGGAGCTTATTGTATACTCTACCCGATTTCGGCACTTCACTACCCGGAGCAACCGAAATACCGTCAATTACCTTTACCGTTGTCTTCCAACGCATTACTACCTCCAACTAGTTAATATTGATATATTAATAACGCCCGCATTATCGAAGCCCGTCTCTTCTTGCGAAGTCTCGGTATCGTAATCGACCTGTAAATAAGGTAACTCATAGAATACACTAGATATAGTTACCCCACGCAGCGTCTTAATATAAAGTTGTATTTTTCGTTCGATACCGTCAATCGTATTGGCAATCGCTTCTTGCGCGTCGCCCCGTGATAATTCTTTATAACGGAATGATACCTTATGTCCGACGGCTATCATCTGGACACCGCCGTTATCATACATCGTAGGATAACCGGATAACGTACCGAGTATTAAAGTCGGAGTTCCTATATCGCTCGTAACGCTCTCAAGCGAAACGCCCTCGACTACTTTACCCGAACCATCAAGCCAGTCCTCAAGAATAGCCTTGATATACGTATGGCTGGTATCCTGACTCATATCATATCCATTATACTATCAGCGACGGCTTCGACTACCTCCGTTGCCATTGCGGGGGTAGCTTCTATTGACCGTTTCGAGATAGTTCGTGTACCCTCCATCTGGTATACAGGTATATCATCCATATCCGAACCTACCTCTATGTAATTACGTTTAGCGACGAAGTGATGTAACGGGTGTCCGCGCTGGGTAAACGATTCCCACATTTCCTTCGATTTAGTATCGAAAGGGCGCGGGGAACGGCGCGGCTTTTTAAGGGTGGAATTAGCAAGGGCTTTCCACTTACGTTTACCATACGATTGCTCCATTTGCGCACGTACATCTGTTCGGATAATCGCGCCTACGGGTTCTTTAGCTTTGCGTAAATCAACGTCTATATTTGCAAGCCCTTTAACTCCACCTGTTATACCACCGCTAATCATTTAAATCAAACCCGTCCGGTAGCTTAAATACAGAATCATCACTACTATCTAAACTAGGCGTACCAATACCAGGGGATATATCTACAACCGCAGCGGCTATTTTATATTCGCCTAATGATATACGCGACTCCATTTTATCTACATCCGCGCGTATCGGTTCATCGCTAAAAGGTACTGCCGTCTGCTCCGTACTATCGACCTCATCCCAGCACGCTAAACCAGCTTTATAAATAGATAGCTTTCTTATAAACGCGGGAACAGGTGATACCGGAGTTGAATATCCCTTTGCCGCAAGCAAGGCGTCAATCTCACTATCCGCTTCCTCTATATACGCTGCGATATTCGTCAACGTACTAGTCAACGGAAATTGCGCTTTAACTTGTGCTTCGGTACAATAGGCCATTACGTTTTACGCGGGCGTCCGCGCTTCTTTTTCTTAACCTCTTCAGCGATTTCCTTATCCTCCGCTAATACCTCTTCAGCTTCGGATTTTAAATCGCTTGAGGTTGGGTTATCGCGGCCTTTGGATGCGGATGCCTTATTTGTTCCATCTATTTTCTCAACATTAAAATAAGGCATCCGTTTAACGTTATCGCCCACCGCGTTCTTGGCAATAATCATATCCTTTTTAATCGCGTTTATATCGTACTGGGTTGCATCAACCTCTATCGGAACTATCCCGATATTAGCTACTCCACCCCGACTACGAGTTACATTACCAGCAGTCCCTCGTGTCTTACGGAGTTTAGCCGCCCCAGCTTTCGTTAATGATACGCGATACATCTAATCTCCTTTTTTACGGTACGTTTACGCCGTAGGTAGTCCGCCAGTTAGCGAACCCTAAACCGAGTTCACTATCAATACCGAAACGATATTTATTATCGAAACGCGCTCGCTCGCCCGTATCCGTCAAGAATAAATCATCCTGCGGAACAGTTATAACGAACGGTTTACCTATAATGTCCCTGGTATCCATTAGATACCAATCCTTATCACTGGTAAGATAGTCGAATACCCATAGGTCAACGACGCCCCTATTGATATTTACATCGTTATTCGAGCCGCCCGGTTTACCCTCGGTTTCAAGAATAACCTTTGCCGCACCCTCAAGCGCACGCGGTACAATCAATAGGTCGGGTTTGCTACCAGCCGGATCGCCATTATCGTCTTTGTACTGACTCATAGCCAGACGCGCCGATGTTAAAGCCGCATCCGTTAACGCACCCGTTCCGAGGTTATCTTGTACAGTAGTATATTTGGCCCCAGGGTCTACGTGATTATCATCGTAGTAAGGTTGACTATCATAGCAATTCGTAGCAAAGCCGCTTTCAAGAAGCTCCGAGAAAAGCTGTACCTTTTTCAAGACGCCTTTAGTTGCGATACCCTTTAACTTTCGGGCGAGTTCGCCGTGCTTATCGTAGTTCTCTAGCATCCGACGGGTAGCCGATACCGTTAATTCGTAGGGTTCTGCTCCTACAACGTAATCATATTTAACTATACCCGTTTCCTTACGGTTGCCGTCCCACTTACGCATTCCGGCTATACTACCATACCAACCCAAATCTGCTATACGGTCTTTTACCGGAATAAAATCGGTACACCGATTAACCATATCCATTTCGGGTTTTAAGCTATTTTGCGCGGCGTAATCCATCATCTTAAAGAAATCCGTTTTAATCGCCGCCGCAAGTTCTTCCGTGTAATTTATTGGCATTTATTTCACCTCCTAACAATATCCTGTTATGTCGATGTATACGTATCCGCCGGACGTAGCTTTCGTACCTTTCGTATCCGAACAGACATCGGTTATCTTACCGCATTTTAAGCCATTGCCAGCGGTTAAAGTTACGGTATCTTCGTCCGCGCCGATATATACCTCTTCGCATATATCCGCTTGCGTAGCACCCGCCATTTTAAACAAGTGCTTTCCGTTACGCAGACGAGGTTTAGCCATATCCCCTGCCGCCCCTCCGGAGTTGTCAAAATACTCCATATTGATACCGAGGAAATATCGGGCCACCGTATTCGCGCCGTGCGTCATATATCCGGTTGCACTGGTTATAACCAATGCGCCCTTAAATATTTCCACCGCGTCGCAAAAGCAGTTTTCATAATCTTCTATACCCCCAGGAAGCCCTGCTAAAGTATCCCAGGTCGCATTTATATTAGCCATAGTTTCACCCCCTAGCTATTTTTATTTTTAAGATAGTCCTCAACAAACTCTTCTTCTTTATCAGGGTTGTGTCCCGTTGCCGTAATAGCCTGTCTATCAGCTTCGGTTAATCCGTCGTTCGGATTTTTAACCGTTTTCGCGCCTTCAAGGTTAATATCCTTATTGACCGGACGCGCTTCGATTGCCGTCTTCAGCTTTTCCGGGTCGGGAGTAGCCTCAAGATAAATATCCTTTTCGCCCGGAGTTACCTTGCGAGCCTGACAACCCTTATCCCACTCGGCGTCCCATTCAAGCTGGAGAGCCTTTGCGTCGGCGGTATCCTTCTCGGTTTTTAAGGTATCGCGTTCTTTGGTAACAGCTTCGAGTTCCGTTACCTTACCCTCTAGCTCGGTAACTTTACCCTCCGCCGTTTCGAGTTCAGCCGTAAGTTTAACGTCGGGTTTTAGCGGCCCAGGAATGGCAGCCGCTATATGTTCGTTAATCCAGCCCATCACTTTACCTTCTGTTATTTCGCTCATCGTATCACCCCCTCTAATTATATCTATATTATATTCCGCCGCTATAAAACCCTCTTGCTCCCGTATATGAGGGTCTACTGTTAAAGCGACGTGTCTAATTATCTCATCGAATATATTACCTTTATCATCGGTAAAATCAAACTCTATACCGATAGATACATCCTTAATAGTCCCGTCCTCTAATCGCGTTGCTATATCTTTATCCGTAACCTCAAGCTCCGCTATTAGCTTATCATCTTCAACTAATAGCCCCGTTACCCAGCCCGTATTATCACGGGGGTCTTTGGAGTGTCGAATCGGAAGCCATACCTTAATCCCCGCTTTTGTGAAGTTATCAATCCAGTTATTTATACGGTCAAGAGTTACGTCGAGCTTTCCGTCCGGCGCGTCCGGGTGATAATATTCCCCTACCCGAATAATCTCTTTTTTAAACTTTGCCATATCAACTCCTATATAAAAAGGGCGGCAAGCAACCCGAAGGTAGCTCGACCGCCCTGTAATTCGTTTACTGGGGCTAGTTAATTATTATATCTATTCATCCGTTTTAAATCCGATCTTTTCTATACAATCGGGGCATATAGCTATTTCCGGATTCTCTATTACGTTCTCTTTTGCCCATTCCCCAATTATCCAACGGCTGTAAGAAATTAAACGTTCTCCTGCCCCATTATATCTATTAGCGATAAATTGAACTTTACCGCATAGACTACAATGATACTCTGCTCCGCGAACTCTTATCATAACTGCCCTCCTTGAGCTAGTTAATGATTCTCATCTTCTCTAATACTAGAATGAACAATATGACTATCTTTTATCTTAGCAACAACTTCCCCAAATCCGCGTACTTTGGCCTTACGTATCTTTTCAATAACTTTCTGTTCGTCAGCGGTTAGTTGCATTCAATAAATATCCTTTCGTCTTCCGATGTTTTAGGAGTTTCAATATAACGATTAATTAAGTCTGCGTCTATTGACTGGTTACAAATATCCGTACATTTATTACCTATAATATTACCCAATTTATCTAATAGGTATCTTAATCGTAATCGTTGTGTCGGAGATTTTAATTCTTTATACATATCAATTTCATTTAATAGTTCCCAAGCAGACCGTATAACTATTATCTCCTCAATCGTCATTTCAACTTTCATATCCCCGCCTCCTCTATCGCTATACTTCCATTAATTCCATATTTATTATATACGTATTCTTTAATATAATCAAGTGTTTTCTCCCCTTTCCTCAAAACCTTTCGGATATATGCCGCCGCGTCCTCTATCAGCGACGGGGAAAACTCAATATCCTGGTAGCTCATATCCGGCAGTTTAACCTCTTTATCTTTTGCCTTATCTATCATCGCCGCGAACACCGCAATCGGCCATATTGATTTCGATGCGATACCCCACGTTTTACTTTCCGCTGGTAAGGCATCTATAATACCCTTAACCGGCTTGCCAAATAGTGAAGGGGGAACTAATCGGAAAATCCACCGCGCCCATTTACAATTGGGGTGAAATGGCCCCGCTATTTCTGCCGCCGCTTGACTACCCATCGGAACGACTATACCTTCATACGCTCCGATTAAATCGTAACAGAAATCGCAGGTAGTTATATCAATAGGGTGATGCCATTCCCAAGCTGGTATTAGCATTCCCGCGCCGCCTTCGTTAATAGATACATAGCTTCCGTTGCTTCCCTCATCGTTGGTGCTACCGCTCTTAATTGTCTACCTACCTCTTCCCAATTAACATCAACAAAAAACCTCATTACAGCGTTTAGCTCCAACGCTTCTATATGTGCTAATTCAACTTGCCGTCGCCGGATTATATACCCTATAATCCTATAAATCGGATAGGCTACCGCAATTAAACCTATAAGTATAGGTAGTCCTGTTAGCATTATTTATACCCCTCATATCCCAGGGACGCTACGCTAAATCCCTGACTAGACGCTTGCTCGAACTCGGTTATAGCAATTATCTCAAGTTTCGCCGTATATAAATCGAAGTTCTGCTCGACTCGGATTTCTTTATTTCCCCTATCACCCAGCTTGATAAAAGCGTTATCGTTTTTAAGGTTATCAAACGCCTTATTAGTAACAATACGCGCCCGGTTAGCAATCCACGTTTCGTTAATCGGTACTCGTCTATATTTAACTTTAACTAGTTCCCCGTCCTCACCTTTGGCGTTGTCCATTTGTAGATACGCTCGGTTAGCCCCTATCCGATACGACGCTATTATCAGTCTAGCAACCGCCGTCCTATACGCTTTTTTACCAGCCCCAAAATCCTTTTTAGCGCGCTCAATAGCCTTCTCCGCTTCGGGGATAAATCGGCCCCGCGCTTGCTCATAAGTTTTAGGTTGCGGTTTAGCTTCTAATTCCGCCTTAACGGTTTTCTCGGTTTCGTCTTCAACTTCGGGTTTACCAGTAGCGTCTGGTTCTTTACTAACTACTAAATAATCTTTTAATTCCTTCTTAAATACGGTTTCTATCGTATATTCATCGGTGAACGCTTTCATTGTTTCTGATACATTCTTACCGCTAACCGTTGCCTTAAGTATCTCGTGTTGTAAATCAATATATTCGTCTTCGATAGGATCGAATACTAGTTTAGCTTTTCCTAATCCATTCCATCCTAATAGCTGGTTTATTACCTGACGGTTCTCGTTATCCTCAATAAACGTAGCTATATCTTCTAGTAGAGTTTTATGTAGCGAATGCCTTTGAACGCTACGAGCGAAACTACCCGCTTGTCCTTCATCTGCTATAAGCGAATCCGATATGAATAACGAGAAGAGCATACGGCGGTCAAGATCTCGTATATAAGTATCGAAATGCGTACCATCCATATTGGAATCAAGAAACTCAACTCGGTACGGTTGTTTATCAGGTTCGGCGTTCGGGTCAAAAGGCATTGTTAGATAAGAGTTAGATTTAACGTTTTCGCCTACCTCTTCCGCTTTAGCCCTATTCTTATCTGTTATTTCGTCGGCCGTTAAAGTCCCGTCCTCAACCCCAATTGGATACCAGACTATAAATATCGGGGTTCCCTGTTGTTCAAAATAACGTTTATATAAGAGAGCTATTATAGTTTGGGTATAGTAATGATTATACGCCGGTCGTAAGATTGACCGCCCGTACATATCTTCAACGTTATCCCAATCCCGCGCCCATATAGCCAGAACGGACGCCCCTGCTTGTACCTCGGTTTGACCATTAGTAAATCCGATATAATTACCGTCGGCATCCGCTTTTAAGTTTATATCTTTTATATTAAACGACTTATAAGCAACAGGTATTAATTTTCTATCTACGTATTGACACCACTTAACGATTGGGGAAAATCCATAGAATAATGCTTTTAATATATTACTATGTAGGCTATAAGCAAGCGGGCGATGAAACTCTTCTAGGAACTCTATCGCCCGTTCATCTTCACTTTCGTATTTAAAATCTAATCCCAGCATCGGAGCGGTTAAGAGTTGACGCCCGAAAATAATACCTTCCGATAGATTTAACATATCGGTAACTTGCGATATAGAAGGGGTTGTTGAATTAGGCACAGTTAAATTAGCTAACCGGTACTTTTCGTTTAGATTTATATGGCTCTTTACATCACCTAATATACTCATTAACTAAACTCCCTCTTGCCATAGCCGGTAGGTTGAAACTTGGAATAATCAACCGCCTTAGTTCTTATCCTGGTAAATCCATTACTTGCGCTATCAACCCCGTCGTCTTCGTCAATAGCCGGAAATAAATATACTTGATTAAGCAACTTACGGACGCCGGGGGTATCGTTATACCATATTCCGTTTGTCTCCGCATAATCGGCCATAGGTTGCGCCCGCGCTACTTTATCCCTTCCCCCTAAATCCCCGGTTCCTTTAAACCTATTCTCGTTAATAAGGCGTTGGTACTGATTATATTTTTCCGCTTCAGTACCTTGATTAAACGGATTAAGTTTCATTAAATCCAAAGCCGCCTTTTGTACGCCATTATCCTCAACTACTATAACATCGGGCGGATATTTGTCAAGGTATTTTAATAACGAGTGATCTTTAAATTGCCGAAGGCTTTCACGTTCAATACGAGCGTTTAAAAAACCCGCGCCGCTTTCCCCATCGCCCCAAATAGTCAACGCGTTATCACAAGCCTTCTCAATATCACTCTCGGAATAGGCCGGGTCAATTCCCCACACTACCCGATTGATAGCCGGGACACCCTCGGTAAAATCGGCCTTATTAAATATTATATCCTCGCCGCCGACGGATAGACATAGATATTGGTGGGAAAAATGTATAGGCCGCTTTTTCAGCCGCTCTATCTTTTCGGTGGGATAGGTTTCGGGTAGCCAAATAGAACCGTCAGGGTTATAAATAGATTGCCTATAAATAGTAAATATATCGCTATATTCCCGTTCTATATAGGCATACAAATCAACCGGACACCAGGGCGTTCCGATTATAGTTATTTTACCGTCCGATTCCACTATATCGAAAAGCGTAGGGAAAAAATCTATTGTCGCTTCCCTACGCGCCCTTGATTTCTTATCCTTCTCATTTACAATATCGTCTAACGTTATACGGTCAATATGTATACCGGTTTGGGGGCTTTCAATCCCACAAGCTATAATATTTGACTCTTTTGTCTGCCGCGTATACAATTCCCCGTTTTTAATCCCCGGTATTGATATTTCATTTTCGGTCCATTTATCCGCGTTCGCTATTCGCTTACGAATACCGGGGGCATACATCTCCGCTTCATCCGATTGTAGGTATCGCTTGATAGCGCGGACACGTTGCGCTGAATGGCTATACGTATCGCAGATTAATAATTCCCTAAAATCACCGTCATCTAATATAGTTTTCGTAGCTCGCGACTCAACGAATAGTGTAGTTTTAAGCGATTCACGGGGCATAAGTAATAATAGAAATTGCTCATTAAGATATTTCTCCCAGTCCAAATGTTCACGCCGTAACCGGTCCCGTTTACATATCAACCGTGCAAACGCGTAATTAGACATTTTCGCAGCCCTTAAATAATATTGATTATCCATATTATGTATGTTCAGCAATCTTTTCTAATCGTTGATGGTAAATTGTATGCGCTCCGACACCACTAAACCTAACTAGATTATCCTCGCTGTTATCATCACGTATATTATTGGCGTGATGTACAACTTCTTCTGGTCGAAGATAGCGGCCTATCATATTCTCCATAACAAGGCGATGCTCTAATACATTACTATTTTTATCCGCAAAGGGGTGGTCGGGTTTTAATATAAGGATATATCCAGCGCTATTTATATGTTTTCCACCTTTCCAATTAGGATTATCTTTTCCTATTCTATCTAATACTATTTCCCGTTGTAAACACCCACAACTTTTAGTATCGCCCCGGCGTAAATGGCCTCCCATAACATTAACTACATTTCCGCAATCACATCGACATTCCCAAGTTGGTACTCCGTTAGGATGCGATTTACCGTATCCAGTATTTGCAACTCTCTTGATAACGGTCAGCCGTCCAAACTCTAGCCGTGATAAATCAATTAATTTACGCCCCATTTTACCCCTTATCTATAACCGATTGCGCTATATTGATAACTTCCTCTTCGGTCATTCCCTCGCCAAGCCGATGCTCGTGAACTATCGGATTATCCCTATCGCCCATATGTTTTTTAGTTTCAACTATCTCCCCGTTTAGCTTGAAAAATAATTCAATAGCCCAACGTTCCTCGCTACGTAATGCGTGTTCAAATCCCTTGTACGCTATCGGCCGGAGCTTCCATAACCGCTCATCATAGTATTCATTGACGCTATCCTTAACCGCTGGGTTACGTAAATAGTTTTGTATCGTTCGCTCGGTAACTCCGATTTCGTCTGCTAATTGCTTTTGTGTCCAAGAATTATTATATAAAATAATTAATTCTATTAGTTTACGTTCATTCTCTTTTAAAGTTTCATCACTCATAATACGAAATCCAATACACTATATTCCTTGATTTTCCCTTATTCCGTCGGGTTCGCTTTCAACCATAACTATATCAAATACCTTCCCCGTTGCTTTACCAAATAAGTTACTTAACGCGCCCCTATATATTTCCGGTATGTCAATAACGAGTTTAGCGAATGGAGCTTTATTCGTCGGGTTCGCGTTATCTTCCAGCTTAATAACTACCCCTTGAAACTCGTATATATTTATTTTCTTTTTCGCCATATTACTGATTAGCTAAATATCGCATCGTATAGTTTATGATACCTTTCTTTTCCAGTAATAATTTCAACAATATGATGCCCTAATTCGTGTATAAAGTTACATATCCTAAACGGTTTTCGTAAATATATCGTTCTGCTCCACGGATGATATGCGGCTTTATCACTAGCTATAATCCATTGAGGGATTTCATTTAATAGCCTAACAGAAGGTATAATAGATTTACTTCTTCTATCATCAAACATAAACCCTAGCTTTTCAGCGCACTTGCTACAAACTATAATACTCGGTTCATCATAGCAAGGCATTACCGTATTATCTTGTTTTCCGCATTCTATGCACGTATCCATATCCTATACCTCGCGATTAGCTAACCTCTATAAAATAGCCGCGCCCAAAACGAAGCCCAGAAATAATCTATCTCCGCTTGAATCCGGCTATATAGTACATCTCGTTTATATCCCCACGTATCCTGATATATATTCAATCTTCTCTGGTTCATTAATAACCTCGAAACTCACTATTCATTATAGCTAACGAATTAAAATAAATGTTTAGATCTCCAGGTAATATACCATCTGGTAAACATTCAAACGGTTCTTGCCCTATTTCTTTACTCACTGCGATATGACCTACAATCGCGTATTCAATAGCTTCCCCTATTTCTTTTAGCAAGCGCACTTGTGTAGTTATGTCATATTCTACACATTGGGCTACCCAATAATCGCCTTCTTTAAATATTAACCAACTTAAATCTTTATCGGTCGCTTTGGATTGGGTCATTCAGGATACCCCCACAAAATAGCCCTCATAATCTTAAACTCGTTCTCCTGCTCCTCGGTTAAATCAGATAATAAACCTATCAACGGTTCAAAGTTAGTCGGCTCTTTATCAGTTGCCCTATCTTTTCCCCTAGATTCCATATTTACCACTATATACCAAGCGTCGAGTTTTGTCAAGGTTTTTTTAATCAACCGTTTTCCCGCTTGTTTTAGCAACCGTTTAATTATAGCTATTTCGTCAGGGTATAGTTTTAATAAATCATTCATTTCAACTCCTTATAATCGTTAAGTTTACCCGGATTTATCCCGTTGCCATATTTCCTTGACCCGCATTTACATAACCATATTTCAACCCATACTTTAGTATGATGACCGCGATATTTTTTCTTTACCCGATATAATTTCATATCGGATTTAACGCCTTTTATTATTCTACAATAATCGCAGGTCATTTTACCTCAAATAACGGTAACTCATTATTGACTTCTTTTATTTCGTCGTCCTGTAAATAGGCTCTTTTAACGCCCGGTATCGCCCAATGTTTATGGCGACATTTGATAATCGGTATATATTCTATTTCTGCTTCGATTGAAACGTGGGCGCAGTCTTCGAGTTCAGCCGCGACTCCAGTTGTCCCGCTCCCAGCGAACGGGTCCAGGATTATCGGGTTATCCGAAGTTCCCTTGAATAGCTTTATTAGCTCTCGAAACAAGCTAACAGGTTTACAGGTGGGGTGGTTTTGTCGAACGTAAAAACCGAGTTCTTTACTATATTTAATCGGAAGGCTATAATATCTGATTTGATTTCGATACCGCCATATTTCGCATAATGTATCAGCTTCACCGTCAATCCCTATTCCCTTCTCCGCCGCGCTTATCACCTTGCGGACTTGCTTCGCGTCGAGTCCGTGGTCCCGTTCGTCAAGCCATTCCCGGATTGTACGGGCGTCAAGTTGTTTATCGAGTGAAGTGCCTTTTGGGAAGCCAGAACCGAATACCCAACCGATTTTATCAACGCAATAGAAACCCGCGTCCTCTAAATTAACCGCTAATCTATGACTCATTCGGGTTGCCGCCATAGCTAATATAAAAGCCCCCGGTTTTAGCACTCGATAACATTGCCGCCATATTTCGACATCGGGAAGGTCAACATCCCATTGCCGTCCCATAAAAGTTATTCCATACGGCGGGTCAGTCGCTACGAGGTCAACCGAGTTGTCCCGTATAGATTTTAGGACTTCCGCGCTATCACCGTAAAGTATCAACTCTATCCTTTACCCACCTAAACGCCCGCTGAACCAACGTATTAGGTTTATCGAAGTCCGTCCGACAATCCGCTATCATACAATTAGGACAGTACCACGCACCCTCAACTATTTTATCGGGTATCATTTTACGTTTACATATTGAGCAGGTCATTGGTTTCATATTCTATTATCCTATTGCCTATCCATTCTATAATTGGGACAACTACACTATCACCTAATCGCTCATATCTAATCGTATCTGGTATATCAATTCCCTTCCCGTTTTCGTCAATACCTTTCGCCGTCCAGTTATCAGGAAAACCAAATAATCGTTCAATTTCAATAGGCATAGCCCGGCGAACGCCCTGTTGCTCTAGTGTGTCAACTATAACTATCGGTATCCCCCGACCGTCCCTCACCTTCTTTACGCCAATAAATAACCTTGCCTTCAGGAACGTGAAACTCTATAAATCTTTCGACGGTTTCAGCATAGTTAGGGTCTTCGACTAGACGGTATCCGGTATGTTTATAGATTTCTTTATGTCGAGCGTGGAGTTGAGTAAATCGTAACGTATCCCTAAACTCCCCAGCGGTCATACTCCGACCGGATTTATACCAGTTGAGTAATTGTAGCCATTGTGGGGTTTTAAGAATTGCCGTTTCGACAGCCGATAGTAAAGTATCGCTCTCATATTCGTCATTTGGGTTGAGTAGCCTACAAACCGACGACCGCGAAATATATTTATTTAATACGATTGCCGCGCGGTCGGCTACATCCTGATACGATATTTTCTGCTTTTTCATAGCGGCGCGTATTTCGATTGTACCGTTCATTTTAGCCCTTTTTGTACGTAGATAATATAAACTACCCTTCAATGCGTTATAAACGGTGTGTATACACCTTAAACGCGACATCTATATCCCTATTCAACCCATTTCTCCGCTTCCGGTTCAGATAACGCCCTATCTACGCATTTAGAGCATAGGATATACGTAACGCCGTCCCGCCTCATCCTCGCCCAATTAGCTGGTAGGGCTTTTGAATCGCTTATAGCTTTCGTCGTTCCGCAACTATCACAGACCGCCGTAAAATTATCTTCAAAGCATCCAACTTTATGTATCGCTCCTACTCCCATATCATTCTCCTATTTTAACTAAAATATAAATTGCCTTATCGCGGTACTCCGGAACAGTTGCTAAACTCCGCAACTCTTCTATCACCCGTTTAGTAGCTGCTTCGATAGCTTCGTTCTCGGTCCGAAACGACGCTTTGACGGTATCGCATAATCCGAAATTATTTATCGTGATAGAATAACCCGTATTAATAACTACGTCCATCCAGGTAAAAATAATTACGCTCGACGTTCCGTTCTCATATAGGATTTTAGTATTCATTCTATTATCTTTAACTCCATTCCGTAATTATTAACGCCTTCGGAAATATCTATATCCGGTTTTAATATTAATTTGTTTCGTTTAAACTTACTATAATCTACGTAGTGTTGCCACCTTCCCCATCGCTCGATAACCTGTACGCAATCCGGGTGTAATTCCTGTAGTGCTTCGGCCATCTTTTTACGGCCATCTTTAATTAAATATAAATCCTCTGTATTACCGCCCTTCATAGTCATCGTTACCGCCTTTTCGCATAGGAAAGTATTAAAGAGAACCGTACACCAGCCGTCTTTTAATACACGAAGCGACATATCGGTATCATCGTTATATATTGAGCGATAACGGTAATTTATTATATTGTTATTTAACGTACAGGAATATATACGGGTATTTAAATAGTAGGGCGGTAACTTATCTTTTCGACAAGCGAACATAAAATAGTTTAATCCCGATTGTGCTATGTTTTCGTATCTATCGGTAAAGTTCTCAGCGCATTGAAATATTGAGCCGTCCGATACTGGGACTTTTAAGTTGCGATTTAATCTATAAAAGGCTTTTATATTATCATCAATTTGCCAATGCCGCTTATACCCCTCGGATATAGAATGTTCCCAAATCCAGTTTCTGGACCCGATTAATTTTATATTATCTTCTGGCAATACTAATATCTTTTCGGGATTAATAACCGCCGCATAATTATCATACTCCTGCGGCTCGACTACTATATAATAAGGAACGTTAATTTTCTCAAGGGCCTTACTCGTTAATCGGCTTTCCCACCGTCCCTTTGATGGAATATAAATAGGGTATTTAGGATTTATCGGATTACCTGCGCTATACCTTTTATTTATATATCGGCCTATTTCCGCTTCCGGATACCAAACCGATTGTGTTTTTAGCGTTAATTTCTGTCCGATTAGTTCGGCGAAATCATTATAATCCTTTTCGCTTTCAAAATTTATTATTAACTGCTTAGTAGGAGATAAGTCCTCTTGTATAAACTCCGGCATCCCGCGCCATTCCTTTTCCCAGTTAATCGTAATATCGCCGAATATACCTAGCTGATTATCGTTCATATTCTATCCCCGTTTTAAGTGTATCTATTATGCTTTTGCCGAGCTTATTAGCTAATACTTTATCTTTTGATATATCTATCATACTTTTAACCGTATATTCAATATATCGAATATGGTCTTCTGTTATTATTATTTTCTTATCGTTCATTCAAATAACGGTAAATCATTATTAACGTTTTTACTATCCCCTCGTAGAATCATACGTCCCCAGTTCCTTTGCTAATTCGACTAGCTCTTCCCAGCGTCCAGGTTCAATACGGTCAATAGTTTTTTTCTTTTCGGCGGTTGTACTCGTATCATACGCGGTATGACATCGCCAACAGTCCGGCAACAAATTACGTGGATGTGCCTTTAGCTGGTAACAACTGCCGACGGAAAAGACGTGGGAAGCGGTGATTTCGTCAAGCGTAAATATCCGTTTACACTTTGAACACTGGACGCCGCTACTTACCCAATACGGTTTATACGCTTCCATTACGGCACGCCTATATTCCGGGGACTTGCGCCAATATTTACTTGACCTCGGCTTTAGTCGAGTTCGTCTCATTTATTCCCAATTACGGATTATTACATCCAGCCCTTTACGTTTCGCGTCCTTGAAAAAAGTCGCGTCGATTATTCTTATCTTTTCGTTCGGATAATATTTCGCCATTCGCTTGAGTTGCGTTTTACTCTTGGCGTCCATATACCCCTTGACCTCGTGCCATTCGTAAGCGCTACCCGTGCCGTTGCAATATTCACACGGTTCGCCTAACGCGTAATTCTTATCAGAGCTATCAAAGTAACCGCGCCCTTTACATCGTGGACATTCTGTAATAACTTTAAAGTCCGGAGTATAAAACCGCGTTCCCCTTTCGATTTTCTTAAACTCGAAGGTTTTCGTTTCATATTCCCAGCCCTGGATTTCGCCCTGCTTGACTAGCAGATTTAAAACCCTGGCGTAATTTGCCTCCCACGCCGACCGGAAATATCGGTTATCAAGATCGGGACGCTTACCACCTTTCGCGTTAATCAATCGTTACCTCGCTTTCATTACATTCAATAGCAATTATTACAGCGTCTCCTATTTCTCTCTTACAAGCTATCTTTTGGAACGGCTTAATTTTTCCGTATACTTCTAACCATTCATCGCTTATCTTAACCGTTATCGTTTTCATTTCCGCTCCTCATAGTAATAATCCATTTATTTCCTTATCGGTTAAATCCGTTAATTTAACAGGTTTGTATTCATCCCCACGTATAATCATAATAGCACGTTCGTTATCAATAACCTCGCGGAAAGCTAACTGTTGATCATCCCATATTTTATCTAACTTTTCAGATTTCGTCATCTCCACCCCCTATCAACCACTGGATTACATTCCAGTCCATTACGTCAACCGTTGGATCAGCTTCGAGCAACCGGAAATTATAGTATAGCCAGCATACCCGCTTATATTCCTTGAGCGTTGGGTTCATAGCTTTATTAATCCTATACCGTCGGATTCGTTTGCGGCTCGACATATCTTAATTCCAAGCATATTAGACCCGAAAAAGCCCGGATTATTCAAGCGCTCCGTAGAACTATCACTATCCGCTTGCCGTCCAGTAGCTCGCGCCCGGCGGGGGTTAACCCTCCCCAAATATCTACTAATTTATTACGGTAAAGCTCACTCATTGCTTCCTGTTTCATATCATCGTAGATACTTAAAGCTATCAACGCTATTTCCGCTTCTCTCGATAGGTTACTCATCGCTTTCCTCCTCGTCGGTTTTATCAACTATTATAAAGTCGCAACAATTAGCGAGTTCGCACCTAAACGTACCGTCAGGTAACTCTTCTCGACGCATATTACAATAAAACTTTTCGCCTTTACATACGCCTATCTGCTTTGCCATTACTCCTCCTCAATAGAAATTGCATCTAGTAATCTTCCGGCAACCGAAGCTACGGAGTTTCTATAAACCTTACCTTTGGAGTCCTCAATATCTATATAAACATCATCGGCGTTTTGCAACGCCAACAAGCAAGGTATAGCGTTTATTTTTATTCTTAATCTGCTATCCATTACTCTACCTCCTCGTCGGGTATAAATACTAATTTGCCTGTTTTGCCGTCTAATTCTTTAATAGCACAGTCAAGGTCTATATAAATTGTTTCAGTATGAACGGCTACCGATATGCCGCTTTCGCTACCGTACAAAGGGTCAGTGCTATTAGCATATATATCGTCAACTCCAAAACGTCCTTCCCCTATAACTATATCCTTTACCATTACTCTACCTCCACCGCTTTAACAATATTATTAAGTCTACCCTCTAATTTTAGTATATACTCATATAAAATACATATTGATACGGGGTCGGATTGCTTGCTTGCCTTGCCCCGCAAACATCCCTTGAGAGCAGAACGATTATGCGCTTCGTCGCAATTTACCTCAACTCGTTTATTGGCATCTTCATATATTTTATATATATCTTTTCGGTTATACATTATTACTCTACCTCTGGGTATTCGTTATATTCTTGTCCGTCCAATAAACGACCGGCGGCTTTTTTGCTCTCCTTAAACATACATACAGATTCGTCGCCAGTACCAACCCATCGATATTGCCCACGCTGACGCCGCCACTGGTTACTACCCCCTGGCAACTCTAAATAATCAGGAATCCATACCCCGTTTTGCTTAAAGAAAAACGCAACATCCGCCGTTTTACACTGGTCTCTAATCGATTCCGCCCAATATGGACTCATAGGACGCGCTCCGGGACCGCTCTCACCGCCGGCTATAATCCAGTCTAAATATGGAGTCCTGTATTCATCACCACTGCAATATAAATATTGAGAAATATCCACCGGCCCCAACATCGGTTCTATCGAAACGAACCGGATAGCCGCCGGGGTATCGAGCAATATCGGTATTCGCTCGTCGGCGCAGGCTTGGTTTTCAGCGGTTACTCCGAGATGCAAGTTATCAGGAATCCATTTTACAGTATCGTAAGGGTCAATACCCCAATCAACGATACCCTCGTATCGCATTAATCCCCGCATAAATATACGCATACGTTTCGGGCGTTTCGTTAAAATTATATATGTATGGATTGGATTATCTGATATAGCTTGAAAAATCGCTATATTATTATCTACTGGATTATTCCTCCCGTGAAACATATCGCCCATAGATTGAACGAATACCCGCTTTGGTACGGTTTTCGGTAGCTTATCGAATACCGAAAGGTCAACCTCAAACTCTACGTCGCGGTCATCGAAGGGAATACCGTTCGCCCAGGCATAGAATCCGTCGCGTAGGTTTAATCGCTCTGCATAACAATTAGCGCATCCCTCGGATGTTTTCGTGCAATGATACCCGCCGCCTTTAACTTTTAACGGGTTAATCGTTTTATCTGTACATTCGATTTTGCTCATTTCTCCTCGCTTTCGGTTAATTTTTCTATATCTATACCTCGCGAATATATACCAGATAATATGTAAACACCAGCGGCTACAATCTCATCCATACTATAATCTCGTAGCATATCCTTTATATCTCGCTCGATTAATTCGTATTCAACTTCGCCACCTTTCCAGTGTGTTATCATATATTTACTCATCGCCGTCCTCGCTTTCGCCCGTACAGTCGGGGCAAGGTTTCATTTGTACTTGTAGGTGAATATCTTGAATACGTAAAGGTATCGCGCCCTTTCCTTTACATCGCGAACACGGCTTTTTCTCCGGCTGTGCTATCATTCCATTGGGGCAAGGCATACTACCAACCCTCTGACGGAGATTCGTTTTCTTCCCCATCTAACCAGTATACAACCAGAATAGCCGCGTCGTATTCGTGTCCCATATCATATTTATCGGATACTTCGTTTTCGTCCAAATCGTTTTCGAGAACGTCAATCTGCGCGTCGATAACGGCATAATTGTCATCTCCAAAAAACGAGTGGTGTGGAAAAACTTCTTTTATCTTTTTAAGTTTGTCAATCTCTACTTTAATTATTTCTGCGTTCATCTACCCTACCTCCAGCTTGGCCTTGATATACCTAAAAACCTGTTCGAGAGATTCGTAACAACCGTCATCATATCCTCTGACGCGCTTATAATACCAGAAGTCGTTATCGTAAAAGATATGATAGTCTCCATAGATAATTTCATCTACCCTCTTTAGTTCGTCATCTATAAACATCTCTTTTCACCGTTCTTGAGCTTGGCTCTGCATTCAGGGCAATAGACAGGTATTAACCACCCATCACAATCGTGAGTAAATCTATCCCACGCATTCCTGACCGTTTCGTCTTTATCTAAACATCCGTTAGGGCATTCCATTATACACCGTCCTTTAAGTCCTCTCGGTTTTCCCCCGAACATACGAGGGTTAATTCGTCGTTCCCGACAAGCCGCATCCCGTTATCGCTAAAATCATCCATAACGCGGGCGTCATAGTTTTCGATACTGCACACCCAGCAACTATTGTCTAATTCCCGAACGACGAAACCTAACCGGCCCACCGCCCCGAAAAAATCAGTATTGATTATAACTATGCTACCCCTCGGTATCATTGCCTTCCTCCTTGCCCTTTTCGGATAAACCGTCTAGTATTATATTGATAGCTTCCGATACGGAACATATTCGTTCCGCTTCCCCATATTCTTGGACAGCTACAAACTCCCCTCTTGCATTAAGCAATGCGTATAAATACGATATAGCTCTTAACGGCAAATACGATATAGCTCTTAACGGCAATTGTACGTCGCCGGTATAAAACTGCATTACCCTATCTATATTTGGGTCGCCCTTTGATAAATGCGCCCGTAACTCACCCGTCGTTGGTATTTGTTTATCCTTCATTACTTTCCCCTTTCGGCGCAATGCCGGTTAAGCATTCGATAAATCCTTTTTCTGCGTCGTCCATACCCTCAAGATACGATTCAAGCGGTTCGTTCGCTGTAGCCCTAAACTTCACATTGTTACGGTAATGCTCAACCGCCGCTTCGATACCGGCTCCCAATTTTCTGCTATATACTTTTTGGCGTTCGTAATGACCTTTTAGCGCCGCATAGTTTGATTTCGCCCGACGGTCTAATTCCTCCAACTCCGCTATCCGCTTATCTAATTCGATAATGCGTTCCCAATAAACATCCTTTTCGTCTGTTACGTCCTTAACCCGTTTTTCAGCGGCGGCGAGGTCAGTTACAGCAAAAGTTTCAGATGTATATTTCTTATCGCTCATCATTCCCCCTTTATTTAATCACGTTTTTAGTAAATACCGCCGCGAGCATTAAAAGCCCGCCAAGTAAAAAACTTATCCCTGCCAACGCCGATAAATATACGAATACCAGAACGTTATGATACCAGCCCATTCCCGCAAAAGCTACGTATCCTATCCCGAAAAATACCAGCGCAATTAAAGCGTAAACTAATAACGCCTTTTTATTGACGCGCCAAAACTTAAAAATCAGGTCAATCACGCTATCGTATTTTTCTATACGGCGAAAAGTTGAAAGCCTAAAATCGCCGATTGTCTGTGTACGTTTATCACTCATATCGTTCTCCCTGTTATAACCCCGAACGCTATCACGCCCGCGATTAGTAGAAAATATAAGATTAAATAGATTTTACCCTTCATCATTACCATCCTTGAGTAAATCGCGTATTAATTCAGTCGTTTGTCTAACTCTTTTACCGTTGATACTACATACCATTTCGTCTATCGTATCTAGGTTTATATTGGCCTTCTCTATATTCGTTTCGGAAATTACACGGCAACGGATAGCGTCGCAGGTTTTTTCAAATCCGGCAGCCCAACATAGAGGGTTGCCTTCTTCTATAATATCGTAATGTTCACACATAACAACCGGACTAGCCTTATAAAAAGCCTTCATTTGTTTACAGAACAACATCTTTTTCGGCCTATCCATTATTAACCCACCTTCTTAATTTATTTATTAGTTTTACGTGTAGGTCGTTTTCAAACGTATCGCCAGCCGCTAATAAAAACATAAGCGAATAGGCAACCAGTTTTCGTATTAATGTCTTACCCATTATTCGCTCCCCCTTGCTATTTTATATATTTCAATTACTTTAGGTAACAATCCAGCATTATTGAGATGAAACTCATACTCTTTAATTCTACTTGACTGTTCTTCAATAACCGCCGCTTGCTCTGCTAAAACGGATTCGGTGTCATCTAATAACCGCCGTAATTCTGCAACCTCTGTTTCGGCTATGATAGCACGTTCGGTAGCGTCGTTTTTTTTATCTGTTATATCGGCTATACGCTGGTTTTTATCCGCCGCATATAATTCTAATATCGCTATTATTTCCTTCATAGCTACCTCTTCTCGTTAAGTATAATAACCTCGTTTAGTTCGTTTAACCGGCCCAGTATAGCCACGCCGGTTTCATAGCGGCCTTTCAATTCCGCCGCCGTATTATTCGTAGTGATAAACGTCGGTAATAGATTTGACCGGCGATAATCTATAATATCAAGTGCGGTTTCGTCAGCGAACTCCGTTGGCCGCCGCTTCCCAAAATCGTCAATAACTAAAACGTCGGCGATCATTACACGGGTTTCGGTTTCGGTATCACCGTTTATTATATCATCCTGGAGTTTTTTCATTAAACGGGAATGGGTATAGAATGCTAGGGATAAATTACGCCAACGTTTTTCAATGATAATCCTAATAATAGCGGCAACCCGCGTTGTTTTTCCGCTCCGGTTTTTTCCTACGTAAGTTAAAGCGCGGCCGGTTTTAAGATTTTCGTCAAGGTTTAGTAAATAATTATTTTCGGTTACTAGTATTTCCCCGGGAATTAATTGTTTATCCCCTTTGTAAAGTTTACCCTCAAATATATGTACATCCCGATAATCGCGGGGTAGAGTATTCAGGTATCTCCCGATAACTACCTCTCGTTTACATTCGCAAAGATTAGCATATTCTATATCGGCGTTATCCGTTTGTATAAATATCCCAGTATCAAGGCAATCCTGGCATTTTACGTCGGATTCGACTTTGGTAAATCTATCAGGTAGTTCTAATCCGTCGTTTAACTTAATCACTTCCAGTCCTCCTCAGTTATATCTTTATCGGGATCGTATCCTGATTTTTTAAACTTTTTACGGGTTTCGATATGTTGTCCGCCCTTTCGAGATAGTAAATCTTGTAAACCCCAACCGCACCCATCATCTCGAAACTTAATCCAAAACTTAACCTTTGACGTCGCGTATAATTCTATCGCTTCTTTTATATTCTCAACCGTATAGCCGTCGTTTAGTCGAGCGTTAATAGCTCGTTTCATTCCGTCCGTTAATTTTCGGTGTTTAGGAAGGGTATCAAAGGATAGCCAGAAGTCGAAAATATCACGTATATATTCTTTATTTACTTTGTTAGTTTCTTTATCTTTATTTATTAGTGGGTTATCCGTGGGTTGAGCTTGGGTTATCGCTGGGTTATTGTTTGGGTTAAGATATAAACTAATATCTTGATAACGCTCATAGTTTATTATAGTTATAACCGTTATTCCGTGGGTTACTTTATGGGTTAAAAATCCGTTGTTAGTGAACTTTTTAAGACACGTGCGAATTATTTCCCGCGATAATTTCATTTTTTCAGCTAATCTGCGAGTAGCGCAAGCGAATTGCCCTCGTTCAATTTTTAATATCGTTCCGTCGGGAGCGGTAAAATCGGCGGGATTTTTATCCCACCTTGCAAATGAAATTATACCGATATAAAACCGAAGGTGGGAATCTGATAATTGCCATACCCAATTTTCACTATCAATAGCCTTTCGAGCAATTATAAAAAACCCGCCGTTAATTTTAGCCAAGCAAATCACCCCCGAATACAAACAGGGAGTCGGCGTTGTGGATTGGGGCGATACATTTTCCCCTGCGCCTTTCGGCGCAACGCCGACTCCCTGTGGGAGTTCAAGTAAAGATTTTATTGTATCTTTCATAATCCACGTATTCATTTTATATTAGCTTTCCCGGTTTGTCAAGACTTTTTTTCGCGCCTTTTCTTGACGCTTTAATAATTCATCTATCCGTTCGCTATGTTCTACCCGCTTTATCCTTTCCCCGATAAGAGCTATTTCGTCAGGGTATAGGGTTAGTAAATCATCGCGGCTCATATTTCCCCATTGCTTTTAATACCGCCCGCCGCATAAACTCCGAACGGGATATTCCTATTTTACTAGTAATAACCGTCAGGGCACCCCATTCACTAGGGGTTAGTATTGTTGATGCGCCGTGCATTCGTATTTCGCGCAACTTTATTTTTTTACGGGTATTAAATAAATTGCCCGTTAAATTATTCTCCGACAACTTCGACAACGTCCTTTCTATCCGCCCGGCACTTGACGGATTTCCCCTTGCCATTAAAACGTTCCAGCGACAACCGATTGCCGGATATAACCCAAACGTACCATTCCTTACCCTGGTAATTAACTTTCGTTCCGACGTTTATCATTATAACTCCCTATCTAATCCTATTAAAATATTCTCTTTTAAAATAGCTTTCCCGTTGTTGTTAGTGTTTCTAGCCGTTTTAATAACCGCCGCCCCTTTTTAATTTCCGCCGCTCCGTGCGAATTAAGTTGCAACGCGGCGCGCCGTATTTCGTCTGCGTTTTGAGATACCCAATACCCGCTATCCCCCTTCGTTGTGCTAGATAGGATAACATAGTCGAAATCCCCGCTATCGTTTATCCTATTAATCCAGTCCCGGAGCGAACGTTTATTAATCAATGTCGTATCGCCCCAGCGTAGAATACCGTTGACCTCGTTTACCAATCCGACCGCCGGCACTTTACCTTCTACACCGGTCAATACGTATGTTATTGCATTAACCGTTTCGTCGGACTTATTATACCCGCGCCGGTTCGATAATACGCTTTCGATTCGGATAGCGGTTTCGGTATTAAAATAGAGGTCATTCGGATTTAACAGCCGCCCAATAGTTGACCTTTCGATATACTCGCCGAAAGTATCTCTAATCAGATTTGCTATTTCGGTATGCGATAATCCTGATTTTTCTACCTTGCGCTTTAAATCGATTTTATCCTTCATTTTGCCCCTTATTGAGGGATAGGTATGATTTATATCCCTAAACCCCCGTGTAACGCTATGTAACTAGCTCTCATCTAATTCTACGCTCTATCTCAACTCGTATTTGCCTGTCGGGAGACTTTTATATCGCTTGTTTTATATAAATGGCCGCAGATAGGACAAATATCATTTTTATCACACGTGCAGAATGTTGCGTCGCCACCAACATCCTTTACCGCAGTACCGCCCTTAAATCCGCAAGCGGAGCAATCAACACATACGAGATACGACCCTATATAATTATCCGTTTTTTCTGATTCTTTATTTCTCATTCGCCCCGCTCGGTCGTGAACCGTCGCGTCCTTGCGGGCGGGGCTATGCTACTAGCCCCTTGCATCCTTCACGGCGATTTCGGGTTTATCATCGAAATGATCGTGATAAACGACCTCGCCGTTGGCTATTATCATAATACACCATTCATCGTTGCCGGTGTATTCTTTATCGTTGTGAACATCTATCTTTACCATTTCTCCACCTTCATTAATCGCCGGGGCGTCCCCTCTACTTACCTGACTTTTACCGCTAAATGGGGTAATAGCCTTTTCCCGTGAATCCTGACGCCTGCCCCTGGTCCGGCGTGGTTAGTTATTTAAATCTATCTAGGAATAAATCTGATTGCTCTTTTGATAGCTCCGCCGCTAATTCAGGATAATCCTCTTTTATCTTGACTTCGGCCGCGATAAGAATATCTACCGAAAGCGCGTCAAGCTCGTAGCCCTCTCCGACAAACGTTTCGCATTCCGATTTATCAATACCCTGGATGATAGTAGCCAAATCCGTACCGTCAAGCTGGCATTTGTCTACAAGTAATTCTAGGCGGCGAATAGCCTTACGTTTCGCTTTATCACCATTACCGTTAAAGTCGTCGCCGAAGGTATCTTCTAGCTCCGGTTGACCGGGTTCGGGTAAAGATAACATCGCGGTTCCCTCGCGGGCGGCTAGCAGATTGCGGTCGATAACCATTTCGGACATTTCTAATTCGAGATTTTCCGGCCATACTACGTTGATAAATGGAGCTTGCCCTTTCCTCGTTTTCGCTATTATAACCGATAATCCGATAGGTTGATACATATTGCCCTTAGTCATCGCGTATAGCAATTCAAGCGCAGAGTTAATTTTTATAATATTATTTGGGGAACCGGTATCTATCTGTACGATAACCGGTTGGCGAAAGCACGGAAGGAATAGGTTTAGCGTTGCCCTGATTTTACAGTCGCCTTTATTGAATGCTTTGCAATTGCGCCCTAAACATTCAACTTTATCATATTCCCTTACCGTATTTAAACGTCTGGCATTTATACCGTCCCCCTCGCATTTTTTACCGGACGCGCCCCAGAACTGGTAGCTCTGATAAAAGAGCTGACGTATAACCTGGCCGTAATTTGGCGTCCCTTCACCGGTCAGCCATAGCGGTAAATAGGCGGTGATTAGTTTCGGTTTGTCGCCGTATTCTTCTTTATAGCGGTCTGCTAGATGTTCAAATCCAGGTTCGGGTGCAAACCTAAAATACTCGTGGACGCGGGGGTATCCCCGTTTACGGCGTTGATACGCGTCGGATAAATCCATATTAAACGGCTTGCCGCATTTAAAACATTCAGGTTTTTTAAGGTCGTTAAACTCGTGTACAGGGTTCGGTTCTTTACAGGACGGGCATTTAATAACCGTTTCCCCGATTCGTAGTTTACCGGCGCGGGGAAATTGACGCTCTTCGGATAGCTTATCTATATGCCCGCCAAGTTGATTAGCGTCTTCGGCCCGCACTACGCCGTTATTTTTATCCTTCATTTCTCCTCCTTATATATCCGTATTTCTATGTTCGGCGGCGCGTTGCATTGGCATTAAATCCTCGCCGCATTCTATACAAAAACCGTATCCCTCTGCTTTACCTACCTCGAAGCTAGAATCGTTAATTGATCCAATCGCTCCGCAGTTAGGACATTCCGGGCCGCCGGTTATATCATCGCCGTAATTTCCCGTGATATGCCGGTCAAGAGCTGTTGAGTTAATCTCCATTTAATATCTCCTCTGGTATGAATACGAGCTTGCCCTTGTTCTTAAATCGAGTGTTCCTGTTTAATTTTATACGCCACTAATTGTATCCAGCAGTCAAGAGCGTATCTCTCCGCCTTATATATTTCGGAATTATACTCCGCCCATTCGCGTATTTTCGCCGCGTCATATCCGCTTTTCTTATATCAGTACATCGCCGCGCACAATCTCGGTCAGGTGGATTATACATATAACAATATATATCCGGTCGTTCTCGTTTTAGCCGTTCCGCGAACTGGGATTTATTAACCCTTTCCATTTTCAGCCGCCTTGATTAAAAGCTCTACTATTGGCTCAACGTGAATACCGTGCTCTTCTTTAAGCACGTGTCCTACTAGCCGAAGCCAGGCATCCAGCGCGTCCTTTTCGGCCTGGATTATCTCGGAGTCGTATTCGGTATGTTCGCGGATATGTTTAACGTGCATTTCGGCGCGTACTAAACTATCCTGTAATTCTTTTTTTATATCCATTATTTACCGTCCTTGAGATAAGGAAAAACCTCTATGAGTTCATCCATATTACAACCGAGAGCGTCTGCTAATCGGTTCGGTTCGCTCCCAACTAACCGCGCCTTACCGTTTACGATCTTGGATAATTTAGCTCCCGGTTCTGCTAATAGGGGCCAAACCGTGCGCGCTACTATGGCGGCTGTTTTGCCGTATATAAGCGCGTCCCATTTTTCGTTATTTACTTGGTACATTATTCACCCCCGTCTATCATAGATAGGATTTTATTTAGTAATACCTTTTCGGTAAAAGCTGTCATTTCGTCGAAATCGTTATACCGGGCTTCCGCATCTAATTGCATCGCTTCGACTCCGACGCGGAAATCAGCATTGACAACTCGACGTATATCGCTAATTGCTACATCATAATTCCGCCCACCCGATAACGTAGCACCGCATACGTGGTCAATATCTATAAGTATTGCGCGGTCTTTATTACGTTGATTTATCCTATCTTCTATTTCATTTTCCATTACTCTACCTTCCCGTGCATTCTCAATATCGCGTTGATTGTATAGTCGGATATACCAGGGAAGGCTGTACGTAGAAACTCCCGTCTATTATCCGACGCTATGAGTTCGGCGTGAAAGTTAATTTGCGTCATTGTTTTATTCTCCTTATTAGCCTATTCAGTATTGGTTATATCGTCAATAAGATTATCTATATCGGATTCTGAAGGCGCAATGGTATTAGGACAACCTGTCTTGATCCATTCAAGCCGTTGTTCAGAAATCTCCGCTAACCTATCAAGAAGCATTTCCGCTCCCTGCTCGTCGTGAGAAGCCATAATCCCGTCTATTATTAAGGGGAACATCGCTTGACATTTCGTTATGTTTTTAGCAATTGACAATAGGTCTGGATGATGTGGGCTATGTCGTTGATTCCGGTCCGCTTCATTATTTTTCGTAAATATCGTTTTTATCCAGTTAATTAGTTTCTGCATTTCGTTCTCCTTTTTAGGTATCTGCCTCGTTCAGCCGGGGGATAATTCCCGGTCAGACGCCTCGCGGCGTTTCGGCTATACGTCCTCGGCGTCCATAGTTAAACCCTTGCCGTATGCAACGATAGTCGCATCCGGGTAGTATTCAAGTAGCCGCGCCTTTACCGCTTTCTGTTTTTTCGGCGTAAGATATTCGCCGTTCAAAAACCCTAACAGTTTACAATCATCGCACGGCAACGTCTCGTGGTCTTCGGTTAACTTGGTACATTTATAAGCCCAAGCCCCCCAAACTTTGATAGGTATTAATTCCATTTCTAACTCCTTATTTAGTATATTTAATCCTGCTGGCTCATATGGATTTCGCCTAGAGTATAGATTTTGCTAGCCTTTACGACTAAAGGCTGACCACAAGAATCGCACGCGATATTACCCTCTTGGGTTATAGTAAACCCTCCACACATCGGACACTGTTTCATCGTTTCTCCCGTTCGTTAAGTTTATGTTTCTCAATCACAATACCAATATATCATACCCCCCGATACTTGTCAAGAGAAAAATACGTAAATATATAAATAATTATTTATCCATAGCGTATATATAGGTATAGAAAAGCCGCCCGTGAAGGCGGCATATATCGGGTCGTGGCGACGCCGGAAAGGAGGCGTCCAAAACGACGTTTAATCGCTCTCCGAAATTGCCCGGAGGTTAATTCCTTCCGGGACTTTGGTACGACCCTACCGCGTTTTATCGCTCAAGCCGTATATCTAGTATATATAAGGTATCGGAAATTGTCAAGTAAAAACCCGCCGGTTTAAGGGCGGGCTTGGCGCAGATACGTACTTAAACGTAATGCTAACTGGCTTCTTCGATATTAACCGCTATATAACGGGTTTCGCTAACTTTCTGCGAACCCAGCGAAAACGCGATTAACTCAAGTACATCGGGAATGGGTATAGAAATATCTAAATATTCCCCATTATACTTTGCCGCTAAATGAATATTACCGTTCGTCTCATAAGACGTATAACGTTTTAGCCATTTACAATCGACTGGACGCTTTTCATCGGCGAACTCAATCCCTTTAGCTTCCCGAATAACGTTCGGTTCTTTACACATATCTATCACCTCCTTGTAATTTATTTGTTTAAAAAATCAAAGCAGGGTAAACTATATATTTATTATTCAATGGCAATCCCGATACTAATTCCGTAAGTTGCGCCGCCCGAACCATACCCGCCGAAAGCCCCAGCGTCTACATTACGCCATACGTTATATCCTATACCGCCGCCGCCCCAAGCAGACCTATCTACATTAATTCCAACTGCGGGGCCAGCGTGAAACTTCCCGGCGCGTATAACATCAATCTCTACCCCCAATCCAGCGGTCGCGAAATCTGTCGTAGCTATCAACTTCGGCCGCAACTCCATAGCAATTAATTTCTCCGGTTTCTTATAAGCGGCTATTTCTAAATCCCCGGTTTTATAAATAAACCCTTCTTGAGTCCGGTAAATAATCCCCTCACCTTCAACCTCGTAGACTTCAGTTCCAGCCGGTAAACCTTCCGTAATTTCTTCGGCGCGTGTAGTATGATGAAAAGGATTAACCCTCTCGGCTATCGTATATCTATCTTCTATCATAGGTACTGGTTCAGCTTCTTCGGGTATCCCAACCTCGGAAGGCGGCGGGGGATTCGTTACGTCAATATCTCCGGCGAAAAATCTATCGCAACCGTCAAATCGTAGATAGAAAATAACCGTTGCGATAATTAACAGAACGGTTAATATATACCAGTATTGCTTTTTCATATTCCCTCCGGTGTCAAAAATTGACACTAAATAAATATCAGATAACCACCACTACGAGAACGGCGACCGGGATAAACCAGGGAATTATCTTCAGGCGGATTATAATATCCGTTTCTCCAGGCAAACCTTATATCGGAGTTTAGCTATCCATTTTATCGGACGCCATTTTTTATACTTGATACCATAATCGGAGAAATGCCACCACTCGCCCAATTTACGAAGATGTATTCGCTTTAGCCCCGCCTTTTTAGAGAACTTAACGAAAGCCTTCCAGTCCTCGTAAGTTTTGAGGACGTTCCGGTATCCCATATCAATAGCAAGCCCGCTCCAATGCCCGCGCGGGTCTGTGGCGTCCCCTATCCAATGCCCTTTTTCTTTCCATAAGAACGGGCGATAACAACTAGATATGGGGATCATAAAATCTTGCCCCCACTGTACTCGGCAATAAACTGATAGTATTTCTAACCGTTTTCTCAATCGTGGATCGACTCTAAGGTCCGGTTCCCAATCATTATAACCAGCTCCAATATCGGCTATTGAAACTAAGTCGGCTTCGATACCATTCCATATTTTATTTATTTGTTTGTCCATTACCATTCCTCAGCTTTTTAATCGCATAATTGACGCCTAGATAACCACCGATTAAACCGGTTATCGTAAGAAACATAGTTATCTCCTCCGCCGATATTTCGGCAAGGCGTTCCCACGCCGTTATAAACATCCGCGCAGAACTAATAACTACCCACCCGACTACAAGCCAAAACTTACGGGATTTTAATTTATTGTTTTCCATTTCGTTCCTTATTTTTCCCCTATTATCCACCAGTCAGAGCCATCGGATTGAATGATTTCACTTTCAAGGCTCGTAGATAGCGGGAACGTTAATACATTGTCTATATTCTCCGTACCGTTGGGGTCAATAGTTACCGTCCCGATACCGGAGATATTTTTAATTACGTAAATCCTACCTACGCAGCCGGAAGCCGCCGGTAAACTTACGGTAAGCGTCGCGTTGCCGAGTATCGTATAGTCGTCAGCAGTTGCGGTGTAGTTAGCAGATACGGTCGTAATAGGTGTTGAGAACGAACCTCCCAAATCGAAAGTAGAGGTAGGTGATGGCTTTCTGATGCCAACACTTCCATCAGGAGTGATGACCATTTTAGAAGCGCCATCCGTTCCAAGGTGTAAATTAGCATCCGCTCTATTTAGTATGATGACATCTTGATTCGACGAAGTTACACTTCCAAAATACCATAATTGATGAACGGGATTACCCGCGATATCCGAAGTGTAACCAGTAATAGCCACATTTTCATTTACAAGAATACTTGGGTTCTGAATAATTAATTGCCCTGCGGGATAATCACCAACAGTACCAGGCGTATTGCCCTTAATATGAAGTGGAGCGTTCGGAGTAGTACCTATACCAACGCTACCATTTAATACGTGAGTAGCGTTCCCCCCATCATATTTATAAGCTACTACGCTGGAACCGTTTACGACAAAATCCGTATCTAGCGAAGATTCGTTTACCGTGATAGCCCCGCCAGCGGTATAGGTTCTTAAATTGATATTCTCATCTGCGCGAACCGATGTAGAAGCATATCCACTTGAACCAAACGCGGAAGAAATCCCGTAACCACCCAATAGTATTCTTGCATAGGTTTCGTCGTAATCTAGCCCACCTACGTTAACATTTCTTATCTCGAAATCGTTGACCGTTAAGATGTCTCTGTCGGACGGAAAGAACATACTCGTATCGGCATAAGTATCTAGCTGATTGTAGTGGGCAGGTCTCATACCGCCCATAGCTAATCTATCGCCGATAATATCTCCCGCATTATCAATTTCGATAACGCTCAATTCATTTATGTAGTCCGTAGTTGAATCGTCGTGGAAGGCGGCGGTAGTTCTTATAAATACGTTTTCGCTCGCTGTGGCGGTAAATATCCAGCGTCTTGAAGTAAACGTACCGTCGTCCATATAATCCGATATTTGAGTACCTCCCGAGCCTTGATATATTTGCAGTGAACCCGCTGATTTAACCCAGGATATAGTAATGATATAGGTTTTCCCGTTCGTTAAAGTAATCCCCGTGTCCGCGATAGTATCGCCCGTATTTTCACCGGTGGGCCGCATCCTGTCGTTCCCGCTATCGTAAGTCCAAGTATTATCTCCACTGAATATTGTCCAGCCAGGGTCAGCACTAAAGTTCGGATAATTAGATAACTCCGTTTGGGTAGCCATACTTATACTGTCGCCCTCCGACGCCGGAGCTAATTCTCCATTCAGTTTATTCCAATAAGTAATGCTGCCCCCTCCCGAACCTCCCCTAGTAACGCGGTAAATCCTATCAGAAACAACCGCTGTATCGCCCTGTTGCAGAACGACGTATGCTAACGGTACAGCGCCTTTTGAATCCGAGGGAATGGTAAAGTCTATATTGGTCAACGCCGTTACTGCGTCCTCTTCGTTGGCAAATATCTCTTGGCCGTAGAGGACTTCAACGACGCCCGACGCGAATACGGATACTAACTGAACCGTCCACTTGTTGTTGCCTACCGTTCCTGGTGTACTCGTTCCATCATCATATTCATCAGGGTCAAGGGCTGACGCTACCGGATTTACATCCGTACCGTCGCTTAATTTATAGTTGAAAGAAGAGACGGGGGCCTGTTCGGATAAAGTAACTACGTGTGGATTCTTCCCGTCCGTGTGAAAGTTTGCCCCATTACGGAAAATAGAACCTACTGTTTTCTTGATTTGTAAATCTGCCGCATTGGGCTGGATTCGATTCCCTTCAACGTTAAACGTACCCCACGCTTGTATAAAATCGTGTAACTGCGAAGTGGGGTTATGAACTACACTCAAGGGACCGCTACCGGCAAAAATTATTTCGTCGGAATCGTTTCGCGCTACGATACCGAGGTCAATAGTGTTTCGCCGTTCTTCGGCTGTCGGCAATTCAGCCCCCTCAACGACATTACCTGACGAATCTAGCGATAGGAAAATCGCCACTACGTCCCCAGGGTCAGCTGTCGTGGTCAAATTATATGCCGTTTTCGCACTCCATACTACCGATGTTAATACCGGATTATCGGGGTCGGTCGTAGAATCAACTATCCGCCCAGAACCCGCCGTTAAATCTATTAGCGTGTTATCGCCGCCATTGACAGAAATCTCTCCACCCTTAATTAAACCAGTTGATTTGTCGATAATTATCCCGCTTTCCGTGACGGCGATATTTACGGACGTAGGAAGCTGTTTAATTGATAGTTGCTTCGTAGTATATGATTGTACGTTGTCAATTCCAAATACATAAAGGTCTATAATATCGCCGGAAACAAAGTCAAATATTCCCGTTACTACTATCTGCCCTTCCTCATCCAGGCCAGCCCAAGCCATCGGGTCGACGGTTTGGTAGGCGATAACCGCTGTATTCTTTCTTATCTGGAAACTGAATGTATCGTCGGATTGACCCGATTGATTACGTAACGACAAGATCGAAAGAACTTCATACCGACCGTCTTGCCCGACGGTATATTGGCTTGAGGTAAACGTACCGCCTATTAGAATACTGGGTACGGTACTAAAAGGTACCATTTCGTCAGTGCTGAAACTATCATCGACTTGGTCTTCGATAAACATATATTCTAACGTCGTTGGGCTGGCAACTATTTCATCAATAGCGGCCTGGACGTCGGTTGCCGCCAACCCAGAGGTCACGTTGTCATAGTCCACCTGGTTAGCATCGTAGTCCGACGCGGCCGCAACCACTACACCTGCCCGTCCGAAGACGGAATCAACCGCACCGCCGCGTTTAGTCAGAAAAGGGCGCACCGCCACCCGAACTACGTTGGGGGCAGCAGATTTATCTTCGACTTTTATCCTGATGTAATTATAAATATCGGTATCAATAGATACGTTATCAAGGTCGGATACCGTACCGGACGAATAAAGAACTGTCCATTTAGGTTCGTCTAGTCTAACACTACCCTCAACCGTAAAATCGAAATCACCTGTTGATTCAGGGGTAGTATCAACGTATAAAACGCGGGATGAATGTTCTATATCCTGCGTTTCACTAGCACCTGCGTCTAAATTGTAGGTTAGGAACTCGGTAGAAAATGTCTGGCCGAAAGCGGTTATTGTTAATATCAATAAAGCCGCTGTTATTAGTAGCTTTTTCATAATTACTCCTTTGATTATAATCCTTCTAAATATTCGATATAGTTATCGTATAAATCTTCATCTTCTACATTCATTAGATTATGGATGTCAACCGCAACGTCAAGATACTCATTGTCAATTTCTAATATCTTATCGGTGATAGATTCAAGTTTGCTTTCGATAGTAGCAATTGACAATTCTGTATTTAGGTCATCTACAAGATTTGATACGTCGCTCATACGGGTATCATAATAACTCTCGTAACTATCGCGTCGTTGTTTCATTAACGGATAGAATAAACCGTTTTTATTGACGCCAAGAGTATTATCACCCTCGACATCATCGAAGAACGGTTTGACGATAGTCCAGCCCCCTATACCGTGAGGTAATCCTTCGTATACGGATGCCGAATTATGATTATAGATACACAGTTTTTCTCCTGACGACATATTATCCCTCCGTAAATAGTTTTATCACATCTGAAAAGATTAGCCCTATTATGGCTATTCCCATAATTGTGATACATAACCTCGTTAATTTATACACCCGGTCGGATTCGCGTTTATAAATCCTTATCATTTCATCGTCAACGCCAAGTCGCTCTATTTCTTTTGCGACTTCATCAAATCTTGTCTTCGTTTTAGACATAATTACTCCATATGATAGTACCTGCGTTTAACAACAATACGATGAGAACGGCTATGATAACTCTGTTGATAATCTTCATCGTTTTAGCTCCATTATCTACCGCACTTACTAGCGTATTGACATTAAGCGTCAAGGTATTCAGATTTGATTCTAAATCGTTTACATCTTCACTTAATTCTTCAATCTTTTTCCCTTGTGCTATTGTACGCTCATCAAGTCTATCGAATCCTTCGTCCATATTGTCCTCGTTTAAATAGATTATTTATATACTGCTTTTATTTCGCTGAGGGATGTTGATTTTATACCGGTTAAATTATTACCGAACGGAGTGTTTTCGTATATATGTAACTTCGGAGTCCAGCCGCCACCGTATTCCGAAGACGCAAAACACCCTATATCAGCGTGTAATGCTATTATAGCGAGTCCTCTGTTGTTGGCGTATAACCAATAATATATCGCTTCCGTTGCGTCGAAGATTGCCCAAACAGGTTGACCACCAGGATTATATGGAGCCGTTTGTTCATCAACAGGTGTAGGACGCCAATCTGGGCGGTTATTCCACGTTAAAGTATCTTCGCTCCAAGTATCCTCATCAGGATGAATACAGAATAAATAAAACGGGGCAGAAGGTGCGTAATTTTCTATACAGGCTATATATAATGCCGCTTTTGAATGGACATCATAATCTATATTCGATATATCGAAGTATAAATATATAATGTGTTCGGCGTCCAGGTCTTGACCTACGAAGCCCGCGCGTAAATCATAATGGTTGCCGTAATTGCTATCGGGGTGTTTTTCATTAGCGTAGGTATCGGTATCGGTTGCATATATCCATTCATCCAGGGCGAACCCCGCCGCAGATAATGATAATATGAATATCCCGATTATTAGATATTTTCGCATTTTATATTCCCCAGATTAGACAATGAACGACGGCGATAGCGTCATCGCCTCTAAAGACCGCATCCGCATCGCAATAGACTCCGAGCGTATCACCGGAGCTAATATATACCCCATTAGCGTAATGAACGCTTTCGTAATCCTCGCCGCCGTCGAGGTCAACCTGTAAATCGGTTTCGGATACTCCCCCGACTTTGGGGTAAAAACTATCCGTCCCCGTTCCCGACGATTGCTCGGTTACGGTCATACCGTAAGCTATCATATTTACCCCGACCGGTATTTCGTAAGCCATCCCATTCTGGCTCATTAAGCCGTCGGCTACCGTACCGCTCATAGCGAAACGTTCGCCGTGATATTGCCACGGAGTTAGCGACGTATAGGCTATCGGATGGGCGGTTTGAGTAAACATTAATTGGTCAATTTTCGCCGTGATAGTAGCAGAGCCGTTGTTTTTTATTCGTATACGAATATAATATGCACCGCTATTTATCACACCCGTTACCGCGATTTGCGCCCAATCGGAATAATCGTTTACCGTAAAGCTATTAGTGGCTACTTCTGTAAGACCAGCACCTATATCTTCCTCAATGGTTAAATCAAGGTCTTCGGTATTCGTGCCGTCCTTTTTTAACCAGAGCGCAAATGTTATAGATTTACCACGTAATTGATTAACGGGGTTAGATTGCCATCCACTACCCGTTCTAATACCTATATTCGTATAAAACATTTCCCCGGCGTCAAGGTCAATTTTCCAGCTTCGTCCCATTGTCATAAAATCGCTATCGTCAACGTCGGTATCTCCCGATCCATCCCAGCCTACCGGTGGCGAATTAGTACCGTTCAACCAAGCGTGGCCTGGCTCTTCACCGCTATCATTGCGTCCTAATCCACTAAAAGGAAGGAAATTGTATACCCGGTTGCCAAGCACATTATTTACTATCGAAGCGTATACACTCGGCGCAATCGGGTCAAAGGCGGTTTCGCCAATGTAAATACCGGCAATGTCTACGTAGCTATTAACAGCAGTACCGTCGGTCGATAGAACTAATCCGTATACCTCGGTTGCCGCCGCGCCGATAGCAATAGTAACCGATACTTTCGTCCAGGAATCGGCCGCGTGGGTAACAAGCGTAGTTTGAATACCCGAAACGTTATCGTAAAAACCTAGCTCTAACTTATTAGCAACACTTGAGCGTACCCAGGCCACGATAGTCATCTTTTTACCGGCGAGTAGCTTCATATCAACGAGTTGGTCAAGCAGTATCTTGATACCCTGCGCCGAGCCGTTCGTCGAGAACTTTTGAGATTTAGAACCCGCCTTAACGATAGTCGTCTCTACCGCATATGATAAAGCCGCCGCCGCGCTTTCATCTAATCCGTATAGCATATCAGCGCGGTACAGCGCGTTGTCGAACATCCCCCGCGATAGATTGCGCGGAGAATCATCTGCCATTATTTCGTTATTAACTAACGAATCCGACGTTACTTTATCTGCTTTAACTATTCCCGTACCCGCCGTTAAACCAGCTTCAACCGTTCCCTGAATAACGACGGTTTCGTCACCTATCGTATCGCTTGCCGTATCATCGGTGGGTATATCGGTTGCTATAAGAGAACCGGGCGCATCATATTGGAATAACAAATCTTCGTCCGCTATAACCGCAGGGAACTCGTCCGCTACAAATATATTTAGGTTATCAATAAACGTAGCATCGGCGAAATTAGTAATAGCCGCCGCCGTTTCCGTTGGCGTCCGCCCGCGAACATCGTCTTTATCGAATTGTATATATGGATTTCCCGTATCTTCCTGAACGTCAATAAGGAAAATATAACGATCGCCGCCGGTCGTATAGTGAACCCGAACCTTCTGCCCCGCAACCGCGCCGCACTTACGTTGCGCCGTCGTTCCCGAACCGCCGAGCATCAACCATATTTCGCAACTAGTAGCGTTTGACGATTTGTTATCGCAGTTAATTCCCTTATAGAACCCGAATCCGAAAAACTCTGATAAAGCAGTCCATAGGTTATTCCAGGCGTTATGGAATACAACCCCGTTTTCGCTATCAACTCCGTCCCCCGCTTCATATCCGTTGCCGCTATTAAGTACCATTTTATCTAGGTTTTCAAAAGGCATTTTGCTCTCCTATTTATGCGATATGCGCCCTTCTAATTGCGCCGCCCCGAATCCTTGCGTTATCGCTTTACCATATGCTTTTTCTACATCACTAAAATCACCAGCATCCCAATCGACTTTATATAATATCCGGGCCGCTAATGCTTTTTGCGCCGCGCTAAACAACGCCGCCCAATCATCATAATACATAATATGAAGTTCGTCAAAGTCAAACGGTATTCGCTCGACTAAATCCGTTCCCTCTAATTGTAGCGAAGCGTTATAATAGGGTAAAGTAATCGATTGCTGTAAATACCCATAATCACCAACAGCGTGAACATATACGAACCGAACCGTATTATCGGAATGCGGATAGTATTTAATATCATACTTATGATTTATAATTGAGAAGATATTAGCCAAATCCGATTTAGATAATAACGGAATAGCTAAAGTTTC
>SDBU01000805.1_pt1 | contig 45098 bp, 38 predicted proteins | sample 2277071 | NCBI WGS metagenome assembly SDBU01 (sample SAMN10397929, study PRJNA504765) | marine sediment metagenome | isolation source: marine sediment core GS08_GC12, 126 cmbsf | place: Arctic Ocean: Gakkel Ridge, Loki's castle | collected 2008
CACGTAAACGTCAATCGAGCGATCCCCGTGCGCCATTTCAAAGCCCCAAACACTCTTGTAGATCTCATGCCGTTCAACAACTTGCCCGCCCGCTGTTGCCAGCAGGTGGAAAAGCTCAAACTCCCGGCGTGTCAGCTCAATACTTCTTCCCTCCACAAAGGCCTGGTACTGATCCGGCCTGATCTCAACCTCTCCCACAACCAAAGTACCAACATCCTTGTTGGCCCTGCCCCGAGCAAGCCGGCGAGTCACGGCCTCAACTCTCGCGAGCACCTCCTCAGGGTGACATGGCTTCGTCATCCAGTCGTCAACTCCCATGTTCAGGGCACGTACCCTGTGCTTCACACTGCTCTCACCTGTGCAGACAATCACTCCCAGGTCGGGCAGAAAACCACTGGCCAATTCCAGGAACTCCCATCCCTGCGACCCCAGCGCGTCAATATCTACAACCAGAGCGTCCAATCTCATGGATGCAAGCTGATCCACTTGGGGAGCGGTCCCGAAAATCCGCCTCCGCCAGCCGGCCGCCTCGGCCATCTTGTCCAAGACACGGATGAAGTCCGCATCCTTGTCGATTATGCAGAGTTGCCTTGAATTCACTTCGCGCAAAGCATAGATCAGGAATTGGCCACAGCCATTTTTTTAACCACATTTTCACAAGTTGTCCACAACTTGTTAACACGCTTTTTGACCGCATCCATTCAGCCCACCGGATGGTCATGCCGCCTGTCCTGCCTGCCACCATCGTTAGACTCTTGCAGGTGATAAGAAAACTTATACCGGTACTTCTTGCCGGGCTGATTGGTGTGGCCGCAGCCGGTGTTGTTGCCTGTGGCGAAGAAAAGCGGGGCGAGCTTCTGTCACCGACGGAGGCGCAGCAGCTGATCGACGATCTCGACAGAATCCAGGCTCGATTTGACAGCGACGACTGCGAGGGTGCCAAGAGCGCGCTAACGGCGGCGGAGGTTGATGCAAACTCCCTTAGCGCCAAGGTAGACGACACGCTTAAAGAGAGAATCAATGACGGCCTCAAGCGACTGCGCAGCCTGCTCGATGACCAGTGTGAAGCGATCACAACGACAACGGACACGACTCCAACCATCACCGAGACAACCACAACAACGACCACTCCGACGGAAACGACCGATACGACGACGACCGGCACGACAGACACCGGCACGACGATCGAGCCCGAACCGCCACCCGACGACGGGTCCGGCGGCGTCGAACCACCACCGGCCGGCGGCGGCGTAGAGGGAGGAGGTTAAGCCAATGCACAGAGCAGGTGATACCTTCGCCGACCGCTACCGGATAGAGGGTCGATTGGGGGCGGGCGGCATGTCAACGGTCTACCTGGCGATCGATGCGGTGCTGGAGCGTAAGATCGCGTTAAAGATTCTTGCCGAGCATCTCTCGGAAGACGAGACGTTCCTAATACGCTTCAAAAACGAGGCGCGGGCAGCCGCACGCTTGACCCACCCCAATGTCGTCCAGGTCTATGACTTCGGTGAAGAAGAGGGTCGCCACTACATTGTCATGGAATACGTTCAGGGCCGGTCCGGCGCACAGTTACTGAGGGAAAGCGGCCGGTTGCCGGTTGAGAGGGCGATCGATATAGCGTGCCAGGCCTGTGAAGGCCTGGGTTACGCTCACCGGGAGGGCATAATCCACCGCGATATAAAGCCGGGGAACCTTCTGATCGCCGAGGACGGCACGGTGAAGCTCGCGGATTTCGGAATTGCCAAGGCCACCGAGCAGACCAGGATCACAAAGGCGGGCTCTGTTCTGGGAACGGCAGCCTACATCTCGCCCGAGCAGGCCCACGGTGAGGAGGCAACACAGGCGTCGGATATCTACTCGCTCGGAGTAGTTTCCTACCAGTTGCTGGCGGGCCAGCTTCCACACGAGTCATCCTCGCTCACGGAACTGGCGTTGAAACAGCAAAACGAGGAGGTTAAGCCGCTGCCGAGCCTTGCCGATGAGGTGTCGCCCGAACTCGATCGGGCAGTGTCCCGTGCTTTGGCAAGAGACCCGGCCAATCGCTACGAGGATGCATACAGTATGGAAGATGCCCTGCGCAGGGCGATGGCAGGCGAGGATGTTGTTCCCATAGTGGCCGTAGACGCTACGACACACAGGCTCGAACCCGAGACGGCTGCAACCCAGGTTGTTCCCCATGCGGCCACCGAGCCAAGGGTCGCGGAGCCAAAACGCAGCCGGAAGAGCGGCAAGAAACGGAACCGTGCCGGACGCTTCTTTGCAACGCTGGCTGTTCTTGCACTGCTAGGGGGCGGAGCCGCAGCTTTCGTTATATACACCTCGAGCTCCGAGCAGACCCGCAAGATTCAGGAAGTAGTTGAAGACACGGTCCAAGACCAGATCCGGGGTCTGAAGGATCTGATTCGCGACAACACGCAGTAGAGCCCGGGTTCAGCCGGACGATCTAAAGCCACGCATCGAGCTTATGAAGCTCTGTAAATCTGTCTGCCTAAAGCGGCGCTGATTGCCGGGTGTACGGTACACGGGCAACCTGCCCGCATCCGACCAGTGCCTCACCGATGCGGCACTGACACCCAGGTATTCGGCGGCCTCGCTGACACTCATCATCTGAGTCCCGTGCAGGGCCCTGTGCGATGACATCTCCTCTACACCTCCACAAATTTGCCCGTCCACAACCCCCTGTATCGGCAAAAAGTTCATAAAACTTCACCTAAATTGCGAAAACTTACTGAACTTGGCGCAAAGATACCCGCCCGAAATCAACGGTTAAACTCTGTATGAACAACGTTCGGGCACGCCTAATTTCCTCTCACAGCCTTGAAGCAGGCTCCAAGAAGCTATTGGACTTCCCACGGCACCGCACCATCAAGCACGGCTTCCCGGTATTGCTCGAACCGGCCCTCTGCAATGCTCTTCCTCATACCCTCCATCAGCTTTGCCATGAAGAAGAGGTTGTGGTTAGTGACCAGCCGTACTCCGGTCATCTCCGACGACCGTACAAGGTAGTGGATATATGCCCGGCTGTACTTGTTGCAGGCACCGCAGCCACAGCCATCGATTATCGGTATGTCCTGGTCACGGGCGGGCGCCTTCCTCAAATCGATGCGCCACCTGCCGTTTGGATCGGCGGCGAGTGCCATTCCGTGCCGGCCGAGCCGGGTTGGCATCGCGCAGTCGAACAGATCGACACCCAGGGCAACGGCGGCCAGCAGATCGTCAACTTCGCCTATTCCCAGTAGGTGCCTTGGCAGATTTTCCGGAAGCTTTGCAGTTACCCAGTCAACGACCTCATAGATCTGCTCTTTTTCCTTCCCGAGCGAACCGCCGATTGCGATTCCCGATACAGGTGCCGATGAGATCTTCTCGGCAGAAGCGTCACGCAGATCACGGTAGACGCCGCCCTGGACGATGCCGAAAAGAGCGCGATCTTCATCGCCATTTTTCTTCCGCCACTCGATGCAGCGGTCCAGCCAGCGATGCGTGCGTTCCATGGACTGCGCCGTGTAGTCGCGACCGGCGTGAAACGGAGTGCACTCGTCGAAGGCAAGCACGATGTCCGAGCCCAGTGCAGCCTGCACGTCCATCGATACCTCGGGGCTGACGAACCGTTCCGCTCCATCAATGTAGGAGCGAAACCTGACCCCCTCCTCCTCTATCGAAAGAATCGCCGCCTGCCGCTCCTCGCCCACGCTCACCTGTGCACGCCCCTTGATCTCGTCAGCAACCCTGCCGTGCCCCATGGAGAAGATCTGGAAGCCACCGGAGTCGGTGATCAGCGCACCGTCCCACTCCATGAAGCGGTGCAGGCCACCGAGGCTCTTTATATGCTCGTGCCCGGGAGACAGAAACAGGTGGTAGGCGTTTCCCAGCACCATCTTGTAGCCCAGCGCCTTCACCTCTTCGGCGAGCATCGACTTCACACTCGCCCTTGAGGCGAGCGGTATGAAGGCCGGTGTTTCCACATCAGCGTGAGGGGTGGTCACAATCCCCGTTCGCGCTCTGCCATCGATTCTGTCGATGCTGAAAATACTCACTTGCCCCCTACGCTCACCTGTTCAACCAGCTCAACCCCTGAGCGGCTGAGCGATCGTAATACCGGCTTTATGTGTTTGTAATAATGAGTTAGAGTACACATGGTTAAACGGATACCCTCAATAAAGGTCGCTTTCCCCCTGATGCTGGCACTGGTGGTCGGCATTCTGGTAGTGGTGGGAACTGACTCCGGCAACGGGTCGAAGTTGGGCAGCGCACCCAAATGCAGTGCCTTCCCGTCAAACAACCACTGGAACGTCGATGTATCCAAACTCCCCAGGCACTCCAAATCAAGCACGTATATAAAGAGCATGGGACGCAACGACACGCTCCACCCGGACTTTGGCTCGGGCAAGTGGGAGGGCTCAAAGATCGGAATACCAATCAACTACGTCAGCGGAAAGACCAAGCGAAAGCGGGTCCGCTTTCTCTACGCCGACGAGAGTGACAAGGGTCCGTACCCTATCCCTCGTAGCCCGAAGATAGAGGGAGGCTCCGATCGCCACATCCTGATGGTCGACAAGCGCCGTTGCAAGCTCTACGAGCTATTCGACGCTCGCAAGAGCAAGGGCAAGTGGCGAGCGGGGTCCGGCGCGATATTCAACTTGAAGTCAAACAAGCTACGCCCCAAGGGCTGGACATCGGCCGATGCCGCGGGGCTGCCGATAATGCCTGGGCTTGCACGGTATGAGGAGATTAAGCGTGGACAGATTGACCACGCCCTACGATTCACCGTCGAGCGCACTCGCCGGGCTTATGTCTACCCCGCACGCCACTACGCCTCGAGCTCAAACAGCAAGAGCCTGCCTCCGATGGGGCTTAGGGTCAGGCTCAAGTCAAGCTACGACATTTCCGGCTTCCCTCGTCAGGCACAGATCGTGCTGAAAGCACTCAAACGTTACGGAATGCTGCTTGCCGACAACGGCTCTGACTGGTTTATCTCCGGCGAGCCGAGCTCTGGCTGGGACAACGACGACCTGCTCACGCTGAAACGGGTCAAGGGCAAGAACTTCGAGGTAGTTAACACCAGTTCCCTTCCGAAACCGGGGCTCTAAGAAACTGTTCCAGTAGTAGTAGACTCTAAAGTCGCAGTGGGGCGACCCGTGCTGCGTTGTAGGCCAAACGAACGACGGACACACCCAATATCAGAAACGCGGCAACAGCGATAAAACTTGCGCCTCGTGCCAAACCGTCGAGGCCGGCAAGATACGCGATCGCTGCAGCTGCCGTGGCCATCAGCACACATGGAGCCAGCGCGCGACACAGTGGCGTGGAGACCACCCGTTCGGGAGCCGCCAGGTTACGCACCCTTGCCAGCACATTGAGTAAATGCATCAGCGATCCAACGACTGTCAAGCCGATCCAACCCTGCAACAGCAGAACAGCGGTCGCCGACCGGTAAGCACCGATCAGTGAGTAGTCATTGCTTATCAATCCCACCGCAGCGACGACCAGCCCGGGTAGAAGACACAGCTGGGCCGCCCCAACCAGCTTTGCCGAAAGTGGAGTCACTTCGGTGGCAGCACGATAAGAGCCGACTATGTTCAGGGTCAGCAACGCACCGGCGGCGATGATCAACGCAACGCCAACAACTATCAACAGATGCAGCGACAATCCAAATCCAACAGCCAGCGATGCCGTACCCAGCACCCAAAGATAGAAGGTCTTCGCCTGCAGGCCCGGTCGCCACAGTCCGGCACCGCTTAGCGATGGGTAAAACGTATGGAGCGTCCCCACGATCGCCGTCCCTAACCAGCCGATCAGGTTGAGCGATAGATGAGCGGCCAGCAGATCGCCACTGCGAGCGCCACCCTCGCCTGCGGCAAGCACAGCGCCGAGCACGATCCCAATGACGAGAAACCCGGTCGCCGCCTGGTACCAGCGAGTTGCCCAAGGCATTTCCTGAAGCGATTCACGCCTAAGCTGGTTGAACGCCTGTGTGAGCGCCAGCAGGGCAGCCAGGAGTAGCAGGGCCGATATCGTAGTCAGCCATCGATTCGAAAACGGGCCGGTCGCCAGAAGCAACACCGTGCCTATGTTCCAAAACGCAAACTGGGTCCTAACCAACGCTCGTGACGGCGGGCCGGTCGCCAGAAACGCCCCCGCGAAAAACTGGGCCGCACCGAAGATAAACTGGGAAATTCCACCGAGAAACACCGCATGTAACACCAGCCAGCGCACGTTGCCGATCTCCACGAAGTGACCAAGCACTCCCACCGCCACGGCAAATACGATAAATCCGATGCCGGCCAGGAAGAAGGCCGCCAGTACATCGCTGGGACGAAGGCCATCCCGCTCCGGACGGCGACGCTTGCACTTTCTGTCGCTCACGCCACGCTGCGGTCAGGCGCCACTTGTCCCTGTGGCTGGTACTGGCAGGCCGGATCAGAGGCCAGATAGTTGCCGGTGACGGCGTACGCCCTGGCGCGACTGCCACCGCACACCTCGCGGTATTCGCATTGGCCGCATTTGCCCTCCAGCAGTGTGTCGTCCCTGAGCCTGCAGAAAAGCTCCGAGTCTCTATATATATCCACAACGCTTTCTTCTCGGGCATTCCCGGCAGCCAAGGGCAGGAATCCGGAGGGGCATACTTCTCCCACGTGAGAGATGAACATGAACCCGCGCCCGTCGTTGACGCCGCGGGTGGGCCGGTCGAGACCGTCCGCATACTGATACCCGGCGCCGACAAACGTCTTCTCTCCCTTCTCGCGTGACCTCTGGATTGCGATCCGCCTGAAGTGCGGTGCTACGGTCGCTTTCAAGTCAAAGGAGGCCTTTCCCGACAGGTCGTAGAGCCAGTTCAACATACGTTCGTGCTGGGCGGCATCGATCATCGGAAGCTGGGCTCCCCTTCCTGTGGGAACCAGAAAGAACACCGACCACTGCACCACTTCCCACTTCTCCAGCAACTCGACCATCGGCTCGATGTGATCGGAGTTTATCCCGGTAACGGTCGTGTTTATCTGTAGCGGCAGGCCGGCCGCGCGCGCATTTTCAATTCCTTCCATGGTCCTTTCGAATGAGCCTTCCACTCCACGAAATTCGTCATGTATCGCGCTGTCGGCAGAATCTAGGCTGAAGGCTATGCGCCGCACTCCGGACTCGGCCGCCTTATCCATGTTCTTGCGAGTTACCAGCGCCGTCGCCGTCGGCGTCAACGAGACCCTCAATCCCTTGGAATCCGCGTACGATGCAAGCTCGAAGAGATCCTGCCGCATCAGCGGGTCCCCTCCGGTAAAGACCAGGATCGGGTTCGTGTCGAACCCGGCAATGTCCTCGACAAGGGCCATCCCCTCCTCGGTCGACAGCTCGTTGGGATCGCGCTTCGGCTGTGCCGATGCGCGACAGTGCTTGCAGGAATAGGCGCAGGCACGGGTCACCTCCCAGGCAATCGTGAAGGGAGAGCGGTCGAAATCCAGACGCGCCAGCGCCTTGTCGTGGGCGGCCCGCTCCTTGCCGGCAGCCGGCCTCATGCCGGAGTCGCCACCTCGGTATCGGTCAGGTAGCAAGACGGGTCTGTTGCCTTCGTCGAGCCGGTGGCGCTCTCGGCCCTCACCCTCAAGCCACCGTTGCATATATCAATCCAGCTACACCCGGAGCATTTGCCTTCCAACTGCCTCGGTTTTTGCCGGTACGGTCTCAGCACCTCGTTGTCGGGGTCGCCCCAGATCGAGCTGAGAGGCTTATCGCGCACGTTGCCGGCGGTCACGTGCCATGAAAACTGATCGGGGTGTACGTTTCCCTTCGGATCGACACAGGCCACCGCGATGCCTGACTGGTTACCGCCATTCCAGCGCAGCATCTGAAGAACGTCGTCCGCTCTGTCGGGCTGCTCCCGAACAATCCTCTTGTATAGAAGAACGCTGTCCACCGAGTTGTCAACGGTCAGCACTTCCAACTCTACTCCTCGATTGCAGGCATCCATCGTCCGGTCGAAGATCTCCTCGACAACCTCCCTGGTTTCCTCGGGGGCGAGGAAATACTTCTGTATCTTCTCACCGCGACCGGCATAGGCGAGGTGGTAGATGCACAGCCGGTTCACTCCCTTCTCCTCGGCAAGCTCGAATATCTGACCCAGCTCAGCACGATTCTTCTTGTGAACGGTGAAGCGGATACCGGTGCGCAGCCCCTTGCCCTGGCAGGCCTCTATCCCCGACAGCGCCGCCTCGAATGCGCCCGCCTTGCCGCGGATGTTGTCATGCATCTTGCCGATCCCGTCAAGGCTGATGCCTACGTAGGAAAAGCCTGCATCGGCCAATCCCGCTGCTTGCTCGTCGTCTATCTTGGTGCCGTTCGTGGACAGCACGGTGCGCATGCCCCTGTCGGAAGCGGCGTGCGCCAACTCCAGGAGGTCGGGTCGCAACATTGGCTCGCCACCTGAGAAGAGGACGGTTGGCACGCCGTATTCGGCCAGATCGTCAAGCATCGCCAATCCTTCTGCGGTTGTAAGCTCACCCTCATACTCCTTATCCATCGAGCTTGCGTAGCAGTGGGCGCAGTGCAGATTACAGCGCTGGGTGATATTCCAGACGACTATCGGTGTCTTGTCGGCGGTGAAATGGAGCAGGTGGGCCGGGCCTTTACTTGAATCTCGCCCGTAACGCAGCGCGTCACCCGTCTCAATCGTGCCGCTAAGAAGGCGGCTTACGCTCAGCATTCGATGCCTGTTTCAGTTATGTTTGCGCTTCTATAAATCATTTATCTTCAAAAAGGAGTCTGCATTGGGTACATCTAATGATAATTACCTTCCCGAGCCATACAAGAAATTCGGCCACGACTTCCCCGAGCTGTCGAAAGCCTTCTCCGGCCTGGCAGAGAGCGAACACTCAGCGGGGCCGCTGGATGAGCGCTCCAGAAGGCTGATCAAGCTGGGAATTGCTGTGGGCGCAACCTCACAGGGCGGCGTACGTTCCCAGGCCCGGCAGGCGCTGCTTTCCGGAATATCGGAGGATGAGGTGAAGCACGCAGCAGTTCTGGCGCTTTCAACGATTGGGTTCCCAAAGACGATCGCAGCCCTTGGGTGGATCGACGACGTGATCGACGGCACTGGCGGAAACGTCTAGAGGGTTTAGTTACCGCCATCGACTCAGTACGGAATTGGCTACGAAGTAGATGCAGATTTTGTTTTGCTTGATGATGCTGCTTTAAGGGCAGAGACGCAAATCAGCAATAGATACGGTTGCGGGTCTTGGTCAGGCAATACATTATTCGCCGCGCAATGGAACTTCAATACGGCGAGACACAGACAGTTGCCGCAATCGTGTTTGCGGCGATCGCGGGCATTCTGGCAGTAGGTTTCCTGCTGGGCGCCCTTCAAAGCCGGCGTGAGTTGCCGTTTCCAAGTGTGCAGAAGGTTGGCTTCTGGATCCGCACACGATGGCTCATCTTCCTGATCGTACTCATGGTCGGGGTTGTCGGTACCTCTCTATTCTTTCTTCCTTTCTCAGGGAGCGCGGAGAAGCGGGTCTCCATCGATGTAACTGCAGGCCAATATTTCTGGAATTTCTCTCGAGACACCGTTGAACCCGGAACGCGCGTGCGCTTTCGAGTGACATCGGATGATGTAAACCACGGATTCGGTCTCTACGGGCCGGATGGAGTGATGGTCGCACAAGTACAGGCGATGCCCGAGTACACGAACAAGCTGGATGTCACCTTCAAAAAGGAAGGTGTATACACGATCGCCTGCCTCGAATACTGCGGGCTCCAACATCACAAGATGTTCGCGAAGTTCAAGGTTGTGAAATAGTGGACATGGGAGCGATAACTACACAGCAGCAGGCAAAAGCAGATGCAGATTCGTCGGATCGCAGAGACCGAAATGTAGGAATTCTCGCCGGCCTTACCGGGCTTATGCTCTTCGGCATCATGGGAGTCCTGGGCCTGATGATGCGGCTCACTCAAGCCAACGTGCTGGGATTATCCGATGACTGGTTCTATCGCATCATGACACTGCACGGTACAGGAATGCTGGTAGCGGCTTTGCTGGCAATGATGGGTGGCCTATGGTACGTACTTCGCGAGCGGGTGAAGCTAAGCGTTGGGCGCATGCTTGCCAGCTACGTAATGATGGTGTGCGGTGCCATCATGGTTGTGGTGGCAGTGGTGTCCGGCGGGTTCGCAGCCGGCTGGACATTTCTGTGGCCACTGCCCTACGAATCTCTGGGAGCATGGAGGGAGTGGGCGGCGGTTACCTTCATCCTCGGGTTGGTCTTTGTCGGTATCGGCTTCCAGATCTATTGCATCGATCTTCTCTCCAAGCTAACCCGGAAGCACGGCGGCCTCGCCGGAGCCTTAGGTATCAACTTCTTACGAGGCCGTGACGACGACCCACCCAAACCACCGGAGATCGCTGCGGTCGTAGTCGCCATAGTCGGATTGTTCACTTTGGCGGTCGGTGTAACCCTTCTTGCAGCGCTACTTGGCCGGGCGATCGACACCGAGATCGTGATCGACCCTCTCTGGGCAAAGAACCTCACATATTTCTTCGGCCCTACGTTGATGAACCTGATCATCTACCTGGGTGCGGGAATTATCTACGTGCTCGTTCCAAAATTCGCAGGTCGGTCATGGAAGACGACCAAGCCACTAGTCATCGCCTGGCTTTTCACGATGGCGCTGGTCATGACCGCGTACGGCCATCATCTATATATGGACTTCGTACAGCCACGCTCGGTGAGCATCATTGCCACGATTGCATCGTTCGGAGCAGCACTCCCGGTTGCAACGGTCACGGTCTTTATCGGAATGATGCTCATCTGGGGCTCACGTTACCGCTGGACACTGGTTTCTAGTCTGCTGTACCTTGGCTTAGTCGGTTGGACCATCGGCGGTGTCGGTGCGGTGATCGACTCGGTGATACCGGTCAACTTCAGCTTCCATAACACACTGTGGGTGCCGGCACACTTCCATACTTATTTAGTGCTCGGAGCGATGTTCTGGGTGATGGCATTCACCGTCCACCTGCTGGAGCACGCTTCCGGCTCACGGCCTACGAAGACCGGAACTGTTGCCGCGCCTACTTTAATGACACTCGGTGGGCTAGGCATGGTGGGCACTTGGTTCGCGTCTGGAGCATTGGGCATCCCCCGCCGATACGCAGAGCAGATCGGCAACGGCGATGTTTACAGTCTGGTGGCCTCGATATTCGTGGTTATCTATGCAGTAGGGTTTGCGATCTTGGTGGCGGAGATAGTTCGCCTTGGAGTCCGAGCCATCAAAAAACGCGATGCCCGTAGCGAGCCCGTAATGGCTGGTGGCGCACTCGATCCGGATTCGGAAGTCGAAAACATAGTTCTGCAAAAACCGTTGGTCACGCCGTTCCAGATTGGCTTCGGAGCAGCCGTTACGGTCGTGGCGCTTATATCGATTTTTCCAACTATCGTCGAAGCGTCGGAGGTAAGCATTCAGTGGCACAACTTGGACCATACCGCTGTCTTTCTTTCAGGTGCGATGATGGCAGTAGTGGGAGCATCCCTTCCATCGGTTTGGCGGTGGCTCACCAAGATACCCGAGAACGTAGCGTTAGCAGTCGTAATTTTGACACCTGCACTGATGTTGATGGCGATGGTGCCCCGATTCTACGGTGGACTGGAGGGCTCTGGGTTTACACACATTGCTGCCCATCATGCGATCTTCATTGTTTTTGGAATTCTGACAGGCTTGGCTGCGTCAAGGCTCGGTAGAGTTCCCGCGTGGACGATGATCATCCTCGCGACTACTATGGGGCTCATCTATGCAGGTGGTGTCAGCGGTGGAGTAGGCGCCTGATATCCGGAACTCTCCTTAATAAAATGCTCAGGTTTTTTAGTCCGTGACCTGACTGAGCAACGCTCTCCGTATTCACTACCGATACAGCTTCAGTAACGCCTGCCGATGCCACATTTGGGCTTCTTCCGTACCGTAACGTATTGCCCAGCATGAGGAGAGTAGGCAGTCGTTTGCCAGGTGTCTTCAGTTACTTATTGAGGGAAATTGGAAATTAGCGTGCACAAAGAGAAAGAGCAGACAGAACGGACCTTGCTTGTCGGGTGCGACGATTCGGAGTCGGCCCTACGTGCCTGTCGCGAGGCGACAAAGTTCGCCGGAGCAAACGACCGGATTATCCTGCTGTATGTCGTGCCTCCGCTTCCATGGTTCGCCCGTGAGCAGAAGTTCAAGTCCATGACCGAGGACAAGGTCAAGGAGAGCAGTCAACTGCTAGATGCAACTTTCACACAGATGACAGATCAAGGGTTACGTGTTGAGCAATTCGTATGCGAAGGCGATCCGGCCCAAGTCATCGCGGGGAAGGCAGAGGCGTACGACGCAGATGTGGTGATCGTTGGCGCTGGAAACACATCCCACGATGGAAATGAACTTCTTGGCAGCGTCACGAACTTCTTGCTACATGAAACGAGATTGCCAGTGCTGGTCGTTCATTGAGAATTGATTGAGAATGGAGAGATGAATCAGGTGGAGGAACAAACCACTTCGAATGTTAAACAGCCGGTCCCTCCCGCAACCCTTATCCTGGTCGGTTTTGACGGTTCAAAGAACTCAACCGAAGCATTGCATGAGGCCAACAAGCTTGCTGGAGATGCGTATGAGCTTCTGGTTGTTCACGCGTACTCAATCCCTGCCTACGTTCACAGGTACTCCTTCTTCGACGAATTGACTGTCAGGGCAGAGGCTGCGGCACGAAAGGTGATTGATGCCGCCATGGAAGAGATAGGCGACAGCCGGAAGCGAACCGGTTTCGAGATAGCTCCGGGCAGGCCGGCTCACCTGCTCGCCGAGCTGGCAAAACAACGAAACGCGAAGATGATCGTTATCGGCAGCCGGGGGTATGGCGGGGTCCGCACATTACCCGGAAGTCAATCCAGGCGCCTGCTTTCGATCTCACCGTGTCCGGTAATGATTGTTCCAGACACAAAGCACGACTAAATAACAACCGGATAGTTAATTTATCCCCCGGATCTGGATCAGATTCGCTGTAATGCATTAACGAATGCAGGAAAACGATCCCTTAACTCAGATAACCGACCCAGACGATCTTCGTGCACTGGTCCGCTCGGGCGCACTACTCGCACGCGAATTGAGCCTCGCTGGAGCACTACAGAACATAATTGACAAAGCCCGCGAACTACTGCACGCCGAGTATGCTGCACTGGGAGTCGTCCAGGCAGGTTCGCTGACTGAGTTCATGACATCGGGAATCAGCAAGGAGACGCGCGAAAAAATGGGCAACTTGCCAGAAGGCAAAGGGGTGATTGGCGTTCTCGTCGATAATCCCGCACCTTTGCGTATTGCCAACATTCACGCCCACCCCAGGTCGTCTGGGTTTCCACCGCATCACCCGCGGATGGCCAGCTTCTTGGGAGTTCCTATCTCGGTACACGACGAGATATCGGGCAGGCTCTATCTCACCAACAAAGTAGGGGCCGAGGAGTTCTCCGAACGTGATCAGGCTGTTGCAGTAATACTCGCCAGGCAAGCGGGCATTGCCATCTTGAACGCCCGACTGTACGAGAGCGAGAAGACCCGACTCACGGCCAGTTCAGAGCTGAAGGAAGCGCGTGCGCGAGAGAAGCTGCAGAAAGAGCTGGTCAGTCGCACGATAGAGGCCCAAGAAGAAGAGCGGCGCCGTATAGCTAGAGAGCTGCATGACGAGGCCGGGCAAGCCCTTACCTCGGTGATGCTCGGGTTGAGGATGATACGCGAGACGGACGATGACAGTATGGTCGAGGATCAGATCGAGCTCGTGCGAAACCAGGTATCGGAGGCATTAACGAGTCTTCGCAGGCTCGCCGCTGAAATGAGACCGCCCGCCCTGGATGGCTTGGGGCTTACATCCGCCGTACGCAACCTGACAGAGAGCGCCGGGCTTATGAAAGGACTCAATGTTGACTTCGAATCCTCAGACCTGCGCGGGCATCTACAGCCTGCCGCGGAGGCTGTCGTTTACCGAATTCTGCAGGAGGCCCTTACCAATGTAGCTCGCCACAGTGAAGCAGAGAATGTTTCTGTAACCATCAGCAAACGTGACGATGAAGTAATCGCCATGGTCGAAGACGATGGGAAGGGTTTTGATCTTGACGAAACCGACGGCTTGGGACTGCTCGGAATGCGCGAGAGAATCGAGCTGATCAATGGCAGGCTAAAGATCGAAACAAAACCTGGCCACGGTACAGTCATAGTGTGCAAAGTGCCCGTCAGCGAGGTAAATGGGTAATCAGATTCGAATTGTTGTAGCAGACGACCACCAGCTCGTGCGAAGTGGAATCAAGCTGCTGTTGGAAACACAGCCTGACTATAAGGTGGTTGACGAAGTCGGCAACGCCGACGACGCCTATAGAGCCACTCTGCGCGAAAAGCCCGATGTGCTGCTGCTCGATCTGCATATGCCTGGAGAGCGACCTCTGGATCTGATCCCCAAAATAGTTGCCAGAATCCCAGAGACCGCAATTTTAGTTCTGACAATGCAAGACGATCCCTCGTATGTTGAGCAGTCGTTGAGTGCCGGTGCTCGTGGATACCTTTTAAAAGAGGCTGCGGACGTAGACCTGATAAATGCCCTCAATGCGATTGTGAGCGGTAAGCGCTATCTAGAACCAACGCTCGCTGCACAGCTTGTAGAGGGGAAGTCTATGGTTGATCCAGGTAGAAGCCCAGCCGACCTGACTCCACGTGAGATCGAGGTGCTTTTATTCTTGGTCCGGGGCTACACCAATAAAGAGATCGCCAGCGAGCTGGTTATCAGCGTGCGCACCGTCGAGTCACATAGGGCACACATCATTCAAAAGACCGGGGTTAACACGCGGGCCGCGCTGGTCCGTTTCGCGGAAGAGAATGACCTTCCGAGCTAGCGCCAGCCCTCCCTGAAGCTGACCGTTATGGTTTGGCAGACTCCATGCTCGGGATCTTCTTTGTTGCGAAAGACTTACGCATATAGAAGAACCAGGTCATTACTGCAAAGATTATGTAGCAGGCTAGGAATAACCACAGGGCCGGCATCGACCAGTCGGAATTCGCTGTGGCTATGGCCACTTTCTCGGCCGGGCTGTCAGCCGCCTTAACAAGGCTGCTTACGCTGAGGCTTGCCTGGCGGAAGACCACCTGGACCAGGAAGCCGCCGAAAGCACCCATAGCACCGGAGATACCAAGCACTGCGGCCGCCTGACGCCTGAAGTCCGACACGGTCTCTTTGGGGTCGAGGCTTTTCTTCTTTGCTTCCCTACTACCAAGCTCGCGAAAGATGGTCGGGATCATCCGGAAGATCGAGCCATTACCAATGCCAGTAAGCGTGAAGATCACTATGAAGGAGCCAAGGAACAGCGTGAAACTGCGGTTCGACACCCCAATCATCGCGGTGACGGTAAACACTGCCATGCCTACGAAACACCATAGCGTGACCCTGGTGCCACCGATCCTGTCAGAGATCCAACCGCCAAGCGGCCGAGATACTGATCCGATCAGTGCCCCTAGGAAGGCGAGTCCGGCCAGATAGGTGGCGATAAACGGATGATTAGCCAGGAACTCGGGGAAGGTGTTCTTGATAACCAGGGGCATCGCGAATGAGTAGCCGATGAACCCGCCGAAGGTGCCGATATATAGGATCGATATGATCCAGGTCTGGGCATGTTTGAGACACTTGCCATACGACATTGTGTCTCCCTTCGCCTCAGTAATGCTGTCCATAAACAGCCAGGCGCAGATTGCCGCGACTGCCACGAGCGGTATCCCGACCAAGCCCGCGTAGGCCAGATGTACCTGGTGAATCGGAAGCTTCAGTGCCGCTGCCGACACTCCAACAACGATCGCCAACGGAATTAACAGCTGCGCAACGGCAACGCCTACGTTGCCCGCTGCCGCATTAAGGCCGAGTGCAAAACCCTTCTGTTTTTGCGGGTAGAAGAACGATATGTTGGCCATCGACGAGGAGAAGTTCCCACCGCCAAAACCGCCGGTAGCGGCGCACGCCAGCAACACCCAGAATTGAGTCGTGTGGCTCTGGTCTTGCAACCAGCCGCTGGGCACTATGAACACCAGCAGAAGAAGGGGGATGAACAGCAACGAGGCGCTGATCGTTGTCCACGCTCGCCCACCAAACCGAGGCACCGCAAAGGTGTATGGAATCCGCAGCGTCGATCCGACCAGTGCCGGAAGGGCAACCAGCCAGAACTTCTCATCAAGAGACATATCGAAACCGGCGTTTGTGAGGTTGATCACGATGATCGTCCAGAGGGCCCAAACCGTGAAGCCAAGATGCTCGGCCAAGATCGAGAAGGTCAGGTTTTTTCGGGCTACTCGCTTTCCAGTTTTCTCCCAGAACTCCTCGTTGTCTGGCTCCCAGTGGTCAATCCATCGACCCCTGGAGAAATGTGATGTCGCTTCGTTGTGTTTCACTTAGTGCACCTCAGGGCTGAAATCGACAACCATGAATAGACCCGGCCCATTCAGACCTTGGCAGACGACATGCTTGGAATCTTCTTTGTTGCGAACGACTTGCGGATATAGAAGAACCAGCAGACTGCTGCAAAAAGGACGTAGGCACCGAAGAATACCCACAGGGCCGGTATCGACCAGTCGGTATTCGCTGCGGCGATGGTCACCTTGTCGGCCGGGCTGTCAGCCGCCTTAACAAGGCTGCTTACGCTGAGGCTTGCCTGGCGGAAGGCCACCTGAATCAGAAAGCCGCCGAAAGCACCGAACGCACCGGCGATACCGAGCAAAGCGGCTGCCTGCCGCTTGAAGTCCGACACGTTCTCTTTGGGATCGATGCCTTTTTTCTTCGCATCCCTCCTGCCGAGCTCGGCATAGATAGCCGGCATCATCCGGAAGGTTGAACCGTTTCCGGCACCGGCCAGGAAAAAGATTACTATGAAGGAGCCGAAGAAAAGCGCGAAACTGCGTTCCGACACTCCGATGATCGCGATCACGGTAAATACCGCCATGCCTATGAAACACCACAGAGTGACCCTGGCGCCGCCGATCTTGTCAGACAACCAACCACCGACCGGCCGCGAGAGCGATCCAACCAATGCTCCCATGAAGGCAAGTCCTGCCAGATAAGTGGCGATAAACGTGTGATCAGCCAGGAACCCGGGGAAGGTGTTCTTGATAACCAGGGGCATCGCGAACGAGTAGCCGATGAACGATCCGAAGGTGCCGATGTAGAGAAAAGACATGATCCAGGTCTGGCCCCTCTTCATGATCTTGCCGTACGAGCTTGAGTCTCCCTTTGCCTCAGTAAGGCTGTCCATAAACAGCCAGGCGCAGATTGTTGCCGCGATGACGAAGGGAATGAACAAAAAGCCGATATACGACAGGTGCACCTCGTGTACCGCAAGCTTCAGTGTCGCTGCCGGAACGCCGACGATAATCACCAGCGGCATAACCACCTGGGCTAAAGGCACGCCGATGTTACCCCAAGCCGCATTGTGACCGAGAGCGATGCCTTTTTTGCGCTCCGGATAAAAGAACGAGATATTGGCCATCGACGACGAGAAGTTCCCGCCGCCAAATCCCGCTGTCGCGGCACACCCCAGCAACACCCAGAATTGGGTCGAGTGGTTTTGACCGAGCAGCCACTCGCTGGGCACCAAAAAAGCCACTAAAGTGAGGGGGATCAGTAGCAGCACAGCGCTGATCGCTGTCCACACCCGTCCGCCGAATCGAGGTACCGCAAAGGTATAGGGAACCCGCGCCAACGAGCCGAGCAGGGCCGGAAGGGCAACCATCCAGAACTTCTCATCAAGAGACATTTCGTAACCGGCGTTTCCAAGGTTGATCACGATGATCGTCCACATTACCCAGACGACGAAGCCTAAATGCTCAGCGAAGACAGAAAAGGTCAGGTTTCTTAGGGCGATCTTCTTCCCTGTCTTTTCCCAGAACCCCTCATCCTCGGGATTCCAATGATCGATCCAGCGACCCTTCTTCTTTGACGTATCACTCATCGTTCAATCTCCCTCCGGTTACGGCGACAATATTGCAGCGAAGAACACCTGCCAGCTGTCGGTTGGCAGACCCTAAATATTCGAGATGAATCTAGCTTTTCCATACTTACGTTTGGCTTCTAACGAGACACGAGCGAAGCTCAACTAGTCGATCTTAGGCATCCGCAGAAGGGGGGGCATCAGTGGAGAGTACGGAATAAGATTCGTACTTTTCCACTGGACTTGCGGGAGCGGGATTCACTCTACTGCGCAATTTGCTCCGAACATTTAAAGAATCTGCTCCGGTCCTGTATGGCTAGTAGCTTTATTGACAAGAGCCTCCGCCTCAGGATTACAGGTCCCTACGGAAGATTACGGGTAGCAATCGCGTAGCAGTTGCCGATGGCACACACTTAGTCCACACGTACAATCCTTTGCCCACACCTAAATCAATCCAGTTCCATTCTGCTTTTATGAGCCAAATGAAAAGTCACCAGTTTTTCAGCAAGGGCAAGGTGTCCGGTGACGGTTGGAGCACAACCGAAAGCACGGGCCGCGGCTGGGAGTATGCCTACCGTGAGCGGTGGCAACACGACCGGGTGGTGAGATCGACCCACGGGGTCAACTGCACAGGCTCATGCTCCTGGAAGGTGTTTGTAAAGGATGGGATCATCACCTGGGAGACGCAGCAGACCGACTACCCGACTAACGGCCCGGACTGTCCGGAGTATGAGCCCCGAGGCTGTCAGCGCGGCGCCTCGTTCTCCTGGTATATCTACTCACCGCTGCGAATCAAATACCCGTATATACGCGGCGCCCTGCTTGACCTGTACCGCTCCGAGCTGGCAAGGACCGGGGATCCGGTGACAGCTTGGGAGAGCATCGTAGAAGACCCTGAGAAGTCACGCTCGTACAAAAAGGAGCGCGGCAAGGGTGGTCTTGTACGCGCTTCATGGAAAGAGGTCTCTGAGATAATCGCTGCCGCACACGTCCACACGGTCAAGAAGTACGGCCCGGACCGCGTCGCCGGCTTCTCGCCGATCCCAGCCATGTCGATGGCTTCATACAGCGGCGGTACACGCTTCCTGGGCCTGATCGGCGGCACCATCTTGAGCTTCTACGATTGGTACTGTGACCTGCCTCCAGCCTCCCCGCAAATGTGGGGCGACCAGACTGACGTACCGGAGTCGGGCGACTGGTGGAACGCCGGCTACCTGATCATGTGGGGGTCGAACCTGCCGATGACCCGAACTCCCGATGCCCACTTCATGACGGAGGCCCGATACCGGGGCCAGAAGACGGTCGTTGTAAGCCCGGACTACTCGGATCACACCAAGTTTGCCGACCACTGGCTGGCAGCCAACCCCGGGACCGATGCGGCGCTGGCAATGGCGATGGGCCACGTGATCCTCAAGGAGTTCTTCATCGACCGCCAGGTCGACTATTTCACCGATTACACCAAGAAGTTCACCGATATGCCACAGCTGGTAATCCTGGACGAACGCGAGGGCACCCGTGTCACCGGCCGATACCTGCGCGCCTCCGACCTGGGTGAAAACAGCGAGAATGCTGAGTGGAAGACGGTGATAATCGATGCCAATACCGGTCAGCCAACCGTTCCGGACGGCTCGATGGGAGATCGTTGGGGCGATGAGGGCGCAGGGCGCTGGAACCTGGAGCTCAACGGAGTCGATCCAAAGCTGTCACTACTTGGATCCCACGATGAATTGGTAGAGATCGAGCTGTCCCGCTTCGATGAGGGTGAGGGCGAGGGCGGTACAACGCTGCGTCGAGGAGTCCCGGCGAAGCGCGTAGGCGACAAGCTGGTGACCACCGTTTTCGACTTGATGCTCGCCCAGTACGGGATCAGCCGCGATGGTCTTCCGGGATCGTGGCCCGCAGACTACGACGACACCAGTCAGCCCTACACTCCGGCCTGGCAGGAACAGCACACGGGCGTCGATGCAAATCTGGTTACCCGCATCGCAAGAGAGTTCGCACGCAATGCGGAGCGAACCGAGGGCCGTTCGATGGTCACTCTCGGCGCCGGCACAAACCACTGGTATCACTCAGACCACATCTACCGCGCGATTCTAAACATGCTGGTCATGTGTGGCTGCCAGGGCGTGAACGGTGGCGGCTGGGCACACTATGTTGGCCAGGAGAAGGTGCGGCCGATCGCCGGATTCGCCCAGGTCGCTTTTGGGCTCGACTGGGTACGGCCGCCCAGGCACCAGGCCACAACCGCTTACTGGTACGTAAACAGCGACCAGTGGCGTTACGAGACCTACGGCGCGGACGAGTTCTCCTCGAAGGTTGGCACCGGCAAGCTCGACGGCATGCACTTCGTCGACTGCAACGCTCAGGCGGCTCGGATGGGATGGCTCCCCTCGTACCCGTCTTTCAATCGGAATCCGCTTGATATCACCGATGAAGCGGAGGCGGAGGGTACCGACATCAAGGACTACGTCGTTCGTGAATTGAAAGACGAGAATCTGCAGTTCGCCGCCGAAGATCCGGACGCACCCGAAAACTTCCCCCGCGTGCTCAACATTTGGCGCGCAAACCTGATTGGCGGGTCGGCCAAGGGACACGAGTACTTCTTGAAGCATCTGCTGGGTGTCACTACAGCCGCGGTAAGAAACACGGAAACCCCGGAGGACAAGAGACCTCGGGACGTCAAGTGGCGTGACCAGGCACCTGAGGGAAAGCTGGATCTGGTAACCACGATCGATTTCCGCATGAACGGCACCGGGCTGCACTCCGACATCGTGCTGCCGGCGGCCACTTGGTACGAAAAGGACGATATCTCCAGCACTGACATGCATCCCTTCATCCATCCGTTCAACCAGGTCATCCCTCCTGCCTGGGAGGCCAAGGATGACTGGGACATCTTCAACCTGATCGCCGATACTTTCTCCAAGCTCGCAGAGAAACATCTCGGCACGCGTAAAGACCTGGTCTGCCTGGCAATGCAACACGATACGCCCGGCGAGCTGGCGCAACCGTTCGGCGAAGTCAAGGACTGGAAGAAGGGTGAGTGCGAGCCGATTCCCGGCAAGACAATGCCGGACCTGATACCGGTCGAGCGCGACTTCACCGCGGTCGGCGAGAAGATGAAGGCCCTCGGTCCACTGGTTGAAAAAGCAGGGGTTGCGTGGAAGGGCGTCGCCTGGAAGCCCGAGCAGGAGATAGAGGAGCTTAAAGTCAGCAACGGTGTCATCAGGGGTGGCCCGGGCGACGGCCGTCCCTCGATCGAGCGCGGCAATCAGGTCTGCGATGCAATCCTCGCACTCTCCGGAGTGTCAAACGGGCGTATCGCCGTTGAGAGCTTCAAGGCACTTGAGAAGCGCACAGGCACCAAGCTTGCTGACGTAGCGGCAGATCGCGCCGATGACCGGATCACGTTTGAAAGTATTCAGTCACAGCCACGCAAGGTGATCGCCTCGGCTGAGTGGTCAGGCATGGAGAGCAGGGAGCGCCGCTACTCGCCCTTCACGATAAACGTTGAACGCTCGGTGCCGTGGCGAACGCTGACCGGCCGGCAACAGTTCTACTTGGACCATGAGTGGATCCTCGAGTACGGCGAAGGGTTGGCAACCTACCGGCCACCGATCAATCTGTTGGCCCATATCGACGACCCAAAGCTGAACGAGGACGGCCGTGATGAGATTGTGCTGCGCTACCTTACCCCCCACTCCAAGTGGTCGATTCACTCGACCTTTCAAGACAACCTTCACATGCAGACACTGTCGCGCGGTGGGCCTGTGATGTGGATCAGTCCCGAGGATGCCGACAAGATAGGCGTTCAGGACAACGACTGGATCGAGTCCTATAACCGCAATGGCGCGGTGTCCGCCAGAGCGGTGGTCTCGCACCGCATTCCCGAAGGGTCGGTGCTCATGTATCACGTACAGGACCGCCACATCAATGTGCCCAGAACGGAGATTACGAAGACCCGTGGCGGTATCCATAACTCGCTGACCAAGATCAGTCTCAAGCCGACACAGATGGTTGGCGGCTACGCCCAGCTCTCTTACGCATTCAACTACTACGGACCGACCGGCAACCAGCGCGACGAGCTTGTGGTTATCCGCAAACGCAAGGAAGAGGTGATCTACTGATGCAGGTCAAGGCACACATGGCGATGGTGATGAACTTGGACAAGTGCCTCGGCTGCCACACCTGCTCGGTCACCTGCAAGAACGTATGGACGAACCGCCCCGGCATGGAGTACGCGTGGTTCAACAGTGTCGAGACCAAGCCCGGTATCGGCTACCCCAAAGAGTGGGAGAACCAGGAGAAGTGGAACGGTGGCTGGACACTTGACCGGAGCGGCAATATCAAACTTAGAAGCGGAAGCAAGCTTCAGAAGCTGGCGAACATCTTCTTCAACCCGGATCTGCCCCTGATCGACGATTACTACGATCCCTGGACATACGACTACGACACCCTGATCTCGGCGCCCAAGTCCGAACACCAGCCGGTGGCGAGGCCTATCTCACAAATCACCGGCGAGCCGATGGAGCTCGAGTGGGGGCCCAACTGGGAGGACGACCTCTCCGGAGCGCCGAAGACCGGGCCATCTGACCCCAACCTTCGCGATCAACTGGAGCATTCGGTGAAGATGGCCTACGAGCAAGTCTTCATGATGTACCTGCCCCGCATTTGCAACCACTGCCTCAACACCACCTGCATGGCATCCTGTCTTTCGGGAGCTATCTACAAGCGGGAAGAAGACGGCATCGTCCTGGTCGACCAGGAACAGTGCAGGGGCTGGCGCATGTGCGTGAGTGGCTGCCCGTACAAGAAGGTCTTTTTCAACTGGAATACCGGCAAGGCGGAGAAGTGCACCTTCTGCTACCCGCGCATCGAGGCCGGCATGCCAACCGTATGCGCCGAGACCTGCGTGGGTCGCATCCGTTACATGGGCCTGATGCTCTACGACGCAGACCGTATTAGAGAGATTGCCTCCACGCCGGATGAGCAGGATCTGATTGAGGCGCAACGCGACATGTTCCTCGACCCGAATGACCCAAAGATTCAGGAGTTGGCTCTAAAGAGCGGGATCGCCCAGGATTGGCTCGAGGCAGCGAGCAGGTCCCCGGTGTACGAGCTTGTTATGAAGCACCGGGTGGCACTGCCACTGCATCCGGAGTTCCGTACCCTGCCGATGGTTTGGTACGTGCCGCCGCTCTCGCCTGTCCTGAGCGCAGTCGAGAGCGAGGACTCCGAGGCAAGCGCGGACGACGTCTTTCCTGCGATAGACAGCCTGCGCATCCCGATCCAGTACCTGGCCAACCTGCTGAGCGCGGGCGACGAGGATGCTATTCGTTCTGTGCTGAGGAAGCTCGCCGCAATGCGTGCCTACATGCGTGAGCTGAACATATCCGACTCCTCCGACTCATCGATCTCCCAGTCGGTAGGCATGAGCAACGAAGCGATTGAGGACCTCTACAGGCTGCTTGCCATTGCCAAGTATGAAGACAGGTTTGTCGTCCCCAAAGCACACGGCGAGGCCTCCGGTATGCCGTACTTCGATCAGGGCAGTTGCGGCTTGAACTTTGGAGAAGGCTCTGGTTGAGCAGGCGGATGAGCAAGGACTTCTACAAGCTGGCGTCACTTTTGATCCAGTACCCAAACGCAGATTTATTGTCTGAACTGACGGAGATCGGGAAAATGGCTGAAAAGCTCCCGTCTGCGCAGCGCAAGCCTGTGCTCGAATTCATCGGCTATTTGGAAGGTGCATCCCTTACCGAACTTCAACAGAAATACGTCGAGACGTTCGACTTCAACAAGCGCACCTGCCTTAACCTGAGTTTTCACAACTACGGGGACCGACGCCAGCGAGGCATGGCGATGCTGCAACTCAAGCGTCGCTATACGTCGGCGGGCCTGCCTTTAAAGGATGGAGAGCTGCCCGACTACCTGCCAGTGGTGCTCGAATTCGCTGCTCTTGCATCAGGAAAGTTCGGCCAAGAGGTCCTGCATGAATTTCGCCCCTCCTTGGAACTGGTGCGTTCGGCACTTCATGAGGATGAGAGCCCGTATGCTTCCCTGCTTAAAGCAATCTTGAGGACCCTGCCGAGACTGAGCGTGCTGGATAAGGCGGCAGTACGGCGTCTTGCCGAGGAAGGCCCCCCGACTGAGATGGTTGGACAGGAGCCCTTTGCCCCACCGGAGACAATGCCCGTCGAAACTGCGGCCCACGGAGGGACACCATGAGCAGAGGAGACATTCTTCTCTGGGTTGTGTTTCCCTACGCCTGCCTGTCGGTGTTCATCCTCGGACATATCTGGAGGTACCGACGCGACAAGTTCACCTGGACGACTCGCTCCACACAGCTTCTGGAAAGAAGTATGTTGCGCCCGGGAATCCTTCTGTTTCACGTTGGGCTGTTGATGGTTATTGCCGGCCATATAATCGGAATTCTGATTCCGATCAGCCTCACCGAGGCAGTCGGCATCAATGAAAACGCATATCACGTGCTGGCGGTTGCGGGTGGCGGTGTCGCCGGTGTCATGATGGCGCTCGGGCTGCTGATACTGATCCTGCGACGTTCCACAAGTCGGAGAGTCGCCACGACAACCACAAACAACGACCGGGTCGTAATCCTGATGTTGCTTTTGATGGTGACCACCGGATTGATCGCGACTGTCGGTGAGGGCCTGATCGGTGGCGGCTACGAGTATCGTGAGACTGTTGGGCCCTGGTTCCGCAAGCTCTTCATTCTCGACCCTGATCCGGCATTGATGTCGGGTATCCCGCTGATCTTCCAGATCCATGCACTCTCGGCTTGGGCTCTCTTTGCGATCTGGCCGTTCTCCAGGCTCGTACATGCCTGGAGCGTTCCGATCACTTACCTGGGGCGCAGCATGATTCTCTTCCGTAGCCGGGCTCCCGTTGCAAAAGGACGGAAGGCAGCCGAAGCCCGCAGGTAAATAAGCCGACTAGCTACCCAACGGTAACTAAATCAGGCCTTTACTTTACGTAGGCACTTAGTCTATAATTCCACCGGTGCTTCAATGGAGGCTTCTTACGTTTGGAAGTCTCCAAACTCCTCCCCAGGAGAAGAGTCAGGTAGGGCGGTTTTTACCGCCCTCCTGTCTTTTGTAAGGGCGTTTTTTCTGAAGGTCAGCACGCTCAGGCATCAGTTGCGCGATCGGCATTTCTAAAGACGACCGTAATGATTCTCGGCTCTCAACGTCTTATTAAGTAGATGGGGGGAATGAACGCCGTGCTGTTTGCTGCGCGCACTAAAGGTAAACCGTCAGGCGCCGATACTAATCATGTACCGGTATAGCTGGACGTATCAAGCCCGCAAGGAAGCGAGGGTGCGATAGGGATGTCGCTTTGTACGTACACCGGATATCGCCTACTGGCGATTTTATTTGTCGTTGCTATCGCATCTCATGCGACAGGACAGGCGATGGCTGGCGGCACAGGTAGCTGTGACCGCATAGCGTCACCTGCCGGCTCAGACATAAATCCCGGCTCCGAGTCCCTCCCTTACCGAACAGCCCAGCGTCTGGCAGACTCGCTTTCACCCGGGCAGACCGGCTGTCTCAGAAGCGGTACATACAGCCAGAACGTCAAGATCAGCGCAGGAGGCAGTGCGGGATCACAGGTCACGTTGCGCAGCTATCCCGGTGAGAGGGCAAAGCTGATCGGGCGGCTGTGGATTGCGGAGGGTGCCGACCACGTTACCGTCTCACACCTAGAGTTGAACGGCAAGAACAGTCGCGGACTCCCAAGTCCAACAGTAAACGCCGACCACGTCACGTTCTATGGCAATGACATAACAAACGACCACACGGCTATCTGCATCAATCTTGGATCCAACTGGGGCAGGGCAGATCGCACAGTTATTGAACGAAACCGCATCCACGACTGCGGGCGACTGCCGGCGACAAACCTCGATCACGGTATCTACATCGCACTCTCAAAGGGATCGGTCATCAAGGACAACCTGATCTACGACAACGCCGACAGGGGTATCCAGCTATACCCGGCAGCAAAAAGCACAAGGATCCGTAACAACATCATCGACGGCAACGGCCAGGGCATCATCTTCTCTGGCGACGAAGGGTTGGCTTCAAACGACAATCTGGTCGAGTACAACGTCATCACCAACTCGAAGGTTCGTTACAACGTCGAGTCCTGGTATCCAAAGGGCAACCCAGTTGGTCGGGGCAACCGCGTTCGAAGGAACTGCATTTACGGCGGTAAGCGGGGGCGTAAAAGCAGCGGAATTCAAAGCACGAGGATCGGCTTCACAACAAATAGAAACATCGTTGCCAATCCGCGTTATCGAGATAGGGCAGCGAAGGATTTCACTTTACTAAGGCGCAGCCCTTGCCGGACACTAATTAAATCAGGGCGCATTGCACGCAGCCGTTCCGGATGACCTGGGCAAAACCTTAACAATCATAAGCCTAAAGAGTTTTGATGCCAGGCCGATATGAACTGTAGTCCGATAGTTCTTTGCAAGGAAGCGAGGGGGTGCGACAAGGATGTCGCTCCGCATATGGGAAGCCGGCCGCCGCTTGGCGGTAATTTGCGTTGTCACGTTGACATCCCTTGCGATGGGGACCGTAGTAAGTGGATACGCCGCAACAGAGACCGGTTGCGACCGCGTAGCCGCCCCGGCAGGCTCCGACTCGAATCCGGGCACAGAGGCCCTTCCTTTCAAAACCGCCCAGCATCTCGTTAATTCCCTTGTCTCCGGACAGACCGGCTGCCTAAGAAGCGGCACATACAGCGAGAACGTCAAGATCAGCGTCGGTGGCAGTGCGGGGTCACCTGTCACGTTGCGCAGCTATCCCGGCGAGAGGGCAAGGCTGATCGGGCGCCTGTGGATTGCAGAAGGTGCCAACTACGTGACAATCTCGCAGCTCGATCTCGATGGCACCAATGCGACCAACCTTCCTAGTCCGACCGTGAACGCAAACGACACAGAGTTCACGGATAATGATGTCACCAACAACCACACATCAATCTGCTTCAACTTGGGATCCGGATGGGGCCGCGCAGACCGCACATCCGTTGAACGCAACCGCATCCACGACTGCGGAAGATTGCCGTCAACAAACTACGACCACGGCATCTACGTGGCACTTTCACGCGGGTCGGTGATCCGGAACAACCTGATTTATGACAACGCAGACAGAGGTATCCAGCTTTACCCCAACGCACAAGAGACCACGATCCAAAATAATGTAATCGACGATAACGGTGTGGGCATCATCTTCTCAGGAGACGACGGCGTAGCCTCAAACGACAACCTGGTCGAATACAACATCATCACAAACTCGAACGTCCGCTACAACATCGAGTCCTGGTATCCCGACGGTAATCCGATCGGTACGGGAAATACGGTGAGTAAAAACTGTATCGACGGCGGCACACGCGACTACGGCAATGGTGGCATTCAGGAGCCGCAGGAGGGCTTCACCGCCACCGACAATCTCAACGTTAACCCTCTCTTTGTCGATCGCGCTGCAAAGAACTTCCACCTCCAGAGCAGCAGTCCGTGCCTGCCGTTAACCGGCGACATTGCGGCACAACTCGACGGCAACTACACCGCGCCCGCTCCTGATCCAGGTACCGAGCCTGCCCCGGATCCAGGTACTGAGCCCGCTCCGGATCCTGATACCGAACCGACCCCGGATGAAACGACCAAACCCGGAAAGGGGCATGGCAAGGGCGGACACCACAAGACGAAGACTCGGAAGTACAAAGATTAACTCGACCCTCAAACAGTGGTCCGAGGTTATGTTGCCGGCGCAGCTTCCGACAGTACTGTAAATATCTACACATGAGAATTGTCCACCTTGCCGACTACGGAGGCCCGTACACCGGCTCTTTCATTCCAATGCTCCATGCAGTTCTCTCTGCCGGACGATCTCGTGGCTGGCCCGTCGAGGCAGTCTTCAGTCAAACCGCTGAGCAGCATGATTGGGTTCACGAATTTACCGACGATGACATACCGGTCCGATTTGTCCCAACGGACTCGCGGCGCAAGCTACATACTTGGCTTGTCGACCTGTTAAATGAGAGCAAAGACCCAACCGTCCTCCACACTCATTTCACCTCATTCGATATCGCGGCTGCAACGGCTGCTCGCCGCCGTCAGAACACCGCCGTCTTTTGGCATGTCCATAGCTTCTTGCATACCGACCCGGTCGCCCGCTTTCGCAACATCGTCAAGTACGCATTGGCCGGACGCCTTGTGAATGGCATCCTCTGCGTAACTCCCGAGATTGCCACGAATGTCAAACGGCGCCTCGGTCCCGCTGATCGGGTGATGTTCTTCCACAACGCAATCGATACCGATCGATTTCCGATGCGTGGGCAGGAACAACGGGCGTCTGCCCGCACCGAACTTGGGCTGCCCGATGAGCCGCCAATCCTCATGCACTTCGGCTGGTACTGGGACGCAAAAGGTGGAGACCTGTTTTTGGAGTCGGTCAAACTTCTGCTCGAGCAGCTAGACAAGGAGGTCGTCGCAGTCACGATTGGCGGCGGCGATCGTGCTAATAACCTGGGTACAGAGATCGGCTTGGGAAAGTCACTGTACGTGCTTGACCCAACTGATCACGTACAAAAACTCTATGCCGCAGCCGATCTTTTCGTCTCAACGAGTCACTCCGAGGGTATGCCGTTCTCTGTGATGGAGGCGCTCTCCAGTGGTCTGCCGGTTGTAGCCACTGACATTCCCGGACACGCATCTATCGGACGAGATCTTGAGGCCTGTCAACTTACCTCGGTTGAGCCAAAGGCAGTAGCAGACGGAGTTCGTGCAATGCTCAACCGTGACTCGGCTTCAACCGCAGAGGCTGCGGCTACCGCGCGCAAGTGGATCGTGGACAACATGGACATATCGGGCTGGTCCGAGCGTCTCATGGATCTATACGAGCGTACGTTGAGCGAACCCAGCTGAGTATCTTGACTTCAACTTCGCGCACCACGCACGAATTTAACCGCCAACCAGGCGGGCGAGGCCCTCAGACGACGAACGGTCCTGGATACTTTTAGGCGAAAGCGGCGGTCTGTGTCTTGATGGTAGATGCCGACCCGCGGCCATTTAAAAGGCGATATTAAGTCGAATTTATCCGGCAGGTCTGCAGCTGCAAGGTATCCAGCCTCACGCGCCGCCTCTGTAACGCGTAGGTCGACATCACCGTACGGATACGCCAGCGAGTGGCACGGTCGTCGCAACTTTTCCTCGCATTTTTCGCGTGAGCCATGCAACTCTGCTGCCAATGTATCATCGTCGACCGTGGTCAGGCGGGGATGAGATCGAGTATGTGAGCCGATCTCCCAGCCGGCATCGCCCAGCCAGCCCAGCTCTTGCCAAGACATACAGGTCAGCTCGGCCTCGTAAGGACCGCCCCTCCACTGTTCAATGCCTGGCCAACTCATCGGGCTCTCACTGTCTGCAAAGTCAGTGGCAACGAACACCGTGCCTGGCAGGTCGAGACTTGAAAGGACTGGATATGCAAGGCGCAGAACCGATCTGTATGCATCGTCGAAGGTAACCACGAGGGTCTTCTTGGCCGGCGGGTCGTTTACGGCCTCGTAGAAAGTCGCGCCTCGATAACCCTGCGCAACAAGAAATCGCAGCTGTTTCTCGAGTTGTCTGTGGGTCACGGATAGATCGGCGGGCCACCTATCGCTGACTGCGTGGTAGCAAAGCACCAGTACGTCTCTTGCTCGGTCACCTTTTCGGATTAACGACAATTGAAGCCTGAAGAGCTTGCTTTAACAAGCTTGTATAGTAGTCCTACCGACAAAAAAGTCTTACGACTGTCATACCAGTGAACATACTCGTTGTATCACAGTACTACCCTCCCGAGCCCGGTGCTTGCCAGATCCGGATCGGTACGTTCGTGGACGGCCTTATCGCGCGAGGGCACAAAATCACCGTCATCTGCGAGCAGCCCAACTATCCAGACGGTGTCTTCCAGGAAGGGTTCGGTAAGCGACCGCTTGTCACAGAGCGCTTCGAAAACCTCACCATAAGACGGCTGTGGGTAGCCGCCTCGGCACGGACGACCACCGCAAAGAGGCTGGCTTTTTATTCGACGTTCGCTGCCGGAGCCGGAATGGCCTGCGTGGCAGAGAAAAAGCACGATGTCGTATTTGCCACCTCTCCACCACTGCCGTGTGTTTTGACTGCATGTCTTGCGTCCAAGTTACGCCGGACTCCGTTCGTGCTCGACGTGAGAGACCTGTGGCCCGCAGTCGCAGTTGCCTTTGGCGAGCTTTCCAACGGTCGACTATTGAGTGCGCTGGAGAGAAGCGAGCGCTGGCTCTATCGCAACTCTGAGGCTGTAACTACAACGACCGAATCGTTCCGCAATCACATTGACCAGGCCGCCGGTGATGCTCGTAGCGTCTTCCTCCCGAACGGTGCGCCCGATGAGTTGCTCCAGCTCGATGTGACCGATCGACCAGACCGCGGTACGTTTACCGTCGGCTACGCGGGAAACATAGGGCTCGGCCAGGGACTCGAGGTCGTCCTCGATGCGGCAGACAGACTGCGAGACAGAGACATCAAGTTTGTGCTGCTCGGTGAAGGCGCAGCTGCGGGCGAGCTTAAAAAGGAGCATGACCGACGTAACTTAAGCTCAGTGGAGTTCAAGAGATCTATACCGTCAGGAGAGGTCGGCGACTTTCTGCTCGGGTGTGACGCGCTGCTCGTTTCGGTGCGTGACAAACCGGCATTGGCGGCCTCTATCGCCGTCAAACTCTACGAGGCGATGGCGGTGGGCCGACCCGTGCTCGCCGCTGCCACCGGCGAGACCGCAGAGCTTGTAAGGAGCTCAGGCTGCGGTCTGGTTGTTCACCCCGGAGACGGCGAGGCCCTCGCACAAGCGACGATCACTCTGGCCGATGACCGAGCAAAGGCCCGCGAGCTCGGCCTGTCAGGACGGTCCGAGTCACACAAGCACGCCCGCTCCAAGCAGGTTGATCGATTGGAAAAGGTCCTAATCGATGCCATGCGAAACTAGTGCTGGGTCGTGGGATCGCTCGAACGAGCGACGCCCAGCAGAGCCGGGCCAAGAGCCAGAAGCAGCCAAAGCTGCTTGCTGAACTGGCCGGAGATAAAAAAGTCCGCGGCAAGCAAGCCGAAAACGGCCACGATCAGAGCCCTCGACAGGACCTCCATGCGCCAGTTACCGTATCGCCCAAACGTTCGTGCAGCCAAAATCGCACAGATGACGAAAGCAACAAGAATTAGAACAAAGAGGGTAAATCCGACGGCCCCCAGCTCTGCAAGCACCTGAAGATATGTATTGTGTGCCGCTTTTGGTTGATCGACGAAGAAGTCGTCGCTCTGGATGACCCCCGGGGCCAAGAGATAGTGGATAGATGAGTTCTGGAAGTTCCCGGCACCGACCCCCAGTGCCGGTTTGTCCTCCACCATTCGCCAACCGACCTTCCAGATATCGGTTCGACCGGTTCCAGACCCCAAAGTCGTAACCCGCTCGCTTCCCCCTTGTGGAGCAAGAGCAGAAAACAGTATGGCTATGCTGAGCGCAACGGCCAGTGCACCGACAGCAACCTGCTTCCACCACTTACCGGCTACAAGTGGGCCAATCACCAGGACGAATATGACGGCAACAAATCCGCCACGCGACTGCGTCATAACAAGCGCGGTGGCGCAGAGCAACATAGCACCAAGCCCAAGCAGGAAGATGCCGTGAGAGCGTCTGTAAATTACCGCTAGAGCACCTGCCAGAATCGTCCCGGCAACAAGTACTGCTGCCAGCTCGTTTGGGTCGAGCAGCACACCTGAGAGTCTTCCCCCGATGAACGGGTCGGTCGGAGGATTTGCCAGGCCAACAACGGAGGCGGCAACTGCTCCTGCAACAAAAGATCCTATAACCCAGACAACGTGCTTCTGCGACTGCACGGCCGTATACACGATAGGAAACAGCAGCAGGCTCAACGTGTAGCGAAAGAACGCGCTGAACCCCGCATCGGCGCTCTCAGCCCATAGCAGGCTGAGTCCGATCCAGCCCAAGAACACGAGCAGTAGGTAAGCAAGTGCCGGTTGAGCGGCGAAGAAGTTGATTCTGCTGCCTTCACGGGTCGCGATGACAGCCAACCACGAGAGCACCAGCAACAGCCCGGCCACCTTCACCAAGCCGACCGTGCCATCCAACGCAGGCAGGAAGCCGGTGAAGGCGATCAGTATGAAGATGCACAGCCCGAGCGTGATATTCGCCATCACGATCAGCACAAATGCCAGACCCAAGGAGGCCGCAACTGCGAGCCTGGGATCGAGCCCTGCGAGCAGGCCTACTACGATGCTGACCGCAAATAGTCCCGCATACCAGACAAGATCCCGTTCTGCGGCAATTTCGCGCATCTGCTTGACGCTAGGAGCCGCGTTCGGCCTGTCCCTGTGACTCTATCCGCACAGGTCCATCGGCCGGTCTGCCCGAGTAGTAGCTGTGCTGGCTCGCACGGCCTGTTCCGGTAACCGCGAACCCCATCGGTTTGATGTCGTGGCGCGCCAGAACCTCTCCGAGTTCCACAAGCTTTGTCAACCTCGTCTTGCCGAGCCTTACAACGAGCAGTACGTCGTCGACGTACTGTGCGATCGGCAATGCGTCGGTCACCTCTGCCAAGGGCGGTGAGTCGATAATTACAAAGTCGGCCAACGCTGTAGCCTCGTCGATCAACGTTTGGCTTGTTGGCAGTGAGAGAGCGATATCGGCACCGGAGGCTGGGCTACCGGCAAGTAGAACACGAAGGCCGGGCCCAACGTTAGGCACATCGATCAGCGCATCGTTTAACGCGATATCGTCCAAAAGAACGCTCGTCACTCCGAAATCGGCGTGAATCCCGAGCGCCGTGCCGATCGCCGGCCGTCGGAGGTCGGCCTCTACCAGGATGACGCGCTTTCCAATGTGAGCAAGCGCATATGCCAGGTTAATAGTCGTCGTTGTCTTCCCCTCGCCCGGCGATGAGCCGGTTATCAGGATCGATCGCGATCCCTCTCTTCCACGCTGAAACGCCATCAGGGATGCCCGCAGAGTTCGATAGCTCTCCAGTGTTGGCGGTGATAGATCGTCAGGAACAAGGCATCTACCTTTCTTTCCGCGCTTTTCAGTGGGGATCCTTGCGAGAATCGGGATTCTGTAGAGATTGCGGAGTTGCTCTTCACGCCGGATGCGCGGGTCGATGCTCTGCAAGACAAATGCCCCGCCAATTCCAAGAATCAGTCCACTGAGAATGCCGGCGGATATGCTGAAGAGTGGCCTTGGCGCGACCGGCCTGGTCGGCACTGGCGCCATGGTCACGACTCTCATCGTCGGATCTTTGCCTGCACGCAGCGTCTCCAGCTGGGTCTTTTGCGCTCGAAGCTCCCCACGGCCGGTTACCTCTCCGGCCGAATCTTCACGAGGCGTGCTTTTTATTAGCTTGCGAAGACTTTCGATCTTCGTATCCAGCTGGCTGTGAAGCTCCTTGGTACGCTCGCTGATAGCAACCTCACCGAACGTGTTTGCGAGATCACTGGCAAGTTCAGGATCGTTGGCCCGCGCGGTGATCGCGAGAATATTGCTTCCGGCCACAGGCTCCGCTCGTACGTCATTGAGCAGTGACCGTGCGCTGCGATCGAGATTCAACTCTTCTCGCACTCCCTCGGCGACGCTTCTCGTTGTGACAAGGCGCGCAGCGGATTCGACCTCTCTTGTCGGGTTGTTGGATTCACGCAGAAGGCTCAATCCCGACAAAGCAGGATCACTGCGTGGCACAGGTGTGATCAGCAGATCGGATTCGGTTTCGTAAACCTTGTCAGCCGTTAACACGTATGCGAGCGACACACCGGTTGTAACCGCGAGAATGCCGACGATCAACCAGATTCGCTCTTGCAGGATCTGCAAGTACCTGCCAAGACCCTGCTGCTCCATCCGCGGCTTCAGCCACTGAGCGTCATCTGATCGGCTGTCAATCTGCGGATCCATGGCCTAGTAATGGATTATCGTCCACAATCTCTCAAACTTAAGCTAGCGTAAGTGCAAATGAGGGGTGACAAGGATGGCCAAAGACTTCCGTCCGGACGCACTTCGATCCGGACAGTTGCAAAACAGTCGATCGGTTCTCCAGGTTTATCACTGGGCATCGCATCTCTCCTTGCAGTACTTCTAGCTGTTTTCGTCTTGCCCTTTGACGATGAATACAGTTTTGGTTGGTACCCGGTAGCGATAGCGCTGTTTATTGTGGCGGGCCTGTTGTTCGCCTTTGCCCCTTGGAAGGCGCGACTGAGCGTGTCAGTACGTATCGCCATATCGTCACTTGTACTTCTGGGCCTGTGGACATTCCTCTCAATGATTTGGAGCCCCGCACCCGATATCGCGTTCGCTGATGGCGAGCTTACTTTTCTTTATCTGGCGATCTTTGTTATCGGCCTTTGGCTCGCCCACCTCAGGGGAGAGCGCGTGAATGCACTTTTGGCGCCGCTTGTCGTCGCCGGTTGTGTGGTCGCTATCGCAACGACCGTAGTGCTGGCCACCGGCACCGATATCAACTTCTACTTGACGCCTGACAGCACGCTCAGATTCCCGATCGGCTCTCGCAGTGCCACCGCCGCGTTTTTTCTGATCCTCTTCTGGCCGACTCTGATCCTCGCCGGCAAGCGTAGCCTCGACTGGCGACTTCGCGCACCTCTTCTGGGCTCAGCAACCTTGATGCTTGGGCTTGCCGTACTGTGTCATAGCCGTGCGTCAGTCGTTGCAACAGTAGTAGCCGTAATCGCATATATAGCTCTGTCACGCGAGCGACTGCGGGCAACGGTCTACCTGGCCCTTGCAGCGATACCAGTGGCAGTGGCCCTCCCCTGGCTGCTCGACATCTTTGCAGAGAGCTCAAGAGGAGAGGTCACGATCTCCCTCCTACACTCGACGGCCAGAGTGCTGGCTGTATCGGCAGTTGCAGCCGTTGGATTGGGTGCAATCGCGCACCTGGCAGAAACCCGGCTCGGCTCCTCGCCAGCCGTTGTCAAATGGTCGACTCGAGCCGCCGTCGCCGCCGTCGCGATGGTGGTGGTTTTAGGTTCGGCAGCGTTCATCCGGGCCGAGGGTGACCCGGTTCAATGGGTCGAAAAAAGGTACAAAGAGTTCAAACGCGGTGGAGACCCCACATTCTCCGACCGAGGAACACGGTTCACAGCTGATGCCACGACCAACCGATCCGACGCTTGGCGTGTAGCGCTGCTTGCTGCTCGTTCCGACCCCCTGCTCGGGACGGGAGCGGGAGGTTTTCTCTTCTACGACTTGCGTGAGCGGAGTTCGGGTACTGCATTGAAGGACCCGCACAACATCGGCCTGGCGTTCCTTTCCGAGTTGGGAATACCGGGACTACTTCTATTCGTCATATTCGCCAGTGCCGCAGTAGCCGGCGTGGCCCGTTCACGGCGTGGGCACCCGGCCGCCGATACGGTAACCACGGTGGCTTTGGTCGTCTTTACGTACTGGCTCGTGCAGGCCCTGATAGATCCACTTTGGAGTCGCCCGACGGTTACCGCCCCGGTCATCGGCATACTCGGGATGGCTGCCGCTCCCGCACTCATAGGCAAAACAACACCGCGTCGCATGATCTACAGGCTGGTACCCGCGGGGCTTGCCTTACTGCTTGCGGCGGTCGCAATCCCGGCCTACCAAAGCGAACATCTGACAAGTAACGCGTACAAGCTTTGGGACGAAGATCGCGCACTCGACAGGGCCTATCACGACCTGGACCGTGCAAAGAAGCTCAACCCGCTCTCGGATGCTCCGCTGATTGCAAAAGGGTTGATCGCCCGTAGCGCTGGAGATACAGCGACTGCTCAGGATGCTTTTCGTGAGGCGATTGACCGCAATCCCGACTACTGGCTACCCCACGAGCGATTATCAAGGCTGGTAAGGCGCAGCAAGCCTGTCTTTGCATTACAAGAGCAGGAAACGGCACTGAGGTTGAACCCGGAAAACAAAAGGGTGCGCCAAGACCTTTTTCTTCTTTACCTGAAGAACGCAGATCGGGTTAGGTCTCAGTCGGTAAAGCGTGCCTATGAGTACGCGGAACGAGCGCACGAGATGATGCCGGACCACGTCGCGCCGATAATGACGGAAGGGTTCATTGCCCTCTCGGACGACGATCGCAAGCGAGCGTTAAAGGCATTTAGGGAAGCGGCCGAGATAGATCCGGACTTCTGGCAGCCACACTTCGAGATCGGGCAGTTGCTGAAGAGGTCTGACCCTGTCGAAGCTGAAAAGGAGCTAAAGCTCGCACGAAAGTTAAAGCGTCGCAGCGATCAAGACCGTAAGTCAAAGTAGGATAAAGAGTCAGTGGCAAACAAAGATTCGCGCTCGGATGGACAGATCGGCCTCGAAAGCCTTGCGATCTACACCGACTATCCCTACCACCGTCAAGGAAGCGATGTCTATGCAGAAAGGGCCTTCGCGCTCTTTTTCGCACAAGTAGCAGAGTCGATCCGGAACTGCGAGGTGGTCGGGCGACTGCACGAAAAGCCCGGCCGGTCCCACTATCGACTCCCTGAACAGGTCAGGTTCACGCCGCTTCCCTACTATGAAAGCGTTGCACGTCCATGGAGCGCAATACCGGCGATGGCGCGTTCGATCAGACACTTCTGGCGGGTGCTCGACCGCGTAGGCATCGTTTGGCTGCTCGGACCACACCCTCTCTCTGTCACTTTCTGCTTTCTGGCCGCCCTGCGACGCAAACGGGTTGTGTTGGGAGTCAGACAGGACACCGTGGCCTACGCACGTAGTCGCCACCCAAAAAAACTATTGATCCAACTTGCGGCCCGGGTTCTCGAATTCATCTATCGCCTGCTCGCGCGTGTGTATCCCGTGGTGGTGGTCGGGCCTGAACTTGCGCACCGCTACCGAAACGCGCGCCGCGTACACGAGCTAACCGTATCCTTGATAAGAGAATCCGAAATCGCGACAGGCGTCGATCTTGAAAGGTCTTTCAGCGGTGAGAGCGTCAGGCTATTGAGTGTGGGTCGCCTCGATAAAGAGAAGAACCCCTTGATGCTGGCCGACGTTCTTTCGCTCCTTCACGAAAGCGGCCGGAAATGGCATCTAACTGTCTGTGGTGAGGGTCCGCTGGAAGCTGAGGTAAAGAGCCGGTTTGCAGAGCTTGACCTTTCCAGCTATGTCGAGTTACAAGGCTACGTCCCAATCGACGACGGTCTCCGTGAGGAGTACGCCCGAAGCGACATCTTCCTACACATCTCTTGGACTGAAGGGCTCCCGCAGGTCCTGGCCGAAGCGTTCGCCGCAGCTCTTCCGGTGATTGCAACTGATGTTGGCGGTATCGCCGCGGCGGTAGGGGAAGCAGCGCTGCTCGTACCACCCGGCGATGCAGATGCAACCGTTGCGGCACTTATACGAATTGCAGATGATGAGCGGCTGCGGACATCGCTCGTCGATTCAGGCATCAGGTATGCACATGTCCACACAGTCGAGTCCGAATGCCGCCGGCTCATAGAGTTTTTACAGGCAGTTTGATGCGTCCTCTGATCTGTCGCACGTAGCTTCCTCACCGATGCCGGTCTTTCCTCTCCAGCAGCTCCTCGTAGAGCTGCTCGAACGTTTTCAGCATCGCGTCGAAGTCATTGTCGCGCTGCCAGCGTTCCTGTGCACACCTGCCCATCTCCGCTGCACGTTCGGGAAAATGCAGTAGCTCCGATATTGCCGTGGCCAATGCCTCCGAGTCACGTGGTTCGACCAACAGGCATTGGGTTTCATGATCGATCATGTGTGGCACACCACCAACACGTGTAGCCACCACGGGCTTGGCGGCCTCCATATATTCCAGAAGTGCCAGCGGACTTCCCTCTCGATCGGAGCAGATAACCGCAACATCGAGCACCGAGAGCAATTCGGGAACATCCGAGCGGTATCCCAAGATCTTCACCGTACCGGTCAAGCCCCTGTCATTGATCAGTTCCTCGAGTAGCGCCCGTTGCGGGCCGTCACCTACGATCAGAACACGCACCTGAGGGAACTTTCGTACCAGGTATGTTGTTGCGTCGATCAATACTTCGATCGCCTTCTCCTGCCGAAGTTCGCACACGGTACCTACAATCGGATCTTTGGGACCGATACCAAGTTCCCCCCGCACATCCCTGTCTTGTTTTGGCGGTCGTGGCGGCAGAGCATTTCGAACGAGGCGTACCGCCTCTGGCTTTATGCCCTCGATTTCGATCATGCTCTTCCGGTCCTCACTCGAAACGGCGACAAACGTGTCGGCGCCACGCGCAATTATCTCTCTGTCGACAAACCTCCGGAATGGCCGACCTTCGAATGACGAGCCGTGCTCCTGAGCAATTATCACCGGTACACCGGCAAGTCGACCGATAACTGTTCCCCAAAAATTTGACCCAAAAAGATGAGCATGGATTACGTCCACTTGCTCACGACGTAAAAAAGAGAGAAAGGCCCACCACGACCGTGGATCGAATCTCGATCGTCGCTTGAGCCCCAAGAAACCGGCGCCGCTCTCCTGAAGCTCGGACATCCAAGACCGGACGTTCTCCTTTTTCTCTTCGTCCGAGGACCAACGTGTGATACACAGCGTTCTTCTGTATCGAGATGGATCGAGGCCCATTGCCAGCAGCATCTGCAGTCGCTCGGCACCGCCGAAGAGACCAAATTCTGCACCCAGCTGAAGAATGTGACGCTTGCGCATGACTTTCAGTATCGGTTGATCAAAAACTCAGCGGCGCCAGTCAGTTGAAGCGACCTCGCACTGCTCCTTTTGCAGACCCATACACACGTTGACCCAGTGTATCTCACTCCCAGATTGCGCACGAATATGCGTTCTGGGTTGCAAAGTCGTTGTTAAAGGGTTGTCAATGCGTTGCCGTGTTGTTTAGAAGCGTGGTGGACACTACTAATAAAGGCAATCACGGAGGGTCCCCAATGCCCAACCTGCTCAATGGATTGAGAAGCGCACAAGAAAGACATAAACCACTCACCGTCAATAGCTGGGACGGGCACATGCGGGCACAGGAGCCAGAGGTAAACGATGCGCGCTTCTAGTCCGTTCCAGGCATCCATCCTCTTCAGGCGGCTTGCCATCGCGTTTACACCCGCGGTCACCGCGGGTGTAGTTGTGGTCGCACTCGGCGCCGCACCTAAGAATGGCCTGTGGATGTTTGCTGCAGTATGTGTGGTTAGCCTGCTTTTGTTGCGCAGCCGGAACCCACTCCATCCGATGACCTGGGGTCGACATGCCCTGAACATCGCCGTGCCGGCACTGGGCGTAGGACTCTTCCTTCTATTTACCGGGTTTGATGCACGCCAGACTGGCCTGGAGCCAGTATTCGCCGCCTTGGTCGGAGCCGTGATCGTGAGAATGAGCGGCGCCTATCTTGCAAGTTGGTTTGATTCGAGGCGACCGCTGCGCATCGCGGTAGTGGGCTGGGATGAGCCGGCCCATCGGCTCTCATACCAACTTCAGGAGAGTCGCGTAGACAAGTACCATGTAGTCGGTTTTATCTCCGACGATGACTCCCCAGACTACGCCATTTTCGATGGTGCCCTGCCACGGCTGGGACGAATCGAGGACCTGCGTTCGATCGTCCAGGAAAAAGCAGTTGATCTGCTGGTACTAAGCCCGGAGGCTTCCAAGCTCGATACCTTTGAAGATGTGGCTGGCTCATGCCTCGACCTGCCGGTGCGAATGATCGAGCTGAACGCCTTGCACGAGCAGCTGTTCGGCTATGTTCCAATCGGAACGATCAACTCGGCTTGGTTTCAGTACGTCATGCACCCAAGCCGTCCCTGGCAACTGCAGCCCTGGGGAAAGCGTGCCTTTGACCTGATCATAGGGACATTTATCGCCGTGCTGGCCCTGCCACTTCTCGCCGTGCTGGCGCTGATGGTGAAGATGTCGGATGGAGGCCCGGCATTTTACCGTCAGCGCCGGATCGGCGAACACGGAAGAGAATTCCAGATCACCAAGATACGCACCATGCGAACAGATGCTGAAGCGGAAGGCCGGCCAACCTGGTCCGGCGCCGATGATCCGCGTGTGACGGGCATCGGCCGCGTGTTGCGCAGGACACACCTGGACGAGCTGCCACAGATATTCAGTGTGTTGAAAGGAGAGATGACGATTGTAGGACCGCGACCCGAGCGCCCCGCCTTCGTTGAGAAGCTGGAAAAGACGGTCCCGCACTACTCGAGGCGTCACCTTGTACGGCCAGGTGTGACAGGCTGGGCACAGGTGCGATGCGGCTACGTAAACAGCGTTCTCGGCAGCGCTTGGAAGATGGGGCACGATCTCTACTACTTAAAGCACCGGTCGCCTATGTTCGACCTGCTAATACTGGTTGAGACGGTTCGCACTCTCATCATCGGCGAGCACAACCAGCTGCATGTTCCCGACCAAGAACTGGTACTTCGCAAACAAGAAGGTACGCAGAAAGAGCCTCTTCATGTTCTGCCCAGTCAAGATTCTCAGCCGGCAGCCTCTGATGGTAACTGGCCGATGGAAGCAGCGGCAGAAACGGCGGCGGGCTAGCCGCAAGGTGATCGCCGCCCCTAGTACAGTTGCCGCTTTCTGATTCGAACTGCCTCAATCCTGTTTTCGCGCACGGACTCGACTCTTATGGAGTAGCCGTTCGCGTTCACAACATCGCCCCGTTTCGGCAATCTGCCCAGTTCGTCAAAGACAAAACCACCGATGGAGGTGTAGGCATCGTTCTCGATCGGCAACTCGATTCCGGCGTCGGCCATGTCATCCAGCGACACGTGACCTCGCACATACCAGTCACCGCTGGCCAACTGTCTGAGGGAAGCTGAGGTATCGGTCTCGTCTTCAATCTCTCCCACGACTTCCTCGACTATGTCTTCCACGGTAACTATTCCTTCAATCCTGCCGTACTCGTTTATCGCAGCCGCCATTGTGGAGCGTTCCCGTTGAAGGTCGGCGAGCAGCTCGTCCAGCGGGCGGGTTTCAGGCACAATCGGTACGGGGCGTACGACCGAGTCGATCGTGGCATCAGGCCCTTCGGCCATCAGCAACCTGGTCAGGGAATTGGTGTGTACAAAACCGCGTATCTGGTCGGGGTTGTCCTCTTCGATTACGAGCAGGCGCGTATGCCCCGATGCAATGCACCGTTTGAGCGCACCTTCAACAGACTCCGTAACCACCGCGGTCACCACCGCGGGAATGGGTGTCATCACCTGCCGGGCAACCTGCTCGTGAAGATCGAACACCCCCGAGAGCATCCCTGCCTCGCTCTTTCCAAGCCTGCCGACTATCGCTCCACGGGAGACCAGAGCACGCAGATCCTCGCTGGTTGCCTCCTCTTCAAGCCTCTCTCTCACATTGGTGCCCACCAGGCGCAACATCCAGTTGGAAAGAGTGTTGACCAGCCATATCACCGGCCAGAAGGCGACCTTGAACCACCCTAGAGGAAGGCTTGTCCACTTTGCGGCACTGGTGCTTCCGGTTATCGCCAGCATCTTCGGAACCTGCTCGCCCGCTGTTATATGAGCGAGCGTAATCAGTGAAAACGCAATTATCGCGGCAAAGATGATCGCGATGCCGTGACTGAATATCCCTCCGAATACAGGCTCGAGCAAGCCGGCGATCGCCGGCTCACCAACCCAGCCAAGACCAAGGCTCGCCATAGTAATGCCAAGCTGGCAGGCTGAAAGGTATTCGTCTATCTGCTTTACCTGCTCCAATGCCCGCGCCGCAAGCTTGCTGCCACCCTCAACGTCCTGTTCCAACTTCTCGCGACGCACCCTGACAAGCCCGAACTCTGCGGCAACAAAGAAGGCGTTGAGAATAACCAGTACTACGACAAGCACAAGCAGCAGTGGGCTCATGGTTCAGGCCATCCAGCTTCCTTGTGGAAGCATGTCACCGGCCACGAACCGGTGCACCGTTGTCGGCTGGTACTTCGAGGTCTGTCTTCGTCGCTCATCTTCGATGGGTCCTGTGAGCGTCTTAAACGTATCAAAGAGAGGGGATTCCCGCGAATTTCGACACGGAATATTGCTGCTGGAAGTGCATTCACCTCATTATATGGGAATATCACGCTAAATTTAACTCTGCAAAACCTGCAAAATCTTGCTTGGCCCGCCTTATATGGCTTGATCGAGCAAAAGGAGGAACATGGGCAAGAAGACCAGTGAGCATCAGATCCATATCGAGGCGCCACCCCAAGCCTGCTTCGAGGCTTTGATCGACTATGAGAATATGCCCAAGTGGCAATCTGCGATCAACTCGGCAAAGGTCATCGAGCACCACGAAGACGGTGTTGGCAAGGTAGTCGACTGGGAGGTCGATGCAAAGATAAAAAAGATCCGTTACGTGCTCGATTACACCTACGAGGAGCCCAACAAGATCACGTGGGATTTCGTCGAGGGAGATGTCAAGAATGTCGACGGCCACTACCACCTTGAAGAGCAATCGGACGGGACCACCATGGTGTCACTGAGTCTCATCATCGATCCAGGCATGTGGGTGCCGGGAAAGATTGTCAATATGCTCAATGACCAGGTGATGGGCAACGCGCTCGAGGATCTGAAAAAGCGAGTCGAGAGCCTTGTTAAGAAAAAGGGGAAGCGAACTCGCAAGAAAATCAAAGCGTGACCTGTCGAGTTTAAATATCCTCTGACAGAGGCTTCTGACCGAGTCGTCTACTCGCCCAGACGGGAGCGCGCGTCATCTACGGATTCGCGAAGTTGCTGGCCTGTCCCATGCGCCCATACGACGCCGGCCTCGGCTGTCTTGCGCCCAAGTTGACGCAGCTCCTTCAGTGAGTCCGATATATCCAGCTCGCCCCGCCTGCGCTTTCGTGACCGGACGATAAGAAGCGCTGCTCCAGCCAGGCTGCCGGCAGCAATGGCAGTCGCAGGCCTCACCCAAGTTCGGGGATCGTGCATCGCAGCAACCTCCCACCCCGCCAGCTCATCGACGGCCGCAGTGGTAATCCCACTGAGTGCGGTCTCCAAGCGATCGGTAAGCTCCTCCGACGGTTCAACCGGGGAAAGCGCTTCCTTCAATAGCTCCTCAATATTTGTTTCAAAAGATTCGCCGCTCATTCCTTCTCCACCTCACCCTCCAGCTGCTTGATCGCCCTGTGAATCAGGACCTTCGTTGCACCGGCCGAGCGACCGAGTGCCCTGGCTATCTCCTTGTTGCTCATACCCAGCGCGAAGCGCATGATGAGTGCTTCCCGTCGCTCCCCTTCCATTCCATCTATCAGCCGGATAACCGAGCTCAATTCCTCCCGCTCGGCCGCAATCTGCGCAGTTTGCTTGGGAGCCTGTATCTCCCCTGCTTCCTGCAGACTTGACTGCGGTCGCCGTGAACGGTCTCTGTAGTAGTTCGATGCCAGGTTCTTCGCGATGCGGATAAGCCACGGCCTCAGCGGTCTCCCATCGGACTCGCGCAGGGCCCGATCGAAGTGCCGATAGGCCTGTAGAAAGGTCTGCTCGGTCAGGTCCTCCGCATCGTGGTGATCGCCCACGCGGTAGTAGGAGTAGCTGTAGACGTCCTTCAGGTGATCTCGATAAAGCTCGGAGTATCGACGATCCAACTCCGATCGACTCATTTCCGAGGCGCTGTCTTTGTGATCCTTCACACATGAAGCCTACCTTCCGGGCACCCAATACGCAGTGCCGACCTTGCAGTATCAGATACTCCGCAGGGCTTCAACGGTTACAGCAAATTCGGGTCGCCGTTGCTGAAGAGAGTCGAGCGTCTATCTCTATGATTGGCACTGGCCCGGACTACCAGCCGAAACTATTACGATGCCAACCAACGATAGTTCTCTGACCGACTTTGACCGAAAGGATCTTGCCTTGATAACTGCCAAAGCTCATTTTGCAACTCTTGCGCTTGTTATCTCCTCCGTCCTGCTCGTGGCCGGTTGCGGCAATGACAATAAGGCTCAGGAAACGACCGAGACAGAAACTACCGCAGCTGAGACCACTGCAACCGATGCGAAAATAAAACCGTTCGCCATGAATCTGAAAAATGCACAAGAGGGTGAGGTCCCGAAGGGCGCAAATGTTTTCAGTGGAACATGGGCTGTCAGAAAAGAGGAGGGTGCGCCGAATGGTTCCCTCGCCCTTTGTCAGACTGAGGACACGGAGTTTGCCGCCATCGAGCTTGATGAGCAGAACTACATCGATTTCACTGCCTCGACCGATTTCAAGCCGATTTCAGGCACCGTTGACCAGGCTGGGGGAATCATTTTCCACGTCAAGGATTCGGATAATTACTACATAGTCAGGGCCAACGCCCTCGAAGACAACATCGCTTTCTACATCTACGAAAATGGGGACCGATCGCAGATTGGCCCAGACGGCAACGTTGAGGTCAAGAAGGGTGAGTGGCAAACGCTGGGGTTAAAGACAAGCGGAGAAAGCTTCTCCGCCAGCCTGAATGGCAAGAAAGTCCTTGAGGTAAGTGACTCCACATTTGCAAGTGGCGGAACCGGCCTCTGGACCAAGGCCGACTCAACAACGTGTTTCGGCAAGTTCAGCACGGATCTCTAGGATTCGCTGAGACCACGAGCGATTCAGCGTAGAATGAGCTTGGTGCCGGGGTAGCTCAGTTGGTAGAGCACGGGTTTTGTAAACCTGAGGTCAGGAGTTCGAGTCTCCTCTCCGGCTTACAGTGTTTAAGGGGAATCTGAGTAGTGCGACTGTTCCCGTTGGGCTCCAATGGGAACATTTTGGGAACATTATGGTCGCTATTGCCGTTCGCACGCCGCGGCAATCCTTGTGGATATGAGGTCAAAAGTTCCGATCCCCTCTCCTGATTCCACACTTTAAGAGAAACCTTGCCGGCTCGGCGGTTGCCTTTAGCCTTGCCTGGGAGCTCTTTATGAACATGCGGCGTTCGAGCGCGCTGGATTGCTTATTCGGCGGATACGCGCTCGGCTGGATCGAACTCTTCAAAGACGTGAGCGTAGTTATCGAGGCATGTCTGTACAGAGTGGCCCGCCTGTCGCGCAACCTCGGGAATAGAACGGCCCTCGTGGATCAACAATGAGACGAAGCTATGCCGTAGGTCATATGGGTATTTTGAGGCACCGACCTCCTCTGCAATGGGTCCGTAGACCCTGTCGCGCCAGTTGTCGTAATCTTCTTT
>SDBU01000806.1_pt1 | contig 45095 bp, 75 predicted proteins | sample 2277071 | NCBI WGS metagenome assembly SDBU01 (sample SAMN10397929, study PRJNA504765) | marine sediment metagenome | isolation source: marine sediment core GS08_GC12, 126 cmbsf | place: Arctic Ocean: Gakkel Ridge, Loki's castle | collected 2008
GATATATTCTCAAAGCAATAGGAGATTAGCATGGCTGTAAAGATAGCTGATTTGGTAGCAACTACTTCGATAGCAGATACTGATATATTGCACTTAAGAACCGCAGGCAATATAGATAAAAAAGTAACTGCACCAAATGTTCAAACATATATAGAAACTGGATTTACGATTGAAAATAGAATAACTGATCCAGGTGCACCAGCCACTGGACAAATATGGTTTAGGACGGATTTGTAAAAATGTCTTTAAGAGATTATGCACGTTATGATGGCACACCTTCTTTTACTCGTTGGGGTGACTTTGGTGTTGAGATAGGTCTTGTTGGTTATATAAATGATGGAGATGATAATTCCTATCTTTATGCTGCATCAGGTGGTATAGAAAAATCAGGGAGTTACGAGTTTAAGGTACAAGTTCCTTCGCGTTTCATGGAAGAACTAAAGTTCATTACTTATTTTACAGGTACCAGTAATTGGAGTTTAGGTTTTAAGTTACAGTATTATAATGGCGCTTGGCAAACTCTTTATACAAAAGCACTCACTGTAGGTTTTAGTGAAGCAAAGACAACAAGAAGTTACACGAATGGAGGATTGGGATTTGAGAACGTAACTTATATTCGTCTTTGGGTAGAATGGGCAACTGGGGTGGGCGCAGGTAACACTACATCAACTTATTGCTATTCTTTAATTGGTAATTCACAATATTATCCAGCTTCTGGTATTCGCTTTAAAACTAATGATGGACTTATAGGAATTGGAAAAGATACTGCAGTGGGCGCACACAAGTTACGATTCTATGACGGTGCAACAATTCAAGGGTTACCCATGGTAGCAACAAACTCAAGGTATGCTACCAATATTAGAATATATGATGGTGTTGCAACAAAGGCATTAGTACAAGTTATAACATAGGAGGAAGTTATGAAATCAGGCATAAGATTTAAAGGCCACTTTAATTTTAAACTCTGGGATTCAACTCATAAGAAATTGAAATGGGAAGTTGATGAAGATAATCTTGTCGTCAATGTTGGTCTTCAACATATTCTTGACATACTTTTTATTAGTGGAACATCACAAATAGATCCTTGGTATGTAGGGCTATTAGATGATTCTCCAGTCCCAGCAGCTGGAGATACTATGGGCGCGCATGGAGGATGGACAGAGTTTCAAACTTACTCTGAAGGAACAAGACAAACATACGTCGACGTTCGAGCTGCTCAAACAGTCACTAATGCAGCAAGTAAAGCAGTATTCACAATAAGTGGTGATACTCAAATAATTGCTGGTGCTTTCTTGACAAGCGATAATACGAAAGGTGGTGCTGGCGGAATCTTACTTTGTGCTGTTGCTTTTAGTGGTGGTGATAAGAGTGCAGATACAAACGACATTCTTGAAGTTACTTATACATTCACTGCCATTGATGATGGAGTTTAAAAATGAATTGGTGGCCAGTCATTATATCCAGTGGTACTTTGTTACTCATAAATGTTAGCATCATTATTGGATATATAAGAAATCATTCTAAGCATCTAAGGGATTCAATAGATGAAATCAAAACAGACATAGAAAAAATCTATTCTAAAGTGAATGAGAACTCCACAGATATAGCTCACTTAAAAGGAAGGTTGAATAACAAATCATGATTGTAGGCTCAAAGTATTGGAATGACAAAGACAAGTGGTACATCCAAACAAATAATCCTACTGAAGAAATATTACGCAAAATAAATAAAATAGATTTCTTGGAAACCTGCGGGCCGAGCGCAGCTGTTAATTGTTTAGCTGCTCATGGCTATGATTTAAGTATCAGTTGTCCTGGAAACTATAAGCCACAGCCTGAAGAAGTTCTTAGTGACTGGTTTAATGATCCGAGGAACTATAAACTTTTAAAGAAGGCAAGACCTAATCTTGACCCGAGAGATATTCCTGGAGGCCGAGTTCCTCAATATTATCCTGTTGCGGCGCATGATGTCTTTGGTCAATATTGTGAGTTCATGTGGCTCGTGAATCACTTCCAGTTATCTGATCTTTTTAAAAAAGGATACTCTATCCAACTTTGTTTGTTAAAGCCAAGTCATTATATTGCTGGAGTTGCTTTTGACTTAGGAACAAGTGAAATTATTTATAATGATTCTTGGCCAAGCTATAAGAAAGGCTTCAACGAGCGATTATCCGGAATAGCAAACTTAGAAAAATATGCCGTTGTTTATCCACCACCTGAAGTAGTAACCACTTATAAAAGGAGAGTCTTGAATGCATAGAACAAAATTGAGAAAAGAGAAACTTTGGTAAAATCATTTTCTCGAGGGCATCAAATAATCTATGCGAATAAGAAATGGTTTTATATGGACAACATGAAACCATATGATGATAGTAGATCATGTAGGCATTGTGGTCGGTATTCAATAAACGGTCATGACGCTTGTTTGGGAAAGATAAAAGGGATTCATGCAGCTTGCTGTGGTCATAGAGTTTTGGATTTTTATCAATTATAGGGAGACATAGAATGCATAGAACAAAACTAAAGTTGACATTTATTGGTCTTGGAATATTATGCGTACTTGCCTTAGCCTTTATCCTAAAGAATCAATTTGATTCAGGATTGTGGATGGCTTGGTTCGGGGCGTTCGCTATGGTTCTCGGAATATATGCCGGGGCGAACGTTGCACAGAAAAATGTAGAAAGGAAAAATGGAAAATGAAAACACTTTACACGCTAAGTACATGCATGTTTATTGCAACAATACTTTTTCTTGGAGGTATGTATGTTGGTACGAAAATTGTTAGTCGCCTTAATGATGATGAGCTTATTGAACTTGCCGATGGTTTTGAGTCAGAGCTTGCAATCATACGCGACAAGTATAGAAAACAGATTGAATTATTTGAACGTGCAAATCAATATCTTAAAGATTCAATTGTCGAACGTATTGCAGAAAATAAACAAGATAGAGAACGAGTCAAATATCTTGAATCAACAGTTGAACAAATACAAATTGCAGCTCGAGAATCGCTTAACGAAGTTGGAAACATTGGAAAAACAATACAGCGAATTAAAGAATCAACCGACGGTATCGGAAAAGATATTCGAGGACTTAGAAGTGAAGTTCAAAGAATACAGGAAGGCAATCGAAGTGAGAATTGGTGGTTTAGTACTGGAGAATACAATCCTGAAGATCAGTGGCGGAGCCTTATTGATAGGCTTAATCGTGACTTCTTATATTCTAATTTTCAAATAAAATAAATTTATTTTTTTCCAAATAACTTTTGAAGATCAATATTGTTTAAATAATCTATATCATAAGCTGCTGCATCTAACTCTTTCGATGAGTTATATACACTCATTATATTTGCTCCTTTTACAGCAATCCATAAGTTCTCCCATCCCATAGTATATAAGGATTTTTTGTAAGTCATTAGTAAAATTATATTCCCACCCAGACGTATATATCGTCTTATCCAAGGTAATTGACCAGGCCTAAAAGGAATTGCTATTCTGTCAGCAGAAGTAATAATAATTTCTTTTAACTCTATCCATCCCTCATGAAACATAGTCTTGAAGTAAATGTCAGGTATACCAAGACCTGTCTTACCTGATTCTATAGGTTGCATTAGTACATGTGGCATCTCAAGGGTCATCTTGTATTTTAATTGTCGTCGCATTTCTTTTTCAAGCATGTTCATGCTCCTCATATTGTTCGCAATCTTTAAATATGCTGCTAACCATTTCGCAATTCTTTTTGTATATATGATCAGTCATATTGATTCTTGCTATAAATGGTATTAGTAGTTCTGTAAATGTATTTCTTAATTTACACATTCTGTAATATCGACAATTTTCACATCTATTCATAATAGACTCCTTAAAATAATATTCCTTGTTCTGGATTAAACTCCATGAGTTGTGCCCATGATTCACCAAACTCTACCTCTGTTTTAACAGGTACTTTTAATTCAATACAATGTTCCATTATATATTTCATTTCTTTAGCAGCTTCAAGTCCTTTTTTATTTTTAGGTGTTGATACATCTAACTCATCATGTACTGTTAAATGAGGATGAAGTACTGAGAATATACCAGCTTTATAACAATCTAACATTGCTTTTTTTAATAGATCTGCGGCTGATCCTTGGATCAATCTACAAAACATGATGTATGCTTTATCTTTATCTATTAAACGAGATCGTCGTTTTAAGAATGTTTTTATATATCCTCTTCTTTGTGCCACTTTCTCTACTTCTTTAATAGTCGTTTTAATATATGGAGCTGACTCATGATACACATTAAGAATATTATAACAATAGTCTAATTCCCACCCAAAAAACTTAGCCATGTGTTTGGCGCCCATTCCATAGGCCACACCAAAATTAAGGTTCTTTGCAAATCTTCTTTTTAAATTAGTCAAGTCCATTATGTATTGGTGATAATCTATATCAGGATTCTCGCTGTATGCTCGTCTAACTTCTTCACCTCCTGGACCTCGAGCAAAATGTGCCATGAATCTATATTCAATTTGTGAATAGTCAAACTTCATCCACCAACAATTTTCAAATGGGATAAATATTTCTCTGCAAACTGTGCCCCAGAACTCATCCACACCAAGAGAAGGTATTTGTTGAAGATTAGGATTAGCTGAAGAGAACCTACCAGAACGAGTACCATACTCATCATTCAAAGTATTATAGAATGAACAATGTATCAGATCATTAACTGTAACAAATCGAACAAATGAACCTAACAGAAATGTACTTAATATCTTATCTGCTTTTCTTAATTCGTATATGGTACTTTTAATATTGTCATAGTCTATAGTATGATCGTCTTGTTTCTCTAAACCTTCTTTCAAAAAATCTGATGTAATAGATGGGTTACCTTTGTTTGTTTTAGGATATGAGATACTTAACTTATCAAGTATCTTAGAAACTTGTAAAGATGAATTATAATTGAACTGACCATGTTCTGCCCAAGTTTTAATTTGTAATTCTTCTAATCGATTTTGTACTTTAAGCGCATTGTTATCTCTCTTGTCTGGGTCTATCCGGACCCCTATCTTTCGCATATATAAAAGAAGTTTAGTTAATTCGCATTCCATTATGAACAAATCATACAGGTCTTGCTCTTTCAAAAGCTTTTCTTGTATCTTAAATATTGCTAAAGGATTATTGACGTCAGTTAAGACATACTTTCTTACTAATTCATAAGGCATCTTTGAAAGATGTTTTATAGACTTACCTTTTAAATTGTTTACTCTACAGAAATTATCGATCTCTTCAGTGTACTTACCTTCACCAAGATATTTATTAGATTGAAAATCCAGACTATAATGCTTTTGATTCTCATCTAACAATGCCTCAGCAATTTCTATATCCATGGCAAGACCATTGACTTTTTTACCTAACCAATTCTCCCACCAGTCCAGATCATATATAATGTGAGTACCTACTTTAGGTATCTCTAATCGCATTATTGGATCTAAATATTGTAGATTCTTTTCTCTCTCTTCTTTAGTACAGTCATAATGAGCAAGATTATAATATTCTGCAAAGGTGTCAGTAGCTATACCAACACCAAGAATAAATCCACCATCTTTACGAAAAACACCTGGACCTAATTCTTCTAAGTCTGGATCGTGTGTTTCTATATCAAATGCTATTATTTTTGCTTTATTAAGATCCGGATATTTGATTTGCATATCGTTTACTCCTTAACTCACGAGCTTCTTCATAACAGGGTGTGTCACAATACTTTTTAATATAAGATGTAGTCACGAATATTTTTTTACAAATAGGGCAAGTCACTTTATGATCTTTTCTCTTTATGTATAGATTAACTTTTAATCGACATTCTGGTAGACAATATTTTCTTTTAGAATCATTAGACAAGAATGTCTTGCCACAATTCAAACACTTCTTTTCTATTGTCTTTTTTATCTTATATCTATATTTAATAAAAGTGTCATGCTCTCTACATTCATTAGAGCAATACTTTTGAAACGATCTGTATGGTTCAAATGTACTACCACAAAGTTCATATACACATTTTTTACGAGTATTTATCATAGAATATTCACCTCATGATTTATTTCTATTTTTAAAAATCATTGATTTAATAAAATAAATAGATCGCCTCAATTTCGATATTGACGAAAAAAAATCTTCTTAAATCAATAATTCAATCAAAGATTATCTTCTTCACCATTTTAGACGTTCTTCTATAATTTTCTTATGATAACAACTTGCTTGAACAACTTGTTTTAATGTTGGACCTAATTTATATATTTCATATTGAGACCATGAAGGTATCTGAAGTAATTTTTTATACTTTTTTCTTAATCGTCTTTTTAATTCTCGTTTTCTTTTTCTTAAATTATTTTGATAAGATGCAGATAATAATGAGTTGCATTCCCTACACGATGGAATTATTAAGATACGTTTACCCATAATTTTATTTCTTATTTCTATGTCTAAGTCTTTTATCATTTTTAACATATTTCGTGGGATAACATGATCTTTTTCATTAGTAGACAAACCACAATAATAACAAGTTCGTTCATACATTAAATGGTTCTAATGCCTCTTCCCTTATTCTCTCTATCTCAAACATTATATTTGCTGCAGCATGAGCTAAATGTAAATAATGTGAGTGTTTATCAAAGTCTTCGCCATCCATAACTGCTCTTATATGCCTTATGATCGCATCAAGATGTCGAGAAGTCTCTGTTGTTTTCCAATCTATGTCTGAACCATACTTTTTTATTCCATATTTTCTGACTTGTGAAATACCTACCAATAAAGAAGTATAAATCAGCGATGGTTTGTATTTATCCTCGTCATGTTTCATTTTAGTCTCTCCTATACATTCTTAAAGTAGCAAATAATACTTTATCTAAACGACCTTTATTAAATTCTTCAAAACCAACAGACTTTAATCTATCATGCAGAAGTGGTGCTGACTTAAGTGCATGTATTTTTCTATCAAAGTGGTATTCAATAGCAAGATTTTTAACAGTGTCAGGTAACATAAAGTTTTCAAATAATTTGTATTCGTAACCTTCAATATCATATGTATCACTTCTATAATATAAATAATCATTAGCAATTTGTAACGTTCGTATGTTCACTTCAAATCACCTTCAATATAGAACTTCTGTAGTCGTCTCACCTTAAAGTCTTTAAAGAAATTAACACCGTTTTTCATATCAAAGAATATTCTCATCTGAGTCAAGCATATTTCAACATCTGCAATTTCTTCTATAACCATCATAAGAGATATTTGGTTATTTCTTAAGTACTTTGTCAACACCTTTGTCAACTCTGCAAGTTCCTCTATACAAACTGTCACTTGGTGCGGTCGACCATATTTTTTCTCTAATGCTTCGTAAATGTCTTTTTCAATTTTCGTCATTTTGCATACTCCTCAAAATCAAAATAATTATCATAACCATCTTTATTATTTGAGTGAATAAGATGCAATGTTTTCTTTGCTCTTGTACAAGCAACATATAAACATCTTAATTCAGAATCTGGATTGACTTCAAGATTGTTTCGTACTGCTCTTGTAAAATCTAATATTAAAACAACATTATCAGTTTCACCTCCTTTGACTCCATGTATAGTATTTATCATTAAGTCACGATTGCTTAGGTCAGTCTTGTTTTTTATTAAGTCTTTGTAATACGCCATGAGATCATTATCGAAATCAAAATTGTTAAACCAAGGAAGTTTTAAATTAAGTTCTTTAAGTCTCAAATAAGGACTTATCATAATAGTTTCTTCATCTTTTATATATTTAATTTTTGTACGACGCATTTTCTCAAAAATATTGATCGCGTTTATATGACTTAGGTTAACTGAGAGTTCGCTCTTATCTATGAAGACTTGAGCTTTTCTTTTTAAGTAATCACGATAGATGTTTAAGAACCAATTGTTGCGACTCAGAAAATAATATGATTCATCTTTCTTCAATTTTAATTCATCAATAGTATTATAGAAATGTATCTCGCCCTCTTCGTCTTTTGCATTAAAGTTTTTTTCAACTCTCTCTTTGATGTTTGAGGAAATATTTTTTGAAAGTCTGAGTATGCTTTTTGGCAAGCGATAACTTTTCTCAAGTACTGCAGACTCACCTTTAAGACTAATAAAATATTTAACATCTGCTCCACTCCATTCATATATTGCTTGGTCATCATCACCCGCGATATATATCTTTTTGCAATTACGAAAAGCTATTTCACACATTTTCCATTGTAAAGTTGTTAAGTCTTGAGCCTCGTCAATTATTGCAACATCTACAGGAAGAGAAATATTTCTATCTATAAACATTTGAATCATGTCAGTGAAATCAAATATTTTTGCATGCTCTTTATATCTTTTATAATTATAGTTTACAAACTTTAACTTTCTCACATCGATGTCGTATAAGTGCCTCATGAACATTTCATGATTGCTTCTCCTCAAAAAGTCCAGAAACAAATATCGATCGTCATTGTGATAAAACTCTTCGGTATAATAACCTGTAAACTTCATGCCAATAGCCTTAGAAAAAGTTTTATAATCACTCTTTGAAATTATATCATGTTTAGAAAAATCACATTCTCTGAAAGCTATTGAATGTAATGTTCGGAAATATTTAAGTTCTTCTTGTCGATAATTGAAACGATCAATGGCTCTATCTCGTCCTTCATAAGAACCTTTTCGCGTGAATGAGACAAAAGCTATTTTATCAGGGTCGTGTTCTTTTAATTCTTTTTCCAGAATGTCTAATAGATAAGTTGTCTTACCACATCCTGGTGCACCAAATATCTTTTTGACATTTTGCATTAAAATTCTTTCTCCTCTAAGTCAGTAAAGTCTATTTCAAAAGGTCTGTTACTTTCTAATATTTCGTTATCTATTGATTCAAGTGGGAACATATATACTCTTATCAATTTGCCTAATTCTGTTTTTACCCTTATAGATTCTACCTTCATATCTCGTAACAAACCATATATTTCTGTTAATGTATAAGCTCTAAAAGATTTATTAGTGAACAGATAATCAATCAAGTCTCTGGATCTAAATAAAAATGCTTTACGTTGTTTATCCAGATAGACTCGTTTATTTAGTATTTGATCTTTGTTTTGTGCCATAGCTCTGTTCAATAGAAAATCAAACAAGAGAGCTTTGAATAATGAGAATGGCGAAATGTCATCTTCCTTATGAATGATTATTTCCTCTACGTCTTTTAAATATTGATTGACTAATTGAAACCAAGCTGTTTGTTTCATCTTAGCTGGCAACAAATGTAATTCTCTGAAACATAATTTCAAAAAAGTATCTTGCTTTATTATTTCATCTTCGTTCCTGAATCTTAACTTTTTGAACTCACCATTTTGTTCTTCTATCTTGACTTCCCATTCATAGTAAGGTTGATGAGTTTTTATCTGATACATCTTTCCATATACTAATTCTGAAAAATAACCACCTTCTTTACCAACACCATATTCTCTTCTCTTACAAACATTTTTATTACAGAAGTCTAAACATGGTGAGACTTTGCATTTATAAATATAATCTTTTTTTCTTAGTGATTGCAATATCGTCTTTTCTAATTCTTTTTCGTCTATAGAGTAATGCATAGAATTGTTTATATCAAATAACTTTTGTTCAAAAAAGTTTTCGTCTTTCTGTTTAAGATAGACACCAAATGAAAACAAGAACTCATTTCTTCCAGTATTCTTTTGTAGTGGATTCAAGAAATAAAGGGTTTGTAAACAAGGTGGAGCATCATGAAAAGGTAAATCTTTTATGAAATTATTAGCATCGTTTAAAGTTGTTCGTTTCTCTTTTATATGCAACAAAGCTTTATCTAATGATAATTTTTTATTTTTGCTTATCAGTCCTTGCCTTGTGTCTTTAGCATTATAATATGGAATGTTTATCCAAGAACCTATGTCGCCTATATTTAATTTGTATTGCTTAGGGAATACCTCTACTACTTTATTTAATTTTCTCTTTATCAAAAGATCAATACCTAATAGAGTAATAAACTTATTTATCACATCAGTAGCAGATTTAATATTCACCCAATTTTTAAAAAATATATAAATATGTAAACCACCAGACTTAGAGGTAAACGGTACCAATGGAAAATTATTATTTTCAATTGCTTGAATATAAGTAGAAAAATCTTCTTCGTATAAATCTACATCTATCACGGTAAAGCAACACTTATTGTCTTCATTTATAGGTATTAAACCTAAACCTTTTTTTCCATTTAAATGTTGCTTGAATGTTTCAGCAGTTAGTAACTTATTTTTTATTGTAGCATTTTTCCCTTCTTCTTTACCATTCTCTCCAGTAAAATTATAATCATGCGAACCATAGTTGTGTATGTTACCCCTAAATATTGACATAAAATCTGCGAGTTGTAGATCCGTCAAGCATATACTCCGATTTAAAGAAGGTTCTTACACCATCTTTGAAAATGTGTTTCTAATCCTGAGGGTTGTCCTTGTAAGTCTCTCCTTTTTAATTCTTCATAACTCAAAAGATTCTTAAACCATTGTTCTATATCTATAGAACATAAGGTAGGTGCAAGAACTTTTTCAATATCGCCTTTTGATAAAGGATGAAGTTTATTTATTAAAGTTTCTGCTTTACCATAATCTTTCATATACAAATGTAAAGAACCTACAGAGTGTGTATAAGTACCCATTTGTAATTGCGGGTATCTTAGTTTTAATTTATTAAACATTATCTCTTGCATGATAGTAAAGAATGGTATGTCGTATGTCAAGCCAAACCAAATATCATTAGATCGCACATATACAATTAAATATAATTTACTTCGTCTAATAAAGAAATGCAGATACATTGTACATGGATTATCTTTTGATTCCCGAGAGTCAGAGTAATTGCTGATTAACATAATTGCTTTTCTTGTATGCTCATCTTTTATTAAAGTATGAAAAGCATAATCAAATTGTGACAAAGGATAGTTAAAACCTTTTACCTCTGCCGTTTGATCAAAGAATAATCTCTTACCATAACAACTTCTCACACGTATATAATCGTCACTTATTTTATTCCAGAACTTTGAATAATAATTGATAAAAGATAATTCATCTGAACCAGCGAAATAAAAACATAATTCACCTATGAAGTATCTCATATCCATATTTCTCTCTGGAAGACTGATAAAACGATTGTACGGATTTGTTAAAACTATTTTTGCGTCAATAATTTCCTTTATATGTAGGCCTCTGACTTCAAGTTCGTTATCACAATTAGACATTAACTCAGAACAAACATGAAAAAATATTTCATTCATGCCTTCTGCTTGTAATAAATATTGCATGTTTTTTTCTCCTTGACAAAAATAGACGAGACAGAAGTATTATATGTAGGTATTCTGTCTCACCTGGTTATCTTGTACCTACTGCCAAGATTTAAATGGTTACTTTAGAAAGGTATGTCTTCGTCTACTTTTTTACCATTTGCGCCTGTATTCAGGTTTGTGTTTTCAGATGTGCCTAATTGAGTGTAGTCAACTTGACGTGAAGGCAACATCTTTCGTTCATCGCCAATCTTTTCGTACTGTTGCTTAGTGATATAATTCTTAGTCTGTACTTTGAAAGTATACCAGTTGCCTTTATCGTTCTCACGATATTCTGTTTCCAGAGTCCAGACCAAATAGAAGGGAAGAGCTCTCTTTCCATTTTCCATGATGTGAGTAGTCATGAGCCTATTCCATTCACGAGCTATCTTGATCCCAGTTGAGGCCAACGATAAAATGGCTACGCCTTCATCCATTCTGTCATCGAGCAAAACAAAATAGACATAGTTCTCTTGGAGAATATTTCCTGATTCTGTTTTCCATGCACCAAAGACTGTCTTGTCTTCTGCAATTTGTTCTGCATGTTCTGGTGAATGGTAGTTTACCAAACCTCCTCTCTCTGGTAGCCATTCAATAAAGATGCGCTCAAACTTCAGTACTACAACATTTAGGATTGGACCATAAACTTCTTTTGTCACAGTATTAAAGAACATTCCCTCCTGAGCTCCCGCAACAAACTCAGGTTTCTTTTTGTTGAGTTGTGGACTCAGAGTCTGAAGAACTCTGATAAGAGGAATCGCCATTGTCAGAGTTGTAATGTCTTCAAACCCCTCTGTTGTATCCTCTTTGTTGAAATAATCCGGCGTCGATGTCGCACTTTTTGATTTTCTTGAATCGCCATAACCTTTGTTCATTTCTTTTCTCCATCTTGAAAAATAATTTTTTGAACCACACAACGTATGGTTATTTTAATTTAGTTGCATGAAAAGTAAAGATACTTGCAAAGATTTCTACATCCTCCTTTCTTAGATATTTGCCATTTATTAAACCTTCTTCATAATCTGAAGCACCAATACCTAAGAGTTCTCTAAAATATTTTGCTTTAGTTTGAGCATGGACGTCTTTTTTAACATCGTATGTATACTCATTACTCATTAACCAAGCAAAAAGATTTTCGAGTTTATCCTCTTCTATTCGGCCAAAATTAAATTGAGTTTTTAGGATGTCTAATTCGTTTCTGTCCTCAAGGAACTTATAGAAAGACTCTTCATCTTTTATGGTAACTGATATACCTTCTTTGATAATGACCTTTTCTCCTGTCTGCAGTTTTATTTCTGATAGACCTGCAGCCAATAAGAACTCTGGTATCAAATCAAGTGAAAGGTGATTAAACTCTTTCTTTTTTTCCTTGAGTTGCTCTTCTAACAAAGTCACTTCATTGTTTGCTTTTTTGAACTTATCTACTAATTCTTTTAACTCCATTAAAGAAGCATCATTTAATTCTTCTTTTTCATTTTTTAAAAAGTCAGGTGCTCTCATTCTTTTTCTCCTTTTTCTTAAAACTTAAACCATTTTTGTAAAGACGCTATACAAGTCCCACATAGATCTTTTTCTACTAATTTACTATAATTGGCCACAGCAATGAGGACTTGTATTTCTTTAGTTTTAGCTCTTGGAACAAACTCTGCTCCACAACGATCACATCTGTATATTTTCATTCCACACCTCTTCTATCCACAAAAACATTATAGGCAACATAACTATACATTGTGTTTTATCTATGCTTATCCCTGTATACAAAGCTTTGATTTCTTCTTTTGTCATACCATTATTTTTCATTTGGAGTATTGCGTTTTTATTTTCTTTTCGTAACTCTTTTATTTCAATATTTTTTAGTATACTTTCTAAGTCACTCATAGCTTACTTCTCTTATTTCGTATGTCTTTGGAGCAAGAGAATAGAACTCTATTTCTTCAACTGTAAGTTCATGTCCTCTTTTCTCAGATGGTATACGAAGTTGAATCTCTGTAAACTTTCCAGTGTGACATGAAAGCCAATAAGGAAGGACACCAATTACATGTTTATTTTGAACGTCCTCGATTTTAGCATGAGTGATGATCTTAGTGTTTTCGTCAATCAAACCAATTTTTTTTAGATAAGCAACCAAAGATTTGTACCGAGTGACAACTAATTTATCCATTTTAAAACCTCCGTATTTGTGATTTTGATTATGTGACTTTATTAACCTAACAATCCATCTACCTTATTATAAATATCATTAAGTTTACTTGTTTGTCTTGGTGTTAAAGTTCTACCAAAATATCTATGTTCTTCTAATGAAAGAGCAAAGTCATACTCCCATTCATTAAGCAACTCTACATGCTTTTGACAAAACTTAATTCTATCGTCCCATTTCTTTTTCATTTCATCAGTAACTCGTTGTTTTATTTTCATAATGCTGCAAACTCATGTTCCAATTTTACTTTAAAGTCTTTAATCAAATGAAGTATTTCGTAAGTTAAGTCTTCATCCATTATTGATTTTGATGTGCCACTCTGAAAGCTAAAAGTTACTTCAGGTTGATTAGCCGAATAATTTATAATGTCACTCAGCAACATTATTTCATCATGTAGTTTTATTGCTTCAACTATTTGTGCATCAGTCATTTCATTCCTCTTCTATAACTTCTAAGATTTGTTTAGCAAGATCGTATTGACCTTTTTCGTAATGAGCATAATCATTTTCAATATACTAATCGACGATTTTGTCACAACCTCTATGTATTTGTCTTAATTTTTCCTCAGTCGTTTTCATAAAGGCTTCCTACTTCTTACACCATAAGTAGTAAAGCCATTTGCAGAAGTTGAGTAAAAGAACTCAAACAACTTCTTCATTTTGTATTGCTCCTTAAGTTTTCTGGCGCACTTGTGGCAGATTGCTTTTCCTTCGTCAGTCCGCCAACGACCAAACCGTTTAAGACAGGTCTTACAGATCTTGATTGTTGGCATAACTCTTTTGAACTTTCTTTTAGTCCCGTATTTTTGCATTTCAAATCCTCTTTCTCAAATCGCGCTATTTTATTGGCGACCTTTATCCTTTCTAACTTCATTTTCTCTATCCATTTTTCTTTTGCTTTTAAATATTTGCTTTTTCCATATGCTCCTTTATTTACATTTGAGGTTCCATAACTATGTCCTTGATAATCAACTCTGCGATTTCTTTTCATATCTCTTCGTCGCGCCTTCCGATTTGGTGGAAGTTTAAAACTAAGTTTAATGTCAGGTCTTCGTACTGTTTTTTGATTTCGCTGTCCAGTTGTTTTATCCATTAGTTAACTCCGATATTTTTTTAGAATGTGGTCCCCTATGAATCATAGGAATATCTTTTCCTCTTTTTCTAAGTTCACATGCTATATGTCCAACAGCATTAGGAGTAATGCCAAGCAAACTTGCGATTTCATCACGCCCTAAATCCCTATTATAATGCTTCACAACAAAGGTCTGCCTATTAAGGTATTTCTTATTATCTGCATGTCGTTTAATATTATCATATTGTAAGTATGTTATCTCTTCCATTCTTGTAAGTCGCGCAAGCCTAAAACCTCGACCATAATATTCAGACACTCGCATCCATTCAGGGACGTTAGGATATTCCAAGCTGTGCCCTATTCCGTCTTTAGTCGTGTCTTTCATTTTCCTCTTGTACTACAATTTGATTGTTAATTTCATTCTCCTATCTTCGCTTCAAGTCTTAAAAAAACTTCATTATAGTATCCGTCAACAGGATCGGTGACACGACCATAAGGAGCTATTGAGCGAGAACAAGAATGACGAATCCCTACAGTAAAAATGTTGTATGTTATTCCGAATGCACCACGAAAATCTATTCGTGCTGGGAAAAAACTAAACGCGGATAACTCTTTCATAGGCCAACCATATAATTTCATTCCTGTTCGCATCCAGAGAACTGACCATTGAAAATATGCATCCATATCCACATAGAAAATATCTTCTGCTATGTACTGACTTTCTGGAACCCATATTTCCTGTTCAGGAACCCATCCAACTTCTACAAAAAAGATAAACGTTAACATTTCTAACATTTCAAATCTCCTGTTAATTTTTTTAAAACGCAGGAGCACAGGCACTTAATCAAATCGAGGTGAGCTATACCCAATTTGAACAACCTTGGTATTTGGCCGTTAATTTTGTGCTCCTGCATTATTATTCCTCGTTTAGTAAAGGCAATATTTTTCATCATACAATTGTTCAAGTTCAGGATTATAACTAAAGAACGCAAATATTTTTTTTATTTCATCCTCAATAATTTTTCTTTCATTTTCAAAAGATGTTACTTTATATTCAATCTCTTGTGTTGAATGTATTTGTTTATTATTGAAGACTACTACAAAATATTTAAATACAGGTACTTCAGTAATATAACAATACAAATGGTGCTGAAAGTTTTTCAAATATTTTGATGAGTAATTGTCCATCAACTTTGAGGTTGTTTTAATATCTTCTATGAAGTTGTCAGTATAAGCATCACGTTTTCCATAAATATCAAGTTTGCCATAAAGACAATATTCAATATCATCTAAAGTTATAAATCGTTTTATCTTTTTCTGTATCTCCAGGTCTTTATCTTTATAACGATTGACTATCTCTTGAAACTTCTTTGATCCGCTACAATCCCTTGAGGCAGATAATTCTATTGCTCGGTACAAATATTTCTCAAACTCAATTCCTAATTTAGCAGCCTCAGCAGGCTCACCCCATACTCGTTCAAGCATATTTTTTAAATCTTTATATGCTCTTGCCTTCCATGAAGGTGGGCATATCTTGTACCAATTGATAGAACCTTGAAGCGAGGTCGTTATGAGTCTACTCATTTTATTTTCCTTAGCGTTAATTCCCATTCGCCTTCGGCTTTAAATAATTCTTCATTACCATCAAAATATTCCCAAACAGAAATAGTGACATTCTCAGTACCTATCCATAATTGTGGTGAAGCATACCCACCTTCTTGCTCAATCAATTCTAACTTACCTTTGAAAACAATTTTGTCATTCAACTTTTTCTCCTCAATGTTAATTCTCATTCACCTTGAAGCGAGGTCGTTATGAGTTTACTCATACAGATATCTCTTTCTTGATGGGATAAATATATTTCTTGTTGGGATTGGTGGCAATATTCAAAGCTTGTCTAATCATAATACAAGCTGCCTGATTTGCCTTTGCTAAGGATTCTCTTTCCTTTTCTACCACTTGTATCTTTTGTGTTAATTCTTTAATCTTGTTATCTTTTGTTGTTAATTTAATAGCAACAATGGTATCCATTCTCTCAATTTCATATTTGCATAACCAATTGATTGTTCTTACTCGAACTAGCCAACATGATATAAGAATGGTGAGTAAAGTTCCCCACAACCAAGCAAATGTTGGAGCGAGGAGTCTATACTCCAAACCCATTTGATATTCGATGAAACGAATTATAAAACCATTATCACTTGCTATCATTATGTTAACAAATACTAACGCGAATAAACATAATAACATACTTATATAACTAAACATTTTTACTTTAACTATGCGGTTAGTTTTCTTCTTCATATTATTTTCCTCTAAACTTTGATTCAAGTCTTAGAAAAATTTTATACTAAGGGATATAGATTTAAAACTACAAACAACATCAACGCAACTGTTATGAACAAAAGAATATACTTCAATTCTCATTCTCCTTGAAGCTTTCTTTCTCTGCTTCTTCAAAAGATATAACATCACCAGCATCTGCTTCTTTCATACTTTGTTTCAATTCTTCCATGAGACCAAGATTTTGTAATATTTCTTGTGTCTCTTTGTTCTCCTCTACTCGTACTTCGTCGTCATGCTTTTCGATAAGTCTTTTTATTTCTTTGAAAAGTTCAGGTATGCGGCAAGCATCAGGTAATCGCACCAAGACTTCCCAGCAACCATCACATTGACGATCTGCTACAAAATCCATGAGTACAACGCCACACCATTTACAATGTAGGTTTTTATTATAAGCATCATATGCCATTTTATTTCTCCTTTACCATTCGTAAATTGAACTGACTTTCCAATCGTTTACATTACGGCGATCTACTATGAATGTTACTTTTATTTTCTTGTCCCACCAGGTCCATGTTCGGAATGCATATCTTGATCCTATGTATTGAGTTGTATCAGTTGGAGGACCATACTTCTCAAAGAAAGGTTCAACCACATCTTTGAAACTCATGGTTGTACATCCAGAAAACATGAGTGACAATAAAATGAGAGACAGAATCAATAGACTAATCTTTTTCATTTTATTTCTCCTTAAAAGATAGGATAGTCAGGCCCCTATAACAGGGACACCGTGTAGTGCCGATGCGGGATTACGCCCATACCTGACTACCCATAATTTTGTTACTCTTTCAAACCTTCAGGTGTTTTGCCATAGAGCATCATCTTCATGATGTTCTTGTACCCGATCATCTTGTGGTTGGTGAAAAAGAGTTTGAAAGCTTCATAAGCTTCCGGATACTTTTCCTCTAAATTGTTCATGTCAACTTCTGCCCTTGAGAGGTCTTCGATTGGTGCTACTGCTGCCATTTTTATTCTCCTATAGATATATGATATTTTTTTAACACTTTTCAATTCTACTTTTTAATTTAATACCACAAGCACATTCTCTTTCCCATTTATCGCCATAATTACAATATTCTAAATGCTCATAAGCAGCTTTCAATACTTCTAATTCTTCTGTCATTTTGTTCCTCCAATTTAAAAGTGACCTTCTCTATGTATTTCAAGTATTCGTGTACTAACTTTTTCTTTTAACATTGTAAAAAGTTTCTCGGTATGAAGAGCATGATCTAATCGATGAAGAAACTCCCAACATTCATGACATTCGCTATCAGGAAAAGATGTAATTTCTCCGCACCATTTACAATTCATTTTAAGCCTTTTTAATTTTCTTCGTTTCTCTGGGGTTCATTAACCATAAGTCCATTATGATTTGCCTCTTTGTTTTTGAGGTAAAAGTTAACAACCTTTTTCTTCTCTTCTTTGGGTTGTTTCTTATGGTTCAGAGTTATCCTGCCCTCTGCGTATTCTATTGCCAATAATTCGAGGGCCTTACCGAAGGTCAACCCTATATCATACGCCTGCTTACGAAACATATAAAAATGTTTCTCTGATACTACTGCAAAAATCTTCTTGATAATCATTTTATTACTCCCATTCTTTTTGCAAAGCGTATAAAGGCTTCTACTATGTTTGGTTCAAAGCAAATTTGGTCTGTAGGGTTTTCAAAATCGTTTGCTCTGACCTGTATACTATAGCCATCATAGTGTACATAAACCCCATTACCAAGGTAATCTTTGTCTGAGTAATCTGTTGCCATTTTGTTTCTCCTTAACCTACAATATGATAATGATATTTAGAAAAGTTTTTATGTGGATTATGTGCTAAAAAAGTTAAATGTCTTTTGAGTTGTTTAGAAGTATACAATCCTCTTTGTTTTCTAAGATCGATTTCAATTTGAGTTTTCAATTGTAAAGCATAAAACCAAAAAAGTAATTTATCGCATACGCTTAATTTCATTTTAATAATTCCTTCAAAGACGAAGATTTGAAATAGTCGTTTAAGTTTTTACCTTCTTGCAAGTTCTTATATATGTTCTCGTCGACCGAATCCCGACAGACAATATCTTTGTAGACACAAGTTTTTTGTACACCAATTCGATGCGACCTATCTTCAGCTTGAAGCCTATCCTCTGTCCGAAAAGAATTAGAAAACCAAAGTTGAGTAGTCGCTGTTTGTAAGTTGAGCCCAAACCCAGCCACAGCTGGGTTACCAATAAATATCTTGAACCTATTTTGTTTAAAGTTATCAATTATCTCTTGACGTTTATCTTGCGAAGTTCCACCGTAATAAAGTCTGCAATCATAACCATTTCGAGTTAATTCTTTTTGCAGATACTCAAGTTCAACTCTGAAGTGAGCCCATACAATTACTTGTTCATCAGGATCTATCTCCTCAAGTTCCTCAAGTATCTTCACGCCCTTGACGTTCTTTGATCCTATCATCTGTGATCGAGATTTTAATATTTTTTTAATTGGATCTGTTCCTTGTCGTGGTAATCTCGAATCTATCTCTTCAGTGTATGGGAAAAAACCTCCACTGATTTGCATGAGTCGCATCATCAAAGCGACCTTATTAAAGATCGTCAATTCTTTTCCCATGTACTGAGCGAGAAGTTGTTTCTTTAATTGATCATAGATTCGTCTCTGTTCCTTAGACATCTCAACGTAGACTCGCTCGTAGACCTTTGGTGGAAGGTCAAGACAATCCTCTTTCTTTATAGCAAAAACATCACCTTGGATATAGTCTTTTAATTCATCAAGCCTTTTGTATCGTTGGAATGTTTCGTGCTCTTCAATATATTTAACATTCTTTTCAGAAATACCTAAAATCACAGAGAGTGCTTCATAATCATTAGGCATCAAATGACCGTTTCGTTCTGCCTTTACTTTCTTGATCTTAGATCGAGCGATCGAGTATTTTTTCTCATCTATGAGAGTCTGATAATGACCACCAGTATACTCATTAACACCGGTCATCATAACACCATAACGATGCTGAAAGATGAAATAGGTGCAGCCAAAATAATTAGCTTTCAAGAACTCCATCTGTGACCAAAGGTCAAATGGTGATTTGGCTGTAGGTGTACCAGTAAGGATACATCGTGAACCATACTTATTTAGTTTATGAATTATCTTTGATCGCTTTGCACCAGAGTTTTTTATTCGAGTTGCCTCATCAATTACGATTAGGCATTTATGATTCTTGACATACTCTGCTATAGTTTTTAATATTGTGTTCGCTTGAAAGGCTTCTACGTTGACACAGAAAACTTTCAATCGATCAGTACCTTCAGTAGGATTTAAAAAATCATCTAACCTCTTGCGATAGTATTTATTTCCCGACTTACCTGAACGCCATATAAAAGGATAATATGGTATTGAACAATGTATAGGGAATTGCTCTTTGATCCATTGGATATGAACATTGTTTGGTGCAATAACCAATAAGGCATCTATCTCACCTTTGAGGTATCTATAAGATGCAATATCAATTACTATCTTTGTTTTTCCGACACCCATATCCATAAATAAACCAAAATATGTGCTGTCCTTAAATCGGTCAAACGCTACTTGCTGGTGCTCATAAGGTCGTGTTTTAAATTGCATTTATATGACCCCAAAGTTTATTATTTTCTTTATCTTATTAAGAATACTTTCAAGTTCTTCAATTTTATTTTCAAGTAAAGTTATAATTTCGCCTACTGATATGTATCGCTCACATTGAATACAATAAATATGAGTATAGCCAAGTGTTTCTTTTACAAAACTTATATGTTCTGTATCAGTATGCATTTCTTGGTAGTCAATATCAGTACTCATCTTAACGTTCCACACCTATCACATTGATCTCGAAGTTTCATGCCAGGAAATCTGTGCATAGATCCAGATGCTCTCGGACCCCATTTGTGATAACCATAAAGGCAAAGAAACTTTTGAAGGAAGTTCATGTTCTCAGGCCAACGAGGCAAAGATGAATTATGTATTATAATATCTTTGATGTCATTCATCTTTTAAGCACTCCCTTATTTTCTTTTCCATTTGATCAATCAACTCAAATGCATCAAGTCTCATGTCGGCTTTAATCAAAGATCTTAATCTATCTGACATAGCAAGAAGAACAACTTTGTGACCGATTGTTATGTATTCTTTTTTCTTCGGTATGGGTACGTCACTCATGTATATGTCCTAACTAAAGTGGTCAAAGCTGATTCAAGATTCTTGTAGTACTCCACTTTTTTAAGTAGCCAACTTAATTCTGCTTCTGTAATAGGAATCGCTGTTGAAACATTTGCTTTAATTCTATTAAATCTTTTTAGTTCGTCTTCGTTCATAACTTTTATTTCCTTATCCATTCATTGCTGTTATATAACCTTGCTTCCAACATTTCCACCAAGGTTCCCAATCACATTCACACTCTAAAGAAATACCTTGATTGTCTGCATATCTAATAAACATATCCCAATTGTATAAGTCTGCATCTTTAGGTTCTTTCATGCTTTTACTTTCTCCTCTTCTATTTTACCGTCTTTTGTATAATGATAAACATCAATTGATTTTCCTGCTACAGTAAAAGGAAAGTCTGTCAACTCATGTGCAAAGATAAAAGGTTTCTCTGCTAATTTCTTGATCAATAGTTTTCTAATTCTATTTCCTTTAATGATCAGGTATCTTACTGATTGTTCTGATCGATTCGTCAGTACGGCAAATTGTTTTACGGTATAAAAGTCTTCGCCATTTATCTGTACTGGCGAAAGAGGTTCGTTGAACTTATCCATTATGCTCCTTCCTTATCTGAGATATAAAGTTTGAATAGATCAGTTCGTATTTCAATAGAACTTTCTTACAATAATTTATTGGCTCAATGCCAAATCTTTCTCTAAATAATTCTCGGTTGAAAGCTTTCTTCCACGATATTACAGGTGCTATTCGGTCTATCTCTTTATCATTTAACCAACCTTTTAAATGGCGAAGTCGAACAAACTCAGGATAATGATGCTTTAAATATCTCACTGATATCTGTTCAAGTTCTAAAGTACGATATAACGAACAACCACCAGGATTATGCATCAAAGTATTATAGAACATGGCAGCAAAACCAACCGTCAAGAAACCTGCCCTCAATAACTGAAAGGTAAAGTTCTGATCGCATCTTGATTCAATTTCTTGACCTTTTGCAAATCGATGTTTTGGATGTTCTTTGAAGTGAGGTACATAGAGAAACTGTGCCGCAACCAACCAGTTACAAAAGTTTAATAGATGAGGTTTAGATCTGGCTGCTATTGCTATAGGTGATAGAGCAGGTATTTGAGGTGAAAGGATTGATCTTATGTGCGAAAAGAGTTGAGTTAAATGCCTTGATTCTATTTTAGAGAAGTCAGGTTTCTTATTTATGATTGGCTGATGCATTTGAAACGATAAGTCATCGTCTAATATCATGAGATATTTATATTGATCCTCTATTGCAAAACTCAATATGCGATCATAAGTTTGTGCAATACCAAAGACATTTTTAGAATCGAAGATTAACATTTCTATCTTGTTTTGTTTGGCATACTCTTCATATTCTTTTAATTGTGAGTCATCATTTCTTATAAAGAGAACGGGATGTAAATGCTTGACTTGATTTACAGTAACATCTTTTCTTGTCAAGAGCCACTTTGCTCGTTCTCGGGATGGTATATAAATGACATAATCTCTTTCTTTCATGTTCTATCCTTTATAAAAGTCAGAGGCCGGGCCGAAACACCGTACCCCTGACAACTGCAAGGAGGGTCATATCAAAAAGCCTCTCGATTCAACATCTTCAACCAATTCCTTTCGAGTTGAGAAAAGAATGACTCGATCCGGAATGTCACGACGTAACCGAAAATATTCGCTGAAGTTCCCATCTGTCACTAAATGTAAATGAGAACCAACTGCGACATAGACCAATCGTTTTCGATTGCCATCCATCTTTTTATGAGCAATAATATTTGGTCGAAGAGGTTCTTGTGCTTCGACTCTTTTCTTGATCTTATTTGCTCGCAATTGTTGAATGAATTGATGAGAGAAATCATCGAATTGTTTCTCGGTCGTTCTGTCAGTTAGTAATTTCATTTTGTACACCTCTTCAAAAATTAAGTTTCCCAAGTATAATCCATCTTCGTTCTAATGTTTTTCTATTCTTTTCTATTTGAGTTGAAGGCTGAATATCGAATCTCTGTATCATATCTGAGAGAGCTCTATAGAGCAAATCATTTTCAGATTCAAGTCGTTTTATTTTAAGTCTTAATTCTGTTACTGATAGTTCCATTTCAATCATCTACTACTATTTGATTTTTCATCATATATTACCTTTATGATTATATATAATATATTAAATTGATAAAGTCATGTCAACCCTTTTTTTGAAGTATTTTTTTTTATTTTTCATTGACCTATCTCTTTACCCCGTATAGAGATATGACTGATCAGTGAGATCGATGTTAGACTTTTATCATCTATCATCATCCATGTTAGATGATAAAAACCGAGAGAATTGACCTATTTCCTTTACCCGTATAGAGATAAAAGAGACCATTTTTTCTGAAGAAAGTATCATTCACTCCCAATCACATAAGGGTCCTAAAAACCTAACTCATCTAATCAATGTTAGATGATAAAATGATTTAATTGCTTTTGGTATAAAGAGATAGGATTTATCTCGAATCTATCAAAACTCTTAAGAAGGTCCAGATTGTCACCAGTGTCACAAGACTGTCACACTTTAATTTCTTTCTATGAAAGGACTTAAGAGGCTTTGTGACAGAGGTGACACTGGTGACACCCGATATTAGAGCCCTCAATATCGGGTCCAGAACCGTCAGGCTCCCCCAGACCTCTGTCACCTCTGTCACCTCTGTCACAAAGCCAATTATTTCTTTCTCCCCAAAGGACTTAGGACATGACAGTCTTGTGACACTGGTGACAGTCTGGACCTATTTAACATATTTGATATTTTTGACAATACAACAAGGTATATCGAGATGATAGTTGTATCATACTGAGCCATCCTATAAATTTGTATCGCGTGAAAAGTGGATCATAATATCTCACTATTACGTTGTATATAGAGTAGGATGTATCATTATGATCCACCCCTAAGCCCTATATGTGAAATTGTATCATTATGAGCCATTACTGTAATACCTTGTTTTATTGATCAAAAGATTTTTAAGGTGCCTTATAAGTGCTTTACCTGTAAAGAATTAAAACTTGATATTTTTTTCTATATTCTGAGCTTTGGATCAGTAATTGAATATATATAGATATGAATAAGAAAATTAAAACAGAAAAAATTAAAATCGATTCAAAAGATTATTGGAAAAACTTAGAAGTCGATTCTAAAGATTATTGGAAAAGTTTGGAAAATAATTCAAAAGATTATTGGAAAAACTTTAAATAATCGTTGACAATATAAGCTGAAAGGTTTATATTAGAGATAGAAGTTCTTTGAAATAAAATCGAGAATCGACAATGGTTGCATTCCATTACCACCGATTTGAATGATTCAATTAAAGCCAATCGCAAACTAAACCACAAAAATAGTTTTTCTACGAGGTGCCTAAGAATCTAATCGATACCAGGGAAGGAGTTTTATTTTGACATCTTTGTAATTCAAACTCTATTTGATCAAGAATCCAACAAACTAATAGAGAGGTGATATAATGAAGATTGATACGAGAAACAGCAAATTGACTAAGATAGTGAAGGTTCAACACATGGCCAGAATGGCGGTAAAGACGGGATTGAATCGGTATAGTTTTTCTGGGATTGCTCGTCGGTTAGACCTTGACGTCCCGGTCATGGTTCGATTCATCAAATGGTTGAATAAAGAAGGTCGGATCAATTCGACTTTCGTTGGTCGCTCAGTAGTCTTTAACTTCTAAATGGATATAGAGTTTGAATTACTAAGGTGTCAAGATGAGACAAATGATAAGGTACTTAAGATAAGCTTTGAAAAATCAAAACTTATTTTAGGAGATACGAATTGACAATTAAAATTACAGGTGAAAGAGGAAGAGAGATAGAAAAATCTATCATAGTTAAAGTTGAAGATATTAGAGAGGTTGGTGTTTTAGGAATCATTCGTTATATCGTTCGACATACTGATGGTAAGATTGCTTTTATAAACTCAGATGGTGGTTGTTACTATAGAATGGTTGGAAGCAAGTTTGTTACTTTGATGAAAGCTTGTATGATCGAGAAAGTATAATTTAATTTGAAGCTTATCTTTGGTATCTTATCAGTCAGTCAATTGATTGATCTATGATTGAATAGATAAAAGATCATAGTCAATTAGCGATTGATAAACATTTATTTCGAGGAGACAAAGATGGCAAGGACACAAGAAGTGAGAGTGACCAAAGAGGTTGACACAGTTAAAGAGGTTGATCCTGAGGTCATTGCCAAGAGGGAAGCAGCTCGAACCGCTCGTAATGAAGCAAGAGCCAGACTTCGCGAGTTTGCCAAAGGTCTTCCAGACGATGACTCAATGAAAACCGACGTTCTTTTGATCGTAGGATCTGGAGTCAGAGCTGGTGGAGGTCAGAGAGGAGTCAATTTTGATATGCAGATCCGGGACCTCTTTCTTGAAAAGAAAGAACTCCATGAAATGGAGATTTTCAAGAACTTCCATATTGGTCGACCACAGATGACCAATAAGATCAGAATCTTTCTGAAAGTTCCCAATCCCGAAGATCGAATCTGGGTCGTCTTCAACAAAGAAGATGAGACCTATAAGATCGTAGGGAAGGGAGCCAATCCTCCGAAGGGATGGGAAGGTTTTATTCCGGCAGACGAGAATATTCTATAACCATTTGAGAGACCGAGGTAAAAATGTTTCCCTACTGTGCAGAGTGTGGTAGGGGATATTACCTATCTGCATAGCCTCGGTCTCTCTTTTAATTCTCGAAAAAAGAGAAGAGGTACGAAATGTATGGATGGAAATTAAAGCTGACCAAGTATTTTGCAAAGCACAATCTTCCAGGATGGAGAGGTGTCTATCGCGTCTGTTGGTTCTTAACTATTCGCGGAGGTACGAAATGAACGGTGATCTTATCTATACTGATGGTACACTGAAAGTAATAGTCAAAAGACGGTATGCTTATTATTATAATCTCAAAGGTGTTCCTTATGGAAGAGCAGAGGTTAATCCTTATCTCTTCACTCTTTTAGATCAAACAGGATTTAAAAGGACTGATCAAAAAGAGCAATGTAAACATGATCGACTATATAAATCGATAGTCGGAAAGTGGTTTCATTGCAGAGATTGTGGTGAATATTGGTCTGACTAAACATCTCAGGAAATCCTGGACGAAATTATCTACCTTCAGTTCAAGGTTATGATTCACCTCCTGAATTAGATTAAATTGAACCCCATCTTAACCGATGGGGTTTTTTTATGCTCTTTTATTTTATATCATATATGATGAACAGAATGACTTTTATCTATATCATTTTTCTCTAATGCGAGATATATTTAATATATATGGATTTGAAGTATGAAACAAAAGCCGAACAAACGAACAATAGAGAAGGAGAAGCTCAGACTAAGTGAATTAGTTGAAACGGTCTATCAACACTTTACTCGATCATTAAATGTCAATATTGCTTTTATGAAGGTCGGAGTAGATGAGAAAGATAAACAGACTTTATTGAATGATACTCTTTTTATACGGAGAATCAATTTATATACAGTTGAGATACAAGAAGAGTTGATACAAGACTTAAGAGAATTAAAAGGCACACTGAACGAAGGCCTAAAGTTTCAAGTAATAACAAGGTTGGGAAAAATGATTTATCCTGAAAAATTTAAGGAAAATGTTGAAGGTGAAGAGACAATACCTATTACTCCGGATAGAATCATTCTGAAAGGTAGCGACGAATGATTAAAGAAATTTTTAAGCAGATACCAGGGTATGAAGACTATGTTGTTTCTGATTTAGGAACAATTAAATCTTTAAAGTCTGGAAGAAAAAGAATATTAAAAGGTGGGATAGGCTCTGGTGGTTATAGACAAATTATGGTAAAAAGGAGTTATCCATCATTTCATAGTACGCGCTACACAGTTGGCCATTTGATCTTGTTGGCTTTTGTTGGTCCTTGTCCAATAGGGAAAGAAACATCTCACCTGAATGGTAACAAACTTGATGATAGATTAGAGAATCTTGCTTGGGAGTCACACTCAGAAAATAATCAAAGAACTGATAGCAGAGGCGAAGGAAATGGTAATTCATATCTAACAAAAGAGGATGTTTTTAAAATTAAAGAGTTACTTAAACAAAGGTATAAACAAGGATATATAGCTGGAATGTTTAATACCACAACTCAAAATATTTCAAAGATTAAATATGGTGTAACTTGGAGTCACGTGTGATACAAGAAGTTCGTATTATACAGAAGGTCAAGGATGTTCTTGTGCCTTCTGAGAAGAGACATAAGTTAATAGTCGGTGGTCGAGGCAAGGGAGCAAGTTGGTCCATTGCAAGAATATTTTTACTTAAAGGTATGAGGGAACCTCTCTTCATACCTTGTGTTCGAGAAATACAAAAGACAATTAAGTATTCAGTCAAGAAACTATTAGACGATACAATTAAAGAACTTCACTTCGAATGGTTTTATGACTCAACACAGAATGAGATAAAAGGTAAGAATGGTACTCTCTTTGCTTTCTTTGGACTCCAAGATTTTAATGCAGATAACATAAAGTCTCTCGAAGGTGCAGATCTTTGTTGGGTGGCAGAATCACAATCACTTTCCAGAAACTCAATAATGATTCTGAGACCTACTATAAGAAAACTCGGATCCGAGATATGGTGGGATTTTAATCAACGATATGAGACAGATCCTGTTTATGTGGACTATATTTTGCATGATGATCCGAATGCCGAGGTATTACATTTAAATTGGCGAGATAATCCTTGGTTCAATGAGACCTTACGGATGGAGAAAGACTCAGACTATACGAGGAACGAGATAGAGGCTCGTCACATTTGGGAAGGTGAATTAAGAAATGCTGGTGATAAGTTTGTTTGTCCTTCAGAACTCGTTGATATAGCAAGAAATAACGATCTTGATATTGGCCAAGATATTTGTATTGGTGCAGATATAGCTCATCAAGGTGGTGATGAAATAGTTTTTTATAAACGTCAAGGTCCGAAAATCATAGACAAATACTTTTCTCGTTATCAATCAATACTTGAAACAGAAAGAGACTTAAGAGCATTTGCTGGTGATGAGTCAATTCCAATAAATATTGATAATGGCGATTTGGGAAAAGGAGTCGCTGACATTCTACAAGAAGTAGGATATATAGTTAATCGAATCAATTTTGGTGGCAATCCAGAAGACCTTGAACATTATGAAAATGCTGTGACTGAAATGTATTTTCACCTTAGAGATATATTTCCATATATAGATATACCTCTTGACTCAGAATTGAGAAACCAATTGATTCAAAGAAAGTACGATTACATTGGTGGTCGTCGTGGATATGAAGTAATGAAAATTGAGTCAAAAGATGAGTTTAAGAAACATTCAATAGGTATCAATCCATCGCCTGATAGAGCCGATGCTTTAGCTTTATGTTATTATAAATCAAGTGTGACAGGTTCTATACAGGGATTGGATTATAATATTTATAGTTAAGGGAAGCAAATGCCAAGGGAAGTCTTTGATCCAAATCGTGAAAGAATAGTATTATCACAAGTCATTATAAATAATGACATTAACATCTATGTGGTTCCTCCAAATTGTAATTTTTATTTAGAAGAAGTTTCGTTGTCTATTGAGCTGATTGGGCAGAACTGGGGATCGGGTTACAGTGGTGTTTATTGGGAACGTTCAAATGGATACTATGTTCGAGACCTTTGTCAAATATGGTTATGGGCTGAAGAAAAGAATGGTGGATTTATTGATACGGCCACTCCAGGTGATCACGCAATATTTCCTTCCTTTTTAAAAATACCAACCAATGATCTTATCATATTAGCTACCACTGCATTTAATGTAGAAGTTGAAGGAAATATTTCGGGATTCTTAGTAAGTGATTATGCCTAAGGAGTAGACGATATGGGAATGGAAGTTTTTGATCCTAATGCAGAACGAATAGTACGTCGTGCGGAGGCTGAGAATGAGACTTCGATTATATATACCGTGCCCGCAAATAGTTTCTTTTGGTTAGAAGAATGTGATTTATCTCCATGGGGATTAACCGTTGGTTTTGCTGCAATTTTTCTTAGGGATGAATTAGATGCGACAATCAGAGGTTTAGCTTCAATTACAATTATGTCAGAGATTGGAGCACTTGTTAGTGACCACGCAGTTTTTCCTTCATTTATTAAATGCCTGGCAGGTCAAGATATTTGCGTAATTAGTGATGCAGTTAATTTAGATGCAATGGGAAGTATTTCTGGATTCTTAACAAGTGATTATAGTTAAGGAGTCAATATGAACTTTGATGGACCAAGAACACAAATAATTGCTGAAGGTAAAGCAACGGATGCGTCTGTAGTCGTATACACTGTTCCGGTAGGTAAAAAGTTTTGGTTGATAGAGAGTATGTTAGTTACAGATGCCGGAGCAACGGGAACAGCGGAAGTTGAATGGCAAGATGAATTAGGTGTTCATGTTCGACATTTTAATTTTATGGATGTTAGAGAAAACAATAAAGGAGTTATTCCTGCAGATCATTTTGAACCAGACTGGCCTATTGAAATGGGACCATGTTGTACTATTGTAGTAATAAGTGACTCTGCTTCTTTAGAAGCACAGTGCGATCTGTTTGGATTCGAAGTTGATGAGTAAGGATGTATAAATGCCATTAGTAGATAGATTAGCAGCGACTTGGAAGTATTACTTTAATCAAGCAAAAGTTAAAACTGGCTTGCCCGTGAGAACGATCAAGATACAGGCAACTGAAGGCGAACGTCAGCACGTGATAATTGAATCAATGCTAACGGCCATACGGTTGGGCACCAGTGTTCCTGGAACTATAAATGCCTATACCACTTATGAAAGTCAAGTGGGTGAGACGTATAGAAAGTATAATAGCCTTGCGAGTTTTGGTTGTCAGCAAACAAGAGCGGTGGTTGATCTAAGAGTCGCGTTCATTTGTGGAGAGGGTATCTCTATAAGTGCTAAGGATGATAATACATCAGAATGGATTGAAGACTTTCTTGAAAAGAATAAACTGGATGGGACGAACTTTATAAACGGTGTTAAAGGCTCTGAAATGTCTGGTCAATCTTTGTTGCTCCTGAAACCAGCTTACTGGCAAGGAGAAGAATTATATATAAAGACTTCACGGATTCCATATAGAATTACAATGCCTTTTAGACCAGTGTATGATGATCCTTTAACTAAGGATGAAGTTGTATCAATGATGATAAAGAAAGATGGAATGTGGATTGATACAGGATATGCCAATTTCATCTATGTTCGTACTGGGGGCGACGATACCAGTAACGAAGGTCCAGTTACAAAGGTAGGAGTAATCTTAACAGACCTTGAAAATTATGACCGAGCAATTAAAGATATGAGACGGAACAATCATATCTTTGCTCGTATTACTCCAAACTTTCAAACAAAGACTAATGCGGAAACGATGAGTACCGTAAAATGGTTAACTACTCATAAATGGAAGATAGGTGAAGCCGTTGTAGGGACAGCGGAGTTTGAATATAAGACGCCGGACAAGGGAGCTCATGAGAATCTTGAAAGTGAATTGGCTGCTACAATAAAAACAATATCTGGCGTGACAGGCATTCCAGTACACTGGCTTGGGTATGTTGATCTAATGTCAAACCGATCAACAGCAGAATCCCTCTATGAACTTATAAAGAATAAGACTATTATAGAAAGGACAGAATGGGCGTCTTCAGTTCGTGAATTGATTATAAAAGCTCAAGAATTGTATATTGATAATGGTGGAACAGAATTAAAGAAATTGGATCGAGACTTTCAAGTACGGTTACCTTTGATTGACTTTGGTCACTTCCTTGAATTAGTCAGGGCTTTGAGTTTGGCCTATAGTGATGAGGCAATCTCCATAGACGACTATCGAAATAAAATACCGGGCATAGATCCGTTGAAGACTGAAAAGGCCGTTGAGGCAGAAAGAGAAAAGAATAAAGAAGAACTAATGGCCGTTGGCCAACAAATAAATCTTGATGAAGAAGAGGAAGAGGGAGAGTAGGATGGCATTTATAACCGTAAAGGACATGTATAAAGTTAAGCATCCAGAGGAATATGCAGAGAAGTTTCCGCAACCGAAAAAAGAACTAGTATCAGCACCAGATTTCAGTCCATCTGAACGAGCGAGAATGGAAACACCAGAGCCAAAGCCAGTACCGAATCCAGATCCAGATCCAGAACCGGAAGTAGAAGAATCAGATCAGGAACCAGTAAAGGCCAGTAAAAAGAAAAGGAAGTAAGGAGGCGAATATGTATATTCGTCCATTGAATGTATCCACACCTGAAGGTCAACGAGTTAATGCTAAGATTTCTCGTTGGTGTGGGCATCCGCAAGTAGTACAAGTAACAGTTGACTCTTTGGATGTGGTAAAAAAAGATAATCCTCCATTTGCAGAAGATGGAGTAATCAACTTTGCAATTGACAGAACAGAATACGAAGAGACAATAATTAAATTAGAAAAGTATCTTGAAGATCTTTTTCTAAAAGGAATGGCCGATGAAGATTTACATAGAAGCCTTAGAATTAAGCCTAAGTCCGGAAGAGTTAAAGCAGCACATCTCAGCAGAAAAGCTCGAAGCTCTAAAGGGAAAAGGGATTCTTCAAGCTTACACTCTGGCCCACGAAGGCATGAGCAAACCGAGGGTGATAGGCCAAGGTATCCAAGCACTAAAATGGCCTCGGGCAGTTATCCGGACTCTGGCAAACAAGATACAGAAGGGAATTAAGTTCTTCGTAGGTCATGGAGTTGATAACTCTAATGAAGATCGAGAGTCTGTCGGTGAGGTGCTTTCCTCATTTACAAAAGATATAAGAGGGAGATTGTCAAACGTAATTGTTGGCTGGTTTCCTAACAAAGAAAAAGTGCAGGATATGGATACCTGTTCGATGGAAGCAGATGTTCATACAGATGAGGAGTTCGTTGTTGGTGATATAAATGAAGTGACTGGAATTGCGTTGGCCAACACGCAAAATACTGATCCTGCATTTCCAGGTGCTTTGAGACTGAGTATGGTTCAGTGTTTTACTGAGCCTGTTAAAACCAAATCTAAAGAAGGAGTAATAAAGATGGGCGATGAACCAAGAAGACTAACGATGGATGATGTGAAAAGAGCAATTCAAGAATTGAACATACATCCCTGGCAGGTGTTTGATCTTGAACAATTTAAAAATGACCGAAATCTTGGTCCAGTATTCGTTGAGAATGCTAAGTTAAAAGCAGACAACGAGAAACTTCAAAAAGACAATAAGGAGATAACCGATAAGAGTAAAGAGGCAATCAGGAAGACTGAAGTAGTCGGTGCTCAAGAGAAGCTCGATGGTTTGATGAAAGAAGGTTACACCGATAAACAAAAGCAATTCATTAAAATAGACTTTAATCCTGAGAGCGTGGAAGATCTTACAGGTGAGGGTCTTGGTAAGTTCCTTGAAGGCTCAAAAAAGAGATTTGCGGAACAAGCAAAATTGTTTGGAGTTGAAGAACTCGCAAAAGAAACTAAGCCAGGTGTCGAAGATGAATCCTCTCGGGAGGCTGCGGAGATGGAAGATCAAGCCATGGCCATTATCAGAGGGGATGAAGTTAAGAAGGCTGGTTAATCCAAGTAATTCTAATTCTAAGTACGGAGGAATAAAACATGGAATGCGAAGTAATGAGTAAAACCTATGAGCAAATGCTCGTTGTACCTGCGGCAGCAAGAGTCATCGGAGAGATGGAACTCTATGCAAAAACACACGGATTTTATATCTCGGCATTTACCGCCGCGATGCTTGCACTGGGTGATAGCGCAACCCTTATCACAAGTGCAGAGTCAGTAAAAGTAACAAAGGCTGCTGGGTCAGCTTGGCTGGTTGGTGATTGGATCTACTGGGATGAGGGTAACAGTAATTTCACCGACATTGCAGCCAGTGACAGGTATTGTGTTGGTAAGGCTCAAAAGGCCGCATCAAACGGAGCAGTAATTGGGTTCGTAATGTTCCAAGACAATTTCCATCCCATTCAACTCGGGACGACCGCAGTTCCGATACTCTTCACCTTGGCTGGAGAAAAAGTATTTGACGCTCATGTGACTTCAAGTCTTGTCGGATCAAACGTAGAACCTTTTACTTTGGAAACAATTCTGACAGGAATAGGCGCAGTCGGAGGACGGGCAAAGTTCACGTTGTCCACTGAAGTCGCGCTTGGTGACTGGGCAAATGCCTTGAAAGCAGAGATTAACTTCGGTGTTGCAGGCACTGTGAATGGCATTGGATCTGCATTCTGTGCAGAACTGATAATGCCAGAAACACCACCAGTACCGGGTCATTATGCTGCTCTGGAAGCAGAGATTGTAATGCCTTCAGGTGCAGGGTGCGGTGTTAAAACTGCCTACGTATTCTGCAACGTTGGTGGCGCGGATAAAGCAACTTTTGCAGCTGATGGATATTTTGCTATTATTCAAAACGCTGGTGATAGTAATGTTGGCTTGTTCTATGTCAACACTGATACCATGGTTGATGCGTACTTAAGATGGCAGATCAATGGTACAGATTACTTTATGTTGTTGGCTGCAGATGTAACTTAAAAAATAGCAGCTTAAATTAAATTCGATTTGGAGGATTTTTAGATGAAGGTAAAACTTTCAGTTATTCATAGGATGTCTTTCTTGGGTCTTCTCGGTAGTAAAGGAGACTTCACCACACTCAAGATTCTTAGAGAACTTAAAGAAGAATTAAGTCTCACGCAGGAAGAGCATACGCTTTTAAACATGCGACCAGGTGTAGGTTCCAAAATGATGATTGATGAAACAAAGGTTCCTGTAAAAGAGTTTGAGTTTATAAAAGACAGTGTTCGGGAAATGTTTCTCGAAGAAGTAAAGACTCAATTAAAAGATAAGGAAAAGAAAAAGATTTTGGAACTGGATTACCTTGATCTATACGAAGTCTTGATAGCACAAAAAGAAGAAGTAAACGAAGTAGCAGACGCAATAAAAAAACTGGAAGCAACTGAAACAGAATAGATAAAAAAGAGAAATAATTTTTCAGGAGGAAAATCGTAATGGATTTAGGACGAATGTTTGACCTCGCACTTCACATGCGAGACCATACCGGTGAAGACTATAGCTTCGATAAAAAGAAAGGTATCACCCTGAATTACAAGCAACAAGGAGCAGTGCTTCATAAGTCAATTCAGGCTTTCATGCAGGGAGTAGGATGTCATCAAGATGATAAAAATGTGGTAATTCAGGCTTTCACAGGATCGTCTGAACTTCCGATGTTGACAAGAGACGTGTTTAACGTAACCCAGGCCGTCCCGCAATACGACACTCTGTGGCAAGCAGCCTTCCAAGGTATTCCCTTGAGGAAAGGGGAGCTTGAATGGGAGATTACAGATGTCTCCACAGGATTTACCATCGAACTGGTCCCCGAAGGTGGGAAGGCAAAGTTCTATGGAATCTCCGGGGCAGCCGAGTCAGTCAAGGTTTACAAGTATGGTGCCGGTCTTGGTGTCACTTGGGAAACGATGGAGGGGCGAAAGCTCTACAAGTTCGTAGACCAAATGATGCAAGCTCGTGCTCGTATTTATGAACTATGGGCAAATACCCACTACGGTCTTCTGGATACTGCGGCAGCTCTTAACATCATTGCTTGGGTTGGTGCGGCAACCGACCCTGTTGTAGACAGGGATATTGCAACAATCAACGCTGGCTATGAAGCCATTGGTGCTGCTTGCAGAGCAAAAGGTTATGGAGACGTAGCTAATGTTCCGATGCTAATGTTTGCTCCACCGAATCGTAAGGCAAGAATTATGCAAGCCATGAGGGCAACGTCTTCTGACATTATTAGAGGACGGACAGCAGGAGGAGCAGCTTCTCAACTAACTCAAATTGTGGAATACAACGTTAAGCCTTTCTTCTCCTGGAATGCGAACATCACAGCAGCTTCGGCAATCATGGTTCTTCCAGGAAACAAGATTCAAAACTCCATGTACATGCAGGAACTCGGCCTGAGCGAAAAGGACATCGAGACCTTGTCAGAACTAAAAACTTACTGGACAGCGTTCGGGGCTGTAGTTGGAGACAGTGACCAAGCAGCTCTAATTACATTGACGTAAGAAAGGAGATGGAATAAAATGGCATTAGTCGTCGGTCAGAATAGTTGGGTAACAGTAACTGAAGGAAATACTTATTTAACGGATCGAATTGATGCATCAAATTGGTTTGATTTGGGGGATACTGGAGATCCGGGGGCAGCCTCGAAAACAACTCTATTAGTTTCTTCTTTTCATTGGTTAATGGGTGCTCCTTCATTAGATTTATCCGCTACTTTGACTGGCGACAATGTCAAGAATGCTCAGATTGAAGGAGCATTATTCCTTTTAAAGTATAGCAAAGAATTAGAAGCAAAACGAGCATTCTTATCATTCGGTGGAAGAACTTTTCGTTTATCTAAAAGATGGGAAAGTTTTGATCTTAATGCACTTACCATTCCTATACACATCATTGGTATGCTTCAAGAGTATGAAGGAATTAACAGGACTGTTGAACTATCGGGACACTATGACAATTAGCGAAATTGCTTTTGAAAAAGATTTTAAAACTCGCTTTATTCCTTTAATGAAAAGGCTGTCCCGAATAGAACTAAGAATACAACAAACTCTATTTGAAGCTTTGAAATATAATCGCACATCTACTATATATTGGAATCGGGTTCGCAGAAAGTTAACTACCCTTTATCGGGAAATGAATTTGGTATTCAGTGTTTGGAGTAAGAATCAGATCCCAGTTGTGTATAGGAAAACTATAAGTCTAATGGACGCAAGAATTAAGTCTATGAAGTCAGTTGTGGATATTGGTAGAAGAGGTGTTCTTGAAGTATTAAATACTCGGGCATCTTCTCAGATTGTTCAAAATCTTTATAGAAGCGCATCAGAGGTTTTTTTAGATGCTTCAGTTATGGGTAGAAAGAACATGTTCACCTTAACGCGCCTAACGCAACAAACTCTATTAGATGAATCCTTGATTGACATAACTGTTGCTCAAGGAATGGAAATGGGGGATTTAAGAAAAGCAGCGAATGCTATGACAGGACAATTTTGGGGAGAGTTATACGATAAGGTTGATGGAAAGCAATTTGTTCAAGCTGGAAAAATGAGATACAATCCCAGTAAGTATGCAGAGTTAGTTGCGCGAACTAAGTTTATAGAAGCGCATAGCCAAGCAGCGTTAGTGACAGCAGCAAATTACGAAACTGATTTAGTTCAGATTTCTACTCATAATACAGATTGTGCTCAGTGCATTGATTTTGAAGGAAAAATATTTTCAGTATCAGGAAAAGATAAAAGGTTTCCCCCTTTATATACTATTCCTCCTTATCACCCTCGGTGCTTACATCTCATGTTTGCAACTTTTGTAAGTATGATGGAAGTACAGGGAACTCTGGATTCGTTTTCTGATTTTAGTTTAGGAAGAGTTACACGACCGCCTATTCCTGCAAGCTTCATTCCTATAGCTCAAAGGAAAATTGCATGAGTATGACGTTTCCAGATAAAGTAAAAATTACACCAATCACAATAGATGAGACTTATAGAACTGAAACACCAGGAGCTCCTTTTACGACGGAAGCTGCCGTTGAAGAGGATGGATCAATTAAGTATTCGTCTGCGGGTGAACCAATTGATCCTGAAATCTGGATTTTCCTTCCGGGAAATGTTTCTATAGAGCGAGGAGATTATATTCAAATAACAGAACTACATGGGGAGACCCCCACTGCACAAGAAGCTGAAGAAAGAAAAGTAAAACGTTATCATCGAGCAGGTGGATTTTCAATAAGCCATATTGAGGTATTGGTGTGATTGGAAAACTAAAGTTAAGAATGGACCTTTCACCTATAAAACATTTACAGAGACAAAGTCCAAGGAAGTTTGAGAAAGCTATGGAGAAAGGAGCAATAGCTTTTTTGAACTGGGCAAATCTTGGAAGCGCAAAGTGCACAAGAAAGCCTCCAATAAAGTGGGGAGTTTTGAGAGGTTCGTCTTCTGCTTTTGTAGGAAACAAATTAGTTTTTACGTTTCCTCCAATAGGTAGTCCAGGGGGAATGGAGATACCTACTCCCGCAATTTCTTATACTGGTAAGCCTTTTGTCATGACTTGGGCATGGAATACAGAATATGCTAAAAAAATGCATTACTGGGAAGGAGGATGGGGACCAGCTACTCAGCGAGATTTAGATGCTGGTAACTTGTGGTTAGAAATGCATCTTAATAAAGATCGAGACGATTTAATGAAAGTGATTGCAAAAGAGTTTAAACTATGATTTATAACTTAGTGGGATATTTAATAACTCAATTACCTGCGTTAGATTTTGTTGCAAATGGTTGGTCACCAGAATCTTCACAAGATTCTATTATGGTAAAGCAAGCTGGAGGGACACCAGGACATTGGTTTCCCCGAACGGATTATAGTGTACAGATAATTTCAAGAGCAAAAAATACAGTATTAGCAAAGGCTCAAATAGAACAAGTATATAGTCTTTTGAAAAATAAGTTTGGTCTTCTGTTACCAGAGGTCACAGTTGACGCAGTCTATGCTGCAGTTCAAACTTATCAAATCTCTCCAGTAGAAGCGCCAGGGTATATTGGAGCAGACGAAACGCATTTAGAAATGTGGTCATTTAGTTTGATCATAACTACAGATTAGGAGGAAAGCATATGAGTTTAGGTAGCGCAGTATTCACAGGAACTTCAAAGTTATTTGAGGGACCGCTTGGCGTTGTTCAAGTGGGCTTCAAAGGATTTAACTTAGGAAAGTCAACTGCTGAAACGATCCTTACGCCGGACCAGGACATCAAAGATATAAACTATCAGCAAGATGGATCAAAAGCAGCGGATCATGTAAGAACTGGAATTGATTATCTTTTAGCGGTAACGTTCGGAGAAATCTCTACTGGTCTTATTGATCTATTGATGTCTGGTGTTAGCACTCAAACCGTTAACCCAGCTTCAGACTCAGGCATGATAGATCGTGTTATGTATGAGTCCATGCGGGACGTGGAAGCAGGTGGTTTGAAAGTTGCTGCTTGTGATGTTAACGGTGTTCCGTTAGCAACTCTTGTAAGTATCGTAAACTTCTACGAAGCAATCCCGATCGTCAATGGGGACTTAGTAAACTGGGGAGCAGATACCCAGAGAAACTTCTCCATGCAGTTTCGTATCAAGTGGCATGAGTTCACTGCGACTGAACTTGCTGCATTAACAAGGTCAACTGGTGGAGCTTTTGGTTATTGGGGTGATCCGGCAACTGAAGACGTTACACCGATTGACGCATACTTTGCGGTAGCTCCGAGAATTGTCTCAGCTGTAGTACAAGATGCAGCAGACATTCTTGTGACTTTTGATAAGGCCATTGTGGAACAGACTGCATGGGAAACAGGTCTTATTACAATAAGTCAGGATGGTATCTGGGTACTCTCCTTTGCAGATGGTGGATATGCGGGATCAACGTATACAATTACGTCTGCAGGTATATTAACAGGAGAAGAAATACTAATTAGTATTTCAGCTCTCCTTAGCAAAGATACGTTAACTCCAGTAAATAACTTTCCTGGAATATACGGTTATCCTTGCGAGAATCCGTTGTAAAAAATTAGTGGGTCATGAGTGTTCGTTGTGGTGGTTGGCCCACGCCATCTAATTCAACGAACACGTTTTTATAAGGAGAATGAAATGGCGAAGTTTGAAGCAAAGAAATTAGATTTAGATTTAGAGCTGACTCTTCTTAGTGGAGATGTAGTTTCACTTTCCCCAAAGATGGAAGTTAATGCCACTAAGACGATTGAAATAATTGAACAGTGGCAAACTTTTGAAAGAGAGGAAGAGGATAGAAAAAAAGAGGAGGAAAAAAATAAAAAAGAAGGCAAGGCCATAAAAAAGACAAGCCTGAGCGCTTTTGAGATAGTTGCAATAGAGCTTGAAATGATTTATCCTAAAGACAGAAAGTGGTGGATGGATAATTTTACTATACCACTCTTAGCAGAAATCATGACTTATATTGCTGAGACGATGGGAGGTCTTAAAAAAAAAGAGAAGAGCTCCAAGTCATCCTCGAATTAAACAGATTTGGGATTGATGTAGTCGATGCTTCATATTTAATTAGAAAATATGGGAACGATCTTGAGTGGTTTTTTGAAGAAATTATTCGAAAGTACGAAAAATATAGAATCTTGTATCAATTAGAATTAGGCGATGTGATTTCAAATGCACATCTTACTGGATCTAAAAAAGGAAATGTGATATATACTAATTGGCGAAAAGGAAAGACTGATAGGATGGAACAAATAGATATGAAAAAGAATGCAACAGTTTTTGACAAATTAAAACAAAGCGCAAGAACGAATACTCTTTTTCATAAATTAAAATATGTATTTGACAAGAGGAATAACTAATGGCTTTTAAAGCTGGTGCCATATACGGTGAAGCAACTCTTGATACAAAAAAGTGGCACGGTGGTCTTGCAGGATTAAAACGAGCTACCGGTCTTGCTATGGCTGCTGTTGCGGCAGCATTCGTAGCCACAATGGTAAGTGCCACTAAAAAAGCAAATGAGTTTCAGAAGGCTATGGCAAATGTCTCGACTCTTGTTGATGTAACAAGAGTCAATATGCAAGAGTTGACATACGAAGTTCTTAAGTTAAGTCCTGTTCTTGGTGATACAACAGAATTAACAAGAGGTTTATATCAGGCGTTTTCATCTGGAGCAAGGGATGCTGAAGATGCTATGGACACCACTGTTACTGCGGCCAAGTTTGGAAAGGCTGCGTTAACAGATACATTCACGGCAGTAGATGTCTTAACTACTGCTATGAATGCATATGGTAGAGAAACTATGACTGCAGAAAAAGCTGCAGACATATTCTTTCAAACAATCAAATATGGAAAAATTGTAGGTCAAGAACTGGCAGCATCAATTGGAACAGCTATTCCCTTATATGCAACTGTAGGAATATCACTTGAAGAATTGACTGCTGGTATGGCAGCTATGACTAAGCAAGGTGTTAATGCACATAGAGCAACAACTCAATTGAATGCGATAGTGCGAGCTTTTCTTGCACCTTCAGAGGAAATGGCAGAAGCCTTACGAGAAATAGGATATGCGAGTGGCTCTGTATTTCTTGAAGCCGAGGGATTAGTTGGCGCGTTAGAGTTAATTGAAAATGTAGCACATGGCGATGCTGTAGCAATAAGAAATCTTTTGCCTAATATTCGGGGTATGAAAGGAGTCATGGCTCTTTCAGGTCAGGGAGCAAAAGAGTTTGCTTTTATTTTAGAGCAAATGGGAAAGGCCAGTGGAGTAGCACAAGAAGCTTTTGAGAAACAAGAAAAGACATGGGACACTTTAAAAAACGCGATAAATAAAACTATGATAGTCGCAGGAAGTGTCTTAAAAAACTTTTTAGATCCGATTGCAAAATCAGCAACTACAGCAGCAGAAGGCATGACTGAGTTTATGATGTCTGCTCGGGGAATGGAACTTGTCGCCACAGTTGCTGGATATGTTGCTGGAGGTTTTGAACTAATCAAAGCAGCAGTTAAACCAATAATTGATACTATTGGAGATAGTCTTAAAGAGATTTGGGAAGCTATCGGAGAGGCATTAGAATTATTGCTTGGTGAGACAGAAGGTGCGAGCGCTGGTTTTAAACTTTTAGCTATAACAATAAATCTCGGAATAGCAGCATTCGATGTTTTCGCTAAGATAATTGTTGGGACAATTAGAATGTTAGGCAATTTAGGTAAAGCTCTGGGCGAATCTGTTATTTTAATGCGTGACTATTTTGCAGTTTGGGGGGATCCTGGAAATCAAGCAAAATGGGATAAGTTTAATGCACAAGGGAAAAAAACTGGTGATGCTTTTAAAAAATTGGGCACTGATTTTGTAAAAGATGCTGTTACCCTTTGGAATGCAGCTGAAGAACATATGAAAGATATATTAGAACGATCTGAAAACTTGGCTGAAGAGTTTGAAATAATTTTTACAACCACTTTTGAAAGAGTTAGTGCTGGTATTAAATTAAATTGGGCAGCAATAATTACAGGACAAGATGCGTTTGAAGGAAGAGCACTTAGTTCCTGGGATAGAATAGCTATGGCCTTCAACAAGATGCTTTACTCAATGCCAGACCCTGTAAAAAAATCCATTGCAGAAATGGAAGAAGAATTATATGCTTTTGCTGATCATATGCTTGATCTTTTTCAACGATTGACAAGTGGAATATCTAATATTATAGATCAGGGCTTTACTAATGACGAAGCAAGACAGAGACTATCTACTCATAATAAACTTGAAGCACTACAGGAAGAGTTTGATAGCGGAGCAATTTTACAAGAAGAATACGATACTCGAAAAGCAGAGATTGAAGAGGAGTCAAATAAAAAATTAGACAAGATTGCTGAGAAACAGTTTGAGTCAAGTAAGGCAAATAGAATTGCTAAAATTTGGATGGATGTCGCATCAGCCATTTTAGGATATGCTCAGAGTACTGCAATATTTGGTTTTCCTTTGGGTCAAATTATAGGTGCCTCTATGGCAGCCATGGTTACTGGTCTTGGAATTGCTCAGTCGGCCAAGATTACTGAACAAGTCTTTGTACCGTCTTATGCAAAAGGTGGCGCGGTAAGAGTGAATGAGCAGGGAGGAGAAATAATAAACCTTCCCAATAACTCTCTCGTTATTCCAAATGATATTTCAAGACAAATAGCAGATGATGTAGGTCGACAAGGAACTGTAATAAATGTTTCTTTTGCTGGAGCAACTATTAGTGATGAAGTAGGTCTGGACCGAATTGTTGGAAAAGTAATTAAGAAACTTGGAAAGGAAATGAGGTTAGCCGTATGATAGAATACGCACTTGAGGATGATTCTGACAATCAGTTTGAATTAAGTGGAGTCACTATTGCTGATCCTGCTAAAAGAAGTCTTACTGCAGGAAACGATTCTTTTTTATATGAGAATAAAATAGTTCCAAACTCTGCTCTTAGTGGATCAGTTAAGCTTGGTTCGACGCGGATTGAGTCAAGAGAATTACTTCTAACATTTTCAAGAGCTTTAGGAGTAGGAACTGATCTTTTTAGAGCTGCTGAAAACGCCTTATTAGAGTTTCTCTTTAGAACAAAGTATTTTGTTGACTTAACAAATAGTCTAAAAGTAGAAGTTGCTGTTAAGAATTATGATATTGGGTACGACAGAGGAGCACATAAGGAATCAAGTGATAACGAAATTACATTAGAGATGCTAAAACCGTATTGGGAAACTACATCTATTACAACTATTGAGGAATCACTTTCGGCTGTAGATTTGAATCAAATCAATATTGACAATAATGGATTCGTTAAGGTGTACCCAATCATTACTTTTGTTGCCGCAAACCCAGTAGATTTAATTAAGATGTATATTGAAGAAAGTAAAGAAGGAATTATAATTGGTGATGATGTATTTGGTGATGCTGGATACTTGACCATGATCCTCAATTGTAAAGAGGGTTCAATTGATTTAAGTGGTTTAGATAGAACGATTTCTATATATCCGGGAACAGGATATTTTCCATTTCCAGTAGGCGAGTTCGTATTAAGAATTATACCTTCTGTAATATGTGATGTTACAATATCTTTTTATAAAGGATATTATATCTAATGAAAAAATTATGGCTTATTCTTTTAATTTGTTTTGTAGGCATTTTCAATTGCGAGATTAAAGAAAAGGAAAAAGAAATGGGTGTTATAAGTTGGACTTCAAGAACGAGTCAGTTTGGTGCAGATTTGATTCGTAACGTCGCATACGGTGACGGGTTATTGGTTGCTGTAGGTGCTGCTGGTAAAATCGCTACATCGCCTGATGGCATTACATGGACTTCGCAATCAGGTGTGCATGGTGCCAGTTTAATCCTAAACGTTGCATACGGTGATGGGCTATTTATTGCAGTAGGAGATGATGGAAAAATCTCCACGTCTCCAAATGGGGTTGATTGGACTTTACAATCAGGTGTGCACGGTACTTTTGACATTTACGGAATTGCTTATTCGTCCAGCCTTGATCTGTGGGTTGCAGTTGGTCAAGTAGGAAAAATCTCTACATCTCCGAATGGGGTCGATTGGACACTGCGAACTGACGTGCATGGTACCAGTATGATACTTTGTGTTGCTTGGAGTCCAGACGAGGAACTTTTTGTTGCCGGAGGGCAAGGCGCAAAAATCTCTACATCTCCGAATGGGATCGATTGGACACTGCGAACTGATCCACTTGATGCAAATGCGCCCTATGGAGTATGTTGGTATCCAAATGAAAGTTTGTTCGTTATAGCAGCGCAAAATGGAAAGATTGCGACCTCACCAAACGGAATTGATTGGACTTTAAGAGCAAGTACGCACGGCGCGGACCATATTCATGACGTTGTTTGTAATCTTGCTGCGTGCGCGACTGATTTACTTATTGCTGTTGGAGCTGTAGCCAAAACTTCTTCCTCATCAAATGGAATTAATTGGACCATTGAGAATCCACCAGGATGGGCAGGCACTATTTATGGAGCTACCTTTCATGAAACAGAGAACATTTTTATTATAGTTGGTGATGGTGGTCGACTTTCAACAAGTCAGGCTTTTGCTCCACCTATTTTAGCTGCCACTGCTGATGGTGTAAAGTTTGGGGATGAGGCAATTGCAGATGTTCTTTTTCAAAAAGCATCTGCTGATGGTGTAAAATTAGGAGATGAAGCTACTGTAGAATCTTTTACTCTTCATGCACCTGATGGTTTGCAGTTAAGACTTTATTCGCCAACTGACGAATTATTAGCAATACTTTCTGATACTGACAAATCTGGAAGTATTTTAGATGCAAAGATTAGGGTTTTAAAAATTGGTGGGGTTGATAAGTTTTCTTTTAGACTGGATCGTAATGTTGATGTTCCCATCACAAGGAATACTCAGTGTTATTTTTATGTTAATACAGACTTGTGGTTTATTGGATATGTAAAGGAAACGCCAAGTCCAGATCAAAGCGATCCAGTGCTTACTATAGAGGGAGAAGGATTTGTTAAGCGACTTTTAAAGAAAACAATTACTGGTGGTTCTTACGGTCCCGATACACTGGAGAACATCATCAAGAGTATTGCTAATACTGAATTAGGTGATGATGTAGGTGTTTATTATGATGTAACTAAAATTGAAGCTCCTGTAGTAGCTGCAATAACTATTCAGTTTAAGGACAAGAATCTATTTCAAATCTTCACTACTTTGTTGGAGATTTGTAATTACGATTATGATAATGCGAAGTATCGTTTTTATGTTGACAATGAAAAAGAGTTAGTGTTTGAATTGATAAGTGAAGACCTACAGAATAATCTATTTGAAGGATACCAATTTCAACAACCAGAAGTTTCACTTGATTATTCAAAGATCATAAATAAGATATTCGCTTTTCGTACCAAAGTTGCTTCAGAGCAAGAGGTGGAATATTTAAGTACTTATGATGATTTAGTAAGTCAAGGAAAAGTTGGCTTATTTGTAAAGAAAATTACTTTTCCAGATTATGCTAATGATGACACTATAGAAAAAATGTGTGAGTTTGTTTTACAACGAAGAGCTGATCCACAAGATAAAGTAGAAATAGAAGACTATGAAATTAGTAGTCTTGTGCCTTTTGGTAAGTATGGTATTTCCAATAGACGAGACTTATATTGGAAAGTTGCTATGGCTTGTGATACTTTAGATGGTTGGAACGTAGCTCATCTTGATAATACGACTTTGGAATTATCTTCTACTCATGTTTTAACTGGAAGGCAATCTTTAAAGTTTACAACTGCGATAGGTTCAGTAGATGAATATGCAGAGTATACGATGCCCGGAACGTTATCAGTTCCACTTCCACGCATAGCAAGAGTCTTTGCATATTTTGAA